>Ga0056121_1000233_pt1 | contig 18430 bp, 15 predicted proteins | sample WorMetHEROISLAND_FD_83872 | JGI IMG/M metagenome (GOLD analysis project Ga0056121, IMG submission 83872) | Marine gutless worms symbiont microbial communities from Max Planck institute for Marine Microbiology, Germany - Olavius sp. 1 HERON ISLAND ...
GCCGGTCGACCGGCGGGGTGGCGATCAGGCTCAGTTCCTTGACCCCGGAGAAGGCCATCTGCAGCGTACGCGGGATCGGTGTCGCCGTCAGCGTCAGCACGTGCACGTTGCTCTTGAGCTGCTTCAGGCGCTCCTTGTGGGCGACGCCGAAGTGCTGCTCCTCGTCGACGATCAGCAGTTGCAGGTTCTTGAACTTCACGTTCTTGGAGAGCAGGGCGTGGGTGCCGATGACGATATCGAGCTGGCCGTTGGCCGTCTCGGCCCGCACCTGCGCCGCGTCGCGCCCGGAGACCAGCCGCGACAGCTGGGCGATGCGCACCGGAAAGCCGTCGAAACGCTGGCGGAAGGTCTGATAGTGCTGCCGGCACAGCAGGGTGGTCGGGGCGATCACCGCCACCTGGCCGCCGCTCATCGCCGTGGCGAAGGCCGAACGCAGGGCCACCTCGGTCTTGCCGAAGCCGACGTCGCCGCAGACCAGCCGGTCCATCGGCAGGCCGCGCCTGAGATCGGCCATGACGTCGTCGATCGCGCCGAGCTGATCGTCGGTCTCGTCGAACGGAAAGCGGGCGCAGAACTCGTCGTACAGGCCGTCGGTCCCGCCGATCTCCACCGCCGGCTTCAACACCCGTTCCGCCGCGACCTTGAGCAGCTGATCGGCCATCTCGCGGATCCGCTCCTTCAGCCGCGCCTTGCGCGCCTGCCACTGCGCGCCGCCGAGCCTGTCCAGGTTGGCGCCGGCGTCCTCCGAGCCATAGCGCGACAGCACCTCGATGTTCTCGACCGGGACATAGAGCTTGTCGCCGCCGTCATAGACGATCTGCATGCAGTCGTGCGGCGCACCGCCGACGTCGAGCGTGACCAGGCCCTCATAGCGGCCGATACCGTGCTCGACGTGCACCACCAGGTCGCCGGCGCCGATCTGCGCCGCCTCGGTCAGGAAGTTCTCGGCCCGGCGCGACCGCCGCCGGCGGCGCTGCAGGCGGTCGCCGAGGATGTCCTGCTCGCTGACCAGCATCAGCTCGTCGGTCTCGAAACCGTGCTCGATGCCGAGCACCGCAATCGCCACGGCATTGCCCGGCAGTGTCGCCACCGCCGGCCAGTCGTCCGCCGTCGCCAGCTCGGCGACGCCGTGGTCGGCCAGCATCAGGCGCATGCGCTCGGCCGACCCGGGCGAGAAGCAGGCAAGCAGGACCCGCCGCCCGGCCACGATTGCCGCCGCCGCCTGGGTGCGCAGGGCGTCGAACACGTTGACCTCGGCCTGGGCCCGTTCGGCGGCGAAGTTGTGCCCCTGGCGGCCGCCCAGGTTGACCACGTCGGCCGCGGCCGGGGCGGCGAAGGGGCTGAAGGTGCCGCCGGGCCGCGCGTCCAGTGCGGCATCCCATTCCCCCGCGTCGAGATAGAGCTGGGCCGGCGGCACCGGCTTGTAGGGGGCGCCGGCGCCGAACTCGGCCTCCTGCTGCGCCGCCCGTGCCTGGTAGTGGTCGGCAACCTGTGCCAGGCGGTCGTCGCGCGTCTCCTGCGCCAGGTGGTCGACGGTGACCACGGCCTCGGGCAGGTAGTCGAACAGCGTCTCCAGGCGTTCGTGGAACAACGGCAGCCAGTGCTCCATGCCCGGATGCCGGCGCTGTTCGGAGATCGCCGCATACAGCGGGTCGTCATCGACGACGGCGCCGAACAGGTCGCGATAGGCGCGCCGGAAGCGGTTCACCGCTTCCTCGCCCAGCAGCACCTCGGAGATCGGCACCAGCTCGACGATATCGGCGCGGCCGGTGGTGCGCTGCGTCAGCGGGTCGAATATGCGCGCGCTCTCCAGCTCGTCGCCGAAGAAATCCAGCCGCATCGGCGCCGCCGCGCCGGCCGGAAAGATGTCGTAGATGCCCCCGCGCACGGCGAATTCGCCCGGCTCCATCACCGTGCCCGTGCGCACATAGCCGTTGCGGGCGAGGAAGCCGTTCAGGATCTCCGCCGGCAGCGGGCCGCCGACCGGTGCCCGCAGGCTGGCTTCGCCCACCACGTCGCGCGCCGGCAACCGCTGCAGGGCCGCATTCACCGTAGTCAGCAGTACGCGAGAGGCGCCGGCCGGCCGGAGCAGCCGGGACAGGGTGTCCATGCGCCGGGCGCTGATCTCGGCATTGGGCGATACCCGGTCGTAGGGCACGGTGTCCCACGCCGGCAGCTGCAGCACCTCCAGGTCCGGCGCGAAGAAGCGCACGGCCTCGGCCATCGTCGCCATGCGGGCATCGTCGCGGGCGATGTGCACGACCGTGCCCGCGGCGGCGAGGTCGGCGACGACGCGACCGTCGAAGCCCTCCGGCACGCCGGCGATGGTGAGCCGGCGGCCGGCCCCGACGATGGTGTCTTGCAGGGTCACTGGCCGGCGTCGGTCAGCTTGAACCGCAAAATCGCGGCCATCACCGCATTGTCGTGCTCGGCCGGCACCGGTGCCCGCCGGGCCAGCCAGGCGTAGATGTCGTGCTCGTCGCTCTCCAGGATGGCCTCGTACTGGTCGAGTTCGGCCGCCGACAGGGCCCCCAGGTGGCGCTCGGCGAAGCTGCCGAGCAACAGGTCGAGCTCCTTGGTGCCGCGGTGCCAGCTGCGGTAGCGCAGTCGTTTGCGTCTGATCTCAACGTCTTCGGCCATGCCTTCGCCTCGGGTTGCCGAAGGGGATATAACTTAGCCTGACCAGCCTTGCCAGATATGTGCCCGTCATGCGCCCAGAGATCCTGTTTCCGCTGTTCCGCCCGGTAACGGCGCTGAAAGGGGTCGGGCCGCGCCTGGGCAGCCTGATCGAACAGGCCGCCGGCGCGCAGGTGATCGACCTGTGCTGGCACCTGCCGACCGGGCTGATCGACCGGCGGTTGCGGCCGCCGGTGGCGGCGCTGCCGGATGGCGCCCTGGCGACGGTCACCGTCAGCGTGCAGGAGCATCAGCCGCCGCGCCACGCCCGGCTGCCCTACAAGGTCGTCTGCGCCGACGACAGCGGCGCGCTGACCCTGGTGTTCTTCAATCCGCGCAAGGACTTCCTCGAACGCAGCCTGCCGCCGGGGGCGACGCGGGTGATCTCCGGCCAGGTCAGCTACTACGGCGGTGAGCCGCAGATCGCCCATCCCGACTATATCCTGGCCCCCGAGGAAGCGGCTTCGCTGCCGCTGCTGGAGCCGGTCTACGGCCTGACCGCGGGTCTGACCGCCAAGCCGATGCTGAAGGCCGTGCGCGCCGCCGTGGCCGACGCCCCGGAGCTGCCGGAGTGGCTCGATTCGGCGCTGGCCGAGCGCGAGCGCTGGCCGCGCTGGCGCCAGGCCCTGGAGGCCCTGCACGCGCCCGAGGACGAGAGCGCCCTGACGCCCGAGCACCCGGCCCGGCGCCGCCTCGCCTACGACGAACTGCTGGCCAACCAGCTGGCCCTGGCCCTGACCCGGCGCCGTCTCAAGGCCCGCCCCGGCCGCGTCCTGCGCGGCGACGGTCGCCTGGTGCGCCGTTGCCTCGAGGTTCTGCCCTATGCCCTGACCGGGGCGCAGCAGCGCGCGCTCGACGAGATCGCCGCCGACATGGCCAGCGAACACCGGATGCTGCGCCTGCTGCAGGGCGATGTCGGCGCCGGCAAGACGGTGGTTGCGCTGCTGACCATGCTGACCGCGGTCGAGGCCGGCTGCCAGGCCGTGCTGATGGCGCCGACCGAGATCCTGGCCCGCCAGCACTATGCCACCCTGCAGCCGCTGTGCGAAGCGATCGGCGTCCGCCTGGCGGTGCTGACGGGACGCGACAAGGGCAAGGCCCGCCAGGCCGTTCTCGACCGCCTGGCCGCCGGCGACTACAACATCGTCGTCGGCACCCATGCCCTGTTCCAGGACGACATCGCCTTTTCCGACCTCGCCCTCGCGGTGGTCGACGAGCAGCACCGGTTCGGCGTGCATCAGCGGCTGCTGCTGGCCGCCAAGGGCGAAGGCCTCGACATGCTGGTGATGACGGCGACGCCGATCCCGCGCACCCTGACGTTGACGGTCTATGGCGACATGGACGTCTCGGTGCTGGACGAGAAACCGCCGGGTCGCGAACCGGTCGACACGCGGGCCATGCCGCTGTCACGGCTGGTCGAGGTGGTCGACGGCCTGGAGCGAGCGCTGAAACAAGGGGCGCGGATCTACTGGGTCTGTCCGCTGGTCGAGGAGTCGGACCGTCTCGACGCGGCCGCGGCGGAAGAGCGCTACGCCGCCCTCGCCCAGCGCTACCCGGACCAGGTCGGCCTGGTGCACGGGCGCATGAAGGCGGCCGCCAAGGACGAGGTGATGGCCGCGTTCGTCGACGGCCGGATCCGCGTGCTGGTGGCAACGACGGTGATCGAGGTCGGCGTGGACGTGCCGGAAGCGACGATCATGGTGGTCGAGCACGCCGACCGCTTCGGCCTGGCGCAACTGCACCAGCTGCGCGGCCGCATCGGCCGCGGCGGCCAGCGGGGCACCTGCCTGCTGCTCTACGCCGAACCGCTGGGCGAGACGGCGCGGGCCCGGCTCGGCATCCTGCGCGAGACCGACGACGGCTTCCGCATCGCCGAGGAGGATCTGCGCCTGCGCGGCGCCGGCGACCTGCTGGGCACCCGGCAGAGCGGCCTGCCGGCGTTCCGCCTGGCCGACCCGGCCAGTCACCAGGACCTGATGCTGATGGCCCGCGACGACGCCCGCCTCGTGCTGGAACGCGAACCGGAGCTGGACGGGAGCCGCGGCGACGCCCTGCGGGTGCTGCTTTACCTGTTCGAGCGGGACGCGGCGATCCGCTACTTGCGCTCCGGCTGAGCCCCGGCGGCGATCGGTTCGGCAATCGGTTCGGCCAGCGCCTCGGCCGCCTCGCCGGCATCGGCATCGGGCCGAGCCTCCGGCGCCGCCGCGGTCACCGGCGGCGGCTGCCGCCAGGGCGGCAGCTCGGGCCCGCGCTTGTGCACCGCCATGGGGTCGTCGGGCATGATCACGCCGGCGGAGATCACGAACTTGGCCGCCTCCTCCACCGACATCTCCAGGAAGATCAGGTCGCGCCGCGGCACCATCAGCAGGAAGCCGGAGGTCGGATTCGGTGTCGTCGGCAGGAACAGGTTGACCATGTCGTCGTCGGTCTTGCGCTTGATCTCGCCGGTGGTATCGGCGGTGACGAAGGCCATTGCCCAGATCCCGCGGCGCGGGTACTCGACCATCACCACCTGGCGGAACGAGGTCGACGACTGCTTCAGCACCGTCTCCAGGATCTGCTTGAACGCGTTGTACAGCGTCCGCACCACCGGCATGCGGTTGACCAGGCCCTCGCCGATGTGGATCAGGCTGCGGCCGAACAGGTTGGCGGCGATGAAACCGATCAGGGTGAGAAACACCACCATGATCACCAGGCCGAGCCCCGGCAGGCCGAACGGCAGGTAGCTCTCGGGATTGTACTTGGCCGGCACCAGCGGCGTGACCCGGCCGTCGACCCAGTCGATGAACAGCCAGGTGAGATAGATCGTCAGGCTGATCGGCGCGGTGACGATGATGCCGGTGAGGAAGTAGTTGCGCAGCCGGGTGAACAGCCCGGGCTTGCGGGCAGGCACGATAAGCTGCGGCTGGCCATCGCCGCCCAGCCCGCGCTGATTGTCGTCGCCGGCGGTCATCCGTACCTTCGCACCCGCTCACGCTGAGATCGTGCAATCGTTATAGCGCCAATCGGATGAACCGGTGGCGAAAATCGTATCAGGGGGTGAGACTGCGGCCGCGGCCGATTTGCCCGTCTGCCACCCTGACCTAGGTCAAGACAGAGGCGCCTGCGGCAGAGGCGACGAACGGCGGCAATCCGGAACCGGAGCGAGTATGGCAGACAGTGCGCGATTGCTTTCCCTGGCCACGGCGGTACCGCCGTATGTCCTCACCCAGGAGGCGGTGATCCCGGCCGCCACCGGCCTGTTCGCCGCCAGCAACGGCAATGCCGCGCTGGCCGCCGAACGGTTGCGGCCGGTGTTCGAGAACACGCTGATCGAGAGCCGTCGCAGCTGCGTGCCGCTCGAGTGGTATCTGCAGCCGCACGGGTTCCGCGAGCGCAACGACCTCTATATCGACAACGCCGTGGCGCTGATCGAGGAGGCGGCCCGGCGGGCGCTGGCCGACGCCGGGCTGGGCGCCGGCGACATCGATACCATCGTCATGGTCTCCACCTCCGGCATCGCCACGCCCAGTCTCGATGCCCGGCTCATGAACCGGCTGCCGTTCCGGCCGGAGGTGACCCGGCTGCCGCTGTTCGGCCTGGGCTGCGCCGGCGGCGTGCTCGGCCTGGCCCGGGCCGCCGCCATGGCGCGCAGCGCCCCGGGCTCCAGGGTGCTGTTGCTGGTGGTCGAGCTGTGCGGCCTGACCTTCCGCTTCCACGACCGCAGCAAGAGCAACGTCATCGCCGCCGCCCTGTTCGGCGACGGTGCCGCGGCCGCGGTGGTCGGCGACGGCGGCGACGGTCCGGCGATCACCGCCTGGGGCGAGCATACCTGGCCGGATACCCTCGACATCATGGGCTGGGACGTCGGCGACGACGGCCTGAAGGTGCTGTTCTCCCGCGATATCCCGCAGCTGGTGCATGCCGAGTTCGCCGACGCGCTGGGCAACTTCCTGCACGCCCAGGGCCTCCGCCTCGACGATATCGACAGCTTCGTGCCCCACCCGGGCGGCGCGAAGGTGCTCGACGCCCTGGAACAGGTGTTCGCCATGCCGCCCGGCGGTCTGGTCGCCGCGCGCGAGGTGCTGCGCGACTACGGCAACATGTCGGCCGTCACCGTGCTGTTCGTGCTCGTGCAGGCGCTGGCGGCGGCACCGGACGCCCGGCGGCACCTGCTGACCAGCCTGGGTCCCGGGTTCACCGGCGCCTTCGCCATCCTGGAGACGGCGTGAGCTGGCTCTACCCGGTGCTGGCGCTGGTCGCCCTGCAGCGGGTTGGCGAACTCGTCTACGCGCGGCGCAACGAGCGGGCGCTGCGGGCCGCCGGCGCGGTAGAGCATGGCGCCCGCCACTACCCGCTGTTCTTCGTCGTGCATGGCGGCTGGCTGCTCAGCCTGGCCGTGTTCGTGCCGGCCGACCAACCGGTGGTGTGGGGCTGGCTGATCGTGTTTCTGCTGCTGCAGGCCGGCCGCATCTGGGTGATCGCCAGCCTGGGGCGGTTCTGGACCACCCGCGTGCTGACCCTGCCCGACGCACCGCTGGTGCGCCGCGGGCCCTATCAATATCTGCGCCACCCGAACTATCTGATCGTCGCCGGCGAGATCGCCGCCCTGCCGCTGGCCTTCTCGGCCTACACCATCGCCATCGTCTTCAGCATCGCCAACGCCGCCTTGCTCTGGCATCGCATCCGGGTCGAGGCGACAGCACTGGCACCGCGGCGGCGCCAGCCCGGCGGCGCGGCCTGAACGCCACGGCCCCGGCCGCTTGGCACGGTCGAACAAGCGCGAGTATCTTGGCGGCTGTTTCGTCCAACCGGGACCCCGCCGCCATGATGCGCGTCGCCGCCATCGCCCTGCTGTTGCTTGCCGTCGCCCTGCCGGCGCGGGCCGACTACCAGTCGGCCGTGCTGGCCTACGACCAGGGCCGGTTCGACAACGCCCTGGAAGAGTTCCACGGCCTCGCCGAGCAGGGCCACGCGGGTGCCGAGTTCATGCTCGGGGCGATGTTCTTCTACGGCAAGGGGGTGGTCTCCGACCACGTGCTGGCGGCGATCTGGTTCCACAAGTCGGCGATCAAGGGCAACGCCAGCGCCCAGCTCGCCTTCGGCTCGCTGCATATCCGCGGCATCGGCGTGCGCCAGGACCTGGTGACCGCCTACACCTGGCTGACCATTGCCGCCAACAACGGCATCCCGGGGCTGCAGCAGCAGGCCATCGCCCTGCGCGACGAGGCCTCCCGGCTGATGCGGCCGGAGGAGGTCGCCTCGGCCGAATCCGCCGCCCGCAGCTTCGCGCCGCGCCGCGCCGGGCTGGTCCGCACCAACTAGAACCACAATCCACGGGGAGGAAAACCGCATGCGCTTGCAGGACAAGGTGGCGATCGTCACCGGCGGCGGCGCCGGCTTCGGCGAAGGCATCGCCCGGCGCTTTGCCGCCGAGGGCGCCAAGGTCGTGGTGAACGACCTGAGCGAGACCGATGGCCGCCGCGTGGCGGGGGCGATCGGCGACGACGGCGGATCGGCGCAGTTCGTGCGCGCCGACGTCGCCGACGGCGACGACGTGGCGCGCCTGGTGGCGGAAACCGAAGGTGCCTTCGGCGGCGTCGACATCATCGTCAACAACGCCGGCATACCGCAGCGCAACATGCCGATGGCCGAGGTCGACTCCGAGACCTTCGACCGCATCTTCGCCGTGAACGTGAAGAGCATCTACTGGGCGGCGCTGCACGGCGTCCCGGCCATGCGCAAGCGTGGCGGCGGGGCGATTATCAACACCTCCTCGACGGCGGCCCTCAGTCCGCGTCCCGGGCTGGTCTGGTACAACGGCTCCAAAGGCGCGGTGAACACCATCACCAAGGCGATGGCGGTGGAGCTGGCGCCGGACAAGATCCGCGTCAACGCGATCTGCCCGGTCGCCGGCGAGACGCAGATGCTGGGCGAGTTCATGGGTGGCCAGGTCACGCCGGAGATGCGCGAGAAGTTCCTCGGCACGGTGCCGCTCGGCCGCTTCAGCCAGCCACGCGACATTGCCAACGCCGCGCTTTACCTGGCGTCCGACGAGGCCGACTTCATCACCGGCGTCTGCCTCGAGGTGGACGGCGGCCGCTGTATCTGAGCCGCACGGGGATCGAGGCATGGCGACGCCAGCGACAGCCGGCCGGGCCGAGCTGATCGTGCGCGGCGGCACCGTGGTCGACGGTACCGGCGCCCCGGGCCGCACCGCCGACGTGGCGGTTGCCGGGACACGGATTGCCGCGGTCGGCGACCTCGCCGGCATGTCGGCCGACACGGAGGTCGACGCCGCCGGCCTGGTCGTCGCGCCGGGCTTCATCGACGTCCACACCCACGACGACCGCTACCTGTTCACCCACCCGGAGATGGCGCCGAAGGCGAGCCAGGGCGTGACCACGGTGGTGGTCGGCAACTGCGGCTTTTCCCTGGCGCCCTGGAAGCGCTACGGCAAGGAGCAGTTCCCGTTCTCGCTGTGGCTGGACCGGCCGGAGCTGTGCTTCGAAACGGCGGGCGCCTTTCTCGACGCGCTCGACGCCCGGCCCGCGGCAGTCAACGCCGCCGCCCTGATCGGCCATTCCTCGCTGCGCTACGGCAACATGGACGACCTGGGCCGGCCGGCCGGCGATGCCGAGATCGCCGGCATGCAGCGCGACCTGGCCGAGGCCATCGAGGGCGGCGCCATCGGCCTGTCCAGCGGCCTGTTCTACCCGCCGGCGCAGGCCGCGAGCGCCGAGGAGGTGACGGCGGTCGCCGAAGCGATGGCACCGCACGACGGGATCTATACCGCGCACATCCGCGACGAGGCCGCGCACGTGCTCGAGGCCATCGAGGAGGCCGCCGCGATTGCCCGTGGCGCCGGGGTGCAGCTGGTGATCTCGCACCACAAGACCGCCGGCCTGGCCAATTTCGGCCGCACCGCGGAGACCCTGCCGCTGATCGATCGCCTGAGCCGGCAGCAGCGCCTCAACGTCGACGTCTATCCCTACATCGCCTCGTCGACGATGATCCTGCCGCACATGGTCGACCGGGCGAAAAAGGTGCTGATCACCTGGTCGAAGCCTTATCCCGAGCACCAGGCGCGCGATCTGGACGAGATCGCCGCCGAAATGGGGCTCGACCGCCAGGCGGCGGCCGAAGCGCTGGCGCCGGGCGGCGCGGTCTATTTCCAGCTCGACGAGGCCGACGTGCAGCGGGTGCTGCGCTACGACGGGGCGATGATCGGCTCCGACGGTATCCCCGACGACCTGCACCCCCATCCCCGGCTGTGGGGCAGCTTTGCCCGGGTGCTGGGCCACTATGCCCGCGACCTTGGCCTGTTCCCGCTGGAGCAGGCCGTGCACCGGATGACCGGCCTGCCGGCGGCGGTGTTCGGCTTTTCCGACCGCGGCGAGCTCCGCGCCGGCGCCTGCGCCGATCTGGTGCTGTTCGACCCGGCCACCATCATCGATGCGGCGACCTTCGATGCCCCGGCCCAGCCGGCGATCGGCATCGACACGGTCTACGTCAACGGCCGGCCGGTCTGGCGCGACGGCCAGGCCACCGGCGAACGGCCCGGGCGGCCGATCCGCCTCGCCGACACCAGCCGTGGCCAACCCACCTGACAGGAGGACGAGATGAACAAAGGCTACAACCCCAGCGCCATCGCCGCCCCGCTCGGCAAGTACACCCATGCCATCGAGGTGGCCGATGGCGCCCGCTGGCTGAACATTTCCGGCCAGGTGGGCATCAACCCCGACGGCCAGGTGATGGACGGCTTCGAGGCGCAGTGCCGGGTCGCCTACGCCAATCTGAAGGCGATCCTGGCCGAGGCCGGCATGGGCTTCGAGGACGTGGTCAAGACCACCGTGTTCCTGACCGACCCGGCCACGATCTCGGCCTACCGGGCGATCCGCGACGAGTTCCTGGGCGACCACCGCCCGGCCTCGACGCTGCTGATCGTCGCCGGCCTGGCCAGCCCCGACTTCCTGGTCGAGGTGGAGATGACCGCGGCCAAAGCCTGACCAGGCCGCCGCGCGGCCATCGCCATGCAGCAGCTGGAACGCGGGGCGCGTGCGGTTTCGCGCGTCCTGGTGTGGGCTGGCGGCGCGGTGTTGCTGCTGATGTCGGTGCTGGTGACGCTGGACGTGCTCACGCGCGAGCTGTTCGCCGTCGCCTATTTCGAGAGCTTCGAGATCACCGGCTACGCCTTCGCCATCGCCGTCGCAGCCGCCTATGCGTATGCCTTGCTGACACGCGCGCATATCCGCGTCGACGCGCTCTACGCCAGGCTACCGCGCGCAGTGCGGCCGCTATGCGATGTCGCGTCCTACCTGGCCCTGACGACGCTGGCCGGTCTGCTCGCCTATCACGGCTGGGATACGGTCTGGCAGAGCGCGCGGCTGGGCGCGACCTCCAGTTCGGCCCTCGCCGTGCCGCTGGTGCTGCCGCAGAGCTTGTGGGCGGCCGGGCTGACCTGGTTCCTGCTGGTGGCGCTGCTGCTGCTGCTGCGCGGCGCCGGGCTGCTGCTGCGCGGCAGGACAGCCGAAGCCGAACGCCTGATCGGCATTGCCCAGGAGGCGAACGATGCCCGGCAACCTGCCGATGTGTCGCGGCCAGACTGAGCCGGGTTCGCCGTGCTTGTCTTCACACTGATCCTGCTGGTCGTCCTGATCGCCCTCGGCATCCACGTCGCCGCGGTGCTCGGGCTGCTCGCCGTTTCGCTGGCGGAACTTTATTCGACCTTCCCTCTGCTGGCGGCAACGGGCGAGATCGCCTGGACCGCCAGCAGCGAGTTCATCCTGGTCGCCGTGCCGCTGTTCATCCTGATGGGCGAACTGCTCCTGCGCAGCGGCATCGCCGCGGACATGTATGCCGCACTCGACAAATGGGTGAACTGGATCCCGGGCGGGCTGATGCACACCAACGTCGCGGCCTCGGCGATGTTCGCCGCCACCAGCGGCTCCAGCGTCGCCACCGCGGCGACGATTGGGACCATCGCCATGCCCAACATGAAGCGCTATGGCTACCGTCCGCCTCTCTTCCTCGGCTCGCTGGCGGCCGGCGGCACCCTGGGCATCCTCATCCCACCCAGCATCAACATGATCGTGTATGGCGTGCTGTCGGAGACCTCGATCACCGATCTCTACCTGGCAGGGCTGGTCCCCGGCTTGCTGCTGGCAGCGATGTTCTCCCTGGCGATCCTGGTCACATGCCTGTTGCGGCCGGCCCATGCCGGACGTGCCGAACCAGCGAGCGCGGCCGAGCGCGTGGCCGGGCTGCGCCACCTGCTGCCGCCACTCATGCTGTTTCTGGTCGTGGTCGGCTCGATCTACGGCGGGCTGGCGACCCCGACCGAAGCCGCATCGCTGGGCGTGCTGGCTGCCCTGCTGTTGACGGCCTGGCGGCGACGCCTGACGCGCGGGCTGCTGCTGCAGGCCTTCGAAGGCACCATGCGGACCACGGCGATGATCATGCTGATCGTCGTCGCCGCCTTTCTGCTGAACTTCGTGATGTCGGCCATTGGCCTGACCAGGCTGCTCACGGACACCATGGTGGGGCTCGACTGGCCGCCGCTCGCGGTGTTCCTGTTCCTCGTCGCGTTCTACCTGCTGCTCGGCTGCTTCATGGAAACGCTGTCGCTGATGATCGCCACGACGCCGATCGTCGTGCCCATCGTCACCGCGCTGGGCTACGACCCGGTCTGGTTCGGCGTCGTCTTCATGATCCTCATCGAGGCCGCTCTGATCACGCCGCCGATCGGCGTCAACCTGTTCGTCGTTCAGGCAGTCCGCGGCGGCGGGCCTTTCCGGGATGTCGCGGTCGGCGCCCTGCCCTTCCTGCTGATGATGATCGGCATGATCCTGTTGTTGCTGGCCGTGCCCGACCTGGCGTTGTGGCTGACACGGGTGTTCGACGCCTGAGGCCACGCAACTCCGTTCGCTGCGGTTTGTCTGCCCTGGAGGCATTGGCTAGCCCGCATTTCTCACCCTCTCCACGGCCTGCGTCGCGTCCAGGCGACCGATCCGTCAGGAGCGGGCCGAAAAGCGTAGCGGGGCTACGGTTGAGGGCCGCGACGCCGCGGGCGGCCGCCTGGGCGCGACCCGAAGGGCGGCGCTGTCGGCGCGACAGCGTGCGTCGAGGCGCTTGCCCGTAGCCCCGCTACGCGCTGCGCGCCTCTCCTGCTCTGTCGCGCCGACAGCACCGCGCAGACCATGGAGAGGGTGAGAAATGTGGGCTAGCATTTTGGATTGCCGCGCGCCGGCGCCCGCAGGGATCCCGGCACCGGCTCCCTCAGGAGGATCGGGACGATGATCGAGAAACCCGCCATCAAAACACTTGCCGCCGGCGCCGCCGCGCTGCTGTTCGCGACCGCCGCCAGCGTGGCGCAGGGCGCCGACACCGAGCTCAACGTGGTCGGCAACATCAGCATCACGACCCAGTTCAAGACGCTGGAGAAGCCGTTCTGGACGGAGAAGCTGCCGGCATGGTCCGACGGCAAGGTCGCCGTGCAATTCCAGGGCTGGAACGAAATGGGCCTGAAGGGGCCGGAGGTCTTCCGGCTGCTGCAGAAAGGGGTGATGGATGTCGGCACCTACCAGCTCGGGCATGTCTCCGGCGAGGCGCCGATCAACGACGCGACCGACCTGGCCGGCCTGTCGCCGAGCCTGGAGAAGTTCCTGGAAGTCACCCACGCCTTTCGCCCGGTGCTGGAACAGACCTATGCCGATCGCTTCGGCCTGCGGATCCTCAGCATGCAGTCCTTCCAGGCGCAGCTGCTGTACTGCCGCGGAGAAATCCGCGGTCTGGCCGACCTCAAGGGCATGAAGATCCGCACCTCCGGCGCTTCGCAGTCCGATTTCGTCTCGCATTTCGGCGGCCAGAGTGTGCCGATGTCGTTCGGCGAGGTGCAGCAGGGACTGCAGCGCGGCGTCATCGACTGTGCGATCACCGGTACCCTCGGCGGCTATCTCGCCAAGTGGCACGAAGGCGCGCGCTACCTGTACACGCTGCCGATCAATTTCGCCTCGGGCGTGACCGCCGCCAACGCGCGCAAGTGGGATGGCCTGGACTTCGCCACCCGCAACATGATCGAGGCCCACATCAAGCAGCTCGAGGTGGCGATGTGGCAGCTCAACGGCCAGGAAGGCGAGGTCGGCATCGCCTGCAACACGACCGGCCCATGCCCGCTGGGCGAAGCCGCAGGCATGACCCGCGTCGACCCCAGCGCGGAAGATCTCGAGCAGCGACGGCAGGCGATGCTGCAGACCGTGCTGCCGCGCTGGGCCGAACGCTGCGGCAGCGACTGCGCCAAGGCGTTCAACGACACCATCGGCAAGGTCACCGGACTGAGCGTGTCGACGAACTGACGGCCGCCGGTCGCCGACGCCCCTCGGCCGGCCCGGCGTTGCCGGCCGGGGTGGCGACGACCGCCGCCAAGGCGTGAGGCCGGAAAGACACAGTCGCGCCTCCCGACTGTTGCATATCTAACACAATGCGGCGGAATGTCGCGCGTGCAGCGTCTCCGTCGTCGACGCCGCGGCGGCGTTGTGGCATATCACCGCGCCATCGGTGCCGGCTTTGCGTCCGCACCGGCGAACCAAGGAACCAATCGATGTTGATGTTGATCAGACTCGGCGACTTCCCCAGGCAGTGACCGCCGTCGCCTGATTGGCGCCGCGGACCGGGTAAAACCGGCCCGCCCCGCTCACCACGCGACGTGCGCTGTCCACCCGACATGCCACTTCTCCTTAGCGTGTGTGAGCGAAACCATGGTTCGCATCTTCGAACGTATTATCGATCCGTTTGCCTCCGACCGGCTGGACCGGCCGCCGAGCCGGCTGCTGGCCTTCTACTGGCGCTACGTCGGCCAGGCCTGGCCCTGGTTCGCCGCGGTGCTGGTCACCGCCGGCGCCCTGTCGATGATCGCCGCCCTGCTGTTCGCCTATGTCGGCGTGCTGATCGACCGCATCGAGCTGTCGGCCGATCCGGCGGCGTTTCTTGCCGGCAACGGCCTGCTGCTGGCCTGGATCGCCTGCCTGGTGCTGGTGATCGAGCCGGCGATCGCATTCTTCCACGTCATGATCATGAACCTGACCCTGGCGCCGGCGTTCTCCGGCCTGGTGCGCTGGCAGACTCACCGCTACGTGCTGCGCCAGAGCATGGCCTACTTCCAGGACGACTTCGCCGGGCGGATCGCCAACAAGGTGATGCAGACCGGCTTTGCCATGCGTCGTTCGGTCCACGAGCTGATCGAGGCGGTCTGGTACGTGGTCGTGTTCATCGCCACCGCCCTGGCGATCCTGGCCGAGCAGGACCTGCGCCTGGCCCTGCCGCTGCTGGCCTGGCTGACGGTCTACTTGACGCTGTTGTGGCGCTACGTGCCGCGGATCGCCCGCACCGCCTCGGAGATGTCGGATTCCTACTCGCGGCTGATGGGCCGGCTGGTCGACAGCTACACCAACATCCAGACGGTGAAGCTGTTCGGCCACACGGCACGCGAAGACGACTACGCCCGGGCGGGGATCGCCGATCAGCGCGAGAGCACCGCGGCGGTGATGCGCAACATCTCCGTCCTCGACCTGTCGATCAGCGTGCTCAATGCGGTACTGCTGATCACCTTGTCGGCCACCGCCTTGTGGCTGTGGAGCAACGAGGCGCTGTCGGTCGGCGCCGTCGCCGCCGGCATCGCCCTGGCCATGCGCGTGACCACCATGTCCTACTGGATCATGTTCGCCGCCAGCGACATCGCCGAGAACATCGGCGTGGTCGAGGACGGCAGCAAGGCGATCTCGCAGCCGCACGCCGTGGTCGATGCGCCGGAGGCCAGACCGCTGGCGATCGATCGCGGCGCCATCGCCTACCAGGACATCGCCTTTCACTACGGCGAAGGCACGCCGGTCATCGACGGGCTGTCGCTGGCGATCGCCCCGGGCGAGCGGGTCGGCCTGGTCGGCCGCTCCGGGGCCGGCAAGTCGACCCTGGTGCAGCTGCTGCTGCGGTTCCACGACCTGCAGGGCGGGCGCATCCTGATCGACGGGCAGGACGTCGCCGCGGTGACCCAGGAGAGCCTGCGGGCGCAGATCGGCGTGGTCACCCAGGACACCTCGCTGCTGCACCGCTCGGTGCTGGACAACATCCGCTACGGCCGGCCCGACGCCAACCTGGAGGAGGTCGTCGAGTCGGCCCGGCGGGTGCATGCGCACGACTTCATCGCCGGGCTGAAGGACGGTGACGGCCGCTGTGGCTACGACGCCCACGTCGGCGAGCGCGGGGTCAAGCTGTCGGGCGGCCAGCGCCAGCGCATCGCCATCGCCCGCGTCCTGCTGAAGAACGCGCCTATCCTGGTGCTGGACGAGGCCACCTCGGCGCTCGACTCGGAGGTCGAGGCGGCGATCCAGGAACAGCTGTTCGCGCTGATGGAGGGCAAGACCGTGCTCGCCATCGCCCACCGGCTGTCCACCATCGCCGCCATGGACCGGCTGGTGATCATGGACCAGGGGCGCATCGTCGAGCAGGGCGACCACCAGACGCTGATCGCCCGGGGCGGCCTCTATGCCCGCCTGTGGGCGCGTCAGTCCTCGGGCTTCATCGCCCAGGGCGATGCGGTAGAAAGGTAGGTGACAGCCAATAGCACGAAACCCGGGAGGACGACATGAGCGCCGACGGCATGCAGGGATGGCAGACCGCGATCTGCCAGGTGGTCAGCGACGGCGCGCACGAGGAGGTGATCGTGCGCGGCCACAAGTTGAGCGAGCTGGTGGGCCGGCTCGGCTTTGCCGAGATGATGTTCCTGCTGCTGTCGGGGCGCCTGCCGGACCCGGCCGAGGCCCGTGTGCTGGATGCCCTGCTGGTCGCCTCCATGGAGCACGGCATTGCTCCGCCGTCGATGATCGCCCGCTGCTATGCCTCCTATGGCACGACGATCCAGGCGGCGATGGCGGGCGGCATCATGGCCTTCGGCGACGTCATGGGCGGCGCCGGCGAGCAGCTCGCCCGGCTGCTGGCCGAGACCGTGTCGGCGCAGGACGGCGGGGACGACGTGGCCTGGGACGACGTCGCCGCCGGCCTGATCGCCGAGGCCCGCGCGCGCGGCGAGCGCATCCCCGGCTACGGCATCCCCCTGCACGGCGCCGATCCGCGGGCGCCGAAGATGCTGGAGATCGCCAGGACCGAGGGCACCTTCGGCCCGCACTGTCGCCTGGCCACGGCGATCGAGACGGCGCTGGCCGCCGCCGGCCGGCCGGTGCCAATGAACCTGGACGGGGTCGGCGCGGCGGTGATCCTCGACCTGGGCTTTCCCTGGCCGGCCACGCGGGCCTTCCTGCTCACCCCGCGCTCGGTCAGCCTGGCGGCGCACTACCTTGAGGAACGCGAGCAGGGCAGCCGCTGGCGCCACCTGCCGGCCGAGGCGATCGACTACACGGGGCCGGCGCCGGACTGACGCACGGCCGCAAGCACTGGATCCCGGCTTCCGCCGGGATTTCAGGGACCAGGGGTATGAAACACCGGCGGAAGCCGGTGTCCACTGGTGCGGAAAGTCGAGTTTTCTCAGCCCATACGCCGGGCGATCAGCTCGACCGGGGCGATACGCCCGGCTTCGACGTTGGCGGCCATGTTGGCGACCCGCTCGCCGGCGCGCTCACCCATCACCAGGTGCAGGCCCAGCGGCGGCGGGCCGTCCATCTTCGCCGCCCGCGCCCGCACCCGCTGGAAGAAGTCCAGCGCGAAGGCGCGGCGGTCGCGTTCGGCCTCGAGTTCGAACCCGGCCGCCGCCAGCACCGCCCGGTATTCGGCGACGGGCGCCACCGCGCTGGTTGCCGCCGTCATCGCCCAGGGCACGGGATAGACCAGGTCGTCGTCGCCGGTCCGCATGACGTCGTAGATGGCAAAGCGACCGCCTGGCCGCAGCACCCGCGCGACCTCGGCGCATAAGGCCGCCTTGTCGGCGATGTTCATGCCGACGTGCAGCATGTAGGCGGCATCGAAACTGGCATCGGCGAACGGCATGGCCAGGGCGCTGCCGTGGTGCAGGGCGACACGGTCGTCGAGACCGAGCCAGCGGCTCAAGGCCTGACCGGTCTCGACGTAGTCGACGGTCAGGTCGAGGCCGCTGACCCGCGTCCCGAAGCGGGCCGCGACATAGCGGCTGGCCCCGCCCAGGCCGCAGCCGACGTCGAGCAGATGCTGGTCCGCCGCGGGCGCAAGCTGGCCGATCAGGGCGTCGGTCGCCTCGCGGCCGCCGATGTGGAACTCGTCGACCGGCGCCAGATCGTCGACCGTCAGCTCGGCCGGGTTCCTCCCCATGGCGACGATGCCGCGCTCGATCGCCGCCAGCAGGCTGTCGCGGGCATAGTGGGCGGCGACCTCGCGGGTGTCGGTCATGCCACCGCGCCGGCGATGTCGGCCCGAAGTCCGGCCACGGTCGCCGCCAGCGTCGCGTCGTCGTAGGGCTCGGCCGTGCCCACGCCCCACACCGGGCCGGGCCAGGCCGCATCGTCGCGCCGGCGGGCGATGACGTGGACGTGGAGCTGCGGCACCAGGTTGCCGAGGGCGCCGACGTTAAGCTTGTCGGGGGCGAAGCGCCGCTCCAGCGCCCGCGAAACGGTGGCGATCTCCTCGACGAGCAATGCCCGATCGGCGGCGTCGAGCTGGTGCAGCTCGGTGATGCCGGCGCGCGCCGGCACCAGGATCAGCCAGGGCCAGCGGGCATCGCGCATGAGGCGGACCAGGCTCAGCTCGAGCCGGGCGACCTCGGCGGTATCGGCGGCCAGCCGTTCGTGCAGGTCAA
>Ga0056121_1000234_pt1 | contig 18379 bp, 13 predicted proteins | sample WorMetHEROISLAND_FD_83872 | JGI IMG/M metagenome (GOLD analysis project Ga0056121, IMG submission 83872) | Marine gutless worms symbiont microbial communities from Max Planck institute for Marine Microbiology, Germany - Olavius sp. 1 HERON ISLAND ...
ACACAGGTTACTCATACCTACGCGGCTCCAGGGGAGTACGAGGTTACAATCACGGGAATCTGTGAGGGATTTGGATTTGATTATGACTCTGATTCATCTACGAGTATTGGCGACTGCGCAAAGCTTCTGGATGTGAGCCAGTGGGGATCGGTGAAGCTGCACAATGGGGGATTCCAGTTTGCGTATTGCGCCAACCTCTCAGGCTTTTCAGCGCCTGATACTCCTGATCTTAGTAGCGTCACCAATATGTATGGCATGTTTGCTCGCTCATCGGAATTCAACCAGGATATCAGCTCATGGGATGTGAGCAGTGTCACCAATATGCATGCTATGTTTCTTGACGCATCGGAATTCAACCAGGGTATCGGCTCATGGAATGTGGGTAACGTTAATGATATGGCTGGCATGTTTGAGAATGCAAAATCATTCAACCAGGGTATCGGCTCATGGGATGTGAGCAGTGTCACCAATATGCATGCTATGTTTTTTGGCGCATCGGCATTCAACCAGGATATCGGCTCATGGGATGTGAGTAGTGTTACCAATATGCAGGCTATTTTTCTTGGCGCATCAGTATTCAACCAGGATATCGGCTCGTGGGATGTGAGCAGTGTCACCAATATGTATGGCATGTTTGCTCGCGCATCGGCATTCAACCAGGATATCGGCTCGTGGGATGTGAGCAGTGTCACCAATATGCGTGGTATGTTTCAGGATGCAAAATCATTCAACCAAGATTTCAGCTCATGGGATGTGAGCAGTGTCACTAATATGTATGGCATGTTTCAGGAAGCATCAGCATTCAACCAGGATATCGGCTCTTGGGATGTGAGCAGTGTCACTAATATGTATGGTATGTTTTCTGGCGCATCGGCATTCAACCAGGATATCGGCTCTTGGGATGTGAGCAGTGTCACTAATATGCATGGTATGTTTTTTGGCGCATCATCATTCAACCAGAATGTCGGCTCATGGGATGTGGGCAGTGTCACTAATATGTATGGCATGTTTCAGGAAGCATCAGCATTCAACCAGGATATCGGCTCTTGGGATGTGAGCAGTGTCAGCACTATGTCTGGTATGTTTCAGGATGCAAAATCATTCAACCAAGATTTCAGCTCATGGGATGTGAGCAGTGTCACTAATATGCATGGTATGTTTTCTGGCACATCATCATTCAACCAAGATATCGGCTCATGGGATGTGAGCAGTGTCACTAATATGTATGGCATGTTTCTTGGCGCATTAGCATTCAACCAGGATATCGGCTCTTGGGATGTGAGCAGTGTCACCAATATGCATGGCATGTTTGCTGGTCCATCGTCATTCAACCAGGATATCGGCTCTTGGGATGTGAGCAGTGTCGCCAATATGTATGGCATGTTTGGGTATGCGGAATCCTTTAATCAGGATATCAGCTCATGGAATGTGGGCAGTGTCACCAATATGTATAGCATGTTTGGATATGCGGAATCCTTTAATCAGGATATCGGCTCATGGAATGTGGGCAGTGTCACTGATATGCATGGCATGTTTGGGTATGCGGAATCTTTTAACCAGGATATCGGCTCATGGAATGTGAGCAAGGTCACTGATATGGCTGCTATGTTTCAGAATGCATCAACTTTCAACCAGGATATCGGCTCATGGGATGTGAGCAATGTTAATGATATGCATGCTATGTTTCTTGACACGTCAGCATTCAACCAAGATATCGGCTCATGGGATGTGAGCAATGTTAATGATATGACTGGTATGTTTGCTCGCGCATCAGCATTCAACCAGGATATCGGCTCATGGGATGTGAGCAATGTTACTACTATGCATGCTATGTTTCAGGACACATCTGCATTCAACCAAGATATCGGCTCATGGGATGTGAGCAAGGTTACTGATATGCTATGCTATGTTTCTTGACGCGTCAGCATTCAACCAGGATATCGGCTCATGGGATGTGAGCAGTGTTACTGATATGGCTGGTATGTTTGTTCGCGCATCCGCATTCAACCAGGATATCGGCTCATGGGATGTGAGCGATGTTACTACTATGCATGCTATGTTTGAGGATGCGTCTGCATTCAATCAGGATATTAGTGGATGGAGTGTAGCTCAAGTAACTGATTATGAAAAAATGTTTAACGGCTGCCCCATAGATCCGGATAACAAGCCCAAGTTCTAGGGCCTGTAAATTTTTCTGTGTAAAACCCAAGGTCATAGGTTAAATCGCCCTCCGTATTCGATCCGATTCATAGCAGGCCTCCATTCCCGGATGGGCATTGTTCATTTCCTAGAGGCCTGTTCAATTGCCAGATAGATAATCCTAAACACTGAAGTTATCATTAGGAAAGATTTTTCGATTCTTGATGGATTTCCGGACCACTGAATTAAGGGATTCTACCCGAGTTGGTTCCCGTAAATGATTAGGCGGATCTCACCCAAGATAATCAAACAGTGTTATCAAATTCTCCCAATTGGCCCTCCATCCCTTACTAATTGATGGGTACTGATAATCCCATTTCTAAAGCGAATTTGTCTAGCTCCATACATTTCTTTGAATGCTGCAGTGATGTCTCTAGTGGTCATCCCCTGGCGTAGAGCGATCTTGCTATTCAAGTTCCCGTTTCGCCGCTGATTCTTCTTTGCCAAGATTAAGGCTCGAAGTCAGCTTTCCTATCCCCTGGTATCTTGGGGAGGTATTTCAGTTGTATCGGTTTTCAATGTCTTAGGCGTATAGCCGTTTCGGGAGTTGCCTCATTGCGCCGACCTTTTCTCAACCCAGATGTTCTTCCATCTCTATTTCCAAGGCACGTTCAATCGCCACCTTAGTCAGCATCCGGGTCATGTCCGAGACGTCTTGCTCACTTTTTTAGATTCATGGCCAACTTGTCGGCCAATTCGTTGAAAGTTTCTTTGTTCAATTTGTATCGAAAATTTGGAGCTTTACACAGGTTTATTACTCTCTTGACTTGCGTCAATGATATCCTGCGCAACCTTCCCGCGAACCATGTCGTAGTGGCTAAATTCGAGCTCGTAGGCTCCTGTACCCGATGTCAACGCCTTCATGTCAATTGCGTATGTTAGCAGCTCACTCTGGGGGACTATCGCCTTCACGCTTTGAATTCCGCCTCCAATCGGGGTTTGATCCTGAACCCTTGCGCGCTTGATCGAAAGATCCGAGAGTATTTCCCCGAGGTACTGATCCTCAACAAAAACCGTAAGGCTTATCAGCGGCTCGAGAATAACAGGACCGGCACTCTCATATGCCTTTTTCAATGCCATCTTGGCCGCGAGTTTGAACGCCATCTCCGAGGAGTCCACCGAATGTTCCTTGCCGTCATATACACTCACTCCTATGTCCACCATTGGGTACCCTGCGAGAAAACCCTCTGTCATTGCCTCTCGAAGACCCTTTTCGATTCCCGGGAGATACCCCTTGCTTATCGCTCCGCCCTTGATGTCATTGGCTAACTCAAATTCCTCTCCTCTTTGCAGCGGCTTTATCCTTATGAACACCTTCCCATATTGCCCATGTCCGCCTGATTGCTTCTTATGCGTGTATTCGGCCTCAGCGTTTTTCGTGATCGTCTCTCTATAGGGCACCCTTGGCCTTCGAGTTTGAACCTGAATTTTGGACTCATGCAGCAATTTTTCAAAGATGTTGTTTATGTGCATTTCTCCCATTCCGGAAACGATGGTTTCCTTCGTCTCTTCATCGAATTTAATCGTAAATGTGAGATCCTGCTCGGCTATTTTATGCAGGAAATCATTCATTTTGTCCTCATCCCTTTTTGCCTCTGCACTGATAGCCATCGTGTGAACAGGAATGGGTAGGGCAAGGCTCTTGTAACGGATATCACCGGCAGCAGCGGCGATTGTATCATTGGTGCGCACAGAATCAAGTTTTGTAACCGCACCTAGGTCGCCAGTCCTTAATTCAGGTGTCTCATACAGGCTTTTGCCGTTAACCTGAAAAATTTTTGTTATGCGCTCTTTTTTGCCGATACGAACGTTTATCGACTCACTGGGCCTGAGCACACCGCTCACCACCTTTATGTAACTTATTTTGCCTGAGAATTTATCTATTGAGGTTTTATATACAAAACCGGAAAAGGTTTCGGAATCATTGTAGGGAAGTGATTTACCAGATTTCTGAGGCTCATCTTCACGCCCTGGAGGCGGGCATAACTCGACCAGGATATCCAGTAAATCCCGAATACCGGAGCCCAGGGCCGCAGAGCCGTATAGTACCGGGACAAAGGTGTTATCCGCCAATCCCTCCTTTAAACCCTTCAAAATATCCGGGTCTTCAAGGGTGCCGTTGTCGAAAAATTTCTCAGTAAGCTCGTCATCTCCCTCGGCGGCCATTTCAATCAGCTTCTCTCTCCAAGTCTCAGCCTCTCCACTTAAATCAGAGGATGTTTCGATTTTCTTTCCTTCGGGCCCGATTGATTTCATGTGCAAAATATCGACTATTCGAGATGCATCCCCCTCAAGCGGGAGGTTGAGAGGGATGGCGGTTATTTTGAATGTCTTCTTTATGTCGTCCAGGGTTTTTCGGAAATCAGCACGATCCTGGTCCATTTTGTTTACAAAAATCACCCTTGGCTTTTTTCGATTGTCCAATCTGCGCCAAAGCTTGATTGTTTCAATTTGTATTCCCGCCGAAGCGCTTATCACCACCACGGCCGTTTCCGACGCCCTGAAGGAAGATACCACCTCTCCTACAAAATCAGAGGATCCTGGGGTGTCAAGGATGTTGATTCTGACACCTTTCCACGGCAGATTCATTAGGCTTGCATAGATTGAAATTTTGTGTTCAATCTCGTCTTCGTGAAAATCACTTACAGTACGCCCGCTTTCGATACTCTCGGCCTTAGAAATCGCACCTCCTAGAAACATCATCTGCTCGACCAGCGACGTTTTTCCAGTGCCTCCGTGACCGCAGATTGCAACGTTGCGGATGTCTTTCAATGCCACGAGATTCTCCTCCCTTCATAACCATCCTATGATAGCTTCAATTGGCCGTCAATTGAAGATAAAAATATTGCCCCCCTTATCCAGCCTGCTAACGCTCAAGTTTTTGGGCGAAATGGCTAAATTCCATCGAGAAACTTCCGCGCCCCTGCGTTAGGCTCCTTAGCGCTGTCGAATAGCCAAACATGTTTTGCAGTGGAGCCTTAACCCGAATCAATTCATAGGTGGGTCTGGATTCCATGCTCTCGACATGTCCGCCTCTCTGGCTCAGGTTGCTGATAACATCACCCACCTGTTCCCGAGGGCACATGACATCAACTTCCATTATGGGCTCCAAGAGTATTGGCGACGCATTCTTGCATGCGGCGTCAAATCCCAAAGAAGCAGCTGTTTCAAAGGCAATCTCACTAGCCGTGATTTCCTGAAAAACAGCGCGTACCAGGGTAACCCTGATATCGACACACGGATATCCCATGGTTATTCCCGATAGAAAGGAAGCTTCCACCCCTCTCTTCACTGCATTTTGAAACTGCTCCGGTAATTCTTTTCCAGACAGTGCGGTTTCAAAAGAATTCCCCTCGCCTCGGCCGCTAGGTTCGACCTTAATACGCAGCGAGGCCTCCTGCTCCTTACCGGCAAGAGTCTTCTGATACTTCTCGCTGTGTTCCACCGCCCTGGTGATTGACTCCCTATAGGTAACCTGGGGTTTCCCCACGTTTGCATCCACTTTGTACTCCTCGGATATCCTGGTCACCAATATGTCAAGGTGGAGTTCTCCCATACCGGAGATTATCAGCTGTCCGGTTTCTTTATCCTCTTTGACTCCAAATGTTGGATCTTCCCTGCGGAGATTTTCCAGGGAACTGCGAAGTTTATCCTGGTCGCTTACGGACTTCGGTTCAATGGCAACTGAAATAACAGGCTCCGGGAATTGCATGGTTTCGAGCAGGATGGGGTTTTTCTCACTGGCCAGAGTTTCGCCAGTGCGAGCTAGTTTCAATCCCACGGCAACGCCAATATCACCGGCCCGCAGTTCTGTGATTTGCTCGTGATTGTTCGCATGCATGCGCAGCAGACGATTGACCCGTTCGCGTTTTCCGCTGTTCACATTGAACACACTGATTCCGGATTTCAGAATGCCGGAGTATATCCTGAGATAGTTTAACATTCCCATTTCCTGATCGTGCTGGATCTTGAAAACCAGGGTGCTGAGTAATCCGGATGAAGTTCTGGGTATAATCACCTCGTTATTCTTCCTTGCATGCATTGCGGTAATTGGAGAAAGTTCCTCGGGTGAGGGGAGGTAGTTTACTACTGCATCCAGAAGGGGCTGAACGCCTCTGTTTTTTAGGGATGAGCCGACCAGCACTGGGACAAGTTTGTTGGCAATTGTGGCAGACCTTAGGGTTTTGTTTATCGACTCCGGATCGACAATCTTTCCTTCAAGGTATGTATCCGTGATTTCTTCACTATGAGACGAAAGAGTGTTCAATAGCTCTTCACGCCATTTTTCTGCCATGGGTCTGTGTTCATCGCGGATATCGCAGTACTCAGTTTTTTCACCTCGATCTTCCTGATTCCAATGCAGCTCACGCATTTCTATAAGATCTATATTCCCTTCATAGTCGGATTCCGCCCCGATGGGGATGGCTATCGGAACTGGGGTTGCCCCCAGTTTTTCCCGAATTTCCTCTATTACGGCAGCGAAGTCCGCTCCTGCCCTATCCATCTTGTTTATGTAGATTATTCGCGCCACCTCATAGCGGTTGGCTTGCCGCCATACCGTTTCGGATTGGGGTTCGACACCGCCGACAGCGCAAAACACACCTATAGCCCCATCAAGTATCCTAAGCGAGCGCTCTACTTCGGCCGTGAAATCAACATGGCCGGGTGTATCAATGATGTTGATCTGCGTACCGTTCCAATAGCAGGTTGTCGCGGCCGAAGCGATGGTTATTCCCCTGTTCTGCTCCTGAGTCATCCAGTCCATTGTAGCCGTGCCGTCATCAACCTCGCCTATGCGGTGGTTTTTATGCGTGTAGAAAAGCATTCGCTCTGTTGTTGTTGTTTTGCCAGCGTCAATATGGGCTATAATTCCAATATTCCGAATGGCCCTGCTGCTCTTCACCATGCCTTGCCCCGCTAATAACGACTTAAGAGCCGAGCCTATCACATCCTAATTGAGGAAGCAACGCGGATTTGAACCTGGCTCTCAGGCTTGATGAACGGGGAAAACTGAAGTAGTCTAGTGAAGGTGAAGAGCGCCAAGGAAATAGTTCCAGGCAACTGGATGCCTATCGAAGAATCAGTCCTGTGTTTCGTGCGCAATCGTTTGCACAAACAGGTGCTGCTGATTCACAAGAAAACCGGCTTGGGCGCCGGTTTGATAAATGCCCCTGGCGGGAGAATTAAAGAGAATGAAACACCGGAGCAGGCTGCCGTACGCGAGGCCCGCGAAGAGGTGGGCATTCGTGTGAAGAATTTGTCTTATTCGGGTGTCCTATGCTTCCAGTTCACGAATGGGCATTCCATAAGAGGTTATGTTTTTCAAACGGAAACCTGGCTCGGCGAACCTTCTGAAACAACCGAGGCAGCCCCATTCTGGTGTGATGAGAGTTCGATTCCGTACGACAAAATGTGGGCTGATGACATGCTGTGGCTTCCTCAGCTGCTGGCAGGCAGGTATTTCAGCGGCCGCTTTGTCTTCGATGATCAGAGAGCTGTTAGCATGAGCCTGGATGTCGAGGCTTCAATGGAAATCCTTGCGCAGCAGGGTGGAGCGCACCAGGCATCAGTATGAGCCTGGATATCGCAGTCTTGATCAAAAGGAGTGGCTTAAGATGCACAAGACGGTTTTTGATAAGATTTTAAGTGGTGATTTACCGGCCGATCGGGTTTACGAGGACGACAGCGTATTCGCTTTTCGAGATATCAATCCCCAGGCGCCAGTCCATGTGCTGGTTATCCCCAAGACGAAATTCGCAAGGTTTACGGAAATATCGAGTAGACCCGCAGAGGAAACGGGGCGCTTTTTTTCCGCGGTTTCCAAGGTGGCTACATTTTTGAACCTTGACAGCTCCGGTTATCGGGTGGTAATCAACAATGGCCGCGATGGAGGTCAGGCGGTGGAGTATTTCCATGCTCATATACTGGCTGGCCGCAAACTCACCTGGCCGCCGGGTTGATGCATTGTGCATCGCAAAGGCCTTTCCCCGATAGGAATGCGGGGGTTCTCCTCACTTCTATTGATACTTCTCACTCATACCCTGGCAGGAGCATCGGACTTACCTGTTATCTGTGAAAATGAAATCGGAGCCGTGCTTGATGCAATCAACAGCATTAGAATCAGGGAGGGGCTCCATGCCCTGGCGCATGAAGAGCCCGCATCGCTTGCAGCGACACTTCACGCGCGGGAACTTGCCGAGAGAAATCTGCTAAGTCATCGCGATCTAAATGGCAACAGAGTGGCAGCGAGGTACCGACTCTCAGGAGGAACTGGCACAATGGCAGGAGAAAACCTCGGAGCAGGGGATTCCATCGAGCCCATTTTGCTTGCCTGGATGGAAAGTTCCCCCCATCGTGATAATCTCCTAAATCCGGAGTGGTACAGTGCTGGTATTGGGCAGGTTCGGACGGAAAAAAAACGGATAATACTGGTTGCTATCTTCAGTAATTCCAGATGGCAGCATTCATCTCTCGAGGTTGATGGGGAAATTGCCACATTGAGCGGCCTGCTGATACATCCGGGAAACCCACCGCTTCCAGGGGTGCTCATCAGGATAGATGGCAATGATTTTGGCTCAGTGTCGGCAGAGCCGGGTGCAAAACGAATAATCTTTAGCTTTCCGGCGCCACAGTCATGGGAGGAAGGTGTTATGGTTCCGATATTGTTATCAATTGTGGAGCATGGAATCACAAAAGAGGTGGACCTTCTGCTGCTCGAAGTTCCATACGGAATTAGTGAGGTTAATCCACGGTAAATTCTTGGCATTGAAGCAGTGCCCTAGCCCTCATGGCGCTGCCCGTTTTCGCCAGTTTGTCCCTAGCCGATGAGATACTTAAATCCAACCTTGGGCTTTAACAGTATTCCTGAAATCGGATAGTGTTAGCCCGATGAGCATAACTGCTGTTAGGGGCGCCATAAGCATACCCGAGGGCGCCGAGGAAGACATTCAAATGGCGAAGTCAGTAGGCGAACTGGCCCATTCCCTATGCAGGCTCAATCGGATCCCGATAAAGCAGGTGATCAATGTTCAACTAACCCAAACTTCTGACTTAGTCAGAAAAAATGCCGCAGCCGCCTTGAGGGAAGCGATTCCGGAATTTAATCGAATTCCCCTTCTTTGCTCCCAGGAACCCAGAATAGAGGGTAGTCTTCCGCGTATAGTTCGAATCCTGATAACCTGGCGATCCCGGCGAGGCCGTAAAATGACAATACCGGTCTATCTCGGCGCCGCACGAAGTCTCAGATCAGAATTAATCGACAAAAAATGATAGAGAGTGTATGTCTCGTGGCGCGGGAATTCGAGGGTATCGCTGGCGCCGGCGGCATAAAAGATGCCGTCCGCGGGCTCGCGGGCGCTCTCTCCGAGCGACAAATCAGGGTTAGAATCTTTATTCCACGTTATGCATTTGTCAAAAAGGGAAGGTATCTCTATGAGGTTTCCCTGACAGTGAACGGTAAAAACCATGTGGTTAGCGTGTCCGGCCTCAGCATCGATGCATTTGAGGTGCGCCTACTCGATTCAGAGTATTTCAGCAACAAATGGGGTGTTTATATCTATACCGAAAAGGACGCCCCGAGACCCGACATGATCGGGAAGGGCCACCTAGATGTCCACGAAATGAACACCGTACTCCAAGCAGGCGTTATTCAGAGCATAGTACGAGAAGGAGAGGCGCCCGATATCATCCATGGGCACGATGGGCATACGGGGCTCCTTGCGCTTTTTATCAAAAAATATCGAGCCCAAGATTTCTTTAGCAAAACCGGCGTTCTCGTCACAATCCACAACGCGGGGACAGCATACCAGCAAATAATCGGAGCCGTGGGCATTGCCAGCAGCCTTACGGGAATCGAAGAGAACGATTTCGCAGGTGGAGTTATAGAAGGAGAGGTAAATCCACTGCTGATAGCAGGCATATACGGACATATCAACACCGTCTCACCGGGATACTCCCGTGAATTAGTCAGTGGGGCGGACAGGTATTCCGGCAGCCTGGGACCCATTTGCAAGGATCGTAAAATACCGCTGGGGGGCGTATACAATGGGGTTGACGCTTCCTACTGGCAGGAAGGTTTGAGCAGCCTCGACTTAGATATGCCATACACCAAATACTCGCTGCGGCGGGCTGCATGCCAATTGCTCAAGAATCGGGAACTGACAAATATACGCATATATGGTGCCCTTCCCGAAATCGACGTGCCCTGGCTGCTTTTTCACGGCCGCCTAACTAGGCAGAAGGGCATCGCCTCCCTGCTTGAGCTTCCTTCAAAACTGAAAAAAATAAGCCGCCCGTATAGATTCATAATCTACGGCCAGGGAGAACACCACATTGAAGCCGCTATCAGGGCTACAGCGGAGTCGAACTTCGAATGGACATTCCTAAAAGGCTACAGCGCCAAATTGGCTCCGGTTCTGATTGCCGCCTCCTCATTCGTAGTAGTGCCCTCGGAATGGGAGCCCTGTGGACAAATTGATATGATAGGGCAGCTTTTAGGCGCCCTTCCAATAGTACGGTCTGTAGGCGGGCTTAAAAAAATCAGACATAACATCGACGGCTTTAGCTATCTCCCGAAAAATGAAGATGGTCTTTCACGGATTCTCAAAAAGGTTATCGAGGACGAATGGAAAAACAAACTGAAATTATCGCTGATGAGGAGAATCGCCAGGGGGGTGATAAACAGACGACGTACTTGGCAGAGAGTTCTCGCACGGGGATATATATCCCTCTATAAAAAGGCGCAAAAAAAGATTAGGCATCGGACATGAACAGGGGAAGTTGGCGCAGAATCATCGGAGAGCCGCCAGAAGCGGGGTAATGATTTCTGGCAAATGTCAAACCAGGCAAACTGTTGACACTTTGATACTCGGGTGATAATTTCCCTTCGATGCTATCAGATGCCATCTTAGCTCAGGCTGGCCAGAGCACGTGATTTGTAATCTCGGGGTCGTCGGTTCGAATCCGACAGATGGCTGCTGAACGGGGAGATTCCCGAGTGGTCAAAGGGGGCAGACTGTAAATCTGTTGCTTCGGCTTCGAAGGTTCAAATCCTTCTCTCCCCAAAGCGGAGGTTTCCCCTCGCCGCCCTCATATGCGGATGAGGGATGCTGTGGAGGAAGCCGCTGTCAGTGGAGTTTTGATACTTTCAACCCGATAGGATATTATAGTCCATCGGAGGTGCTATGACAGTTCGATTTTGGGGGGTGCGAGGGTCTACCCCAAGGCCTATCGGCTCTGAGGAACTCCAGGATAAGCTTGCCGCAATTCTCCAGCGTGTCAAACCGGAGCATTTACGCAGTTCAGAGACCCGGCAAAAATTTCTCAGCAAGCTCCCTACCGAGCTCCTCGGAATCGTCGGTGGAAACACCGCCTGCATTGAGCTTAGAACCAATTCGAATACAGTAATAATTTTCGACACCGGCACGGGGCTTAGAAACTTGGAGCAGAGAATCAAAAAGACTAGTGAGAATATTGATGAATATCATATTTTCCTTTCTCATTTCCACTACGATCACCTCCTGGGTCTGCCTTATTTCGGCGCAATGTATAATCCCCGGGGGAGGATAGTATTCTATAGCCCATTCTCGAATATGGAGCAAATTCTCAAAAAGTTCATGGCCGCACCCTATCATCCGGTAGGCTGGGATAGCTTCGCCGCGGATATCCGATTTACAACTTTGCAGGAAGACGAGGCGCTCAAACTTGGAGGAGCCAAAATAGAGTGGATCCACAGGAATCATCCAAATGGCTGCAGCTCATATAAGGTGTCAGAATCGGGGAAATCTTTTATTTACTCCACTGATACCGAGTTAACCGAAAAGGATTTCCAGCGAACAGAGAAACACGTTGCCTACTTCCAGAATGCCGATGCAATCGTACTGGATACCCAATACACGCTCGGTGAAGCCATAGAGAAGTATAACTGGGGGCACTCCTCATACAGTCTTGCGGTTGAATTCGTCAGAGAATTCGGCATCAGACGATTATACATGTTTCATCACGATCCTCTGAATTCCGATGGAGCCACGGAGGCTATGCTCAAATCGGCACGACTCTTTGATAAGCGTCTTGAACACAGAAATGGCAAGTCACCGATAATCGATCTGGCCCGAGAGGGCTATACACTGGAGCTATAACGGGCGAACCACTCCGGTTGGCAGCCGTATAGCTGGCTTTGTTAGGGGGATACAGATGGGAGGTGATTCCTATATCAGAAAAATTCTGCTCACATTGCTGATTTCCGCTCCGATTCTTATATCTCTCGCGGCCATTGTTTTCTTCATCGTGCTGGACACTCCCGCTGGCGATCCTGGCATAGGGCCCACGGTTGAGATAGTTATTCGAAAAGGGGATACAATTGCAGCCGCGGCCAGAAACCTCAAGGATAGCGGCCTAATCAACAACCGGCAATATCTGGTTCTGCGTTATCGCATTCAGCACCGTCTTGGGATTACAAAACAAATTCTGGCGGGGCGATATATAATTGACTTCGAAGTTAAGCCATCTGATATTATTCGCATAATTACAACCCCTGGTTCCAACCTTGCGTATTCCACTCTGACAATCCCCCCTGGGCTCACTTCCAGTAAGATTGCCAGGAGAGTGGAGGAAATTGGGCTTGCAAGATCCAGTGATGTGGAGCAGGCCATTGTGGACATGGCGGCGGAATACCCAGTGCTGACGAATCCTGGAGGTTTACAGGGATATATGTTTCCCAACACTTATAGAATTGAAACTCCAATTGAAGAGACTCCGGAAAATTCGAAGGAAACCGCCAAGCTTGTGGTTAGAATGATGGCCGACAAATTCTTCGATACCCTGGATGAGATAGACTCCTCATGGGTTCAGCTTACTTCAGCGCAGCTGCATGAGAAAGTTATCCTGGCGTCCATTGTCGAACGCGAATATCGAATCAGAGAGGAGGCGCCCTTGATAGCAGCGGTGTTCAATAATCGGATCCTTGAGGGGATGGCTCTGCAATCATGCGCGACGGTTGTGTACACAATCGAAGAAACAGATGCGGGACTTCCATTCCAAGATGATTATTCGAGGTTTGACAGGCGTATTTTTGAGCAGTATCTTGAGATTCCATCGCCATATAACACTTATTATGATAGGGGACTGCCGCCGGGGCCCATATCGGCTCCAAGCCGTATAGCCCTCAGCGCGGCTTTTTTCCCTGCAAATTCCGATGCCCTATACTTTGTTGTAAAGGATCCCGCGGCTGGCACACATACATTTACTCGGTACTACGATGAGCACCTGGATGCGAGGGGCATCTATCTGTCTCAGTACATAGTCAAGGACTGATATGCCAGGTGCAATCCCGCGGAATCTGATAGAAGAGATTAGTCGAAGGGTGGATATTCTGGATCTCGTCGGATCCTATGTCAACTTGCTGCATAAGGGTAACAAATGGTGGGGGCTATGTCCTTTTCACACGGAGAAAACGCCATCCTTTTCGGTAAATCCGGATTCCAATCTCTTTTTCTGCTTTGGGTGTCAGAAGGGCGGGGATGTATTTCAGTTCCTAATGGAAATTGAGGGTTTGAGCTTTCCGGAGTCTCTCAATCTGTTGGCAAAAAAGGTGGGAATCGAGCTGCCGAGCACAAAATTTGGTTTCAAATCGGATAACAATATCCGAACGGCCCTTGAGGAATTATATGCGAAGGTTGCAGGCATATTCAGATGGTTTCTGCAAAGCAGCCCTGATGCAGGGCATGCCAGAGACTACTTGTCCAAACGCTGCATCAATGAGGAAACCGCAGAACGCTATAAAATAGGCTGGGCTCCCTCAGATGGAGAATGGCTGTACAACTTCCTTCTCAAAAAGGACTATTCTCCAAAATTTCTTGCCGATTCCGGTCTCTTTAGCCTGAAATCACCAAAATGGTCCTTTTTTGTCGACAGGATTATGTTTCCAGTAATGCCCGACATTGGGCGTGTGGTTGCGTTCAGCGGCCGCTCGCTAAGTGAAAACACTCCGAAGTACATCAATTCAAGGGAGTCCGTAATATACAGGAAAAGCCAGCAGCTTTACGGATTCGCTCAGGCAAAGCAGAGAATCAGGCAGAGTCGAAATGCTCTCATTTGTGAGGGGAATATGGATATTCTTGCATGCGCACAGGCGGGGGTGGAGGAAGTTGTAGCCCCGCTTGGAACAGCATTTACCAGGGATCAGGCCAGAATTATCGGCCGCTATGCGGATTCCATAATAATTCTGTACGATGGGGACGATGCTGGCAGGGCCGCTGCAGTGAAAGCGGCTGTGCTTGCCGAGAGTATTGGATTGCTTGCGTATGCCGTCAGTTTGCCAGCCGATTCGGATCCGGCCGATATCCTAATCTCTCAAGGCGCTGCTGAGTTAAAAAATATGATCAGAAGGCCTATAAGTTTTTTTAGTTATCTACTAAACTCCCTTGCTGGCGATAATAAATTGGATGTAAACGGAGAGTTTCAGGAGAAGGCCCTTGATAAACTGACGCCCTATTTGAACGCAGTGGACTCCGAAATTAGGCGGGAAGGGTATCTGAAACAACTAGCGGATATTATAAAAGCAGATCCTATTACGGTTATAAGGGAATATCGTTACCGGCAGAGGAAGAGACGGGCGGTTCCTTTTGCGAAAAAATCCGAATCAATACCAATAGATGATGAGTTGTACCTAATGACGGCAGTTGCTGTAAAGACAGAGCACTTCGCAACTCTAAGACAGCGTCTAGCCCCTGAAATGCTTAGAAATAGGAAGGCCCTTGGGATTTATAGAATCATGGACGAGTTATATGCCGATGATGAGATGCCAAAAACAGAGACAATAATCCAGTTGCTGGAAGACGAAGAACTCAAAAAATACATACTCAAGAATGCTTTGGCGGGAATTTATGATGAAAATGCCGAAAAAACTATTACCGAAAAAATTCGCACTGTGAAAATGAGATGGCTTATTGAAGAGCGAACGGAATTGGTAAGAAGCTTGTCGGCAAATGACGGGGAGAACGAACAGGGGAATATTGCCCGTATAACCCGCATACAGGCAGTAGACAGGGAAATATTAAGTATTAGGCAAGGCAAGAATGACTGAAATCGAATCCAATCCAATAATTTCTAAGCTTCTGAAACATGCTGAAAGGAATAAGACTATCAGCCTTGAAGAACTTAGTGACTGGCTGCCTGAAGAGCTGGGCAAATCCGAGTCAATCAACAAGGTGATATCGCTGCTGGAAGCCTCCGGAGTTGCAATTACCGAGGATACCAGGTTAATCACAGACGAAGACGAAAAATCATCCGGGAACGAAGAGGCAGGTGACGACTTTGGCGATAGTATCGAAACCGACTTGGACAAGGAAGCCGATGAGGAGCACGAAGATGATAACGATGGCAGGGTAGAAAAGGTAATCGAAAACGAGGCAACGCCGCTGCCTCAGCCCAAGAAATTTATAAGCACCGAGAAAGATACCTCGGTGGACGATCCTATACGTCTTTATTTGCGGGAGATTGGTAAGGAGCATCTCCTTACCGCTGAACAGGAAGTAATCCTTTCCAAGCAGATGGAGGAAGGAGAAAACATTATCACAAGGGCGCTAAAAACCTCCGGCATGTTAATACCGGAGTTTCATGCCCTGGCCCAGAAGGCGTTTAAGAAAACAAATCCAGTCAGTGTGAATTACACCAAGAAGGAAATAGGCGACTTTCTGGCGGAAAGGCGGAGGATTAATCAGTTCTACAAGGACTCGATTATGAGTCTGAACCCGTCATTGAAACAGTACATGGATTTGAAGAATCGAATCACGGCAACCCATGGTGTCGTCTTAGCGGATAAAAGACTGCTGAATAAACGCAGGGCATTACTCAAGGACATATCCAAAATCGATATCCATCAGGAGGAAATAATCAAATTTGCCGACCGCTTTGCCGTTGCGGTGAAAAAAATAAAGCAGTATCGACAGAAACAGCATCGAATCGAACGCACCCTTGGCGTCAGGTCCATGAAGGAGATACGAACACTTGGAAGAGGGCTGGCCAAGGCTGACGAGAGAAAGGAAATCGAATCGAGACTTGATCTGAATGTGGACGAGATAAAGGAGTTTATTCGACAGGTTCAGATTACTGAAAAGAACTTGAGGGAACTGGAAATCGACTTTGAAGCCTCTGTTGAAGAAATACTTGAATTGGCGGAAGAGATTATTCACGGCCGTGTCATGATGAAAACAGCCAAGAATCGTCTCATTAAGGCAAATTTGCGTCTGGTGGTTAGCATAGCCAAAAAGTACACAAACCGCGGGTTGCACTTTTTCGATCTTGTCCAGGAAGGGAATATTGGCTTAATCAAGGCTGTGGAGAAATTTGAATACAGAAAGGGTTATAAGTTCTCTACGTATGCCACGTGGTGGATTCGGCAGGCTATAACCAGGTCTATATCAGACCAGGCTCGGACGATCCGTGTGCCGGTCCACATGATTGAGCAAATCAACAAGGTTGTCCGTGAATCAAGACAGCTGACGCAGATGAAGGGTAGAGAGCCAACCGATGAGGAGGTGGCCGGTCAACTCGGTTGGACGGTGGCCAGGGTGAAGTCCGTAAAAAACGTAGCCAGGGAGCCCATTAGTCTTGAGACTCCCATAGGGGAGGAAGAGGATTCCCTCCTAGGCGATTTCATAGAGGATAAGGACGTTGAAAATCCTGCAATGCGGACTGGTTTTCGCATCCTTCAGGAACAAATGCAGGAGGTTCTGGTGACTCTTCCGCCAAGGGAGCGAGAGGTTTTGAAGATGAGATTTGGCCTGGATGATGGATACTCTCTTACCCTTGAGGAAGTAGGACTCAAATTCAACGTTACCAGGGAGAGAATCCGTCAGATTGAGGCTAAGGCCCTGCGCCGATTGAGACATCCAAAGCGAAGCCGTAAACTTAAGGATTATCTTGACAATTAGGAGAAATGCTTATGCGAAAGACCTTTGATGATTTACAAAGACTGCAGGAAATACTTTCAAAAAAATACGCAACAGAGCGTGAAATACTTGAAATTCCCAAGGCTCTTGAAACGAAAAAAGAAATTCTGAATCGGATAAAGAAAACATATGTCGACAAGAATCATGAATTCGAAGCAATCAAGGAAGAGATTAAGCGTTTGAAGCACGAAATGGCGGAGGCCGAGCGGTTGAGAGAAGAATCCGAGACTAAGATGGATGTCATAACAACCCAACGAGAGTATGAAGCCCTCGACAAGGAAATACGCGACGCATCCGAGCGGGAGCAAAGATTTCGTCGGGAAATCCAGAAACGAGAACGGGATCTGAACGAAATGCTGTCTTCCCTTGAGAGAGACGAACAGATGATAAAGATGCAGGAAGGAGAGCTTAGCTCTGAAAGTGACAGAATACAGGCCCAAACCAGCGATAAGAAATCACAGTTGGCTGCTCTTATCGAGGATGAGAAGAAATTAACCCCCGATATGGAAGACGAAATGCTCTTCAAATTTCAGCGAATAATCCGCAATAAGTCCGGAGTCGGTATCGTACCCGTAAGGTCCAATGTATGCAGCGGCTGCCATATGATGCTCCCGGCACAGTTCGTGAATGATATTCGAGGGAGCGAGAACATACAGTTCTGCCCATATTGCAGTCGAATACTCTTCTGGGAAGAGGGCGTAGAACAGATTTCCGAGTCCTATGAATTCGATAACGGCGATATGGGGGGACTTGCGGAATTGGTTGATGAGAACGCTGAACTTGAATAACGGCAGTCTGTTGGAGGAGCCTGGAGACTTCTTTAAACCGCGGTTTCCAGCATAGCGGTTGGTGGTTGAGACTGCATCATGCCGGCGACGGGGAAGCCTTATCGCCAAACATTATGGTGTTGATAAGCGCTGTATTGACCTTTTCCCCAGAAATGGGGCCAACAAACTCTTAGTGTTCTGACCTAAAATACAAGTGAGGTCAGAATGAAAACAAAGTATTGAAGAAGAGAAGATGTACAGATTTTGAACGAGATCGTAGTTGGCGCCAAGGTGATGGATACCTGTCGAAAATACGGTATCAGCGACGCGACTTACTACAACCTAGCGTTCCAAATACAATGGAATGAGCGTTAATGACGTCAAAAGGCTAAAAGAGCTGGAAGCCGAGAATCAGAAGCTAAAACGCTTGGCCATCGACCAGGCTAGTTCTGGCACTCAAGATGA
>Ga0056121_1000235_pt1 | contig 18369 bp, 16 predicted proteins | sample WorMetHEROISLAND_FD_83872 | JGI IMG/M metagenome (GOLD analysis project Ga0056121, IMG submission 83872) | Marine gutless worms symbiont microbial communities from Max Planck institute for Marine Microbiology, Germany - Olavius sp. 1 HERON ISLAND ...
GCGCGAAGCGCATCATAGTTGAAACTATGGACGTTAAGTCCCTTCACGTTCAGTCCGTGGCTTGTCCACGGATGAGGACTTTAGTCCTCCAGACTATGGACTTTCAGTCCATAGTGGTTGATTCATGCCAGCAGCCAGCCCCTTTGCTCTGGCTTCTGGCGATAGAACTGCCGTCAGCCCGATAATGGGCGTGTTGTTGCCCAAGGCGCGCAGTCTTCTGGTGGCCTCATAACCGTCGATGACAGGCATCTGGCAATCCATCAGGATCAGACCATAGCTGTTGGTTTCCAGCTTGCTTAGAGCTTCCTGCCCATTCGAGGCTGCCTCGGCAGTCGCCCATCCACTGAATTAGGTAACCATGCAAATGTGATCTCTGACAGGAGAGTCGTCATCCGCGACTAAAAGGCGATACTTGTCTTTACTCATGGTCAGCTCCGCTTTCCGGTGGCAAAAGGATGAGAGGCTGTCTAAAAACTAAGCCATTGATTTTGATAGAACCGTACCCGTAGGGTGGGCTGTGCCTACCGGTCAGGCATAGTATTTGGTGGGCACAGCCCATCCTACAGGTTAGTTAGTTCTTATACAGTCTCTGAGGGAATCCAGCCGCGCCCCGGCCGGATAACAGGAATGTGCTGCCGGCCCGACCGGGGCGGGACAATTGTAATACCAATCGCTCGCTTCATCCGGCTCCCAGGCTCCGGCGTCAGGGTAACTCTGCCTGAAAACATGATGTTGCCGGGTTGGTTTTCCCGGTGCTGGAAGGCGTAGGTGCGGGGCTTGCCCGGCTTTTCCAGCTTGCTTTTTACGATGATTTAGCTCAATTGAGAACGCCCCCCCCGAGGGGATCAGAAACCACTAGTAATCGGATAACGCCGGTCGCGGCCGAAGGCCCGGCAGGTGATGCGCACCCCGGGCGGTGCCTGGCGGCGTTTGTACTCATTGCGATCCACCAGGCGTGCCACCCGTCGCACCTCCGTCTCGGGATAGCCTTCCGCCACGATTGAGGCGACACTCCGGTCGTCCTGGATGTAGCCTTTGAGGATCGCGTCGAGCAGGTCATAATCCGGCAGGCTGTCCTGGTCGGTCTGATCCGGCCGCAGCTCGGCGGAGGGCGGACGTGTCAGCACCCGCTCCGGAATGACCCGCGAGCGTCGATTACGGTAGCGTGCCAAACGGTAGACCAGGGTCTTGAACAGATCCTTGAGGGGCGCAAACCCCCCCGCCATATCCCCGTAAAGGGTCGCATAGCCGACGGCCATCTCGCTCTTATTGCCGGTAGTCAAGAGCATCCTGCCCTGCTCGTTGCTGATGGCCATCAGGATGATGCCCCGGCAGCGGGCCTGGATATTCTCCTCGGTGACGCCGGCATCCCGGCCTGCGAGCTGGTCTGTCATCATGCCCAGGAAGGCCTCGAAGGCCGGCTCGATGGAGACGATGCTGGCCTTTACGCCGAGGCTTCGCACCTGTTCCAGTGCGTCATCCACGCTCATGTCGGCCGTGTAACGCGACGGCATGAGTACCACCTCCACCTGCCCCGGACCCAAGGCATCCGTGGCTACCGCCAGCGTCAGGGCCGAGTCGACCCCCCCCGACAGACCGAGCACTGCCCCCTCGAAGCCGTTCTTGCGGACGTAATCCCGCACCCCCAGCACCAGGGCACGATAGACGGCCTCCTCCCGTTCGAGCATAGGTGCCACGGCGCCCGGCAGCGGGCGTGGCCTGGGCTCGAGCTCCACATCCACGGCCAGGGATGCCGCCTCGAAATAGGGGGCCCGATGGGTGAGATTCCCCGCCGCGTCGATCACGAAGGAGCCACCGTCGAACACCAACTCGTCTTGTCCCCCCACCAGATTCGCGTAGATGATCGGGATTCCGTGCGCCTGCGCCCGGAGCCGGACCAAGGCCTCACGCTCCGGGGCCTTGTCGAGGTGATAGGGCGAGGCATTGATATTGATCAAGAGCTCGGCACCGGCCGCCACGGCCTGGCGCGTCGGGCCCTCCTCCCAGATGTCCCTGCATACCGTAAGGGCGATGCGTATTCCCTTGAATTCCAGGATGCCGGGGCCGCTTCCGGGCTGGAAATAGCGTTTTTCGTCGAAGACACTATAGTTTGGCAAGAGCTGTTTCGCATACTCAGCGATGACCTGACCGTCGCTTACCAGGCCCGCCACATTGAACAGGCCACCCAGCGCCGCCTTGGGGTAGCCCAAGATCAGCGCAATCCCCCGCGTTTCGTCAGCGATCCGCATCAATGCCGCCTGGGTGCGCTCGGTGAGCTCGGGGCGCAGGAGCAAGTCCTCCGGCGGATAACCGGTCAGGGTCAGCTCCGGGAACACCAGCAGGTCCGCTTGCTGCCCGTCCCGGGCGGCATGTGCCGCCGCGATCACCTGATCCCGATTGCCGTCGACGTCACCGACGAGCAGATTCAGTTGTGCCACCAGGATGCGCAGCCTCAAGGGCGTTTCCATTGTCGCTCACTCCCCAAACAGCCGCAGGCCAACTGTCCGCTCCCGTGGCCCGTCCAGCTCCACCAGCATGATGGATTGCCAGCGCCCGAGATCCAGCTCCCCATCGACAATCGGGATTACCTCCGAGCTCCCGACCAGCATCGCCAGCAGATGGGAATGGGCATTCTCCGGCTCGTCGGGTGGGCAATCCCGCAGCGCGATGTCGTTGTGCAGATAGGTCTCATCCGGCGGGACCAGGCGCGTGAAGAAGCGCCTGACATCCTCCAGCAGCCGTTCCTCGTTCTCGTTGATGGTGATGGCCGTCGTGGTGTGACGGGAGGTCACGGTCAGGAATCCGCGGGCCAGACCGCTGTCCGCAACCAGGCCACGGATCTGCAGCGTCATGTCGTGCAGGGCGATGCCGGGGTCGGTAGGGACAGTGAGGATATGGTGGATGCTGATCATAATCTGAACGCAACACCAATTAAGTGCTCTCCGTCTTCGTGTACCGCCTCCAGCCTCACGTCGAGGATGCGGTTGGTCGGATCTTCCATCTCATCGGCACGTATTCTGACCGGCAGATAATTCGGCGTATAACCGAACCATGCGTCTTCCGATGGGTCGCCGTAGGGGCCTTCCACCAGAATCGGCAGCCGCCGGCCGACAAAGCGGGCCAGGGTTTCACCTTTCATCCGACGTCCCAGCGCATGCATTTGGCGGCTACGCTCCTTCTTCGTCCGGTCACGGACCTGTCCCGGCAGGGTCGCAGCCTTGGTGCCCGCCCGCGGTGAGTAGGGAAAGATATGGAGGTGACCGCAACCCAGTGATGCCACGAAGGACAGGGTCTGTTGCCACTCGGCTTGGGTCTCGCCGGGAAAGCCGACGATGATATCGGTAGTCAGATTGAAGTCCGCCACCTGTCTGTGGGCCGCTTCGATCAGGCGCACAAAGTCCTCGGTCCGGCAACGTCGGGCCATGCGACGGAGCACCGAATCCGATCCGCTCTGCAAGGGCAGATGCAGGTGAGGCATCAGACGCCGGTCCGCGAATAGCGTCCAGAACCCTGCGGGCAGGTCCCAGGGTTCCAGGGATCCCAGACGGACCCGGGGCACATGGGTGTCGGCAAGGACCGCACGGATCAAGGCCGAGAGGTCGCCCTGGCCATCGCTGCCGTAACCCCCGAGATGGACGCCGGTGAGTACGACCTCCTTGACCCCTTCCATACTCAGGCGGTTGATCTCCTCTACCACTTCGGCAATCGGACGACTGCGTTCCTCACCCCGGGCGAGGGTTACGATACAGAAGGTGCAGCGGCGGCGGCAGCCATCCTGTACCTTGACGAAGGCCCGTTGGCGGCCGCGGACGAACAGGGGATCGGTCGCTTGCGCCAGGGCGTCGTGGGCCATGAAATCCAGGTCGAACGCCTGGGCGGTAATTTCTACCAGACGGTTCTTGTCCTGGTTGGGCACCAACAGATCGACGCCCTGCTCGCGGGCCACTGCGTCCCTGTCCAGTGAGGCGAAACAGCCGCTGACCACCAGCTTGGCCCAGGGATTGGTGCGCCGGGCACGGCGCAGCAGCTGGCGGGATTTGCGTACCGCCTCGGCGGTTACCGCACAGGTATTGACCACCACTAGGTCGGCCGCTTCCGCATCGGCGGTAACCGGATGGCCCTGCTGTTGGAACTGTCGGACCCAGGTCTGAAGCTCCGCCTCGTTGAGCCTACAGCCCAATGCCTGAAGGTTTACACGCATCACTTGAGCTGCGAGAGGTCCCTGACGGCGCCGCGCGCCGCGCTCGTCGCGAGCGCGGCGTAGGCCCGTAATGCCGTGGTCAGGGGGCGGTCCCGATGCTCCGGTTGCCACGCCGCGGTGCCCTTGGCCACCATGTCCCGGCGCCGTGCTGCGAGCTCCTCCTCCGGGACCAGGAGCTCGATCCTGCGCTCTGGAATGTCGATCTCGATCCGGTCGCCCTCCCGCACCAGCCCGATGGTTCCGCCTTCGGCGGCCTCCGGCGACACATGGCCGACGGACAGCCCGGAGGTCCCACCTGAGAAGCGGCCGTCGGTGACGAGGGCACAGGCCTTGCCCAACCCCTTCGACTTCAGATAGCTCGTGGGATAGAGCATCTCCTGCATGCCGGGCCCTCCCTTGGGCCCCTCGTAACGGATAATCACCACCTCGCCGGCCTGGACCCGGTCGCCGAGGATGGCCTCCACTGCCGCCTCCTGGCTCTCATAGATCCTGGCCGGTCCGGAAAAGGTGAGGTTCGAGGCGTCCACACCGGCGGTCTTCACGATACAACCCTGCTTCGCCAGATTGCCGTACAGGACGGCCAGCCCACCGTCGCGGCTGTAGGCGTGCGCCACATCCCGGATGCACCCGTTGGCGCGGTCCAGATCCAGGTCGGGCCAGCGGTTGTCCTGACTGAAGGCGACCTGGGTCGGCCGCCCGCCAGGGGCCGCAAGATACCGGGAACGTACCTGTTCCACCTGGGTCCGCACCGGGTCCCACTCGGCCAGCGCCGCGCCCAGCGAGCTGCTGAAGATGGTCGGCGGATCGCGATGGATCAGCCCCGCGCGGTCGAGCTCGGCGAGGATGCCCATTACGCCCCCGGCTCGGTGGACGTCCTCGATGTGGTAGCGCTGGGTCGTCGGTGCCACCTTGCACAGATTCTGGACCTTGCGGCTCAGGCGATCGATATCAGCCATGGTGAAATCCAGGTCCGCCTCGTGGGCAGCGGCGAGCAAGTGCAGCACCGTGTTGGTCGAGCCGCCCATGGCGATGTCCAGGCTCATGGCATTCTCGAAGGCGTCGAAGCAGGCGATAGAGCGCGGCAGCACACTCGCATCGTCCCCCTCGTAATAGCGCCTCGCGAGCTGGACGATCAGGCTCCCGGCTTCGAGAAAGAGCTCCCGGCGATCGGCATGGGTCGCCAACAGCGAGCCGTTGCCGGGAAGGCTCAGGCCCAGCGCTTCGGTCAGGCAATTCATCGAGTTGGCCGTAAACATCCCGGAGCAGGAACCGCAGGTCGGACAGGCGGAGCGCTCGTACTCGGCCACCTCCGCGTCGTCCTTATCGGGGTTGGCGGCCACAACCATGGTATCGACCACATCCAAGCGGATCTCGCTGCCGCCGCGGACCAGCTTGCCCGCTTCCATGGGGCCGCCGGAGACGAAGACCGTGGGAATATCGAGGCGCAGGGCGGCCATCAGCATTCCGGGCGTGATCTTGTCGCAGTTCGAGATGCAGACCAAGGCATCCGCGCAGTGTGCATTGACCATGTACTCCACGGAATCGGCGATCAGGTCCCGCGAGGGCAGCGAGTAGAGCATACCGCCATGCCCCATGGCGATGCCGTCGTCCACGGCGATGGTATTGAACTCCTTGGCCACCCCGCCTGCCCGCTCGATCTCCCCTGCCACCAGTTGGCCGAGGTCCTTGAGGTGAATATGGCCCGGCACGAACTGGGTAAAGGAATTGGCAACGGCGACGATGGGCTTCTCGAAGTCCGCGTCCTGCATCCCGGTGGCCCGCCAGAGGGCGCGGGCACCTGCCATGTTGCGGCCTTGGGTCGTGGTGCGGGAACGGAAACGGGGCATGGTGATCTCCGAATGGAAAAAACGGGGGGCGCTGATGCATTGCACCCTAGCCGTTCAGGCCCCACCTCGTCATTCCGGCAGGGAGTGCCGGAATCCAGTGCCAGGGATGGCAAAAACAGTAAGAGGCTGTCTAAAAACTAACCCATTGATTATAAAAACATAATTGTCATCTAGCCCCCACGCTCCAGTGTGGGGGCAAGTCTTGACGCTCCAGCGTCACCAAGCCTGGTCGCTGGAGCGGCCAAGGTGGTGTTCCCACGCTGGAGCGTGGGAACAAGCAAAATCAACAAGTTAATTCTTAGACAGGCTCTAAGGGCCCGAACGATTACCTGCACCTCAAAGCGGTAATTGTACCGAATCCTTGCAGGTCTGTAGCCCCCCCAACCGTAGAGATCAGGGCGAGCGCGTATAAATTTGTTGGCGATTAACAGGTTGCTGCCAGCTTGCGGTCGTCAGCCGCAACGGCGGTGGTTCGCCATGAACGGTAGGCGCCGGCAAGCCGGCGCCGGGCTGGAGGGCAACCAAGCCAGCAGACCGAACCTCAGGAAAGCGCGGGCAAGCCCCGCACTTACGCATTCCAGCGCCGGGAAAACCAATCCGGCAACATCATGTTTCCAGGAAGATTTATACGCGCTCACCCTGCCTTGGCCGCTCCAGCGGCCAGGCTTGGTGACGCTGGAGCGTCAAGACCTGCTCCCACGCTGGAGCGTGGGAGCCAGATGACAGCGCGGGCTTGCCCGCGTTTTTCCAGCTTGATTTTTACGATGATTTGGCTCAATTGAGAACGCCCCCTAGCACTCCCCATCAACCACCATGACCGACCAGGGTAAAACCCGCCCACGCCTTGGGGTGTGAGTAGCTACCGGTTTTAATGATACCGAGCTGGCTTTCACGCAACGCCTCTGCGATGTCCTGCCCACCGCGGGAGAGCTTCTCGAAGGCACGCACCAGGAGCTCGAGCGTGGTCAGTGAGGGGACCTCCCAGTGGCTGACGAGCAGGTTTCTGGCCCCCGCGAAAAAGAAGTTACGCGCCAGGCCGGAGAGTGCCTCGCCGCCGCTTTCCTTGCCGCCGCCCCCGGTATCACAGGCGGACAGCACCACCAGATCCGCATCCAGCTCGAGAGCCGTTGCCACTTCACTTGCCAGCAGCAGACCGGCGGCGAAAGCCCCCGACCCCGCGCTCGGGGTCGTGAGCAAGGCGGCATCGGGCAGGCATTCCAGCTTACTCGGCAACAACCCGTGGGTAGCAAAGGAGATATAGCGATAATCGGTCAGCTCGCGCCGGCGTACCGCGGGCACCGTAAAGGCACGCTGCAGAACCAGGTCCCGGGGACCTGCACCCAGGACGCCGGCGCTCTCCTTCAATTCGAGGGCAGTATTGGGTAGCGGCGCAAAATTCGCGATCAAGGACGCCTGCCTGCGACAGGTCGAGGTCCGCGGTATATCCACCGACGACATCAGGGTTGCTGTCCTGCCCCTGGGCACGGGATCACCGAAGCCCACAAAGGGTTTCGGCGCCCTGGACGGGGGCGTGTCACGTAGGCTCACGAAAGATTGCACGGCCGGCGATAAGGTCAAGGCATGACGTGCGACCATCCATGGGACCGCGGAATAGTCCAAATCCTTCACGACCGACGGCGCGTCCGTCACCAGCATGGCGAAGGGCAAGCTGAGCAGATCTCCCGTCGGAATGGTGATGAGGTGGTGTTTGCTACAGATCGCGCGATCGACCGGTCCGAACAGTTGCCGATAAAGGGCATAGGCCCGATCGACCGGATAGGCCGGTACCTCGTCGGTCTCCACCGGCCGTCTCAGCTCGCGCACGAAGCGCCGCACCGCGGCTCGCGACAGCCTGATGTCGTAGACCTCGATGCCGTCCCGATCGACCAGGAATCCGACCCCACCGGCGGCACCGACGAGGATATACGATGGGGCCTCGTCGGCGCGGAGCCGTTGCCGTACCCCCGAGGCAGGAATAGGCTTGAACAGGACCAGCTGATTGTAGCTGGGAGAGGCCGTCTGAACCTGAAGCTCGAGCGCCCCGATCCGGGCGCTGATCTCATCCCAGCGACGCTTGAGTCGCTCGCGAGCTGCCCCTGACTGGCGTCCAGGTCCTGGCGAATCCGCTCGCGCCGCGCCTGGGCGTCCTGCATCTGTCTGAGCAGACTACTGACCTTGCCGCTCCCGGACTCGAGCCGAGCGTAGACCTGGGCGATCTGCTGGGCCACCAACGGACTCGTCACCAGCCGCGCTGCCTCGAACAACTTGCCGGCGAGCCCTCTGCCGCCGAGCCCTCCGACATGCTTTACGCCGATTTGAAAGTAGGGGAGCACATCGTCCAGGTTCACGTTGCCACCCTGCTCGCCGATAATCTCGAAGCCGTCCCGAAATGCGCTCATGGCCCCGACGGGCATGGATCCGGCCCAGCGCCAAGAAGGCCAGCCCCCCGGCGCGGGTGCTGCCGGTCAAGGCGCGCTCGGAGGCGACGGCGGAGTCCAGCAGGCGCTGAGCGGCGGCCAGATCGCCGCGTGCTTCCGCAATCTGGGCCCCGAGCACATCAATCCCCACGGCCCAATCCCGCGGTGCCTCGAAATCCGCATCGAAGAGCGCCCGGGCCTGCCGGAATGCCGCCTCCGCAGCATCCAGGCGCCCTTGCAGCAGTAGGGTCTTGCCCTTTACATAGGCCGGCTTGATCGCATTACCGCGGGCCGAGACGGGTCCGCCCCGGATCAACGATAAGCCGAAGGTCCCGACGAGTAACCCACTGCCGGCAGTGAATTCGCGCCTACTATCCAGGTCGTGCCGAACGCTCGACGGGGCATAGCCTTGGAGCTGGAACAGCTCCTTGGTCCGTTCCGCCTCCACGGCCGCCTCGCGGTTCCGGTGCTGATTGGCCAAATGCATCGAGCGGTAGGCCTCGAGACGGGCCCGTTCGAGGGCCGGGGCGGCGGTATCCACCAGTGCCGCCTCCGCGCGCTCGAACATAGCGGCGGCGGCCTCGAATTTTTCCTGATTGCTCAGCTCGAGGGCTAGGTGCATGCTCAGAAAAGCGACCACATCCGGCCGCCGCTCCTCGGCCTGCAACAGGGCCTTGCGGTACTGCTGTTCGGCGAGCGCATGCTGGCCACGTTGGTTGTAGTACCGGCCCAAGCGCAGCAATCCTTTGTACTGGGTAACATCGCCGACGTCGAAATTGGCACTCGCGATCAGCCCCTCCAGGCGCCGCATCTCCGCGGACAAACCGCTGGGATCGGCGCCACTACGAACGCGACCGCTGGCCACACCGATGCCCCGCTCCAGCGGTCGGAAGGCCCCGGGAATCCCATCACCGAGGTAAATGCGGTCACCGATCCGGGCCACCACCGCTTGATAGGGCCAGTCGCCCGAGCGCAGCCTACAGTCCAGGGCCAGTGCCTCGACCCCATCCAGGATGGACGTGGGACGCGCCGCGCCGCAGCGGGCAAACTGATCCAGGCGCACGCGCCACCAGCCTTCCGAGATCAATGAGCGGGGAGAATGCGAGTCGGCAGCGACGACGAATACCGAGCCGCTCGGCTGATCCCAGCTCCCGCATTGGAGGCTGAAATAGGCGGCACCGGCCTCCGCGATCCTCGAGGGCGCGGCCCGCCCGTACAGGGTACAGGGGTCCTGTCCCTGGTTGGTCCCGACCTCGAACTGACTATCCACCACGTCAGTGATGTCCACGGGCGCGGCACATCCCAGCAGACACACCGTCACCAGGAGCGCCAAGGCGCCGGTCAATCGTGTATCCAGATCCATAGGTATCACTCAAAAGCTGTTTGCGATCTTTGTGTCAAAGAACCGTAGGGCGGGAAAGCACAGCGCATCCCGCCGCGAGTGCATCCCGCCGCATCGGTCATTCCAGAGCCAATTCCTTTACAACATCGTCTGCCGCCCAATGCGGCGGATACAGTCCCGCTTTTACATACCGGTGAAAGCTCGAATACGGCCAATCGACGAGGCGCGACACATGGCCGTGTTTGATCGGATTGTAATGGACATCATCGATAGGCTGCTGCAAATCGTCTTCATCGCGAATCCTGTGCTCCCAGAAGCGCCGTTGCCAAATCCCCCGTTCCCCGTTCCGCGTGCGATGTCTTGAAAGCCGCTCGTCTTTCGGAATCCGTGCCGAGAACCGTGCCTTGATGGCGTGCCAACGGGTGGAGAAATCGCCATCCCCCGCAGGCAGGGTCCATACCGAGTGAAGGGCACCTTGAAAAATAGCTGTTTTCACCACTCAAGAGACTCTAACCCATTGATTATCCATACGCTCCGTTGACGAAAACCGTATTTTTCAAAGTGCCCTAATACCTAGTTTCAGTCTATTTTTACATCCCAAGGGTCAGTAAGACGCGGAAACCTAATATACCCATCAGTCCTATACAGGAAAAATAGACTGAAACTAGGTACTAAAGACGATTCGCAAGTCGTCGATGTCATCCGTCAACAGACGGCGGCGGCGTTCCAACAGGTTAACGGTGAAAAAGAAGGTTTTGGCTCGTTCCCACGCTCCAGCGTGGGAACGCAAGTGTAGCCGCTCCAGCGGCCAAGGTTTCATGACGCTGGAGCGTCAAGGACTTGCTCCCACGCTGGAGCGTGGGAGCCAGAAACAGGTTGCTGCCAGCTTCGGGTCGTCAGCCGCACCTGCGGTGGTTGGCCATGACCGGTAGGCGCCGGCTTGCCGGCGCTGGGCTAGAAAGCAACCAAGCCGGCCGGTCGAAGCTCAGGAAAGCGCGGGCAGGGCAAGCCAAAGCGCGGGCAAGCCCGCGCCTACGGGACTGGGATCCAGAAACATGACACTGCAACCAAGGCAAGGCAGTCCGATTTAACCAAACAGCTTCTCACTCCTCCTCCGCTGCGGGTTCCTCTTCGTCATCATGTTCCCCGCTCTCTTCCCAGATGGTCTCGTTGGCACCGCTCAGATGCACCATAATAGAGCTCGTTATCCACCGCGTAATCGGGAATCGCGTAGGCATCGGCCACGCTATCGAAAATACCGGGTGTCAACTCGAGCTTAGAATCGCTGGTTTCTCGAAACAAGAGTACTTGGAGCACGATCGTATCATTCGGAATCTTCTTCAGGCTTAGTCGCTTTATCCGGAATACCCTCAGACCGGGGCGGTTCCGACACCAGGACATCCAGACCTGTAACATCAGGACCCGTGGGGTCGGGACTCGTGGTGTCAGGACCCACAGTGTCGGGAGCCGTGGGGTCAGGACCCGGAGTGCCAGGGCCCGGAGGAGGGAGAACCGTGGGTTCACGACACTGCAATGTGTCGGTCTCGGCCAGGTAGACACCTCCCGACCCGGTAGCCGTCTCGATGTTACCCGCGGTGACATCGATATCGGCGGCTTCACCCGGCCCACCAATACCGTTGGCCGCAGTCAGAATGATATTGCAACAGACGAGGTTCTCGTTACCCGCGCCCTCCCCCGCCGTATTGTCACTGATCGCACCACCGGTCGCAGTGACACGGATGGCGTTGTCGGTACCGGTCTCGACCCGACCCAGCTCGACATCATTCGCAGCGGTGAGGATGACATCCCCCCCGGCACTGTAGACAGTGCCGTCGGCCATGCTGATGTTATTGGCCGTAGCCGTGGCGGTGATGATGCCGCCGGAGGTAACGTCGCCAGCGGCAGTGTGTGATGCCGGTACCGCTGATCAGACCGACACTACCGCCGCTGACGGCTGCCGCGATATTCAACCGGCCCGCCGCATCTAAGCTCAGATCGCTGCCGGCGGTGACTGCCTGATTGACCTGTAAGTTGCCGGCCCTGGTGGTCAGCCGGATCGATCCGCTCCCGGCGGTAGTGACTGCTTGGGCTACGGTCATAGCGCCGCCGGAAGTGACTTCGATAGCCCCGCCCCCGCTGCCGGTAGTTACCGGGCCCAGGGTCACACTGTCGGTCTCATCAATGAAAATGCCGCCAGTAGTGGTTTGTGCATCGATACTGGTCACAGCGGTATCGATATCGCCGCTGCCACCCGACTCACCGATGCCAGTAGCCGCAAACAGGTTGATATCGCCACCGACCAGATTTTCATTTTCAGTCCGTGGCTTGTCCACGGATGAGGACTTTAGTCCTCCAGACTATGGACTTTCAGTCCATAGTGGTTGATTTCAGCCCCGGTAATGTCGCTGATTGCCCCGGTCGTAGCGATGATCCTGATGGGATTGGCGCCGGCCTCGACACGACCCAGCTTGACATTCCTCGCCGCCATGAGATTGACTGCTCCACCGGCACGGTAGACAGTGCCGTCGACCATGGCGATATCGCCGGTCGTGGCCGTGGCAGTAATAGTGCCGCCGGAAGTGACATCGCCACCGGCAGTATGCCCGATGCCGGTGCCACCGGTGAGACCGACACGGCTACCGCTGGCGGCCGCGGCGATATTCAACCGGTCCGCCGCATCTAAGCTCAGATCACCACCGGCCCGGACTCCGGCATTGACCTGGAGATTGCCGGCCCTGGTGGTCAGCTCGATCTTCCCACTCCCGGCGGTGGTGACGGCCTGGGCGACGGTCATGGTGCCGCTGGAGGTAATTCGGATGGCTCCGCCCCCGCTGCCGGTGGTTACTGGGCCCAGTGTCACACCGTCGGTCTCATCGATGAAGATGCCGCCAGTGGTGGTTTGCGCGTCGATGCTGGTCACAGTGGTATCGATATCGGCGTCGCCACCCGGCGTACCGATGCCAGTAGCCGCAAGCAGGTTGATATCGCCGCCGACCAGGTTTTCGCTACCCGTGCCTTCAGCCGCCGTGTTGTCACTGATTGCCCCGGTCGTAGCGGTGACCCTGATGAGATTGGCGCCGGCCTCGATCCGACCCAGGCCGACATCATTCGCCGCGGTGAGGGTGACATCCCCCCCCGGCACTGTAGACAGTGCCGTCGGCCATAGCGATGTCGCCGGTTGTGGTCGTAGCGGTGATGGTGCCACCGGAGGTAATATCGCCAGCGGCAGTGTGTGTGATGCCGGTGTCACCTGTAAGGACAATACTACCGCCGGCGGTGACTGCATGATCGACCTGTAAGTTGCCGGCGGTGGTGGTCAAGCTGATTAACCCACCCCCAGTAGTAGTAACGGCCTGGGCCAGGGTCATAGTGCCGCCGGCGGTAATCTCGATGGCTCCACCCCCGCTGCCGGTGGTTACCGGCGCCGTGTTGCCCAGCTGCACCGCATCGATCTCATCGATGAAAATACCGCCGCCGGTGGTTTGCGCGTCGATGCTGGTCACGGCGGTGTTGAGGGGGTTGCTGCCGTCGCCGACCCCGGTGCCGGCATCGAGCCGTAGGGTACCGGCTTGCAGCTGGTTCGGCGCAGACGGGTTGGCGGCACCGGTATCGCCGATCGAGGCATTCGAGAAGAGCTCCAATCCACCTACAGCGCTGAAATCCGCCGTGTCGATCCGTACCTCGCCCACCCGCTTATTGGGCGCGCCGAAGCGAATGCGCCCACTGGTCTCGAGGGCGGCGATTTCACTGTCGTCGAGCTGGAAACCTCCCGCCGTTCCGCCCAGACCAACGCTGCGTCCGACCGTCGGCAGGAAGCAATATCCTTGCCTCCACCAGCCCGGATCTGGGCAGTTTCACCCGGGTCATTGTCATGAATGATCAGATCATTGACGCCAACTCGATATCGGCATTGTCCGTGCGTATGACACCACGTGTGGGGGACGCATCGTATACATCATCTCTCCGGGACGCACCGCTGGCATCTTCCAATATGAGGGCACCGCTGCCGGTCGCGAGTCGGATCTTCCCGTTCGCACTCGCGACCGTGGCACCGCTGATCACTGTAAGATCGCTATTTGTTGCCTGAAGATGAATCTCCCCACTCCCGGCGGTGGTGACGGTTTGGGCTACGGTCATATCGCCGTCGGCAATGACCTCGATGGAGCTGCCTCCGCTGCCGGTGGTTACTGTGCCCAGTGTCACATTGCTGGTTTCAGCAATGAAAATACCGCCGCTGGTGGTTTGTGCATTGATGCTGGTCACAGCCGTGTCGATATCGGCGTCTCCCGTCGCACCACCGATACCGCTGCCTGCGGTCAGGCTGATATTGCCACCGACGAGGTTCTCGTTACCGGCATCTTCACCCGCCTTGGCATCGCTGATCGCACCGCTGGTCGCGGTGACGCTGATAGCGTTGCTACCGGCCACGACCCGACCCAAGGCGACATTGTTCGCCGCCGTGAGATCGACCGCTCCGCTGGCCGTGATGGTCTGGTCATTGATTACCAGATCTCCGGCATTAGCAGTCAAGCCGACGGTTCCCCCGGCCCCGGTGGTGGTAACCGCTTGGCCTACCGTCAAGGTGTTACCGGAGGTCACCTGGATCGGACCACCGGCGGTGACCGCTTGGCTGTTGCCCAACTGCACCGCGTCGGTTTCAGCAATGAAAATGCCACCGCTGGTGGTTTGTGCATCGATGCCGGTCACCGCGGTGTCGATATCGCCGTCTCCCGACGCACCGATGCCGCCGCCCGTAGTCAGACTGACCACGCCACCGACGAGGTTTTCTTCCTCGCTGCCATATTCCTTAATCCTGGAGTTCCCGCCAGTGATTGCGCCGCCCGCCGTGAGGGTGATGTCGCCGGCGCCGGCATTGATACGACCCAAGGCGATATTGCTCGCCGCCGTGAGATTGACCGCTCCGCCGAGACCTGCCGCAACATCAATGGTGCCGTTATTTGTTATATTGCGTCCGGCAGTGATGGTAACCCCCATGCTGCTCCCGGCATCGGTATTCGTTGGCCCGATGGTAACGCCGCTATTGATGGTGACATTGTTGTCCGCTGTGAGGGTCAGGATGACCTGCTGGTTTCCATAGACCTCGGTCAAGTTAGGTTGAATGCTGGCTGCAACAGTGATGTTGCCTGCACCAGAATCCGAAGCATTCCCGTAAGGTGGCTGCGACGTGTCAACTTCTACGTTGTTCCCGGTTTGTAACACGCTCTCAAGTATTGTGTTTGCCACGGTGGTACCAGGGTCATCGGGGATACCAATTGTGATGTCCGTCGGATCAATCAACCAGGTCCCAGGCTCACCAGCAGGCGCGGATGCGTCAATCTCGACCTCCGCCGCGATCTCGATGGTCCCGGCGGCAGAGGTCTCGACAAAGCCGCCGTCACCGCCGTGCGGACCGCCCCGCGCTGTCAGTTGGCCATTGATCCTGGCCGTCTCTTTTCCGTAGACGATAATGCTGCCGCCGTCCCCAATTTCGGTGGCGTCGGCAATGATCCGGGCCTCGGGCGCCAGTATCACCCTGTCGGCATTGCGGCCGGGGCCTTGGCCGCCCCGCTCCCCGCCGATACGGATGTCGCCGCCGCCAGCAGCGCCGCTGCCTCCACCAAGGCCCCCTCTCCGATCTCGAGCTTGCGACCGCGGATGTCGATCTTGCCACCACGGCCTGCCGATGAGGAGGCATCCAAAGTACCGGTTACGGCCAGGGTCCCGCGCTTGCTGCCGTCGAGGACGATCACGCCCCCGTCCGCGTAGGCACTGCGCGCACTTATCTTGCCGCCCACCTTGATCGCCTGGTCCACGATACCCTCGGCGGCAGCGGCGGTTATCAGCACCCGTCCGCCCTCGACATCGATGATCCCGCTGTTCTCGGCCAGGGCTTTTGCCCCGGCCGGTCTGCGGGTGACCGGTGATCCGGTCTCGAAGTGAATGAGATCGTCGCCGTAAAGATCGACCGCGAAGGTCTCGGCTCCGGCGATGACCAGGGTCGAGCCCTGACCCTCGATGACGCCGTCGTTACGGGCATGGGGGGCGACCAAAGCGCCGAGACCGCGCTCGCCCAGGGAGATGTGGCCGCGGTTGACGACCTTGGCATTGGGGTCGGGGCTCGGGCGATTGAACCTGTAGCGTCCGCGCATGAAATTGTCATCGGCGATGTCAGAGGTGGTGGCCAGAAAGCCCTGGGCTTCAACCTTACCCTGCGGGCCAACGGTGACGCCGTTCTGATTGATCAGCCACACATTGCCGTTGGCCTGCAGCTGCCCGTTGATACGCGACGGACGGTTGGTGATGACGCGATTGAGGGCAATGGCGTGCTTGCCGGGCTGGTTGAATTGGGTGACCTCGCCGGTCTCGATGCTGAAGCCGTTCCAATTGATGACGGCCTTGCCACTGCGCTGATCGACCGTTACCCGCTCTGGTCCCGTCGTGATGGCAGCGTTGCCACGGACTACCACACCGCCGGTGGGATTGGCACCAACGAGAGGGGCCATCAGCATGACAGCGACACATGTCGCCGCCGAAACCAGGGGTAAATCGAGACGCTTGCCCGGTTTGGAAGATTCCGTATCGGCAGGCGCCTTGACGCGCGGGTCCCAGGGCTTGAACATCGGAAGACTCCTCCATTTTCATCCGGGGTAGTGGTGGTTCACCATGAATGGTAGGCGCTGGGCTGGAAGGCAACCAGGCCGGCAACCTCATGGTTTCAGGAAGATTTACACGCGCTCACCCTGCTTGGGTGTCGTAACCATTTGACAAATAACAATTATAAAATCCTGATCTCTAGCTCCCACGCTCCAGCATGGAAGCAAGCTTGTCCCGACGAAGGAGGAATCTTAACGCTCCGGCGTCACAAAACCTTGGCCGCTGGAGCGGCCCCACTTGCGTTCCCACGCCGGAGCCTGGGAACGAGCCAGGACTGTAGGGTGGGCTGTGCCCACCGATCGGGTTTCCAGTCACCAGCAGCCCGTCATCGATGCGGTTCGCGCCCTGCCTCCTATCTGCTATGCCCTCTCTGCCATGCCGGCACAGAGCAAGTGTCCCTGGGGCGGTCGGCAGGCGCTCACCGCATCCTTCACCCTGTTTTTGCCATCCATGGCGCCTAATTCATGGCTCTTGGGATTCCGGCAATCCCTGCCGGAACGACGAGGTAGGAGCCGACAGCTTCACCATCGTACCAGAAATACACGCCTAACCCGACCTGCCACGACTTCAATACTGCTCACAGGCGGTCAGCTTGGCGTCCAGGACGCCTACGTCGTCGCCTTGGGCACCGAGCAGAATGTCCAGGGCGATGTGGGAGAGGCCGAACTCGGTGGCACCCTCGTCGCTGCCGTTATGATTGGCACGCCAACGCTCACGGTAGGTTTCCAGCAGCGCGAGATAGAAGGGCAGTCCGCTCTCGCTCAGCTCCGCGTCGCGGTCGAACATATTGCGGTAGAGGTTGTGGATCAGCTCGGCGTCGCTCATCCCGTTGAAGCGCTTGGTGTATTCCTCGGAGGTCCCGAAATTGGCGATGATCGGGCTCAGATCCGTTCCGCCGCCCTCAGCGTCTAGACGCTCGCACCAGTAGGCGAAGCCGCCGCACTCGGCGCAGCGCCCGTAATAGCCGCGGTAGGCGCGGTGGATCCAGAGCTTGGCGTCGTCGCTGCATTAGATGTTGCTGTGGCAACCACTGCTGGTGTCGGGCGGGTCGTCGGTGCCGGGGGGCGGGTCTTCATCACCACCGGTCCCGGTGAAATCGGACTCATAGGCACCCATATCCACGGCTGTTCCCTGGATACGCGGCCGTCCCCGTTGATCCGTGCTCAGGGTCGTCGTACCGCCGGCGTCGATGGTCGGGCTGCCGGCCTGCAGGGCATGGGTTTTGACACAGCCGCCGGCGGAGGAGGTGACAGCCGTTGTTGGCGAGCGCTCCCAGCAGCGGGTCCTGTCCGATGAGGTTGCCGTTGGTCGCGGTCAGACCACAGGCCCCGGCACCGGTCGCCTGGAGCAGGCTGTTGCCGGCGGTGACGCTGGCACTCGATTCCTTCTCGCAATCGCTGGCGGTGGCTCCCTTGGTATTGCCCGCCAGGATGCTGCTGGTGAAGCTGGCCGTGCCGGTAGAGAGATACACCCCACCGCCCTTGGCGCCCCCTCGCGTGGCGTTCTGCATGACCGTGCTATTGGTCAGGGTGACGGCTCCTGTGCTATAGATCCCGCCGCCATCGGCGTTGCTCCCTTGGGTGTAGTTCCCTGAGACGGTGCTGTTGGTCAGGGTTACAGCTCCACGGCTATAAATCCCGCCGCCGTCGGTGTTGCTCCCTTGGGTGTAGTTCCCCGAGACGGTGCTGTTGGTCAGTGTAACAGTGCTGATGCTATAAATCCCGCCGCCCTCACGGCCGCTCCCTTGCGTGTAGTTCCTCGAGACGGTGCTGTTGATCAGCGTGATCCTTTCATTGCTTCAATAACTTTAGTGCGCGAAGCGCATCATAGTTGAAACTATGGACGTTAAGTCCCTTCACGTTCAGTCCGTGGCTTGTCCACGGATGAGGACTTTAGTCCTCCAGACTA
>Ga0056121_1000236_pt1 | contig 18120 bp, 15 predicted proteins | sample WorMetHEROISLAND_FD_83872 | JGI IMG/M metagenome (GOLD analysis project Ga0056121, IMG submission 83872) | Marine gutless worms symbiont microbial communities from Max Planck institute for Marine Microbiology, Germany - Olavius sp. 1 HERON ISLAND ...
CGTGGCGTTGGCGTGCAGTTTCACTTGCATGATGCGAGGTGCTCCCTGATGAAGGAGATACCTCTGAGTACGCCTGCGCCGTCGAAACAATCCCGCGTGACCACACACGGAAGCCGGGGTCCATGGCGCCGCCATGCCGTCACCGGCAGTTGTCGTCAGCGCAGGAACTGGCTCAGGTGCAGGCGGATGTTCTTGTCCATCTCGGCATCGAACGCCCGCGCCGCCTCGGCGACGAACTGGAACAGGGCGTCGTCGCGCTCGTTCAGGGTCATGCCTTCCGGCAGCGTGCGACTCAGGCGCACCTCCGCCTCGGCGAAGCCGGTGCCCAGGCCACCGGCGGTGGTCACTTCCAGCCGCGCCTTCATCTCCAGGTCCAGCCGCTCGACTTGATCCTTGGTGAGCAGCGCCTGAATGCCCTGCGGCTTGCGCAGATCGACGCGCACCACCGAAGCCTTGAGCACGACGAAGCGGGCGCTGCCGGACGGGCCGACCGCCCGCAGCCGGTCGTCGTACCAGGTCCGCATCACCGTCAGCGGCGACAACGGCAGCTCGTGCTCGACGTTGGGTGCCGTGAGCGGCGGCTTGTAGGCCTCCTCGAGCGTGCGCTCGGCCACCGCCAGCTGGAACGGCGGCAGGTGATCGAACTCCACCGCCGGGCGGGCGGCGGACGGCGCCGGCGTATCGCAGGCGGCAAGCGCGCCGGCGGCGAGCAACAGGCAGGGCAGGAACCATCGCCTCAAAGTGAACATGGTTGTCATCGCACCCGTTCTTTGTGGCCTCATTGTGTCGCCGTGAACTCGTCCAGGGACAGGCGGTAGACGGCGTTGCAGAACTCGCAGGTCACCACCAGCTCGCCGTCTACCGCCAGGTCCGGCAGTTCCTCGGGCGGCAGGCTGGCCATCACCGCGCGCGCACGCTGGGCCGAGCAGCGGCAGCCGGCGGCCAGCGGCACCGGTTCGTACACCCGCACGCCGTCCTCGTGGAACAGCCGGTAGAGCAGGGCGTCGGTGTCGAGGCCCGCGTCTGTCAGCTCGCCATCGCTGGTGCTGGCCAGCAGGGTGACCGCGCGGCGCCAGTCGTCCTCGGCCTCGTCGGGACGCTCGGGCTCGGCGCCGCGCGCGATCAGCGCCGGATCGCCTTCCGGCAGGCGCTGCAGCATGATCGCCCCGGCCCGCCAGACGGCGGCGCCGGCGCCGCCATTGCCGTCGCCCGCGACGCGGTCGGCGGCGAGCCGGATGGCGCTGCCGATCTGTTCGGACTCGCGGAAGTAGAGGTGGGCGCAGTCGGCCAGGCTGGCGCCTTCCAGGGCGACGATGCCCTGATAGCGCTCCATGTCGGCGCCCTGGTCGACGGTGAAGGCGATGTAGCCGACGCCGAGCAGCCGCTGCACCGAGGTGGTATCGCCCTCACCGGCGGCTTCCAGCGCGGCGATCGCCTCGGCGTCGAACTGGGCATAGCCGCGCAGCAGGCCGGGCGAGCGGTAGTCGGCGACCAGCACCGAGATCGGTCCGTCGCCCTTGGTCTGCAGCGAGAACACGCCGTCGAACTTCAACGCCCCGGCCAGCACCGTGGCCAGCGCCAGGGCCTGGCCCAGCATGCGCGCGACCGGCGCCGGATAGGCGTGCCGGGTAAGGATCTCGTCGACCACCGGGCCGAGCCGCACCATGCGCCCGCGCAGGCCGGCGGCCTCGATCTGGAACGGCCGGATGAGATCGTCGTGTACCGTCATCAGACACTCACAACTGCCGCGGCCGCGGCCGTCGCGGCGGCGGCAACGCGCATGATGGCGCCGGCGTCAGCGCCCGGCGGCGCCGAGGCACCAGGTCAGGATCGCTTTCTGCGCATGCAGGCGGTTCTCGGCCTCGTCCCAGACCACCGAACGCGGCCCGTCGATCACCTCCGCGGTGACCTCCTCGCCGCGATGCGCCGGCAGGCAATGCATGAAGATGGCATCGTCCTTGGCCTGCGCCATCAGGCCGGCGTTGACCTGGTAGGGCGCCAGCAGGTTGTGGCGGTTGGCGGCCGCGTCGTCCTGGTGCATCGACACCCAGGCGTCCGAGACGATGCAGTCGGCCCCGGCGACCGCCGCCGCCGCGTCCTCGGTGACGCTGACGCTGGCGCCCTGCTGGCGGGCCCAGTCGACCAGGTCCGGGGCCGGCGCCAGCGCCGCCGGGCAGGCCAGGCGCAGCTCGTAGCCGAAGCGCGCGGCGCCGTGGATCCACGAGGTCGCGACGTTGTTGCCGTCGCCCGCCCAGGCCACCACCTGGCCGGCGGCGGCGCCGCGATGCTCCTCCAGGGTCATCACGTCGGCCATCAGCTGGCAGGGATGGCTGGCGTCCGTCAGGCCGTTGATCACCGGCACGCTGGCGTGCGCCGTCAGCTCCTCGAGCATGGCGTGCTCTTTGCTGCGGATCATGATGGCGTCGACATAGCGCGACAGCACGCGGCCGGTATCGGCCATGCTCTCGCCGCAGTCGAGCTGCAGGTCGTCGGCGTTGAGGACGATGGTCTCGCCGCCGAGTTGGCGCATGCCGACGTCGAACGAGACCCGGGTGCGGGTCGACGGCTGGATAAACACCAGGGCCAACAACTTGCCCTCGAGCGGGGCGTCGCCGTCGGTCTCGGCCTGGCCGAGCCCGGCGCGCGCCTGTTTGCGCGCCGCGGCGTGGTCCAGCATGCCGCGCAGGATGTCGCCATCGAGCAGGTCGATGTCGAGAAAGTCGCGCCCGGTGGTCATTGCCCCAGGTCCCGGCAGACCTCCTCCAATGCCGCCACGGCCTCGTCAATCTCCGCCTCGCCGATGGTCAGCGGCGGCAGGAAGCGCACCACGTTGTCGCCCGCCGGCACCACCAGCACGCCCTGGGCGCGCATGGCGTTGACCACGTCCATGTTGGGCACCTTGCACTTCATGCCGATCAGCAGGCCCTTGCCGCGCACTTCCTCGATCACCGAGTCGTTGCGCTGGCGCACCTCGTCGAGCCGGCCCATCAGCCGCTCGCCCATCTGCTCGATGCGCTCGAGCGTGCCCGGCTCCTGCACCACGTCCATGACCGCGTTGGCCGCGGCCATGCCCAGCGGGTTGCCGCCGTAGGTCGAGCCGTGGGTGCCGGCGACCATGCCCTTGGCCGCCTCTTCGGTGGCCAGGCAGGCGCCGACCGGAAAGCCGCCGGCGATGCCCTTGCCCAGGCTGACGATGTCGGGGGTCACGCCCTCCCACTCGTGCGCCAGCAGGCGCCCGGTGCGGCCCATGCCGGACTGCACCTCGTCGAGGATCAGCAGCAGGCCGTTGTCGTCGCAGATGCGGCGCAGCTCCATCATGAAGCCGTCGGGCAGCGGCACGATGCCGCCCTCGCCCTGCCAGGGCTCGACCATGATCGCCGCCGTCTCCGGGCCGATCGCCGCCTGCAGCGCGGCGAGGTCGCCCAGCGGCACCTGGTCGAAGCCCTCGACCTTGGGGCCGAAGCCTTCCAGCACCTTGGCCTGGCCGGTGGCGGCGATGGTCGCCAGGGTCCGGCCGTGAAAGCAGTTCTCGAAGGTGATGATGCGGTAGCGCTCGGGCTCGCCGTTGGCGTAGTGGTAGCGGCGCGCGGTCTTGATCGCGCACTCGTTGGCCTCGGCGCCGGAGTTACCGAAGAACACGGTGTCGGCGAAGCTGTTGGCCACCAGGCGCTCGGCCAGGCGCTCCTGCTCCTTGATGCGGAACAGGTTGGAGGTATGGATCAGGATCCCGGCCTGTCGCTGGATCGCCTCGACCAGGTGCGGGTGGGCGTGGCCGAGGCTGGCGGTTGCGATCCCGGTCGCGAAGTCCAGGTACTTCCGCCCCTCGGTGTCATAGAGATGGGCCCCTTCGCCCCGTTCGAACATTACGTCCGCCCGGGCGTAGGTTGGCATGACCGCAGGGTTCACGGCTGCATCCTCCGCAAATGCAAACGGCGGCGCCGCCGCCGCCGTTGCTGGTGGTGAAGAGGCTGATTATCCGCTGAAACCGGTGCCTGTCAATGCGAGCGGCGCGCGCGCCTTCCTCATGCCTTCAGCCGCCAGCCGCGGCGGAACAGCACCAGTAGCAGGCCGTAGAAGAACAGGTTGAGGGCGACCAGCAGCACCACGCCGATCGCCAGGTTGCTGTCGGCCCGGTCGATGAAGGCGTAGCGGAAGCCGTCGATCATGTAGAAGAACGGGTTCAGGTGGCTGACCAGGCGCCAGGCCTCGGGCAGGCGCTCGACCGAGTAGAAAGTGCCCGAGAGGAACGCCAGCGGGGTGATGACGAAGTTGGTCACCGCCGACAGGTGGTCGAACTTGTCGGCCCACATCCCCGTCAGCAGGCCGAGCTGGGCCAGCAGCAGCCCGGCGGCGATGGCGTAGAACACCACCGGCCACAGGTGCACCAGCGTCAGGTCGACGAACACCGCCATCGCCGCGGCCACGACGACGGCGCAGATCAGGCCGCGCGTCAGGCCGGCCAGGACGTAGCACATGACCAGTTCGCCGCCGCTCAGGGGCGGCATCAGCACGTCGACGATGTTGCCTTGAATCTTGGATATGAGGATCGACGAGGAGGTGTTGGCGAAGCTGTTCTGGATCACCGCCATCATCATCAGCCCCGGCGCCAGGAACTGCGGCATCGCCACGCCGCCGGTCATGGCGCTGCGGTCGCCGAAGGCGAGGGAGAAGATCGCCAGGAACAGCAACGTCGTCACCACCGGCGCCAGCACCGACTGCATTGCCACCTTGAGGAAGCGTTCGACCTCCTTCAGGTAGAGCGTCCAGATGCCCAGCCAGTTGATCGCGCCCAGGCGGCGCGGCGCAACCATGGGCGCGACGGCCGGCGGCGTCGCCGGCCGCACCGGTTGCTGTCGCGCCGCGGTCAAAAGGTACCGAACTTGCGGTAGGCGTCGACCGGGTCCATGCCGCCCAGGATCGCCTCGCGCATCTCGCTCTCGGTGGCGGCGACCTGCTCGGTGCGGCTGACCGCTTCTTCCGCCATGGCGGCGGGCACGATGACGACGCCGTCGCGGTCGGCCAGGAGGAAGTCGCCGCTCGCGATAGCGATGCCGCCGATCTCGATCGGCTCGCCCATGCTGGCGGCAACCCAGCGGCCGACGATGTCCTTCGGCGTGGCAAACCGGCAATAGACCGGGAAGTCCATCTGCAGGATGAAGTCGACGTCGCGGCAGGCGCCGTCGACGACGTAGCCCCGCACGCCCTTGTGCTTCAGCGTCTCGGCCGAGAGCTCGCCCATCAGCGCGATCTCGTAGGTGTTCGGCTGACACACCAGGACCTTGCCGCCGGGCGCCTTCGACAGCACCGTCGCCCATTGCAGCAGGGTATGCTCGCGGTCCATGCCGGTCTCGTAGTGACCGTTGATGGTGTAGATCTCGCCGGCCAGGCGCTGGCCGGGCTTCAGCGCGACGATGCCCGGCGGCAGCACGCAGTCGGCATGGCCCATTTCGTTCAGGACGTCGTAGACGGCGCCCGCGTACAGCTTCTCCAGCCGCGCGGTCAGCTCCATGGCTCGTTCCTCCGGCGCATTGACGCCGGCAGCATAGGCAAATTTCCGGGCAGGCGCGAGGCGCGGCGGGTTCAGCAGCTCGACGCCAGCACCGCGGCGACGTCGATCGGCGCCGGCACGCCGCCGGCACGCCAGCGCGCGTGCATGGCCGCATAGGCCACTTCCAGGTGCGCCGCCAGGCCGCGCACGTCATAGAGCGGCGCAGCTTCCCAGCCCTCGGCGACCCGGGCGCGCAGCCGGGCCAGGCGGGTGCGGTTGCCGACCAGGTCGAGCGCCAGGGCGAGGTAGGCTTCGGGCGAGGCCGCCACCAGGTCGGCGAGACCGGCGGCCGCCAGGATCGAGGCGCCGGTGCGCCCGGCATGGCTGTCGCCGGCCATGGTGATCACCGGCACGCCGGCCCACAACGCGTCCAGGGTGGTCACGCCACCGGTGTGCCAGCGGGTATCGAGCGCCAGGTCGGCCAGGCCGTGACGCAGCAGGTGCTGCTGGTGCGGCACCCGCGGTGCGAACACCAGGCGGTCGCCGGCAATGCCGTGGCGCGCCGCCGCGCGCTGCAGGTTGGCGCTGGCCACGGCGCTACCGCGACGCAGCCACAGCACGCTGTGCGGCACCGCCTCCAGCAGCCGCATCCACAGGGCGAAGCTGTCGGCATCGAGCTTGTAGGGCGCGTTGAAGCAGGCGAACACCGTGCCTTCCTCGGGCAGGCCTTCGTCGTGGCGCGACACCTGGGCGTGCGGGACCTCCGGCCGGGCGGCGGCCATGAAACTGCCCGGCAGGAACACCGGCGCCTCGCTGGTATGGGCCTGCAGCGCCGGCGGCGTGTGCACGTGATCGGTGATCAGGTAGGGAATGCAGTCGGCGCCCAGCGTGCCGCCATAGCCCAGGTAGTGGGCCTGCACCGGTGCCGGCTTCAGCGCCAGGATCTCCAGCGCGGAATCGCGGGTGTGGCCGGCCAGGTCGACCAGCACGTCGATGCCGGCGGCGTTGACCGTGCGCGCGGCCGCGGCCGGATCCTGGCCGCGCAGGTCGACGAACTGGTCGCTGGCGGCGGCGATGGCGGCGGTGACCTCGTCTTCCGGCTCGCGGCCGATCCAGAACGTGCACCAGCGGTAGCCGCGCCGGCTGTGCGCCTGCAGCAGCGGCAGGAAGCTGGTGGCGACGCTGTGCTGGCGGAAGTCCGGCGAGATGTAGCCGATGCGCAGGCCGTCGGCGCCGGCCTGGCGGTAGGCGAAGGCATCCGCGGGTGCGGCCGGCGGCGCCGCGGCAATGCAGCGCGCCGTATAGCGGCGCGCCGCGCTCAGCCGCAACGCCGGCGGCGCCGTGGTTGCCGCCAGCGCGAACGGCGAGACCGGCGGCGCGCTGCTGCCGTTGCCTGCCGATGCCAGGGCCAGCACCTCGTCCATCACCGGCTTCAGCGCCGGCCAGTCGCACTGGTGCATGAGCGACTGCATGAGGAAGGGCAGCAGGGCGCGCTGCTCGGGATCGAGCTCGAGCGCGCGGCGAAAGGCCGGCACCGCCTCGTCGTGGCGGCCCAGGCCCTGCAGCGTCTGCGCCAGGTTGCCGTGGGCGTCGGCCAGGTCGGGGTGGCGCGCCAGCAGATCGCGGTAGAGCCTGAGCGCGTCGTGCGGCCTGCCGTCGTTGAGAAAGCAGATCGCCAGGTTGTTCGCCGTGGCGACGTCGTCGCCGTCGTCCGCCAGCAGCGCCTGCAGGATCTCCGCCGCCGCACCGGTGCGCCCGGCCTGCATCGCCAGCAGGGCACGCAGCTTCAGCGCCTCGCGGTCGCGCGGATCGCGGGCCAGCAGCTCGTCGGTCAGCGCCGCCGCCGCGTCGCTGTCGCCGCGGCGCCGGTGCAGGTCCGCCAGGTTCACCGCCGCCGAGGCCAGCCCGGGGTCGAGGGCCAGGGCGCGGCGGTAGTGCTGCGCCGCATCGTCGTTGCGACCGGCGCGCAGACAGGCATTGGCCAGGGTGTTGTGCAGCGCTGCCAGCGGCGGCGCGGTTTCGCAGCCGCGCTCGGCCACGGCCACGGCCTCGTCGACCTCGTCCAGCGCCAGCAGCGCGCTGGCCAGGTTGTTGTGCAGTTCGGCCACGCCCGGCGCCACCGTCAGCGCCAGCTTGTACTGCTGCACCGCCGTACGCGCGTCGCCGGCCGCCAGCGCCGCGTTGCCGGCCGCGAACAGCGCCGCCGGATCCACGGCCGGCCGCTGCTTCAGGCCCGAGGTCATGGCCGGCGGGTTATATCGCGGCCACCGTTAACGCACCTTGAAGTGAGCGGCCTGCGCGCGCGGTCTGCTGGTGCCGGTTCCGGCCCGTCGCTATAGTGCGCTGCAGCGAATTCAACCAACAACCCCGCCAGGTCCGTTTCGCGACCGCAAGACAAGGAGACGTCACAGATGAGGGAAGCCGTCATCGTTTCGACCGCGCGCACGCCGATCGGCAAAGCCTACCGCGGTGCCTTCAACAACACCGAGGGTCCGGCCCTGGCCGGTCACGCCATCCGCAACGCCGTCGAGCGCGCCGGCGTCGAGCCGGGCGAGATCGACGACGTCATTCTCGGCTGCGCCATGCAGCAGGGCACCACCGGCGGCAACACCGCCCGGCAGAGCCTGCTCGCCGCCGGTCTGCCGGTCGAGGTCTCCGGCATGACCCTGGACCGGCAGTGCTCGTCGGGAATGATGGCGGTCGCCACCGCGGCCAAGCAGGTGATCGACGATGGCATGACCGTGTGCATCGGCGGCGGTGTGGAATCGATCAGCCTGGTGCAGAACGACAACATGAACCGGTTCCGGGCCCGGAACGAAAGTGTCCTGGCCAACGCCCCCGACATCTATATGTCGATGCTGGAGACGGCCGAAAACGTGGCCAAGCGCTACGACATCAGCCGCGCGGTGCAGGACGAGTACGGCCTGCAGAGCCAGCTGCGTATGGCCGCGGCGATCCAGGCGGGCAAGATGGACGACGAGGTCGTGCCGATGAGCTCGGTCAAGATCGTCGTCGACCGCGAGACCAAGGAGACCTCCGAGCAGGAGGTGACGCTGGAGCGCGACGAGGGCGTGCGCGCCGACACCACCGGCGAGGGCCTGGCCGGCCTGAAGCCGGTGTTCGAGGGCGGCGTGATCACCGCCGGCAACGCCAGCCAGCTGTCCGACGGCGCCTCGGCCAACCTGGTCATGGAAGCCAAGGAGGCGGAGAAGCGTAACCTGGAGCCGCTCGGCATCTACCGCGGCCTGGCCGTCGCCGGCTGCGAGCCGGACGAGATGGGCATCGGCCCGGTGTTCGCCGTGCCCAAGCTGCTGGAGCGCAACGGCCTGACGGTCGACGACATCGACCTGTGGGAGCTGAACGAGGCCTTCGCCGTGCAGGTGCTCTACTGCCGCGACCGCCTGGGCATCCCCGACGAGAAGCTGAACGTCAACGGCGGCTCGATCGCCATCGGCCACCCCTACGGGATGTCGGGCAGCCGCATGGTCGGCCACGCCCTGATCGAGGGCAAGCGGCGCGGCGCCAAGTATGTCGTCTGCACCATGTGCATCGGCGGCGGCATGGGCGCGGCCGGGCTGTTCGAGGTCGCCTGAGGCCACAATCCCACGGTAACCCCTTTGGGCTAGCGTGCCGGCCATGAAGCTGTTTCATGGCCGGCGCACCGCCACGGGCACCGAGGTCAGCGTCGACGGCGCGCCGCTCGACGCCCGCCTCGACCTGCGCGACTTCCGCGCCGGCGGTTTCGAGTGGGGCTACGAGGGCAGCGGGCCGAGCCAGCTCGCCCTGGCGATCCTGGCCGACCACGCCGGACCGCAAGCCGCCCTGCGCGACTACCGCACTTTCATGCGCCAGGTGATCGCCGAGATCGACGACGACGACTGGCAGCTCAGCGCCGACGACATCGACCAGCGCCTGAGCCACACCGTCGAGGTGGCGATGGACCTGGATACCCTCCTGCGCAAGGTCCGCGGCGAGATCGAGTGAGTCGCAGGTGGGTCCGAGACCCACCCCTACACGCCATGTCTGAAATGCCCGTAGGGGCAGGTCTCAGACCTGCCTGTCGAGCACCCGCATGAACAGATGCGGCGGGACGCCGACCTCGGCTAACATTGCCGTTCCCTAAACGCGGCAACAGACGGCAGAAGGGGAGCGAGGAGATGCCGAACACGGTGAGCGGCCTGATCGCCGAGCAGGTCCGCCGGCAGCCGGACGCGACGGCGGTGATCTACGCCGGCACGCCCGTCAGCTATGCCGAGCTGGAACGGCTGGGCCAGCGCGCGGCCCGGGGCCTGGCCGAGCTCGGCGTGGGTGCAGGCGACCGGGTGGCGTTGTGGCTGCCCAACAGCGTGGCCTATCTCGCGCTCTATCTCGGCTGCACCCGCCTGGGCGCCATCGCCACCGCGGTCAACACCCGTTTCCGCGCCAGCGAAGTCGGCGACATCGTCGCCCGCTCCGGCGCCAAGGTGCTGGCGATGTGGCCGGGCTTCCGGCACATCGACTTTCCCGCCATCCTCGGCCAGTGCGAGCCGGCCGCGCTGGCCGGGCTCGACGCCGTGGTGCTCTACGACGAAGGCCAGGCGGCCGACGCCCTGCCGGCGACGATCGGCCATTGCCGGCGCGTCGACTACGCGACGCTGATGGCCAACGAGGGCATGGCCGAGGACCATGCCGCGCCCGGCGCGGGCTGCAACATCTTCACCACCTCGGGCACCACCAAGGCGCCCAAGTTCGTGCTGCACACCCAGGCCAGCATCGCCGGGCACGCCGCCATCGTCGCCCGCGAGTTCGGCTACGCCGCAAGCGCGGGCGGCCTCATGGTAGTGCTGCCGTTCTGCGGCGTGTTCGGCTTCACCCAGCTGATGGCCTCGCTCGCCGCCGGCCGGCCGACGGTGGTCCTGAACGCGTTCGACGCCGGCGAGGTGGTGGCGCTGATCCACGCGCACGGCATCGAACACATGAACGCCACCGACGACATGATCCAGGCGATGATGGCGCTGCCCGGCGGCAGGGAGACCCTGGCCGGGCTCAGGTTCATCGGCACCGCCGCCTTCGGCACCGACTTCGCCGAGTTCTCGGCCCGGGCCGAGGCCGCCGGCATCCGCCTGTGCGGCCTCTACGGCATGAGCGAGGTGCAGGCGCTGTATGCGCTGCGGCCGCCGGCACTGCCGTTCGAGGAACGCATCGTCCCCGGCGGCAGCATCGTCGCCGCCGCGGCCGAGGTGCGGGTGCGCGACCCGGACTCCAGGCAACTGCTGCCGCCGGGCGAGGCGGGCGAGCTGGAGCTCAAGGGTCCCAGCCTGATGCGCGAGTACTTCGGCAATGCCGATGCCACCGCCGAGGCGTTCACCGACGACGGCTTCATCCGCAGCGGCGATCTGGCGATGCTGCAGGACGACCGCAGCTTCGTGTTCCTGCAGCGCATGGGCGACGTGCTGCGCCTCGGCGGCTTCCTGGTCAGTCCGGCCGAGATCGAGGCCCACCTGCAGCAGCATGCCGCCGTCGACGGCGCCCAGGTGGTGGGCATCGCCAGCGACCGCGGCACCCGCCCCATCGGCTTCGTCACCGTCGCCGCCGGCGCCCGGTTCGACGAGGCGACGCTGCGCCGGCATTGCGGCGACGGCCTGGCCCGCTTCAAGGTGCCGGACAGAATTTTTTCCCTTGATGCTTTCCCGACCACCAAGAGCGCCAACGGCACCAAGATCCAGCGCGCCCGCCTGCGCGACATGGCGCTCGAGCTGACGGCGCAAGCCACTGAACGGAACGGCGAAATCGCACCAGTTGGGCGCGAACAGGGTTAACGGCAACGCCAGTTAAGCAAGCGGCAACCTTTACCGGCCCATAGTCAATTGCCGGGGACGCGTGAAGGCTGACACAATGTCGCTTGCGAGCGCTGCGGCCGCGCCCAGCGCGGCCGACAAGATCGATGCGAACAAGAAGAGGCAGGAGCAGGACGCCCTGCATATCCTGCCGCTGTCGATCGTGCCGCTGCAGACCCCGGGTCTGCAGCGCGCGCGGATGATCAAGGACCCGCGCCTGGAAAGCGTGGTCGAGCTGTTCCACGACGCCGCCGCCGGCAGCGGCTGCGTGCCGCCGAACAAGCTGGCACAGATCTTCGCCGAGCAAACCGAGGAGCTGGAGGCGGACCTGGAGATCATCCACCGCCTGGCGACGCTCAACAGCTACGATGTCTACACCCTGCGCATCGAGCTCCGCCGCCTGGAGATCGTCGTCAACGACGTCGACTCGCTGAAGCTGTCGGACGAGAAGAACCGCGAACTGACCGAGTACATGCGCAGCTTCACCCGGCCGCTGATCAACCAGATCTACGGCGACGCCAACCCAGACTTCAACAACATGGGCGACCTGGTCGGGCTGTTCAAATCGCCCGACAAGGACAAGGTCCTCATGAACATCATCCGCATGGCCGAGCGGCTGCAGATCCAGCCGCCCGACGTGCCGAGCTTCCTGGAGGAGTATGGCGACGTCTTCCTGTCGCTCGCCTACTACCGCAACATCGTCGACAAGCTGATGGTGCGGCTGGAGACCTTCACCGAGGACATGTCCGAAATCCTGGACAGCCAGCAGATCAAGCGCGACCCGCGGATCAGCGACACCTGCCTGAAGCTGGACCAGAAGTTCAACGACATGGCGAGCTGGATCGCCGGCCGCTTCGAGAGCTTCGACCGCAACTCCCAGCGGCTGTGGGACGACATCAACGCCGACAGCTTCCGCAAGATGAAGCGGCTGATCTCCGGACATTACACCACCATCGGCGGCATGCTCTGCGGCCTGCAGGTGAAGATGGACGCCTGGGACGAGAAGTTCGGCGGCGGCCGCGGCGGCCCGCTGGCCAAGGCCGACTTCATCATGGCCGACTTCCGCCAGGGCATGGACGTGATCTCGCGCATCAAGAAGCAGGCGCCGGAAATCCACGACATCTACGCGGCCGGGCGCCGGCCCGGGGCTCGGCGGTCGCAGCTCCATCGCGTGCAGGCGAGATGCGGTGCAACCCGACGTTCGATGCGTGAGGGAGTGGCGCGCCCGGGAGGATTCGAACCCCCAACCTCCTGATCCGTAGTCAGACGCTCTATCCAGTTGAGCTACGGGCGCAGGCGCCGGTCGCGGCGACCGGCGGAGGCGCCTACCTACTGTAAACCATGCCCGGACGCAAGCGCCGAGCCCGCCGCCGACGGCGCCGTTGGCTGCCCGCTAGGCGCGGTTTCCCTTTGGCGAGCGGGGGCGGAATCGGTATAAACGTCGCTCCGGTGCAACGGCGAACGGAGTTGCCGGAACCCCTGTTCCAGGTGTTTTGACGATGGCCGCAACAACTTGGTACCGGCGCGCGTGCCAGACGCTGGCGGCGGTCGCCATTGCCGCGATCGTCGGCTGCTCTCAGCAAGCGCCGGTCGAATACAATTACCCCCGCCGGGAAGGCAGCCAGCCCGTGCCGAGCCCGTCGGGCCCGCGCGACACCGTGTTCGGGCCCGGCGGCGTCAACTTCTTCGGCGGCGGCGGAGGCGGTGGCGGCGGCGGCGCCGGGATCGGCGTCAACAGCTTCCTGTGGCGCGCCTCGCTGGACACCATCTCGTTCATGCCGCTGACCTCGGCCGACCCGTTCGGCGGCGTCATCATCACCGACTGGTACAGCCCGCCGGAGACCCCGAACGAGCGCTTCAAGCTGACGGTCTACATCCTCGACCGGCGGCTGCGCGCCGACGGCATCAAGGTCGCGGTGTTCCGTCAGCAGAAGAACGGCGGACCGGATTGGAGCGACGCCCAGGTCAACACCGACACGGCGATCCAGCTCGAGAACGCGATCCTTACCCGGGCCCGTCAGCTACGCCTCGATACCCTGGAGCAATAGCCTGACGGCCCATCGCGGCACCGGCCGGCGCCCGCCCGGCGCAGCCTGACAAAGAGCCGCATCGACCGTGACGACCCACCTGCCGCTGCGCGCCCGGACCGCCAGGCCGGCACCGGCAAAAGGAGACCGCCAGATGGTGGCGCGATACAACCCGAAGCAAGCCGAACCCAAGTGGCGCCAGCGCTGGGACGACGCCGGCATCTTCACCGCCGAGGAGAAGCCCGGACAGCCCAAGTACTACGTGCTGGAGATGTTCCCCTATCCCTCGGGGCGCATCCACATGGGCCACGTGCGCAACTACACCATGGGCGACGTGGTCGCGCGCTACAAGCGGGCGCAAGGCTTCAACGTGCTGCACCCGATGGGCTGGGACGCCTTCGGCCTGCCGGCCGAGAACGCGGCGCTGGAGCAGAAGATCCACCCGGCGAGCTGGACCTACGACAACATCGCCAACATGCGCGAGCAGCTGAAGTCGATGGGCCTGTCGCTGGACTGGAGCCGCGAGTTCGCCACCTGCGACGTCGCCTACTACCACCAGCAGCAGAAGCTGTTCCTGGACTTCCACAAGGCGGGCCTGGCCTACCGGCGCGAGTCCTGGGTCAACTGGGATCCGGTCGAGCACACCGTGCTGGCCAACGAGCAGGTGATAGACGGCAAGGGCTGGCGCTCGGGCGCGCCGGTCGAGCGGCGTCAACTGAGCCAGTGGTTCTTCCGGACCACCGCGTTCACCGAGGACCTGCTGGCCGCGCTGGACGACCTGCCGCGCTGGCCGGAGAAAGTCCGGCTGATGCAGGCCAACTGGATCGGCCGTTCCGAGGGCGCACGCCTGCGCTTCGCCGTGGTCGGACGCGACGACGAGATCGAGGTCTTCACCACCCGCCAGGACACCATCTTCGGCGCCAGTTTCATTGCCCTGTCGCCGGATCACCCGCTGTCGACGGCGCTGGCGGCCGACAACGCGGCCCTGGCCGACTTCGTCGGCGAATGCCGTCGTCAGGGCACCTCCGAGGAAGCGATCGAAACCGCGGAGAAGATGGGTTTCGATACCGGGCTCAAGGTCCGCCATCCGTTCCGCGAAGGTGTCGAGCTGCCGGTCTATGTCGCCAACTTCGTGCTGATGGACTACGGCACCGGCGCCATCTTCGGCTGTCCCGCGCACGACCAGCGCGACTTGGACTTCGCCCGCAAGTACGCCCTGCCGGTGCTGCCAGTGGTGATCCCCGGCGATGCCGACGCGGCGAGCTTTACCATCGGCGACGAGGCCTATGTCGGCCCGGGCCGGCTGGCCAACTCCGACTTCCTGGACGGCGAAACGGTCGAAGCGGCCAAGGCCGAAATTGCCCGGCGGGCCGAGGCGGGCAGCTTCGGCGAAGCCGAGGTGATGTTCCGCCTGCGCGACTGGGGTGCCTCGCGGCAGCGCTACTGGGGCTGCCCGATCCCGATGATCCACTGCGATGCCTGCGGCATCGTCCCCGTGCCCGAGGCCGAACTGCCGGTGGTGCTGCCCGACGACGTCGAGTTCGACCGGCCGGGCAACCCGTTGGACCGCCATCCCACCTGGGGCGACGTCACCTGTCCGAGCTGCGGCAAGCCGGCCCGGCGCGAGACCGACACGCTGGATACCTTCGTCGATTCCTCCTGGTACTTCGCCCGCTTCTGCAGCCCTCGGGCCGAGGTGCCCGTGGCGCGCGAGGCGGTCGACTACTGGCTGGCGGTCGACCAGTACATCGGCGGCGTCGAGCACGCGATCCTGCACCTGCTGTACTCGCGCTTCTTCATGCGGGCGATGCGCCGGTGCGGTCATGTCGGCATCGACGAGCCGTTCACCGGCCTGTTCACGCAGGGCATGGTCTGTCACGAGACCTACAAGGACAGCGACGGCCGCTGGCTCTATCCCGAGCAGGTCTCGTTCGACACCTCGCCGCCGACGCTGGCTGACGGCGGCGGTCCGGTCACCGTCGGCCGCTCGGAATCGATGAGCAAGTCGAAGAAGAACGTGGTCGACCCGGCCACCATCATCGAACGCTACGGCGCCGACACCGCGCGCTGGTTCATGCTGTCTGACACCCCGCCCGACCGCGACATGGACTGGACCGAGGCCGGCATCGAGGGCGCCTGGCGCTTCACCCAACGGGTCTGGCGCAACATCATGACGGCGCTGGACAGCCTGCCGCCGGCGGGCACGCCGGCGCCGGGCGCGTTCGCCGGGCCTGCCGGCGAGGTGCGGGCGTCGACCCATCGGGCGATCGCCGCCGTGACGGAGGGGATCGAGCGGTTTCACTTCAACGCCGCCGTGGCCCGGCTGTACGAATTGTCGAATGTCCTGGCCGGCGTGGACGCGGGCGCCGAGGACGAGCGCTGGGCCCTGCGCGAGGGCATCGAGGCGCTGGTCACCATGCTGGCACCGATGATGCCGCACCTGGCCGAGGAGCTGTGGGAGCAGTTGGGCCATGACAGCCTGCTGGCGGAGCGGCCCTGGCCCAAGGCCGACCCGGCCCTGCTGGTCGACGACAGCGTGACCATCGCCATCCAGGTCAACGGCAAGCTCAGGGCCAAGGTGACGATGCCGCGGGATGCCGACGAAGCGGCCTTGCGCCAGGCCGCCGTGGAGCAGGACAATGTCGTGCGCGCGTTGGGCGACAAGGAGCCGCGCAAGGTCATCGTGGTGCCAAACCGGATCGTCAACATTGTCGTCTAGGTCCAGCCGTCGGCGGTTGCTCGCGGCCGGACTGGCCGCGCTCGTGGCGTCGGCGGCGGCCGGGTGCGGCTTCGAACCGCAGTTCAAGCCGCGGCCCGAGCAGCCCGACGGCGCCACGGCGGCGACCGACCTGTCCTACGTTGCCGTCTCGCCGATCGGCGAACGCAGCGGGCAGCTGGTCCGCAACGAGCTGATCGAGCTGTTCGGCATCGCCCAGGAAGTCGACGAACAGGTGTTCCGGCTGGACATTCAGCTGCTCGAGAGCCGCGAAGGCCTGGCGATCGAGCAGGACGACACCATTACCCGCTACAACCTGCGCCTGGCAGCACGCTTCCGGCTGGTCGACCGGCGCAACGATACCGAGGTGCTGCAGGGCAGCACGCGGGCGATCGCCGCCTACAACGTCGTCGAATCGCGTTATGCCAACCTGATCGCCGAGCGCGACGCGCGCTCGCGGGCGGCACGCAACGTCGCCGAGAACATCCGCGATCAGCTGGCGGTGCACTTCGGACGCCAGCGGGTCTAGCGCGAGGTTGGCCTGACGCCATGAAGCTGGCTGCCAGGGATGTCGAACGGTTCCTCGACCAGCCCGAGCCTGCCGTCCGCGCGGTGCTGGTTTACGGGCCCGATGCGGGCCTGGTTCGCGAGCGGGCCGGCCGTTTGCTGCGGGCCGTGCTTGGCGACGTCGACGACCCGTTCCGCCTGGCCGCCCTGACCGCCGCCGACGTGCGCGACGACCCGGCCCGCCTGGCGGACGAGATGGCGGCGCTGTCGTTGACCGGCGGCCGTCGGGTGGTGCGCCTGCGCGGCGGCGAGGCCCGTGCCGCCGAACCGCTGCGGGCGGTGCTGGACGACGACAGTGGCGGCGATACCTTGCTGGTGCTCGAGGCCGGCGAGCTCAGCCCGCGCGACGGATTGCGAAAACTGTGCGAGCAGCACAAGCGGGCGGCGGCGATCGCCTGTTATGCCGATGACGAGCGCGCGCTGGAACAGGTCGTCGCCGCCGCCCTTCGCAATGCCGGGCTGGAGCCCGAGCCGTCCGCGCTGGCCTATCTCGTCGCCTGTCTGGGGGCCGATCGCGGGGTCAGCCGGCAGGAGCTCGAAAAGCTGATCCTCTACAAGGCCGAGGACGCCGACCGCGGCGTCAGCCTGGCCGATGTCGAGGCCTGTGTCGGCGATGGCGCGCCGCTGGCCCGCGATGACGTGGCGCTGGCCGCGCTCAGCGGCGATCAGGCCGGCCTGGACCGGGCCCTGGAGCGCTGCTACGGCGTCGGCGAGTCGCCCATCGGCGTGCTGCGCACCGTGGCCCGGCATCTCCAGCGCCTGCACCTGCTGGCGTTGCGCGCGCGCTCGGGAACGGCGGCCGACGAGCAGATCCGCAAACTGCGGCCACCGGTCTTCTTCAAGCATGTGCCGATCATCCGGGGACAGCTCCGTCTCTGGTCGGCACCGCGCCTGGCGGCAGCGATGGAACTTGTTACGGAGGCGGAACTACAGTGCAAGTCGACCGGGATGCCGGCAGAAGCCGTGTGTTCACGGGCACTTATGCGCCTGGCGACGGCCGCGCGTGCCGGTGGCCGGACCCAATAGAGAGATCAATTCGCTAACGTAACGTTCCTGAACTGGAACGTGATCGCCGCGCCCGGACGGCTATTGCCGCTCCGGGCTGTGCCGCAGACGGTGCAGGATGTCGTCGAACTGCTCGAGACTGCGGTAGGCGATCCGCACCTCGCCGCGTTCGCCCTTGTGGCTGATCGTCACCTTCAGGCCGAGCTTGTCGGACAGCTGGTGCTCCAGGGCGCGGGTGTTGGCATCCTTGGGGCTGGCCGATGCGCGCGCCCGGGTCGGCGAGGCCGACTGCGCCAGGCGTTCGGCCTCGCGCACGCTGAGCCCGCGTTGCACCACCTTGCGGGCCACCTCGAGCGGATCGGCAGCGGCCAGTGCGGCCCGGGCATGCCCGGCGCTGAGTTGGCCCGTGCGGACCATGTCCTTGACCTCGTCCGGCAGGCCGAGCAGGCGCAGCAGGTTGGCGACGTGGCTGCGGCTCTTACCGACCGCCTCGGCCAGCGC
>Ga0056121_1000237_pt1 | contig 18081 bp, 20 predicted proteins | sample WorMetHEROISLAND_FD_83872 | JGI IMG/M metagenome (GOLD analysis project Ga0056121, IMG submission 83872) | Marine gutless worms symbiont microbial communities from Max Planck institute for Marine Microbiology, Germany - Olavius sp. 1 HERON ISLAND ...
GTCCGGCAGCTGCCGGACCACCGGATGAACCGTGTCCGGGACCTTAGCCAGTTCCGCGGCGCTGAGCGGCGGCAGCTTCCCGGGATTGGCCGACCGGCTGTAGGCATAGGAGTGGACGGCCGACGTCCTGGAAAGCTGGTCGCGTTCGGCCGCCGACAGCGCCTCATAGGCGGCGATCATGTTGGCGAACTCGGTATCGCCGCCTTCGGGCGGCACCTCCACGGCATAGAGGATGGTCGCCAGGCAAGGCACTTCGCGGAAGCTGGAATCCGTGTGCCAGCGCGAGGTCCCGCGCAGGAACACCGCCTGCGGGTCGTCCCGCGGGGTGAGCGAGCCGTCCGCGCGCACGTTGCTGAGGTTGAAGATCTCCGGGTGTTCGGGATGCCGCTTCTCCGGCTCGGGCAGGATCTCCAGCTCGCCGAACAGGCGGCAGAACGCGACGAACGCCGAGTCGCTCAGCTCCTGGTCGCGAAACAGCAGGACCTGCCAGTCCGACAGGGCCTGCTTCAGTTCTTCGGCGACCTCGGGCCTGGCGTCCGCCTGGCAGTCGAAGCCTTCGACGCAGGCGCCGAGTGAACTGTGCAGCGGTTCAAATCTCATGGTCCGGTGTCCGGATGTTGCCTGGCTCCCGGGCCCAGCATAGCGTCCCGATACAGGCGGGAAAGCGGAGCAGCTCATGATCGTACGCCAGGCCATCTTCATCGGCGCGGTGGCGCCGGACCGACAGGATGCCTTCGATGCCCATGTCGCAGCGCAGGTCCTGCCGCTGCTGCGGAGCCTCCCCGGCGTGGCGTCCGCCGCGGTACTCAGAACCCGCGACCGCGACGCCGGGGCGCCCGAGATCTACCAGATCTACCAGCTCCGGTTCGCCGACATGGCCGCCATGGAAACGATGCTGGCAAGCGAGGCGCGCCTGCAGGTGCACGAGGCGATGGCCGCCGTCCTCCCCTGGTTCGACGGCCAGATCGTGCACCTGGTATCCGAGGCGAGCTAGTGCCGCAGCCCGGTTAGAGGCAAAATCTCTGCACGAAGATGACAAAACGACAGAACAAAGCAGGGGATGGAAATGCGCGACAATCCGGTAAAGGCGCGCCTGGCACGCGGCGAGAGCGTGTTCGGCACGATGATGTTCGAGTTTCTGAGCCCCGGCCTGCCGCAGATGCTGGTCAACGCCGGCGCTGACTTCGTGTTCTACGACCTCGAGCATTCGGGGTTTTCCATCGACGACATGAAGACCCAGTTCGCGCTGTGCCGAGGTCTCGGCCTCGTCCCGCTGGCACGCCCGCCCGGGAAGGCCTACCAGTATGCCGCCCGCCTGCTGGATTCGGGCGCCTTCGGCCTGCTGTACCAGATGGTGGACAGTGCCGAGGAGGCGCGTGAGCTGGTCCGCTGGACCCGCTATCCGCCGCGCGGGCAGCGCGGCGCGATCTTCGGCGGCGCGCATGACGACTACGGCGGCGGGGACATGGGCGAAAAGGCGCTCAAGGCCGAGGAACGGACCCTTGTGACCGTGCTGATCGAGACCGAGGCGGGGCTCGCCAATGTCGACGAGATCATGGCGGTCGACGGCGTCGACGTCGCCCATCTGGGCCATGCCGATCTGTCCCTGTCCCTGGGCATTCCCGGCCAGTTCGACCACCCTGAGCTGCAGCGCGGCATCGATGCGATCGTCGAGGCCGCGGAACGCCACGGCAAGGCAGCCGCCTCTCTCGCGCCGACGCCGCAGTGGGGCTACGATCTGATGGAGCGGGGCTACCGGATGATGTCCTACAGCTACGATATCGGGCTGTTCACCGAGAGCCTCGGCGCCGGGATCGAGGGCCTGAAACGGGGAAAGCCGGCATAGCCGAGGGGAGCGGAGCATGAAACTCAGCGACAGCCAGCGAGAGACCTTCCACACCAAGGGCTGGATCGTCATTCCCTCGGTGTTCGCCGCGGACGAAGTCGCCGTGCTGAACGCCGCCGTCGAGCGCGTTACCCATCGCGACGGCCCGGAAGTCGCGCGCGAGCCCAATGGGGCCCCGCACGTGGTCTACGGGATGCATCTCATCGACAAGCGGTTTGCCGCCCTGGCGCACCATCCGGCCATCGTGGAACCGGCGGAGGAACTGCTGGACAGCCAAATCTTCGTGCATCAGAGCCGCGTCAACGTGAAGCAGACGGGCGGCTCGATCGTGAAATGGCATCAGGACTTCGGCACCTATCACCGCGTCGATGGCCTGCCCGATCCGCGCGGAATCATGGTCGGTGTCTTCCTGGACGAGATCAACGCCTGCAACGCGCCGGTGCTCGCCATTCCCGGCTCGCATCGGCACGGCATCGTCTCGGAGGCCTTCAAGGACCCGACGTCGGAGGACTTCGCGACGGTTTCGAAGTATCGCTACGACATCCCGGCCGACACCATCGCCAGCCTGGTCGAGGCGCACGGCCTGGAGTCGATCATGGGACCGGCCGGGTCGCTGCTGCTCATGGACATGACGGTGGTGCACGGCTCGTCGGTCAACATCACCCCGCTGCGCCGCGTGATCCTCTATCTCAACGTCAGCGCGGTCGACAACCGGGGCGAAACCTACGAGCGGCCGGAATACTACGCGGCCAGGGACTTCTCGCCCCTGATCCCGGCCGAGGCGGACTGCCTCAGGCGCCTCGCGTCGTAGCCAGCGCCGACGCCGACACCGAGCAAACGCGTCGTGGATGCGGTTCTGCAGAAGGGCACCTGAAGCGTATTCGGTTCAGTTGGAATCGCTACCAGTGGACCCCGGCTTTCGCTGGGGATTCGCCAATTTCGCCTGAAACGCCGGCGAAAGCCGGCGTCCATGCGCGCGACAACGCATTGGGTCGAACCTCGCCACCTGGTGTGGCCGCTTCCAGCCAAAGCGAACACGCTCCGGCCCGCCTCGGGGGCACCGCGGTCTCTCAAGGTCACGCGCGGCCTAGGGCTCGTGGCGCCCGGTGGGATCGCGGTCGCGGTCGTAGCGCTTGCTGACGGGAAACGGCGGCAACCAGGACTCGCGGCGCACGGTCCAGAGTTCGTACGTCGGCCGCAACCGGTCGGGGTCGTCCAGCGAGCCCAGGTTCACCTCGATTTCGTCGCCGCTGCGGCCGAATAGGGACGAGCCGCAGCGCGGACAGAAGTGCCGACCGCCGTAGTCGCGCGTTTCGCCGTCGATCGTCACCGCCTCTTCAGGGAAGATGGCGGAGGCGTGAAACAGCGCGCCGTGATGCTTGCGGCAGTCGAGACAGTGACACAGGCCGACCCGGTACGGCGCGCCTGAGGCCACGATGCGGACGGCGCCGCACAGGCAACCGCCGGTCAGTCGGTCCATGCCGTCTCTCCTCTGAAATCGTCTCGGGCGCGAAGACAAGCGCCGCGCATTCGGCGCGGATTGGCCCGGGTCAGCTCCCGGGCCGCGCCGGCCGGGACGAATCGAACACCACGGGCTCGTCGAACATGGCATGCAGCCACAGGCGATAGCGGCTGATCCGGCCATCGGCGAGATCGAAGAAACTGAACACGGTGCCCGAGATTTCCCTGCCGGTCGGGGCGCGGCCGAGCCAGGGCCCGACATGCCTGCCGGTGAACGACCAGCGCGCCATCACCTCGTCCCGGCCCGCGACGATGCGGTCGATCGTGACCCGGAGGTCGGCGACGTTGCGCCGAAAGCCGACGACGTGGGCGACGAGCCCGTCGCGTCCGGGCGGACCGCCGAACGCCTGATTGGCTTCGTCGACCATGTCGGGCTGGGCCAGCTGCTCGATGAGCTCCAGGCGACCGTTGACAGCGACCTCCAACAGGTAGGTTTCCATCAATTGCGTGGGTGTCAGGACCATGCGCAGACCGGCAATCAGATCGCGACCTCGGCATCCAGGCTGACCGGAACCTGGATAGACAGCCAGGGGGCTTTCACGACGGTGGTGGTGTGGCCCTGGCCGGTGTGATCCTCCATCAGGCAGATGTCGCCGGGCCGGACCCGTTGGGTCGAACCGTCGCCGAAGCCCAGTTCCACCTCGCCGTGCAGCACGATCACGAACTGGCGGCGGGGGCAATTGTGCCAGCCGGGCATCGGCTCCCGGCGAAACACCAGCTCTTCGTCGTCGATCGTCGGGAAGGCGAACGTATGCTCGGGGCTCAGGTTGAGCTCTTCGATATGCGATTGCCCGTCGCTGCCGGAGTAGACGCGGAACTGCTTCATGTAACCCTCTCTGTCTGGCCACGAGCCCGCCATGCGCCCGCGGCTCCTGCGGCCCGGGCGTGGCGGCGCCGGCCGTTCGCGGCCCGTCTCTCGCGCGGTCAGAACGCGGCGAGCGACAGCACCGCCGGCATGCCGGCGCCGAGCCGATGCCAGGCGGCCTGGTCGCTGACCCGCCAGACCTCGCCGGTGTCGGTGCCGACGAGGACACCGCCGGCCACCTCCGGGTCAGGGGTGAGGCCGTGGAAATTGACCGCCGACGGCGAGTGCGCCGCATCGCACAGCGAGCGCCAGCTGTCGCCGCCGTCCTCGGAGCGGTAGAGCATGGCACCGGCACCGCCCTCGTCCTTGAAGCTGGAGAACGCGGTCGGCGCGCTGGCCACCGTGAGGCCGTGGGGCTGCCGCGGGTCGATGCACATCGGCCGCGAGTAGCGCGGCGTGATGCCCTGCCAGACGTAGTGCCAGCTGAGACCATGGTCGTCCGACCGCAGCACGCCGGCATTGCCCTCGACCATCTCGGCGATGCCGTCCGGCCGGCCGTAGCCGGTGGAGGCGTAGAGCACGTGCGGATTGTCGGGCTGGGCGCACATCATGTGCAGGTCCGGGTTCTCGCCCGGCAGGCCGAACGCCCAGCTCTCGCCGCCGTCCTCGGAACGCATGATGCCGCCGACCTCGACGCCGACCCAGAGGCGCCGGGGGTCCTCGGCATCGATCACCAGCGCCCGCGCCCGGCCGGGCAGGCGCGGCGTGACCGGCACGCACCAGTCCGCGGCTTCGGGCGCCTGCGCGAAGCTGGCGACCTCGTGCCAGGTCGTGCCGGCGTCGTCGCTGCGAAACAACCCGGCCGGCTGCGTGCCGGCATAAAGCACGCCGCCGCCGGCACCGCGGATCTGCCAGACCTCCCGGTCCGCCAGGCCGGCCAGCGACCAGCTGTCGCCGTCGTCGTCGGAGACGTAGAGCCCGGCCCCGGTGCCGGCAAACAGCCGGCCCTCCAGCCGGACAAGATCGCGCACCCCGCCGCTTTCCAGCACCTGCCGGCTCGCGCCGTTGAGGGCGAAGACGCCCTTGCTCGTACCCGCCAGCACCTGCATCGCCCCCTCCCCTCGTCATCCATCGGCGGCAACCAGCATAGCGCAGATCGAGACGGGGTCGCGCGATCCTGGACCCGCAGCCGCGTCGTGCCTTCCCAATTCGACGCTCAAGTCTATGTCACGTATCGTTGTTCATCGAAAAAAGCACTCAGGGGGGAAATGTCATGAACCAGCTAGATTTCAGCCGCCGGCACATGCTGGCGCTGCTCGGCGGCGCCACCGCGATGACCGCGGCCGGCGCCCCGTTGCGCGTGGCCCTGGCCGACGAGCCGCTCAGGCTCTGGACCATCGGCATCGCCAAGGTCGGCGCCAAGGACTGGAGCGCCATGGAGGCCCAGGCCGGCATCAAGATCGCCTACAATGCCAAGAGCGCGCGGGCGGACGAGGCGATCCAGAAGATGGTCGTCGGCGACGGCAACAAGCTCTACGACGCCATGTCCGACAACGGCGGCGGCATGGAAGACGCCCTGGCCTCGCAGAAGGTGATCGCCGAGCTGGATGTCTCGCGCATCCCGAACTGGCAGAACATCCTGCCGATCTACAATGACGGCGGTGCCGCGGCCGACACCATCCGCCACCAGGGCCGGATCGTCGCGGTGCCGTACATCTCCAACGCCGACTCGCTCGCCTACAACCATTCGGAGATCGGCGCCGACCTGGACAGCTGGGCCGCCCTGTTCGATTCCCAGTTCAAGGGCCGCGCGGCGATGCAGAACGACTTCGGGCCGACGCTGACCAACACGGCGATCTACCTGAAGCAGTCCGGGCAGCAGGACATCGAGGACCCGTCGGACATGACGCCGGCGGAAGTGAAGGGCGTCTGCCAGTTCCTCATCGCCAAGAAGAAGGCTGGCCAGTTCCGCACTTTCTGGGACGGCTTCCAGAACGGTGTCAGCCTGCTGGCGTCGGAAGAGGTGCTGGTGTCGTCGTGCTGGGAGCCGGTGCAGATCGTCGCCGGCAAGAAGAGCGGCAAGGACATCCGCTACGGGACCATGCGCGAAGGCCACCAGACCTGGAACAACATGTTCATGTTGACCAAGGGCGGCCGGAGCCGCGGCCAGGAAGACAACTTCTACAAGCTGATGAACGTCTACCTGTCGCCCTGGTTCGGTGCCCGCACCCTGGCGACGTTCGGCTTCGCGCCGCAGATGACCGGCGTCAACGAGTACGTGGCGGCGCATCCGGACGACTTCGATGCGGCGGCGCGCCAGACCATCGCCGATCGCCTGGCGAACAAGCAGGCGCGCTATGCCGTCAAGGGGAACTCCTGGCAGAACGTGTTCCCGACGCATATCCGCGACTATCAGGACTGGTGGGCGCGCGTGCAGGCAGCCTGACGCTTGCCCGCGACGGACGCAGCCGAGACGTCCTCGACTGGCCGCCCCCTGCGGGCGGCCGGTGCGCTTGGCATGCCGGCGGAGGAACGCCTGCAGCGCTGGGCGTTCTATCTGCCGCTCGCCTTCATGCTGGTCATGTTCGCGCTGCCGATGGCGCTGACCGCGGTCTGGAGCGTGTTCGAGCGGACCACGTTCTGGATGGAGCCGGGCTTCACGCTGTTCGCCTACGAGAACTTCTTCACCTCGGCCCGGCTGGTGAACTTCCTGGCATCGATGTACCACTCGCTGGTCTCGGTGCTGATCTGCCTGGTCCTGGGGTTCCCGATCGCCGTCTTCGTCCGCCGCCGCGTGCCCCAGGTGGCGCAGCACCGCGTCGTGCTGTTGTTCATCCTGCCGTTCATGGTCTCCGAGATCATCCGCATCTTCGCGCTGCGGCCGGTGCTGCAGCGCAACGGCCTGGTCAACGACACGCTGCTGCAGCTCGGGCTGATCTCCGAGCCGATCACCGCGATCCTCTACACGCCCATGGGCGTGATCATCGGCGAGGTGCTGTCGTTCCTGCCGTTCATCGTGTTTTCCGGCTTCCTCGCCATGGAGGCGGTGCCGAAGTACATCTTCGAGGTCTGCGAAGACCTGGGTGCCGGACCGGTGCGCACCTTCAGGGACGTCATCCTGCCGCTGGCCGCGCCCGGCATCTTCGCCGGCAGCGTGTTCATCTTCGTCAACGGCATCGGCGTTGCCCTGCTGCCGAACATCCTGGGCGGTCCCGGTGCGGTCAACGCCGGGCTGATCGCCACGCAGGCGATCACCGCGCTCGACTTCCCGCTGGCGATGGCGGTCAGCGCGATCATGACGGCCACCCTGTTCGGCCTGCTCTACATCGGCCACCGGCTGTTCGACCTTACCCGCATTCTCGAGCCGGCGACCTGAGGGCGGGGCGGCGATGGACGACTACGGCAGCAGCTGGGGCTATCGACTGAAGTGGGCGTACCTGCTGCTGATCGTGGCGACGCTGATGAGCCCCGTGTTCTACGTCATGTACATCTCGTTCAACGAGAACGGCTTCGGCGCGGCGCAGTATGTCTTCACCCTGGACTGGTACGGCGTCATCTTCACCGACCGGCTGATGCTGAACGCGCTGGCCTGGACCTCGGCGCTGGCCCTGACGACGATGGCGGTAACCGTGCCGATGGCCGTGCTGACGGCCAAGTTCTACAAGGCAACCCGCTTCAAGGTGCTGACGGTGTTCGTGATCCTGTCGCCGCTGTTCGTCGCGGCCGACATCATGGGCTCGGCGCTGCTGGTCTACTTCAAGAACCTGAACCACGCCTTCACCCGCCTGGGCGAGACGCTCGGCGTCGCCTGGTTCGACGGCTGGTTCGAGCTCGGCTTCCTCACCGCGCTCATTGGCCTGATCGTCTACACCATGCCCTATGCCTTCATCGTCGTGCTGATCACCATGGGCCGCTACCGCACGCAGCAAACGGAGGCGGCGCGGGCCTGCGGGGCGACCGGCTGGCGCGCCTTCTGGGACATCGAGTTCCCGCAGATCCGGCCGGGCGTGCTGAGCGCCTGCGCCTTCGTGATCATTCTCAGCTTCAACGAGTACACCCGCACCAGCCTGCTGAAGGGCGGGTTCGACACCTTCACCACCGTGCTGGTGTCGCAGATGCTGAACGAGGGCATGTCCGAGCAGTCCTACGCCATGAGCAGCTTCGTCAGCTTCGTCGCCATCGCCGCGATCGGCACCATCATCCTGTTCACCCTGCTGCGCTCGGAAGCGCTGGCCCGGGAAGCCCGGGCCAAGGCCGAACCGGCCATGGCCGAATGAGACGCTTATGAATTCTCCCCTGGCACCGGCCGTCGAGGTCCGGCAACTGGCCAAGCACTACGGCCCGGTGGTGGCGCTCGACGGCGTCGACCTGAGCATCGCCGCCGGCGAGTATTTCGTCCTGCTCGGTCCCAGCGGCGGCGGCAAGACCACGCTTTTGCGCACCATCGGCGGCTTCCACAAGCCGACGCGCGGCCAGGTGCTGCTGCACGGCGAGGACGTCTCGCAGCTGCCGCCCGACCGCCGGCCGACCTCGATGGTGTTCCAGAGCTACGCCCTGTTCCCGCACATGACGGTTGCCGCCAACGTCGGCTACGGCCTCAGCCTGACCAAGCTGCCGAAGCCGGTGATCCGCGAAAAGACCGCGGCCATGCTCGACATGGTCGGCCTGACGGGGCTGGGCGAACGGCGCCCGCACGAGCTGTCCGGCGGCCAACAACAGCGCGTGCAGCTCGCCCGCGCCCTGGTGCTCGACCGCGACATCCTGCTGCTGGACGAACCGCTGGCGGCGCTGGACGCGCAGCTGCGCAAGGACATGTGCCTGGAGCTGAAGCATCTGCAGGAGAAGGTCGGCATCACCTTCATCCATGTCACCCACAACCAGGAAGAAGCGATGACGGTGGCCGACCGGATCGCCCTGATCGCCGACGGCGGCCTGGTCGAAGAGGGCAGCGCCCGTGACGTCTACGAGACGCCGCGCCGGCGCTTCACGGCCGGCTTCGTCGGCGAGAACAACCTGTTCGACGGCACCGTGGCCGCCGTCTCCGGCGACCGGGTGGCGGTCAACGTCGGCACCGGCGTGATGCATGCGCCGCGCAACGGCAGCGCCGTGACCGTCGGTGACGCCGTCGCCGTCTCGCTGCGCTCGGAACTGCTCGAACTGAGCGCGGAACCCGGCGCCGAGGGCACCAGCCTGAGCGGCACCTATCGCGAGACCGTCTACCTGGGCCTGACGACATCGCACCGGGTCCGGCTCGCCGACGGCATGGAGCTGAACGTGCGCGCCATCTCCGACGAGACGGCGGCCGGGCCGCACCCGGCGCCCGGCGATGCGACGCACGTGCGCTGGCGCGCCAGTGCGCCGCGCCTGCACGTGGACTGAACGACAGCGACGAAGAAGAGAAGAGACACGGCATGTGGTCGAACCCGCGCGTCCCCTTCCGCATGATCGACGAGCGCCCGCGCCTCGAGCCGCCCGACGGCCGGCCGATCATCGTCAACCTGTGCATGAACATCGAGCACTGGCCGTTCGACCGGCCGATGCCGCGCGGCATCATCCCGGCACCGCACGGCGCAACGCCGGCGCCGCCCGACGTGCCGAACTACGCCTGGGTCGAGTACGGCCTTCGCGTCGGCATGCCGCGTTGCCTGGCGATGCTCGAGGCGCGCGGCCTCAAGGCCTCCGCCTTCCTGAACGCGCAGGTCGCCGACGTCTATCCCAGCCTGATGGCGGCGATCGTCAAGGCCGACTGGGAGCTGGTCGGTCACGGTTGGTTCCAGCAGTCGCTGAAGCAGGCCGACGACGAGGCCGCGGTGATCCGCCGCAGCCTCGACCGCCTGGAGGCCGAAACGGGCACCCGCCCGCGGGCCTGGCTCGGCCCGGGGCTGAGCGAGAGCGAGCACACGCCCGATATCCTCAAGGCGCACGGTATCGAGTTCCTGCACGACTGGTGCCTCGACGACCTGCCGTTCTGGATCCGCACCAGGCATGGCCCCATGCTCGGCCTGCCCTACACCTTCGAGCTCAACGACGTGCCGGTCTACGCTATCCAGAATTCGTCGAGCGACGAGATCCTCAAGCGCCTGGACGCAACCCTGGCCATCTTCGAGCGCGAGGCGGAACGGCAGCCGCGGGTGCTGACCTTCGGCCTGCACCCGCACATCGTCGGCGTGCCGCACATCGCCCACTACTTCGAGCGGGCACTGGACCGGCTGCTCGAGCGAACCGACACGATCTTCATGACCTCGAGCCAGATCGGCGACTGGTATCTGAAGGAAGACGCGGCGGGCGCCGAGGAGGTGTCGGTCTCCGACGAGGATGTGCCGTCACCCGGTTCCTGATGGCTACCGGCACATGAGGTCGGCCAGTTCAGCGAAGCTGGGCGCGTAGTAGTCGTAGTCTTCGGGCTTCGGCGCCTGCGGCAGCACCATGCCGGGAATATCCGGCTCGCCCAGCTGCGGTTCGACCATGGCGGTGCCGAGGCCCGCGTCCTTCGCGCACATCAGATCGATCGGGTGGACCGCGACCATGCAGATCTCCGAGGGATCGAGCCGCATCGCCCGACAGCCCTCCAGATAGGCCTCCCTGTCGACCTTGTAGTGATCGAGGAACTGGCAGGAAATGATGCCGTCCCAGGTCATGGCGTTCTTCTTGGAGGAGTCCAGCACGATGGCGAAGCTCAGCACCGTGAGGACGACAACCTTGTAGTGCTCTTTCAGCCGTTCCAGCGCCGGCGGGAAGTCGGGAAACACCGGCATCTCGTGCCAGGCCTGCAGCAAGCGATCGCCATCGGCGGCGGAGATCGCCAGGTCCGGGAACTCGGCACCGACATCGCCGAGCGCCACCTGCAGGATATCGTCCATGCTGTAGGCCTCGGCCTCGCCGCGCTTCACGGCCGCCAGGCGGACGAACATCTGCCGTCGCCAGGCCATGGCAAAGCGGTCGCGGTCCAGCGCCGGGCTGGCGGCAAAGGCGCAGTCTCCCAGTGCCGCCGTGATCGCGGTCTTCCAGTCGAACACGCTGCCGCCGACGTCGAAGGCCAGGGCCTGGAATTTCTTCATGGTCGTTCACCTCCACATAGGCGCCGGTTGCGACTTTCGGAAACTGCGGGCAAACCGCTATCCGTGGTACACCCCCTTTTTGGGGTGCGCGGGAGACCGGCACCTGCCGGAACGGAGCTACGCCGTGGCCACAGACTGGACCGGGGTGACGACGCAGGCGGCGGCGGAGGAGGCCGCGCTCGAGATCCTGAACGGTTTCGGCTTCTCGGGCGGCGCCTTCTCCTACACGCCCGCCAGCCGCCTGCCCGACGGCGCGCCCGGCCTGATCAAATGCGCCATGCCGCTCAATCTCGATGAACGAACGCTCGAGAACTGGCTGCAGCACGCCCATCTGATCGCCGGTCAGGCGCGGCCGGACGAGTTGCCGGACGTGCCGCTCAACCAACAGTACGATCCGATCCGCCGGCAGATGATCACGCGCCTGAAGCCCAAGCACTTCGACATGGAGCAGCTTGTCCGGGACAAGCGGGAAACGCGAAACGTGCGCAACTACCAGTGGGTGAAGGCGCTGATGGCGTTCGGCATCCGCGAAAGCTACTCGGTCCCGGTGTTCTCCGGCTACGGCGAGTACTGGTCCCTGGCGGCGTTGCGATACGAGGACGCGCCGCGGCTTCGCGCGTTCGCCGACGAGGAACTGGGGCAACTGCACTGGCTGGCCCTGAACCTCGCGCAGTTCTGCATCGAGCATCTGAAGTGGCGGCAGATCGGCACCGAGAAGATGCGGCACGCCCTCTACCCGCGCGAGCTGGAATGCCTGTTCTGGGCGGCGCGCGGCAACACCACGGGCGAAACCGCCGACATCCTCGGCCTGCAGGTGGAAACGGTCCGCAAGTACATCAAGCTGGCGAACGCCAAGCTCAATGCCCGGAACACGCTGCACGCCGTCGCCATCGCCTATCAGCTGGGCTACCTGACGCCGCAGACGGACATCTGAGCCCCCCCCCAGAATGGGGGGTGCGAGATCGCCGCCGGACGCCCCTAGTCTGGCGCAAGTCGTCAAGCACCGGGACAGAGACAATGGACGTTGCGCGGGAGATATTCGATGTCGTGGTCGTCGGATCGGGCATGTCCGGCATTACCGCCGCCAATCACGCCAGATCGCGCGGCGCGAAAGTCCTGCTGGTCAGCAAGGATCCGGTGATCGCCTCCGACAGCAAGATCTCCGAGGGCATCATCACCGTGCGCGGCAGCGGCGCGGACGACGATTCCACCGACGAGCTCGCCGCCAACCTGATCGACAGCGGCGCCAACCTCGGCAAGCCCGAGATCGCGCAGACCTTCGCCGAACAGAACCAGGCGGCCTACGACTGGCTGCGGCACAACGGCCTCCGCCCCGACATCGACCCCGAGAAGGACATGCCGGTGCCCTTCGGCGTGCCCATGGGCGGTCACAGCAAGCCGCGCTCGGTCAAGCACAGCCACGGCGGTGTCGGCAACGCGCATTCGCTCTGGAGCGCGGCCCTGGGCGACCACGACATCACTTATATCGAGGATGCCTGGTTCCTCGACCTCTATCGCAGCGGCGATAGCGGTCGCGTGCTGGGCGGGCTGATCTACCACGCGAGCGAGGGACGGTTCATCTCCGTCATCGCCCCCGCCGTCGTCATCGCCGCCGGCGGCCTGAACACGCTCTACTTCCCCAACACCGACACCATGAAGGGCAACACCGGCGATTCCTACGCCGTTGCCGCGCGCGCCGGGGCGCGGCTGATCGACATGGAACAGGTTCAGTTCATTCCCTTTGCCGTGGCCACGCCGGGGGGCGACCAGGGCCTGGTGGTCGGCGAGCCGTTCACGGCCGGCGCGCTCGGCGTCCTGCGGGACAAGGACGACAACGTCATCCTGACCGAGCTGATGGCAAAGACCCGCGCCGAGTGCGCGGCGGCGATCGCGGTCGCGGTCGCGGGCGGCAAAGGCACCGCCAACGAGGCCTGCTACCTCGATCTCACGCCCAACATCTCCGGCCGTTCCGGCGAGCTGTTCAAGGCCATCATGCGGAACAACTTCGACACCATCATGGACACCGTGAAGCGCGGCCTGGGGCGGCCCGCCGCGCGCTTCGAAGTGCCCTGGGAGGTCAAGCCGTCGGCCCACTACTGCATGGGCGGCATCGATGCCACCGAGCAGGCGGAAGCGCTGGACGTCGACGGCAACGTGATCCCCGGGCTCTACGTCGCCGGTCAGGCGCTGGGCGGGTTGCATGGCGGCAATCGCCTGGGCTCGACCTCGCTCGCCGAATGCCTGGTGTTCGGCCTGGTCGCGGGCACGCAGGCCGGCAGCTTCGCCGCGACCGCGGCGCCGGTCGAAGCGGCCGACGTGGCCGGGGCGGAAGCGCCGCTGGTCGACGACTACGCCGGCAAGCTCGGCCGGACCGGCAAGACCTGGTCCATTCGCGTGCTGCGCAAACTGCAGGCCGCGGCCTGGTCCGGTATCGGACCGGCCCGTAACGCAAGCGGCATCGCGCGGACCATCGCTGCCGTGCGCGACCTCGAACACGAACACGCCGCGGTGACCGTCGCCGCGGACGCGGTCTGGAACCAGTCGTTCATCGACTTCGTCGAGTGCCGCAACATGCTGACCTGCGCCGACATGGTCGCGCATGCCTGCGCCGCCCGCCCCCGATCCACGGGCGCCCACGTCCGCCTGGATGACGACCAGGCCGCACCGGAACAGGGTCCCTACTCGACCTGCTGCCATCTCGAGGACGGCGCCGTCGTCATGAGCAAGCTGCCGCGGCCGGAGGTAGACGCGGCACAGCGCGAGCGGCAGCGCCGCACGCGCGAGGAGACCCTGGAGAAGTTCGCCAGGATCGCCGCCATGAGCGCGGAGGAGCGCGAACCCATCCTGGTCGGCATGTACGAAGTCCTCGCGGGAGAGCCGGCATGAGCTACAAGATCGTCCTGCAGCGGCCGGGCCAGTCGCCCGAGACCCGGCATGTCGAGTTCCGGGAAATCAGGCCGGGCGAGCCGCCCACGGCGCTCGAGCTGTTGCTGCAGGTCCAGGAGGACGAGCTCCCGGATCTCGCGTTCCGCTACGGTTGCCGGAACAAGCTGTGCGGGATCTGCACCATCGACATCAACGGCAAGCCGCGGCTGGCCTGCCGCCAGAAGCTGAAAGACGGCGACGAGCTGTCGGCGATGGCAACCCTCCCCGTGATCAAGGATTTGGTGGTGCGCCGCGACGCCATCAACCGGCAGCTGCAAGGGCGCATCCCGCGGACGTCGAAAAGCCGCGCCGACAACGGCGGTCCGGTGCAGAACGACGACTACGACAGCCTCAACCGTTGCATCGAGTGCTACTTCTGCCTCGATCGCTGTCCGCTGCATGCCCGCAACGACGAGGCCGATCATCGTGCGGGCCTGCCGCACGGCAACCCCTACGCGTTCCTGAAGGTCCGCCAGGCCGTGGTCGATCCGCTGGCCGACGAGACGGAGCGCGAGGCCGCGCTGGATGTCGCGCGCGACCTCGGCATCGAGGCGTGCGTCGGCTGCGACGGCTGCAAGTGCGGCATCGGCATCAATCTGATGAAGGAAGTCATCCGCCCGTTGGTGTCGGCAACACGCCCAGGCGACCCCGCCTAACAGCACGATCAACCAGAATTTCGTCCGCGAGCCGATCACCGCGACCAGCAAAGCAACCGCTACGGCGCTGCGCCATTGACGCACAATGACGTCGATCAGTGACAACCCCATGGTAGTCAAAACACTCGCCAGATGCTCGCCCAGACAAGAAGGGAAGCGATCATGGCGCAAAGCAAGGGCAAATCGACGCCACGCAGGCCAACAAAGGCCGCAACCCGCAAGAAGCGGGGTCGCAAGAAGGGCGCCGCCACAATCGCCGGGGAAGAGAACGCCACGCGGTTGGCAGACAACAAGCACATCCAAGCCGCGATTGACCATTCCATCTTGGAACTCGACCTCTCGCGGCTGGTGCAGATAATCAATGACCCCGATCTGGAAGCAAAGGTGACCAGGGCGACCAGAGGCGCGAACACCGAAGACGTTCTGGCGTCATTGAACGAGAAACTCCAGCGCTACGGTAAAGCGTATGCGGAGTCCGCTCGGTCCCTGGAAGATCGCTTCGCCGAAGACACATTCGAGCCGGGTGCATTTCTTCGCTCCACGCAACGGAACGCAGTGAACGCCGACTTGCGGCGAGAACTGCTCGCCACCACCAATACAAAGAACCTCAAAGAGGTTCTGGTTGCACTTGAAGAGCGCTTTCAATTCTGCAAGGAGATGTACACAAGTGGATCCCGCGCGGCGCAAAATAGCTCGGTGAAGAAAGCGAAGAAAGGTGGGAGAAAGCCGTCAAGCGCTGGAGCGAAAAGCTCCGACGGTACTGGCGATGACTTGTTCGAGATAATCGCGACGATAGGCAGCATAATTGGCCTCATATATGAGTACTACTACTCCTGTTATGATACGAACGTTATCCGTTGTCAGCATATCAATGAATACCAATATGGTTGCTGGGGCATAACAGACAAGTCACGACTTGGCCCTGATGGTCTCGGCAGGGTTTGCTGCGGCTACGACTACTGGAAAACACCTATAGTAGAGTTCGATGCCGGCATTGGCGATCCAGCCAATTGGTGGGACATCGATTGCGAACCGGCTTGGCTCGGGGGTATGCGTGAGATCTACTTCGAGCTGCCTCCAGCACCTTGCGACGGGTTCCTGCAGTGGGAAGTGTATCTGAGGCCGCAGATCTACTACTTCACCAACAATACTCCGACGCCCGCGGCGATATTCATCAGTGCGTGCCCGTTGGTCCACCAGGATATCGAGCAGGCAATGCCAGCCTTGCCCCCCTTTGTTTGGCCATCCCCCGCTACCAGCGGCAACCTCTTAACCTATTGCGGTGAATCAATTGGTGCGATGAAGGGTAATCCACAACTTCGTTCCGGGAGCTTCGAAGTAGCAAACGGGCAAGTAAGCAGAATTCACTTCGTCTGCTATACATACATGAGCGCAATGGGTGGCGTGGTTAAGGGCGAGAGCGCAATTGATTTCTACGATCCTCGCGGTGAGAACCCGGACAACTTCAACCCCCGTGAGGATGCGCCGAATAGTCCCTACGGGCTTCGCTACGAATTCAGTATCGGATAGGCCTGCCGTCGTCGCCCGCGCGCCAGGTCCGGAACATGTCCGTGAAGACGACGCGATGGCGGAGGAGAAGTTGGCGGAGGTCGAGAGACTGACGGCGGCCCTGCTCGTCGTGGTGCGGGCGATTGTCGGCTGGTCGATGGTCCTGCAGGTCGAGTGGCGGAAAGCGGGATGCCGGTGATTGATCGAGGTGATTTTCGCATCAACCAAGCGATCACTTGCGATGGGGATGGTCCGACCTCCCTGCTCGGTGCCGGTTTGGGCGAGCAGATCGGTTCGGGCGAATACCCGTAGGAGCGATGCGACGTGTTTGCCAAGCACGGCTTCAGGGTCGTGCGCATCGACAATCGCGATGCCGGGCTGTCGCTGCCAACGGCGAGGCCATAGCCGAGAGAATTCCAGGTGCGGAGCGGTGGCTGGATCCGAACATGGGCCACATCATGCACCAACAGCAGTGGCAAGAGATGGCGAGGCGTATTGCGGCGATGGCCGGTTAGGGTCATCTCCGGGCTTTGCGACGACCGCCACCAGATGTCCCGTCCGCCGACCCCTGCAGCCGTCGGCCTGTCGCGCGCTTCGCCATCGATCGTTACCGCATCCTCGGGGAATATCGCGGACGCATGAAAAAGCGCGCCATGATGCTTGCGGCAGTCGAGACAGTGACACAGGCCGACCCGGTACGGGGTGCCTGACGCCAAGATCCGGACGTTGCCGCACGGGCAACCGCCAGTACTCCGGGCCGGGAGTAGCCAGGCCCAGACAACCGCTGAGGATTGACCCGGGTCAGTCCCCGGCAAGGGCCGGTTGGGATGAATCGAACACGACGGTCTCTTCGAACATCGCGCGAAGCCACACGCGATAGCGGCTGATGCGGCCATCGGCGAGGTCGAAGAAGCTGAACTCGGTGCCTGAGATCTCCTCGCCGGTCGTCAGGCAGGGCCGGACAACGTCGGGGGCGATGCCAGGATCCTTGGGCCTCAATGGCTCTGACTCAGAGAAGCAGAATGATCAGGACGGCAAACAGCCCGATCAGCAGTGTCTTGATCCCGCTCCACAGCCACGAGGTGCCGCCGACGCGTCCGAGGAACACGCCGAGGCCGAACATGCAGGCGAAGGCGACGGCGATCGCGGCCGGCAGCGGCGGCACCGGCAGCGGGACGCCGGCGCGTGCGAGCCACAGCGGGGTGATGATGATCAACGCCATCAGGACCGGCGCCGCGCCGTTGACCAAGGCGATGAGCAGCGGCAGGACCCTGGCGGCGCCGGCGTGGGTGCTGGCCGACAGATCGCTCACCATCGCCGCTTCCAGTTCGGCCAGGGCGCGCCGGCGCTCGGCCGACTCGCTGAGGTAGGCGCTGGTCGACCCGCTGATGCCCAACGCCACCGTGGCCCCAACACAGGCGCCGATGACGACATCGAGCGCGACCTCCGTGCCCACCAGATAGAAGCCGGTCAGCAGCCCCAGCATGGTCAGCGCCCCGTCGAAGCCGTTGACGACGAAGTAGCGACGAACGATGCCGCGCACCTGCGACAGGTGGAGACTGAGCTGTAAGGGGTCGAAGAGCCGCATCGGCGTTCAGCGTGCGCCTAGTGCGCATTCGGTTCGGTTGGGATCGCGAGCTGTTGACCCCGGCTTTCGTGTTGTGTCCCGGGGGATTGCTGAGGAGCTCGATTGGCGCCTTGTAGTCGAGGCATCTGAGCCTGGTTCGATTGTAGGCGTCGACGAAGCTTGTGATGAACTGA
>Ga0056121_1000238_pt1 | contig 18064 bp, 12 predicted proteins | sample WorMetHEROISLAND_FD_83872 | JGI IMG/M metagenome (GOLD analysis project Ga0056121, IMG submission 83872) | Marine gutless worms symbiont microbial communities from Max Planck institute for Marine Microbiology, Germany - Olavius sp. 1 HERON ISLAND ...
AGCGATACCGCCTTCGTCGTGGCCGAGGACAAGCTGGAGCGGTTCGCCGCCTGCTACGGTCCGGCCACGGGCGGCGGCCTGTCGGGTATCACCGCGGCCAAGCCGGTGACGGGCGACGTCGCCGGCGTCGGCATCAAGCTTGTGGAGAAAGCGGACGGCGAGAGCCGCTTTGCCGGCGATGTCGCGCTGTTTTCCGGCGGCGGCGGCCTGACCGGGACCCTGGGCGACTACGCCCGCTTCTGCCAGATGCTGCTGAATTTCGGCGAGTACGACGGCCAGCGTCTGCTCGGCCGCAAGACCGTCGAGTTCATGGGGCTGAACCACCTGCCCGGCAACCGCGACATGGCGGCGATGGGCCAGCCGGTATGGAGCGAGACCAACACCGACGGTATCGGCTACGGCCTGGGCATGGCGGTGGTGCTCGACCCGGCCGCGGCCCAGGTGATGACCTCGCCGGGCGAGATCCACTGGGGCGGGGCCGCCAGCACGGCGTTCTGGATCGACCCGGTCGAGGATCTCTACCTGGTGCTGATGACGCAGCTCCTGCCCTCGTCGACCTATCCGCTGCGCCGCGAGCTCAGGGCGCTGACCTACCAGGCGCTGATCGACTAGATGTGAGCACGGATTGGCGGCGGCGCGGCCCGGCGACCGCCGTCAGGCCGTGGCCAGCGCCATCAACCCGCGGGTGCTTTGCGCTTGCGCCAGGCCGTCGATGGCGGCGGCCAGCCGGGCGGCGCGGTCTGCGCCCAGCCGTGGCGCGGCCAGGGCCTGGAACTTGGCGTCGATGCGGCCACCCTGCTGGCCGATGTCGCCGGCCGGGATGCCGACGTCGGCGGCCGCGCGCAGCAGCTGGCCGTTGCGCAGGGTGACCTCGGTGCGGGCCCAGGTGCCGGGCCGGTCGGCGGCCTCGACGCTGACCCTGGCGCGCAGCCGGACCAGGTCAGGCCGCAGCGCGTTGGCATCGCTGTAGGTGTCGAGGCTGGCCGTGTCGTCGCCACTGAGCGCCAGCGCGGCCGCCTGCTGCAGGCTGAACTTGCACTCCAGGCCGGTGCGCGGCTCGGCGATGGCGCAGACCGCGAGATGGCCGCTGTCGACCTGCACCGACACCGCCTCGACGTCCTCGGCCGCGATCGAGGCGTCGCGCCGCAGGCCCTGCAGGGCGTCGATGGTCGAGTGCGTCAGGTAGCAGGCGGCGTGGTACTTGAACAGGTTGTGGCGCAGGTGGAAGCCGCCTTCGGGCGCCGCCAGGGCCGCGTCTGGACGACAGGTGCCGCCGGCCTGGGTGGCGGCAAAGCCCTGCGCCGCTTCCAGCACGTCGTCGCGGCTGGTAAAGCCGCGCGCGGCCAGGCGGGCGGCGAGCAGGCCGTTGGCCGCGGCCCGGCCGGCATGCAGCGGCTTGCACATGGTGCCGAACATGGCCTTCAGACCGGCGGCCTGGGTGCCGGCGATCCCCAGGGCCTTCGCCGTGGTGGCCGCGTCCAGGCCCATCAGCCGGGCGCAGCCGGCGGCGGCGCCGAAGCTGCCGATGGTGGCGGTGGCGTGGAAGCCGGCGCGATAGTGGTCGCCGCCGACCAGCCGGCCGATCCGGCACTCGATCTCGTAGCCGGCAACGAAGGCGGTGAGCAGATCGGGACCCGAGGCGTCGATCTGTTCGCCCAGCGCCAGCACGGCGGCGGCGACGGGCACCGTCGGGTGGCCGTTCATGGCCAGGTTGACGTCGTCGAAGTCGAGGGCGTGCGAGGCGGCGCCGTTGATCAGGGCCGCGTCCAGCAGGCTGGCGCGGCCAGCCAGGCCGACCAGCGTACGCCCGTCGTCGCCTGCCGGCGTGGTCAGCTCGTCGGCCAGGATCGCCACCAGCGCCTCGTCGGCGCCGGCAATGGTCACGGCGAACCAGTCCTTCAGGCATTGCCGGGCCACGTCGACGACATCCGCCGGCAGGTCCCGGTACGACAGCTCCGCCGTCCGCTCGGCAAGGCGCATGGTAATGCCCGGGATGACGTCGCCGCCTGCGGGCGCGCGGTCGGTCATGCGCGGATGCTCCCTCTGCCTGACGCAAGAGACCCGTCGCGGTGTCCCGGCCTTGCGCGTCTTAAGGGTGATGATGCCGTGTTCGCGGCGCCGGGGAAAGTCCGGGCGATCGCCAGCGCCGGCCCCGGCCGCGGCCGCCCGGGGCACCGACGGGGCTGAGGCCCGGGCGGTACTGCTCCGCAGAAAACCAGCAATTACAAAGACTTATCTCTGCCAAGGTGGCGCCGCAGCGGGCCGCAAGGTTGCGGAGGCGGCCCCGGTGCGTGTTAGACTGCCGCAGCGGGGCGTGAAGCCAACCTGCCGCCCCCCAAAAAAAGGTTCGACCAGGCTGCGAGGTGGCGCTAGGCGACAACCGGACTACCTGCGGAACCCATTGCTTCCGGGCGGCACAACCCTCCCGGGACGCCAGGGAAGTTTTCAACGACACGTCTATCAACAGGGGACGACAGAAACATGACCAAACAGGGACGCGACAATCTGAGCCACCCGAAGGTGGCGGAGGCCTACGACCTGATGAAGCGCGGCCGCATGGACCGGCGCGAGTTCGTGCGGGTCGCCGCGCTGCTCGGCGTCGGTGCCGCCGCCGCCTACAAAATGGCCGGGGTCAAGCCGGCGTTTGCCGACGGTCACGGCAACATGCCGTTCCCGGCGGACGATCCCAACGCCAAGATGGGCGGGACTCTGCGTGTCGGCATGCCGATCCAGAAGATGGAGGATCCGGCGACCTACTCCTGGGCCGAGATGTCGAACCAGAGCCGGCACGTCATCGAGTACCTGGCGATGACCGGGCCCGACAACATCACCCGGCCGATGCTGGCCGAGCGCTGGCAGTCGTCGGACGACCTGAAGACCTGGACCTTCCATCTGCGCAAGGGCGTGAAGTTCCACAACGGCGACGAGCTCACCGCCGAGCACGTGGTGTGGAACGTGACGCGCTGGCTCGATCCGGCGCTGGCCTCGTCCAACGTCGGCCTGTCGACCTTCGGCGCCATGCTGGAGGCAAAGGGCGACACCAAGGTGATGATCCCGGGCTCGGTCGAGGCCGTGGACAAGCACACCGTGCGCTTCAACCTGAAGAAGCCGGTGCTGTCGGTGCCGGAGGATTGCTACAACTATCCGACGGCGATCCTGCACCCGTCGTTCAAGCCGCCGTTCTCCGACAACCCGATCGGCACCGGCCCGTTCACGCTGACCGAGCTGAAGGTCGGCGACAAGTGCATCCTCAAGCGGGTCAAGAAGACCGCCGACGGCCAGGACTTCAACTACTGGGGCGGCAAGGTCTACCTCGACGAAATCCAGTACTTCAATTTCGACACCGCCAACCAGCTGACGGCCTATGCCTCGGGCACGGTCGATGCCATCTACCAGTTCGGCATCGAGCAGTACGAGTTCGCCAAGGCGCTGCCGGGCACGATCATCGCTTCGCGCACGGCGCAGACCCTGTGCTGCCGCTTCCAGATCACGCAGAAGCCGTTCGACGATATCCGGGTGCGCAAGGCGGTCACCATGGCGACCGACAACAGCGTCTACCGCGACCTGGTGTTCCAGGGCGGCGGTGACGTCGGCGAGCACCACCACGTCGCCCCGGTGCATCCCGAGTATTACGCGCTGCCGGCACTCAAGCGCGACGTCGAAGGCGCCCGCAAGCTGCTGGCGGAGGCGGGCTATCCCGACGGCATCGAGCTGACCATCGACGTCGGCAACACCGACGGCCCATGGCATCAGACGGTCGCCGAGATCATGCGCGACCAGGTCAAGGATGCCGGCATCAAGCTGAACATCAACGTGATGCCGCCGTCCAAGTACTGGGAGGTCTGGGACAAGACCCCGTTCGGGGCGACCGCCTGGACCCACCGGCCGCTCGGCACCATGGTGCTGTCGCTGGGTTATCGCACCGGCGTTCCCTGGAACGAGACGCTGTACGCCAACCCCGCCTTCGATGCGGCCTTGGACGATGCCGAGGCAACGTTCGACGTCGAGGCCCGGCGGGAGAAGATGAAGACGGTGCAGAAGCTCATCCAGGACGACGCGGTGATGATCCAGCCGGTGTGGCGGCCGGTGTTCACCATCGCGGCCGAGAAGGTAAACGGCTTCCCGCCGCACCCGACGCTGTACCACCAGTTCAACAAGGTCTGGCTGTCTTAAGGCCGGTTCAAGTCAGCCGTCCCGGGCGTTGCCGCCCGGGACGGCGCCTTGTTTCCCTTTGACCCGGCTGCGTGGCGCAGTTCGTCCGGCCGAGCGCCGATCCTCTAGATGCGGCGTCGACCCGTTGAGACCAACTGATGGTTAAGCTGATTTCCCGCCGGCTGCTGCAGATGCTGCTGATCATGGCAGTCGTCTCGCTCGTCCTGTTCGCCGTCTTCGACAGCGACAAGTTCAAGAAGCAGATCGCCGTCGCCGAGCTCGGCGGCTTCGCCGTTTCCGCGCTGTCGGATGAGGACTATCGCGCCTGGCTCACCAAGAAGGGCCTCGATGTGCCCTTCCACCAGCGTTACGTGATCTGGCTGGCGGACGTCGTCCGCGGCGATTTCGGCAAGTCGTTCGAGAAGAACACCGGCGTCGGCCCGCTGCTGGCGGAGCGGTTATGGAACACGGCGATCCTCGGCTTCTGGGTGTTCGCGCTGATGATCCCGATCTCCCTTGTATTGGGCGTGATCGCCGGGATGAAGGAGGGCTCGGCGCAGGACCGCGGGGTGTCGTTCCTGGCCGTGTTCACCACCTCGATCCCGGAGATCGCCACGGCGATCTTCCTTACCGTGGTCTTTGCCTTGGGCCTGGGCTGGTTCCCGGCGAAGTCGGCCATGACCCAGGGCTTCGACTGGCACCAGCTGGTGCTGCCGGTGCTGACCCTGGTGCTGTACGACTTCGGTTATGTCGCCCGCATGACCCGGGCCTCGATGGCCGAGGTGATGACCTCGCAGTATATCCGCACGGCGGTCCTGAAAGGCATTCCCAAGAGCCGGGTGATCATGCGCCACGCCCTGCGCAACGCGCTGATCGCCCCCTTCACGGTGATCGTGCTGCAGCTCAACTGGCTGCTGTCGGGCGTGGTCGTGGTCGAGGTGTTCTTCCAGTATGACGGCTTCGGCAAGCTGCTGCTGGAAGCGGCGCTGTTCGGCGACGTCTACGTGATCCAGGCGGCGACCCTGGTGGCGGTGTTCGTCGCCGTGTTCTCGCAGATCATTTCCGACGTCGGCTACACCTTCCTCAACCCACGCATCCGTTTCGCCTGAGGGACGCACCATGAGCACTGCCCAGGACGTCGTCCCCGCCCCGTCGCTGCTGAAGCGCCTGACCCAGCCGCGGCCGATCATCATCCTGCTGTTGCTGATGTGGCTGCCGCTGACCGCCTCGGTGATGTTCGGCAACATGCTTGGCGATGCCCGCCATACTGTGCTGTTGCCGGCGATCCCGGCGGTACTCGTGCTTTACGTCATCGCCATCAACGCCTGGAAGGAATCCTGGGTCGCCGTGATCGGCGCCAGCCTGGTGTTCTTCTGGCTGTTCATCGCCGTCTCCGCGCCCTACCTGCCGCTGATCGATCCGAACAAGCCGATCATGCCGTTCGCGACGCCCGGTACGGTGAAGGGCGATTTCACCTTCTGGCTCGGCGCCGACTTCAAGGGCCGGGACATGCTGTCGCGGGCCTTGTGGGGCTGCCAGCGGGTGATCGTCTGGGGCGTCACCGCGACCCTGGTGGCCTACGTCGTCGGCACCGCCTTCGGCCTGATCGCCGGCTACCTCGGCGGCTGGTGGGACGAGATCATCTCGTTCTTCTCCAACGTGCTGCTGTCGTTCCCGGTGATGGTGCTGTTCATCCTGATCCTGAACTACCTGGGACCCAGCGGCTTCAACATCATCATCGCCGTCACCTTTGCCTCGGCGCCGGCGATCATGCGCATCGTCCGCGGCCTGGCGCTCGACATCAAAACCCGCGACTACGTGTTCGCGGCGCAGACCCGTGGCGAGAATCCGTTCTACATCATGGTGGTCGAGCTGCTGCCCAACGTGCGCGGGCCGATCATCGTCGATGCCTGCCTGCGCCTGGGCTACACCACGGTGGCGATCACCACGCTGACCTTCCTCGGCCTGGGCCTGCAGCCGCCGGATCCCGACTGGGGCCTGATGATCAAGGAATCCTCGACCACGGCACTGCTGTTCAAGTTCTCTTATCAGCTGATCGTGCCGGCCCTGTCGGTGTCGAGCCTGATCCTCGGCTTCAACCTGCTGGCCGACGGCCTGCGCGAAATCAGCCTGCGTGACTGAGCCAAAGGAGCCTCGCCCGTGACCAGCGAAACCCCGGTCCTCGAGTGCCGCAACCTGTGCATCTCCTACTTCACGCGGGCCGGCGAGATCCCGGCCGTGGTCGATTTCAACCTGAAGCTGATGCCCGGCGAGGCGCACGGCATCGTCGGCGAAAGCGGCTGCGGCAAGTCCACTGTGGCGTTGGCGGTGATGCAGTACCTCGGCCAGAACGGCGACATCGTCGGCGGCGAGCTTCTGTTCAACGGCCGCGACATGCGGACCATGAGCGAGGAAGAGCTGCGGCAGCTGCGCGGTTCGAAGATCGCCATGGTCTACCAGGAGCCGATGGCCTCGCTGAATCCGTCGATGAAGATCGGCGAGCAGCTGGCCGAGGTGCCGGTCTACCACGACGGCCTGTCCAACGCCGAGGCGCTCGACCGGTCGGCGGAGATGCTGGGCAACGTGCGCCTGCCGGATCCGCGGCGGATCATGGACAGCTACCCGCACCAGATCTCCGGCGGCCAGCAGCAGCGCGTGGTCATCGCCATGGCGTTGCTGTCGAACCCGCAGCTGTTGCTGCTGGACGAGCCGACCACGGCGCTCGACGTCACCGTCGAGGCGGGGATCGTCGAGCTGATCAAGGAGATCTCCGACAGGTTCGGCACCTCGATGATCTACATCTCGCACAACCTCGGCCTGATCCTGGAGACCTGTCACCGGATCACCGTGATGTACTCCGGCGAGGCGGTCGAGGTCGGCAGCGTCGGCGAGGTGTTCGACGACATGCGTCACCCCTACACCCGCGGCCTGTTCGCGTCGATCCCGCTGCCGGGCGCCGACAAGAACAGCCATCCGCTGACGGCGATCCGCGGCCAGCTGCCGCTGCCGCACGAACGGCCTGACGGCTGTTACTTCGGTCCGCGCTGCGACTTCTTCGAGGCCGGCCTGTGCGACACCGGCATGGTGATGATGGAGGAGGTCGAGCCGAACTCGAACCACTTCGCGCGTTGCCGGCGGGTGCACGTGATCGACTGGGACGATGCCAAGGCGCCGCCGGTCGAGCGCGAGGTGGTCGAGCCGGGCGATGTGGTGCTGCGGGTCGAGGATCTGCAGAAGCACTACGAGATCGAGGCGCAGGGCATGTTCGTGCTCGGCGGCGAGCACAAGACGGTCAAGGCCAACGAAGACCTGAACTTCGACGCCCGCGAGGCCGAGACCGTCGCCATCGTCGGCGAGAGCGGCTGCGGCAAGTCGACCTTCGCCAAGGTGCTGATGGGCCTGGAGGAGGCGACCAGCGGCTCGGTCTTCCTCGGCAATCTCGATCTGGGCAACACCCCGGTCGACAAGCGCGACGAGAAGACCATCTCGCGCCTGCAGATGGTGTTCCAGAACCCGTTCGACACCCTCAACCCGAGCCACTCGGTGGGCGGCCAGATCGCCCGGGTGATCCGCAAGTTCGGCGTCGAGAAGGACAAGGCGAAAGTCGAACAGCGGGTGCTCGAGCTGCTCGACACCGTCAAGCTGCCGCGCGACTTCGCCAAGCGCCGGCCGCGCCAGCTGTCGGGCGGGCAGAAGCAGCGCGTCGGCATCGCCCGCGCCTTTGCCGGCGACCCCAAGGTGGTGATCGCCGACGAGCCGGTCTCGGCGCTGGACGTGTCGGTGCAGGCGGCGGTGACCGAGCTGCTGATGGACATCCAGTACCGCAACCGCACGACGATGCTGTTCATCAGCCACGATCTGTCGGTGGTGCGCTATCTCGCCGACCGCATCGTCGTCATGTACCTGGGCCGGATCATGGAGCAGGGCACCACCGAGGAGATCTTCGCCCCGCCCTATCACCCATACACCGAGGCGCTGCTGTCGGCCGTGCCGATCGCCGACACGCAGATCGAAAAGCGCCACATCGTGCTGACGGGCGAAATTCCCTCGCCGGCCAACCCGCCCTCGGGCTGTCCGTTCAGCACCCGCTGTCCCTATGCCATCAAGGGCGTGTGCGAGACGCAGGAGCCGCCGGTGCGGCAGATCTCGCCCGGCCACGCCATTGCCTGCCACCTCGACGAAAGCGAACTGAAGGCGATGGAGCCGGTGATCCGCCAGAAGTCCGAGACCGAGGCCCAGCAGTCGGCCTGAGCCGCCAAGTCAGTATTCCGGCTGGTTGTTCGCTACCCGTTGACCCCGGCTTTCGCCGGGGATTCCCTAATTTCGCCTGAAACGCCGGCGAAAGCCGGCGTCCATGCGCGTGCGCAACCCGTTCGTCGGGAGCTGGCATGGGCTGGTGCCACGCCAATCAACGCACTCAGGCCGAGTCAGTACCCCGACGGCTATCGTCGTGCCGCCGCTTGTGTCAGAAATGGCAGCCAGACGTTGCTGCGAACAAGCACGAACGGGGGGACGACATGAGCGACGAATTCCTGCTGTACGAACGATCGGGCGACGTGGTCACGCTGACCCTGAACGATCCGGAGCGGCGCAATGCGCTGACCGACCGCAGCCAGTTCGAGGCCGTGCTGGCGGGAATCGCCCGGATCGAGGACGACGCCACCGTGCGCTGCGTGGTGCTGACCGGAGCCGGCCGGGCGTTCTGCGCCGGCGGCAACGTCAAGGACATGCACGAGCGCGCGCAGAGCTTCGCGGTACGGCCGTTCGAGCTCCGGCAGTGGTACCGGCAGGGCATCCAGACCATTCCACTGGCGCTGTGGCGGCTGGAGGTGCCGGTGATCGCCGCCGTCAATGGTCCGGCGATCGGCGCCGGCTTCGATCTCACCCTGTGCTGCGACATCCGCATCGCCGCAGAGCGTGCCCGCTTCGCGGAGAGTTACGCCAAGCTCGGCATCATCCCCGGCTTCGGCGGCACCTGGCTGCTGCCGCGCGTGGTCGGCATGTCCAAGGCGGCGGAGATGTCCTTCACCGGCGACGTCGTCGACGCGGCCGAGGCGCTCGCCTGCGGCTTGGTCAGCCAGGTGGTGGCGGACGACGAGCTGTTGCCGGCGGCACAGGCGCTGGCCGGGCGCATCGCCGGCAATCCGCCGCACGCGCTGCGCATGATCAAGAAGCTGCTGCGCGAGGGGGTCGCCAACAAGCTCGACACCCAGCTGGAGATGTCGGCGGCGTTCCAGGCCGTTGCCCATCACACCCTCGACCACCGCGAAGCGCTGGCGGCGGTGTTCGAGAAGCGCGATCCTTCCTTCAAGGGCGAATAGCCGGCCGGCGGGACAACAGTAGGACGGGGAGGTGACGATGCCCGAGGCGGCCGTGGCGACGGCGATCATGCAGGCGGTGGATGCCGGCTTCGACGAGCAGGTGCAGTTCACGCAGGAGCTGGTGCGCTTTCCCTCGCGCCGCGGCCAGGAGCATACCGCCCAGGACTTCATGGCCCGCGAGATGGCCGCGCGGGGCCTGAGCGTGGACCGCTGGCAGATCGACATCGAGGCGATCCGCCACCTGCCCGGCTTCTCGCCGGTGGCGGTCGACTACGACAATGCCTTCAACGTCGTCGGCGCCCATCGCGCCGACAACGCCAGCGGCCGCTCGCTGATCCTGAACGGCCATATCGACGTGGTGCCCGAGGGGCCGCACGAGATGTGGAGCTCGCCGCCCTACGAGCCGCGCCTCGACGGCGACTGGATGTACGGTCGCGGCAGCGGCGACATGAAGGCCGGCCTGGCCGGCACGCTGTTCGCGCTCGGGGCCGTGCGTCGGGCCGGCTATGCGCCGGCGGCCGACGTCTTCGTCCAGTCGGTGGTCGAGGAGGAATGCACCGGCAACGGCGCGCTCGCCTGCCTGGCCCGCGGCTACCGTGCCGATGCCGCGGTGATCCCGGAGCCGATGGGCGAGTGCCTGCTGCGGGCGCAGATCGGCGTGATCTGGTTTCAGGTCAAGGTGCAGGGCGTGCCGACCCACGTCGCCTACGCCGATACCGGCGCCAATGCCATCGACGCCGCGTTCAGCCTGATCCAGGGCCTGAAGAAGCTCGAGCAGGCCTGGAACGCGGAGAAGGACCGCCATCCGCACTATGCCGGGCACCACCACCCGATCCATCTGAACGTGGGCAAGATCGCCGGCGGCGACTGGGCTTCCTCGGTGCCGTCGTGGTGCGTGTTCGACGTCCGGGTGGCGGTCTATCCCGGCGACGACCTGGACGCGCGCAAGGCCGAGATCGAGGCCTGCCTGCACGAGGCGGCCAGCGCCGACGCCTTTCTGCGCAACGCCCCGCCGCAGGTGAGCTACAACGGCTTCCTGGCCGAGGGCTACGTGCTGCAGGACGACGACGCGGCCACGGCGACACTCGGCCAGGCGCATGCGCACGTCTACGGCGCGCCGCTAAAGGAGATTGCCTCGACCGCGACCACCGACGCCCGCTTCTTCGGCCTCTACGCTGGGATCCCGGGGCTGGTCTACGGCCCGCGCTCGGAAGCGATCCACGGCTTCGACGAGCGCGTGGAACTGGAATCGGTCCGCCGCAACACCCAGGCGATGGCGCTGTTCATCGCCGACTGGTGCGGCCTGGAGCCGGCCTGAGCGGCGCCGACGGACCGCGCACATGCCGTTGGGACTGCTGAAGCGCGCGCTGTTCCGGCAGGGTCCGGAGACGGTGCTGCCGCCGACGCCGGATTTGAAGCCGCGCTACGACGTGGTCATCGTCGGCGGCGGCGGTCACGGCCTCGCCTGCGCCTACTACCTGGCCCGCGACTGGGGCATCACCGACGTCTGCGTGCTGGAGAAGGGCTGGCTCGGCGGCGGCAACACCGGTCGCAACACCGCCATCATCCGCGCCAACTACCTGACGCCCGAGGGCGTCGCCTTCTACGACGAGTCGATCCGGCTGTTCCGCGACCTGTCGGACGAGCTCGACTTCAACATCATGCTCTCGGAGCGCGGACACCTGACCCTGGCGCATACCGAGGCGGCGTTGCGCACGGCGCGCTGGCGGGCGGAGGTGAACAAGCACCACGGCGTGCGTTCCGAGCTCGTCATGCCGGACGAGATCGCCCGCCTGTGTCCGCCATTGAACCTGTCGCCGGACGTGCGCTTTCCCGTCCTGGGCGCGCTCTACCACGAGCCAGGCGCCATCGCCCGCCACGACGCCGTCGCCTGGGGCTACGCCCGTGCCGCCGCCCGGCTGGGGGTGGCGCTGCATCAGCGCACCGAGGTCACCGGCATCAGCCGCGACGGCGACCGTGTCACCGGGGTCGAAACCAGCCGCGGCCCGGTCGCCGCCGGCCGGGTGCTGCAGGCGGTCGCCGGCTCGTCCTCGCTGCTGGCGGCGATGGCCGGCTTTCGCCTGCCGATCCGCACCGTGCCGCTGCAGGCCTGCGTCAGCGAGCCGTTGAAGCCGTTCCTCGATCCGATCGTCGTCTCCGCCTCGCTGCACTGCTACGTCTCGCAGACGCCGCGCGGCGAACTGGTCATGGGCGGTGCCACCGATCCCTATGGCCTCTATGCCCAGCGCTCGACCCAGGCGTTCAAGGAGGACCTGGCCGGCGACCTGCTCGAGCTGTTCCCGTTCCTGTCGGAGGTGCGGCTGCTGCGCCAGTGGGCCGGCATGACCGACATGACACCGGACTTCGCCCCGGTGATGGGGGAGACGCCGCTCGACGGCTACTACATCGATGCCGGCTGGGGCACCTGGGGCTTCAAGGCGACGCCCGTGGCCGGCAAGCGTATGGCCGAACTGCTGGCCACCGGCAGGGTGCCGGAGCTGCTGCAGCCGTTCGCCCTCGACCGCTTCGACCGCTTCCGCCAGCTCGGCGAGAAGGGCGCGGCCTCGGTCGGCCACTGAGGGGGTACCCAGGCATGTACTGCCACAGTGTGAGCTCCACGACCGGCTGTGACCGCATCAGTGGACCCCGGCTTTCGCCGGGGTTTCAGGAGATTGGAATCCCCGGCGAAAACCGGGGTCAACAGCCTGCGACATCACGCGATGCGGAGAAGGGCGCGTCATGAAGCTCATGCCCTGTCCGCTGAACGGCCGGCGCAACATCGACGAGTTCGTCTGCGGCGGCGAAGTGCGCTGGGAGCCCGACCCGGCATCGCTGTCGGCGGAACTATGGGCGGGCCACGTGTTCGGCCAGGACAACGTCGCCGGCGTGGTGCGCGAGTGGTGGTGCCACGTGGCCAGCGGCTACTGGTTCATCGCCGAGCGCGACAGCCGCAGCGACGAGATCCTCAAGACCTACCCCGCCGGCGAGCTGTTCCCGCCGCCGGCCTGGCCCATGGGCAAAGACCGCGGCAACGACGGCGACGGCGGCGGGGAGAGCGGGCCATGAGCCGGCTGCCCGCGCCGTTCGGCAGCGCCATCGAGCGCGAGCGGCCGCTCGCGTTCCGCTTCGACGGCCGGCGCTACCGGGGCTATGCCGGCGACAGCATCGCCTCGGCGCTGTGGGCGAACGGCGTGCGCATGCTGTCGCGCTCGTTCAAGTACCATCGCCCGCGCGGGCCGGTGAGCTTCGCGGGGGCCGAGGCCAACACCCTGGTGCAGCTGCCGGGCCGGCCCAACGTGCCGGCCGATCTGGAGCCGCTCGTCGACGGCCTCGAGGTGCTGCCGCAGAACGTCCGCGGCAGCCTGGCCCGGGACCGCTGGCGGCACCTGGATCGTTTCGCCGCCCTGCTGCCAGCCGGGTTCTACTACCGCGCCTTCTTCCGCCCGCGCGGCGCCTGGCGATTCTGGGAGCCGCGCATCCGCGCCATGGCCGGGCTGGGCAAAGTCGATGTGGCGGCGCCGCGGCAGGCGTTCGCGCACGACCATGCCTTCACCGATGTCGCCGTGATCGGCGGCGGTGCGGCCGGCATGGCGGCGGCGCTGGCGGCCGCGGCGGCCGGCGCCCGGGTCGAGCTGATCGACGATGCGCCGCGGCTTGGCGGGGCGCTGCGCTTTGCCCGCCTGGACGGCGACGGCAGCCTGGCGCCGGCGCGGCTCGACGAGCTGACCGCGCGCATCGCCGCCGAGCCGCGCATCAACGTGCGCACCGCCACCACCGCCAACGGCTGGTTCGCCGATCACTGGCTGGCGCTGCTGCACGGCCGGCGCAACATCCGGCTGCGCGCCAAGGCGACGGTGGTGGCGACCGGGGCGCAGGATCAGCCCGCCGTGTTCCGCCACAACGACCGGCCCGGCGTGCTGCTGGCCAGCGGGGCGCAACGGCTGATCCGCCTCTACGGCGTTCGGCCGGGGCGCCGCGCCGTCGTGCTGACCGGCAACGGTGAAGGCTATGGCGCGGCGCTCGACCTGGCCGACGCGGGCGTCGATGTTGCCGCGGTGCTCGACCTGCGCGCCGGCCCGGCCGACGATCCCCGTCTTAACGAGGTCGAGCGACGCGGCATCGCCGTGCGGCCCGGCCATGGCGTGCTGTCGGCGCTGAGCAACCGGGCCGGCGACCGTCTGAGCGGCGTCGAGGTCGTGCCCCTGGCCGGCGACGGCACGCCGTCGGGGCGCGAACAGCGCCTCGCCTGCGACCTCGTCTGCGTCAGCGTCGGCGCCATGCCGACCGCGCATCTGCTGCTGCATGGCGGCGCCCGGCTGGCCTACGACGAGGCCGTCGGCGGCTTCGACATCGCCACGCCGGCCGCCGGCGTGGTGCCGGCCGGTGCGGTCAACGGCCGGGCAGCGCTCGAAGCCTGCCTCGCCGACGGCGACCGGGCCGGCCGGCTGGCGGCGGCGCATGCCGGCTACGACGCCGGCGCGGCGGGTGAGCCGCCGTCGCGCAGCGCTGGCGGCAACCATCCCTATCCGGTGCTGGCGCATCCCAAGGGCAAGGAGTTCGTCGACCTCGATGAGGACCAGTGCATCGCCGACGTTGCCCGGGCGATCGACGAAGGCTTCCGCGACGTCGAGCTGATCAAGCGCTACACCACCGCCGGCATGGGACCGAGCCAGGGCAAGCTGACGGCGCTCAACCTGGCCCGCCTTGCCGCCCGCCTGCGCGGTGAGGCGGTCGCCGCGGTCGGCGTCACCACCATGCGCCCGCCCTACCGGCCGGAGCCGCTGGGTCAGCTCGCCGGGCCGGGCTTCCACCCCACGCGGCGCGGCGTGCTGCATGACCGCCACCTGGAGGCCGGGGCGCAGATGCTGCTGGCCGGGGCCTGGCTGCGGCCGGCCTGGTACGGCGCCGCCGCCGACCGCGAAGCCTGCATCGCCGCCGAGGCCGGCCGCGTGCGCGCGGGCGTCGGCCTGATCGACGTTTCCACCCTGGGCGGGCTGGAGGTGCGCGGGCCGGATGCGGCGGCGTTGCTGGAGCGGCTCTACACCGGCCGCTTCCGGCGCCAGCCGGTCGGCCGCATTCGCTATGCCCTGATGTGTGACCGGACGGGCACCATCGTCGACGACGGCGTCGCCTGCCGCCTGGCCGACGATCATTTCTATCTCACCGCCACGACCGGCGCGGTCGACGGCGTCTATCGCGAGATGCTGCGCTGGAACGCCGAGTGGCAGCTTCGCGTCGACGTCGCCAACGTCACCGCCGCCTATGCCGGGATCAGCGTCGCCGGCCCGCGCGCGCGCGAGGTGCTTGCGGCGCTGCCGGGCGACGTCGACCTGTCGGCCGACGGCTTTCCCTATCTGCACCTGCGTCAGGGCCGCATCGCCGGCGTGCCGTGCCGGCTGCTTCGGGTCGGCTTCGTCGGCGAGCTCTGCTACGAGCTGCACTTGCCCGCGAGCCAGGCGGAAGCGGTCTGGGACGCGCTGCTGGCGGCCGGCGGCGGCGCCGGTATCGCCCCGGTCGGCATCGACGCGCAGCGGCTGTTGCGGCTGGAGAAGGGGCACATCCTGATCGGCCAGGACACCGACGGCCTGAGCCACCCGCTGGAGGCCGGCCTGGGCTGGGCGATCGGCCGCGACAAGCGCTATTTCGTCGGCCAGCGGGCGATCGCGATCCAGGCCGGGCACGGCATCGAGCGGCGGCTGGTCGGCTTCACCCTGCCCGCCGATGCGCCGCTGCCGGCGGAGTGCCACCTGGTGGTGCGCGACGGTGCGATCGCCGGCCGGGTGACCTCGGTCGCCCGCTCGCCGTTGCTCGGCCACACCATCGGCCTGGCCTATGTTGCCCCGGACCAGGCCGAGCCCGACAGCCGGTTCGAGATCAAGCTCGGCGATGGCCGCATGGTCGGCGCGACGGTCGCGCCGCTGCCGTTCTTCGATCCGGACAACGCGCGGCAGGCGGGCTGACGTGGCGATCCGGCCCGACAGCCTGCCGCGGCGCAGCTTCCTCTACCGCCAGCTGGGCACCGCCGGCGCCGAATTCGCGGCGCACGGCGATGCCGCCGTCGCCGTGCGCTTTCCCGGTGCCGACGAGGCCGGCCGCCTTGACCGCCTCGGCTTCGCCGACCTGTCGCCGCTGCCGCGCTGGGGCGTGAAAGGGCCGGCCGCGCCGGACTGGCTGGCGGCGCAGGGGCTCGACCTGCCGTCGGCGGCCAACCGGGCCAGCCGCACGGACGCCGCCGTGATCGCCCGCCTGAGCGCGCAGGAGCACCTGCTGCTGTGGCCGGGCCCCGGCGGCGAGGAGGCGCAGGCGCGGCTCGAGACGGCCGCGCATGCCGCTGCCGGTCAGCCGCTCTATCCCCTGCCGCGGCGCGACAGCCATGCCTGGCTCTACGTCGTCGGCGCCGCCGCGCCGGCCTGCTTCGCCCGCCTGTGCGGCGTCGATTTCCGCCCCGAAGCGTTTCCTGACCTGGCCGTGGCGCAGACCCGCATGGCCCGCATCGCCGTCGTCGTCATCCGCGATGACCGCGGCGCCGGCACGCCGGCCTGGCACCTGTTGTGGGATTCGGCCTCCGCCGCCTTTCTGTGGCAGGCGCTGCAGGACGCGGCGGGTGAATTCGACGGCGGTCCGGTCGGCCTGGCGACGCTGGAGGCGGCCGGCCGAATGTGAAAAGCTCTCCGCGGGAGAGCGCAACGACGCTGACGCAAGTCGTCGACAGGGGAGGTCAGCATGGCTCAGAAGCCGGATATCGACATCGCCCGTGCCGCCAGCATGCAGCCGATCGAGGAGATCGCCGCCAGGCTGGACCTGCCGGCCGGCGCGCTCTACCGCTACGGCCCGCACAAGGCGAAGATCGACCTGGAGCACGTGGCCGGCCTGCAGGACCGGCCCGACGGCCGGCTGATCCTGGTGACGGCGATGACGCCGACGCCGGCCGGCGAGGGCAAGACCACGACCACTGTCGGCCTCGGCGACGGCCTCAACCGGATCGGCAAGAAGGCGATGATCTGCCTGCGCGAGCCCAGCCTCGGCCCGGTGTTCGGGGTCAAGGGCGGGGCCGCCGGCGGCGGCTATGCCCAGGTCGTGCCGATGGAAGACATCAACCTGCATTTCACTGGCGACTTCCACGCCATCGGCGCCGCCAACAATCTGCTCGCGGCGCTGATCGACAATCACATCTACTGGGGCAACGGCCTCGGCCTCGACAGCCGGCGCATCAACTGGCGCCGGGTGGTCGACATGAACGACCGGGCCCTGCGGCAGATCACCGTCGGCCTGGGCGGCGTCGCCAACGGCTTTGCCCGCGAGGACGGCTTCGACATCACCGTCGCCTCGGAGGTGATGGCGGTGTTCTGCCTCGCCGACGGGCTCGACGACCTGCGCCGTCGCCTGGGCAACATGATCGTCGGCTACACCCGCGCGCGCGAGCCGGTACGGGTGACCGAGCTGCAGGCCGAGGGGGCGATGACGGCGCTGCTGCGCGACGCCCTGCAGCCCAACCTGGTGCAGACGCTGGAGAACAACCCGGCACTGGTGCATGGCGGCCCGTTCGCCAACATCGCCCACGGCTGCAACTCCGTGATCGCCACCCGCAGTGCCCTCAAGCTGGCCGACTACGTCGTCACCGAGGCCGGGTTCGGCGCCGACCTCGGCGCCGAGAAGTTCTTCGACATCAAGTGCCGCAAGGCCGGGCTGCGGCCCGACGCGGCGGTGGTGGTGGCGACCGCGCGGGCACTGAAGTTCCACGGCGGTGTCGAGCGCGGCGAGCTCGGCACCGAGAACGTCGAGGCGCTGCAGAAGGGCCTCGACAACCTCGGCCGACACCTGCGCAACCTGGCCCAGTTCGGGGTGCCGGCGGTGGTGGCCATCAACCGCTTCAGCGCCGACAGCGAGGCCGAGCTGAGCGCGGTAATCGACTACTGCGCCGACTTCGGCGTCGACGCCTTCGTCTGCGGCCACTGGGCCGACGGCGGCGCCGGCACCGAGGCGCTGGCCGGGCGCATCGCCGAGCTGGCCGACAGCGGCACCGCCCAGTTCCGCACCCTCTATCCCGACAACATGAGCTTGTGGGAGAAGACCCGGACGATCGCCCGCAACGTCTACTGGGCCGACGACATCATCGCCGACCAGCGGGTGCGCGACCGCTTCCGCGACTACCAGGCGGCCGGCTTCGGCGAGTTCCCGATCTGCGTCGCCAAGACCCAGTACAGCTTCTCCACCGACCCCAACCTGCGCAACGCACCGAGCAACCACGTCGTACCGGTGCGCGAGGTCCGGCTCTCGGCCGGGGCGGAGTTCCTGGTGGTGATCTGCGGCGACATCATGACCATGCCGGGGCTGCCGCGTCAGCCGGCGGCGGACGCCATCGACGTCGACGCCAAGGGCGAGATCCAGGGGCTGTTCTAGGGGGGGTCGTCCTTCGAGACGGCGCCGGAGTTCATCCTCGGGCGGGCGAAGCCCGACCCGTGGGGCGCCTCCTCAGAGTACGGCCGGAAATGATCTCTTTGATTGCAGGCACTTACAGTGGGCTTCCACGTCCGCAGCAGCGCCGGGAGAGTGGGTGTCGGGCCGACAGTAGCCGGCCGCCTTCGGCACGC
>Ga0056121_1000239_pt1 | contig 18021 bp, 18 predicted proteins | sample WorMetHEROISLAND_FD_83872 | JGI IMG/M metagenome (GOLD analysis project Ga0056121, IMG submission 83872) | Marine gutless worms symbiont microbial communities from Max Planck institute for Marine Microbiology, Germany - Olavius sp. 1 HERON ISLAND ...
CCGGAATGGGCTTCTGAGTTCTCACGGCCCCTATGGGTTTATGGACGTAAAATCGAAGGCCTGCACATCGAATAGACCATTTGCGGTTAGCTTCAAATTGGGGATTACGGGGAGGGACAGGAAGCTTAAAGGCATAAAGGGGTCCAGCTCCGCACGGACGCCAAGTTTTCCGTGGGCCAAGTCGGTTAATCTACTGAGCTTCCCGGCTATCACACCGCCCTCCTCGTCGGACATGAGCCCTCCGAGAGGTAGGGGCAAAACGTCAAGTATCCGGCCGCCCGTGACAGCAAGGGAGATGCCGCCTCCGGATTCTTCAAGGGCATGAAGCGCTGCCAGCATTGCCGCGTCATCATCCCCCACGCAGATCAAATTATGGGAGTCGTGCGCAATACTGCTTGCAATCGCGCCGCCGGAGAGGCCATAGCCCTTGAGAATTCCCAGGCCTATTCGTCCGCTGGCCTTGTGCCGCTCAACCACGGCCAGTTTCAGCAAATCCGATGCGGCCACAAACAGGCCCCCCTCATCCACCGCAACTTCCAAAACAAGGTTTCCGGTGATAAGGCTGCCGCCTGCCAGGGATATCACCCTTGCCCTCTTTGACTGCAGCTTCAACTCAAGCCCGCGCGAATTCAGTTTGGAGATTCGCATGGTATCCTGCACGGACCGGTTGTCGGATTGGGGCAGATCAAGGGTGAGTTTCCCCCCCTCCGCGACCAGCCGCCCGCCCTGGTAAACCATGTCCACGCTGAAATCCTCAAGCTCGCCTTTCAGCACCAGCATATCGGCACGGCGGTTAGGGCACAGGGCCCCCCTGTCTTCCAGCCCGAAGGCTTCGGCGCCATTTAGGGTGGCCATGCGAACTGCCTTCACCGGCTCCAGACCATGGCGAATGGCTTCCCGCACATTGAAATCAATATGCCCCTCGGTAAGGATATCGCCGGGAAGCTTATCATCCGTGCAAAATGCGCATCTCCGCTCCGCTCCGCCCCCAATGCCGCCAATCAGAGCCGCGATGTTCCGCGCCGCGGTTCCCTCCCGTATAAGAATGCGCATCCCCATGCGGAGTTTCTCGCTCATTTCTCCAATACCAGTGCACTCATGGTCGGTTTCGATACCCGCAACGGCATAAGCTGCCAAATCACTCCCATTCATCCCAGGGCAATGCCCGTCAATCCGCTTGCTGACCAGGCGCGTCATAGCTATTTTTTCCATTACAACCCTTCCCCCGGCCGCCACCATCGGGTAGTCCATTACCTCGCCCAAACCAAGCACCCTCGGATGATTGATAAGAGCCTCTAGGTCGGAGGCTGTCAGCTCTGCGCCGGAATCCTCGAACCTCGTTGCCGGCACGCATGAGGGCAGCATCAGAAAAATCGACTGGGGCAGACCCTCGGAGGCCTCCAGTATCCAGCGAATCCCGGCCATGCCTCGAACATTTGCAATCTCATGGGGATCGGCAATCACCGTGGTGGTCCCCCTAGGCAGAGTCAACCCGACAAAACCACCTGGCCCCTGCAGGGAGCTTTCGATATGAACATGGGTGTCAATCAGGCCCGGAACAACAATCCTGTTGTCCAGATCCCTTTCCACCAATCCATGATACTCCCCGCCAAGGCCGACAATCCGCCCGGCTCTCACCGCCAAATCACCAGGAATGAGGGCGCCGGTAAAAACATCAAGAATTCTGCCCCCGCGCAGCGCCATATCCGCGGGCATTCTGCCCGAAGCAACCTCAACATCCGCCAAAACGCTATCAATCATACTGGATTAACCTCATACAAATTGAAAATCGCCTGAATCCTAGGTAATGTCAAGAATCCTGCCCACCTCATGCAGGAGCAATGAGAATGGCGGAACCGAGGATTGAATTGTTCATGTAGGCAAAACAGGGGAGAATTTAAACTCTTAGGCCAGGAAATGGGAAAACTGGGATCGGAATACCAGCAAAAGGGAAGTTCATAGTCCGCGAAATCCCGCAAGGCCGCGGCCAAGTCAGATAGGCGGCAGCCCTTCCGAACAGTCGGCAAAACTCGCTCATCTCGTTTTCGTCAGGAAATATCACAGCGTCAAGCGATGATTCCCCGCCCGTTAAATAGAATCGGCTGCGGCTCTAGCCCATGGGATCGACATCGGCATCATAATCCACACCAGGCCAATCAAATCCGTGCAAGCGCATGAAATCCTCCCTGAATCCTTCTATATCCGCAAGCGATCCAAGGTTTTTGTTGTCAATCTTGTTCCACCTCGCTCCGATTAAATCCTGAACATCCCGTCTCATCTCCCAATCATCCATGTGAATCAGCCCATTGTCATCCTTCAGTGTGCCATTGGGGCCGTAAATTCTGGTTCTTAGCATACGATACATCTGCTCAACGCAGCCCTCATGAATCCCCTTCTCCTTCATAATCTTGTAGAGCAGAGAGATGTAGAGAGGCACGACAGGAATTACGGAGCTCGCCCGTGTAACCAGGGCCTTGTTCACGGATATAAAGGCCTCGCCTTCTATCGATTTCAGCATTGAATTCAGGGCGCCCGCGCTTTTCTCCAAATTCTCCTTGGCAGACCCTATCGTGCCTGCCCGATAAACTGCATAGGTGATTTCAGGCCCAATATATGAATAGGCAACGCTTTTTGTCCCCCCTGCTAGAACATCGGCCTCCAAAAGAGCATTAATCCAGAGTGTCCAATCCTCGCCCCCCATCACCTTAACCGTGCCTGCCTCCTCCTCGGCAGTGGCGGCTTCGATGCTAACCTCGCCAACCGTCCCTCTAACAAAATCCACTGATTTAGCGGTGTAGGCTTTCCCCAGGGGCTTGAGCACCGACTTGTATGTCTCGCCGCTATCCGGATCCTTGCGCACTGGGGAGGCAAGGGAGTATACCACCAAGTCCACTTGGCCGAATAACTCACGGATTTTGTCAATCACTGTCAACCGGGTCTCGTGGGCAAAGGCATCCGCGTTCAAACTCTCCGCAGTCAAGCCCTCCTTCCTGGCCGCCTCATCGAAATACTTATTGTTATACCATCCCGGACTCGCCGGTTTCCTCTCCGTGGGCCCCCTCTCAAAGGAGATATTCAGGGTGCCGGCGCCGCCCCCAAAGGCGGCCGAAATGCGGGTTGCAAGCCCGTAGCCAGTCGAACCGCCCAAAACCAGCACTCGCCTGGGCATGGGGAATTTGCCTGCTTCCCTGACATATTTGATCTGCTCCTCAAGGGCCTTTCTCATGCCGATAGGATGAGCGGTAAGACAAACCCCGCCAATAATCTTGGGTTTGATAATCATCTAGTTTCCCCCCTTGCCAGGGCCCACCAGACAGAGCCATGAGGCTTCGGCCGCTACTTCCTCCCCGACATAGGCCTTGCCGCTTTGACGAATTCCGCGTGCGCTAATCTGAATATTCCGAATTTCAAAACGCACCTCATCGCCCGGCAGCACCTGCTTCCGGAACTTAACTTTATCCACAGTAGCCAGGAAGAAAAGCCTACCCCCAAGAACACCGGACTGGGCAACACCCGCCCCGCCGCACTGGGCCATGGATTCCACCAGCACAACCCCGGGTACAACGGGATAGCCGGGAAAATGCCCCTTAAAGAAGTAATCCTCATCTGTGTATTTGCGAGTTCCAACTATGCGCTCGCCGCTAACCTCATCCAGCTTATCGACATATAGAAAGGGTGGTCTGTGGGGCAGTAAATCCTTGATGTCAGTCATTGCCGTTACTCCTTGAACTTCTTAAATATCAACGCGCCGTTATGGCCTCCAAAACCCAGATTATTTGACATAACCGCCTTCAGTGAGGCCTTTCTGCCCACGTGGGGAACATAATCCAAATCACAGTTCTCATCAGGATCATCCAGGTTAATCGTAGGAGGGATGAAGCCCTCGCGAAGGGCCATAATGCTGATTATTGCCTCCAGACCCCCGGCTCCGCCAACCAGGTGCGACGTCATTGATTTTGTCGACGAAACGGGCATCTTATAAGCATGATTGCCGAAGGCCTTCTTGATTGCGGTGGTTTCTATCGGATCGTTGGTGGGAGTGGAGGTGCCATGCGCGTTTAGGTAACCAATCTCCGAGGCTTCCATCATGGCATCTTTCAGAGCCCATTTCATCGCCCTCGCGGGGCCGGCGCCCTCTGAATCCGGGCTAGTAAGGTGATAAGCGTCGCAGCTTCCCCCATATCCCGCCACTTCCGCGTAAATCCTTGCCCCCCGATTAAGAGCATGCTCCTTTTCCTCAAGCACCAAAATGCCGGAGCCCTCGCCCATCACAAAACCGTCCCTGTCCTTATCGAATGGGCGGCTTGCAATGGGCGGCTTGTCGTTGTATTTGGTGGAAAGAGCCGTGAGCCTTATGAAACAGGATATGCCAAAGGGCGTAACCGCCGCCTCCATGCCGCCGCTTATGGCAACATCTATCTGCCCGGCTCTAATCGAATTGAGCGCCGTCCCTATGGCGTCGGCGCCCGATGTGCAGGCGGTCACCACCGCGTAGCAGGGCCCATAAAAACCGTAGCGGATTGCAATATTCGCGGCGCCCTCATTGATAATCAGCTTCGGGATGGTCATCGGGGGAACCCCCCGAGGGCCCTGGGACATCAATCGCCGCACGCCTGTCTCGGCCACCTCAAAACCGCCGATTCCATTCCCCAAAATCACCCCCACCCGCTCCGGATCGGCGCCATCCTTGTGCATCAATCCCGCATCCTCCACGGCCTGCACCGCTCCGGCAAGCGCAAACTGCGAAAAACGCCCGAGTTTCCGCACCTCCTTCCTGTCAATCCAAATCCCCGGATCGAAATTCTTCACCTCGCCGGCGATTTTGCAGGCATACCCCTCGGTATCGAAGGCCTGGATAGCGTCAATACCGGATCTGCCGGCGCTTAGCGCCTCCCAGGTATCCTCAACACCATGGCCAAGAGGATTGACAGTTCCAAGTCCGGTTATGACTACCTGCTTTCTCTCCATTACATCACCAATCCTCCATCCACCCTGATTACCTGTCCCGTAACATAGGAGGATAAGTCGCTTGCAAGGTAGAGCACCGTATTGGCAACATCCCCGGGCGCTCCCATCCGCCCCAGGGGAATGGCCTTGGCATACTCGGCCTTGACTTCATCGCTCAGTTTATCAGTCATTGCAGAGACAATGAAGCCCGGAGCAACCGCATTTACCCTCACGTTTCTTTTGGCCGTTTCCTTTGCCAGGCTCTTGGTGAAGCCTATTAGGCCAGCTTTGGAAGCCGAATAGTTAGTTTGACCCACGTTGCCCATCTGTCCCACAACCGAAACCATGTTGATGATGCTGCCCGACTTCTGCCGGAGGGCCATAAAGGCCGATACCTCGCGCGCCACAAGGAAGGCGCCGGTTAGATTCACCCTTATCACCGATTCCCACTGCTCTAACGGCATGCGGAAAACCATCCCGTCGCGCGTAATTCCGGCGTTGTTCACAAGGACATCCAATCCGCCATCCGCGCAAACCTTCTTAACCAATGCCAGCACCTGCTCCTCCACCGTAATATCCGCGGCATGGAATGTCACCGGCCCTCGCCCCGCCCTCTCCATTTCAGCCTTGAATGGGCTCTCGTTAAAATCGCAGTAATGAACCGATGCGCCCTCGCTTAGACATTTCACAATAATCTCTTTGCCAATGCCCTGAGCTCCGCCTGTCACAAGGACTTTTTTACCTTCAAGCAACATAAGTCATCACACCGTTTTTTGCGAATAAAACCGCTCTCCTAAGAGCGATACCCATGCTAGCTACCATATTATGTAATTTCCTCCATAAGTCAGCCCGCTGCCAAAGCCGACAGTGATTATTTTCATACCCTTCTTCAACAAGCCCTTACTATCCATTTCCGCCAGAGCAATTGGTATCGAAGCAGAGGAAGTATTCGCATACTCATCCATGTTCAAATAGTACTTCTCAAGCGGAATATTCGCCCGTTTTGATGCGGCGAGAATTATTCGATAGTTAGCCTGATGAGGGACAATGTAGTCAATATCGGCGTTCGTGAGCGAATTCCGAATCATCAGCTCCCTCACCACCTCCACGTTCACCTTTACCGCAAAATCATATACGCGGTGGCCATCCATGGTTAGGCAGAGCTCCGACTCCGTGGTTTCGCCCAGCTTAAAGGGTGTGGAGGTGCCCCCGACAGGCATGTAGAGGGCGTCTGCGCCGCTTCCATCGGTCCGCATTATGCTGTCCACAATGTCCTCGCCCCCGTTCCCGCTTCCTAAGAGCACAGCGCCCGCGCCATCTCCAAAGAGAACCGCCGTGGCCCGGTCGCTCCAGTCTATTATCGCGGAAAGCTTCTCCGCACCGATAACCAGCCCAGTTGCCAAGGCGCCGCTTAGAATCAGGGAACGGCCCAATGCAAGGGCATAGGTAAAACCAGTACAGGCGGCTTTGATATCGAACGAGCAAATGTTTCCCACTCCGAGTTCCTTTTGCACCAAATTCGCGGTGGCTGGGAAATCACGGTAATCCGGAGAAATAGTGGCAACGATGATAAATCCCAATTCCTTCTTGTCTATTTTGGCATTTTCCATTGCCATTCTAGCCGCCTGAGTCGCCATGTATGAGCAGGTTTCCTCATCGGAAGCAATATGCCTGCTGCTAATCCCAGTATGAGAGCGTATCCATTCATCAGAGGTATCGAGGGTTTTAGAGAGCTCATCATTGCTCACTCGCCGGAGGGGCGTATAGCAGCCCACGGATACGATTCCTGCCGTCATCAACATTCCTTGAGGCGGATTATTTATATATCAGCGAATTTTGTCAATATTGACACCAAGCCCGCGGATTGACTAGTATCCATGGCATGTGCTTCGAAAGGAATGTGGGCTCATGAATCAGAAACAGGTCTTTGAACTGATGGAAAAATTCAAGGAATGCGGGCTGGGAGCTCTTACACTGGAAACCGAGGGATTCAAGATTTCTCTCAAGGATAAATCGGATTTGGCGCCAATAGTCAGTCGGGAAACAACCGCCCCCTTCCATTCATCCGCAGGCTCGGAGGCGCCCGCTGCTCCCGAATCCGCAGCGGCGCGCAGTTCGGAAGGCGGCCCCAAAGACAGCCCAGGCAGCAGCGAATTTGTCACCGCCCCAATCGTGGGCTCCTTCTACCGCTCGCCCGGTCCGGATTCTCCGCCATTCGTGGAAGAGGGCTCCAAGGTTGAGGCCGGCGATTCCATGTGCATTATTGAGGCCATGAAAATAATGAACAAACTTGAGGCCGAGTTTGCCTGTGAAATTGTTCGAGTGCTGGCGCAGAATGGTCAGATGGTTGAATACGGAGAACCTCTTTTCGAGGTGCGCAGGAGGTGATTCGCTCTCTGATGATTGCAAACAGAGGCGAGATAGCCGTTAGAATAATACGAACCTGTCAGGAAATGGGGCTGCGGTCCGTAGCCGTTTTTTCCCAGGCGGACGCGGATGCTCTGCATGTGCAAATGGCCGATCAGGCTGTTTGCATCGGGCCGCCTCCCTCGGCGCAGAGCTACCTGAATCAGAACGCCCTCTTAACCGCCGCCATGTCAACAAACTGCGACGCCATCCATCCCGGCGTCGGTTTTCTCTCGGAGAATGCGGAATTCGCGGCAGCCGTGAAGGAATCCGGCTTGATATTCATCGGAGCCGAGCCGAATACAATCAAACTCCTAGGCAATAAAATTCAAGCTCGTGAAATAGCCCGCTCGGCAGGCCTTCCTGTTACGCCCGGCAGCAATGAACCAATCGAAAACATAAACGAGGCAGTCAAAGTGGCTGCGAAAATTGGCACGCCCCTGATAGTCAAGGCCGCCGCCGGGGGAGGGGGCAGGGGTATGAGAATAATCCGCAACCAGGTGGAATTGGAGGAAAACATTCGAATTGCCTCCGCCGAGGCCCTCAGCTTCTTCTCCGATGGGACAGTGTTCCTCGAGCGCTATCTTGAAAGCCCCCGCCATGTTGAAATTCAGGTGCTGTCGGATGGCAAAAACGAGGTAATCTACCTCGGGGAGCGGGATTGCACGGTGCAGAAGAAGTATCAAAAACTGCTGGAGGAAAGCCCTTCTTCGGCTGTTAGCGGCAAACTTCGTGAACACATGCGCAAGGATGTTCTGCGCCTGTTCAGGAAACTGCGCTATGCGGGCGCCGCAACAGTCGAGTTTCTCGTGGAAGGCGGCCATCATTATTTTATGGAGGTGAATACACGTATCCAAGTGGAGCACCCGGTTACCGAATTGATGACGGGCGTGGATATAATAAGGGAGCAGATTTTGGCCTGCAGCGAGGGTAAGATGGACATTTCCCAGGAATCCATAGCCATCAGCGGCTACGCGCTTGAGGCACGGATAAACGCACTGACGCCTGGAACGGTTAGCAGTTTTATTCCCCCTGGGGGGCCCTTTGTAAGAACGGACAGCTTCCTGTACCCAGGCTATAAGGTTTCCCCCCACTACGACTCAATGATAGCAAAAATCCTGGTTTGGGCCCCCGACAGAAAGCGGGGCCTTGCCCGGATGTCCAGGGCTCTAAGGGAAACCAGAATCGAGGGGATAAGGACAAATATGGCGGAGCAGCTCACCCTGCTGGAATCGCCCCAATTTCGCAGCGGTAAATTCGGAAGCGGGCTCTACGGGGAAGTAGTTGAGGCAGAGTGAGCCGTCAGAGGCTCACATGAAAAAGGATTATGGAGTATCCTATCAGTGATGGAATTCAACATCGGCCGTAAGAAGGGCCGGAGCCGGCTGCCTAAGGCCTTCTCCCGACTAAGGGATGAATCCTGCCGGGAATGTCACAGCGAAATCAAGCGAAGCACTCTAATCGGAAATTTTCAGGTTTGCCCTGAATGCGGTTTCCATATGCCCATGCATCCCTACGATCGCATTAGTATTCTGGTGGATGAGGACAGCTTCACCGAATTTTCGCAGGATCTCACTAGCCGAAACCCGATTGAACTGCATGGCTATGAGGAGAAGCTCAGCCAGGCCCGAGGAAAGGCAGGCCTAAACGACGCTGTTGTGACGGGGATTGGAAGCATCGAGGGCCGCAAGACCATTCTCGGCGCCATGTCATTTCAATTCCTAGGCGGCAGTATGGGCTCCGTGGTGGGAGAGAAGATAACCCGTGCGATACTGCGAGGCGCCAAAGATGGCATTCCGGTAATCCTGATAACCTCCTCGGGGGGGGCCAGAATGCAGGAGGGCATCTTCTCCCTGATGCAAATGGCGAAAACTTCAAATGCGGCTGCCTTGCTAAGCGGGCTCGGCATACCGCTTTTCATTGTGCTAACCCATCCTACGACAGGGGGAGTCACCGCAAGTTTCGCCATGCTGGGTGATGTAATCATTGCGGAGCCCGGCGCATTGATCGGCTTCGCGGGTCAAAGGGTTATAGAGGGAACATTGAAAGAGAAGCTTCCAAAAGGGTTCCAGCGCGCAGAGTTCCAGCAGGAGAAGGGATTTGTGGATGCCATCGTCCCGAGAAAGAGGTTAAGGAAAACACTGAGCTTTCTGCTGCAAACCCATCAGGTGAGCGCATGATGTGGAGAAACCTAAATGGATGAGTTGACAATACGCAACAAAATCGAAGAAATAAAAGTGCTTGCGGAGAAGGAAAATATCGACATTTCTCGCGAGCTGGACTGCCTAAAATCCAAATACACGCCCAAAACCAACAACACCTGGAACAGGGTTAAGCTTGCAAGACGCATAGACAGGCCCAATACTCTGGATTATATTGATATAATCTGCGACGAATTCATAGAGCTCCATGGCGATCGGCATTTTGGCGACGATCCAGCCATGATTGGTGGAATAGGCACCATCGAGGGCAGGGCCATCACCTTCATTGGACATCAGCGGGGCCATAACATGAAAGAAAACATTTCTCGGAATTACGGCTGGGCCTATCCCGAGGGCTATCGCAAGGCGCTGCGCTTGGCCAAGCAGGCGGAGAAATTTCACCGCCCGGTGGTAACCTTCATCGATACCGCCGGGGCCTATCCGGGCATTCACTCCGAGGAGCGGGGTATAGGTGAGGCCATCGCTGTCAACCTCAAGGAGTTCAGCGTGCTGCGCACTCCTATAATCTGTTTCATAATCGGCGAAGGAGGTTCAGGCGGCGCACTCGGCATTGGAGTCGGCGACAAATTCTACATGCTGGAAAATTCGATTTATTCGGTTATTAGCCCCGAGGGCTTTGCCTCAATACTCCTTCGCGATGCCGAGCGCGCCAGGGAGGCGGCGGAGATAATGAAGGTGAGCGCCCAGGATGTAGAGGCCTTCGGCATAATACACGGCATCATCCCTGAGGCCTCCGGCGGCGCTCACAAGGACCCCGGGTTCAGCGCCGGAAAAATCAAGCAGACGATAATAAGGGATCTTAAGTCTCTCATGTCCAAATCACCCGACCAACTCGTTCGTTACCGCTCAAAAAAAATCCGCGAAATCGGCCACGTAAACGAAAACAATGCCAGTGCGCAGGATCTTTTCGGCATCTTCACAAAGGTTTTCAATCGCAGCCCTTATTGACATCAGGCGCTCCCACCCCTAGAGGCCCAAGCTGCCCAAATCAGCGCCCTGCCCCATAAGTGTAGGAGATTAGGGACACCGTCTCCGGGAGGCTGCCGTGAAACATGTTTTCCGGCTCAACGAGTAGAATATGGGTGTTTTTAACCCATGTGGGCTTGTTTCTCAGGGTCCTGTTTCATAATGACCCAATAACCCGTTTTTTTCGCCAATCATCAGAGGTCAACCCCGGAATGCGGATCTGACACAAGCCTTCCATAGAATTGTTAACTCTTTATATAGCAAAAATTTAACCAAAACCAATCGATAAGGTCAGGGTATTGGCATGAGAATTGCTTTTATATCTGTGTCGAAAAGACAAGGAGGTTAACATGAAATGCTTAACTACTAGGAGCCCATTTGGACTATTTGGCCGGATGGATCACTTTTTCAATCGATTTCACGATGTCCACCCCACTCAGATTGACTTCGATGTCGATGTCGCGGAAACAAAGGACTCTTACGTGATTAAGGGCGATCTTCCCGGTTTCACGGCTGATGATTTAGACTTAAGAGTCGAAGGTAATCTTCTGATAATCGAGGCAAGGGTTCTTGAGGATATCAAGGAGGAGGGCGATGACGCCACCTGGCATTATCGGGAGAGAAGAGAGGGCAATATGAAGCGAAGTTTTGTGCTTCCCGAAAAGGTTGACAGGGATCAAGTCGAGGCCGTTATCAAAAACGGAGTCCTCTCGGTAACCCTGCGCAAGACAGCCGAGTCAACTCCTAAAACTATCACAGTAAAAAGTGAGTAATCATAGCCGCCGAGGTTTTCGGCGGCTTTTTTTTGTTGTTTTCCGAATACTGGTGTACACTAGAGCTATGAAACGACAGAGGATTCTTATGGTTGTGGGAATTGTTGCTTGCGCGGCCGCACCCCTAAGCGCGATAGATATCGAGGTTGATTTCTTGGAGGGCAAACTTGAATATCGCGAAAGGCAGAACGAGTGGCGGCAGCTGGGCATTGGGGACATTGTTCCGGCGGACTGCCTCATTCGTCTATCCAATCGCGGCTTTGCGGAGTTTAGCGCTGGCCCCAAGAAGGTGACACTCATACGGGCGGGTGTTTACAGCAGCTCCGAGCTTATCGGCGATAGCCTGGGGGAGGATAGTTTTCGCCAGATAATCGGCTCCAAATTCTCGGCTCTGATTACCGGAAAACTTGGCTCTTCGCATAACACCGCCGCGGCTGTCCGCGGGGCGGCGTTTGATTCCGACAACTTCATCACCTGGGAAGATGAGTCCGCGAATTACCTTGAGGACGGGCTTGAGCTAATGGAAATTGGCGATTTGATCGGCGCCCGGGAAGCCTTCAAAAAAGGCTCGCTATGGGAATCGGGCACCATTCAGCGGGAATGTATTTTCCGTCATGGCATTGTCGAGCAGATGATTGGCAATCCTAGAGCAGCCCGAGGCATTCTGACTTCCTTCAAACCCGCCGAAGATGATCACTTCCTCGGCGAATACTCGATTGTAATGGCGGCAATGTATATCGAAAGCATGGAGTATGAGCAGGCCAACGAGATACTATCTGCCTACCTCCTAACAAATCCGAACGATGGCGATGCATCTCAGGCGGCCTGGCTGCTTTTGGCCTATAGCCTGGCCGGACTAGAGGATGAGGAGGGCAGCAGAGCGAGCCTGAAGAAGGCGATTGAGCTGGGCCCTAAGAACGAAATAGGTATGGCAGCGGCAAAAATGCTTAAGTAGGGAGGCCAGCTTGCGGCAAAATGAAATCGCCGGCGCTGGGCTAGGGGCCCTGCTGGCTGGTTTTGAGTATGCAGCGAAGCAGAACATTGGAGCCCTGAATGCAGTCATCCCATGATGTTTTTTCGGCCTCGACATGGCTCCGCCCGTCGATGCTTGGAACGAAAATCATCGCTCCTCGGGTAACCTTGCTAATCTCGCTCATATCATGCCCGGCGCCGGATACCATGGGGTGGCTGCCAATGCCAAGCTCCTCGGCAGATTCCAGCACACGTTCCACCAATCTCCGATCAAAAGACGCATGCCCCACCTTCCAAAATTCCTCGCTTCGAATCCGACATCCCCGCCGCTCGGCAATAATCTCGAATTCCCTCCTCATGGAGCTCCAGGCTCTAAGCGCGTGTTCGTCATCCCAACTCCTGATATCCACGGTAAAATGCACTCTGCTGGGGATGATGTTGCGGCTATTCGGATAGTTCTGTATCTCTCCAACGGTTGCAGCCATGTTGCCCATTTGATGGGCCGTCTTGTTGACCGTTTGGCACATCTCGCTAAAGGCCAAAAGAGCATCGTTTCTACCTTCCATCGGGGTGGGGCCAACCTGATTGGCAGTGCCCTCCAAGTAAACATCGTACCAATGCAGGCAGACTATTCCCTTGGGCGCGCCAATCTGCTTCTTCATATTCCAAAGAATCGGGCCCTGCTCGATATGCAATTCATAGGCGGCCTCAATGTTCCACTTCCTATAATCGCAGGGGAAGTCTCCCTTGTAGCCGATACGGGCCAGCTCCCTGCCAAAAATTGTTTTACCATCGCGATCCTTCCTCTCGTAAGCCCATTCCCTGCTGATGCTTCCCGCCCAAACTCCCGAGCCCATGCAGGCAGGAGCAAACCATCCTCCCTCTTCGTTTGTCCAGTTAACCAGGATGAAATCTCTTTCAAGTTCAATGCCGGCATCGCTTATGCTTCGCATCGCCTCAAGGGCCCCTAGAACACCGAGGATGCCATCGAAACGGCCGCCCGGTCTTTGCGTATCCAGATGGGAACCTGCCATAATCGCACCGAGGCTTCGATTTCTACCTGGACGAATGGCAAACATATTGCCCATCTCATCGATTCTCAGCTCACAGCCGAGCTCCCTAACCCACTTAGCAAGTGTATCCCGCATTCTCTTATCTTCATCCGTCACCGCGCAGCGCTGAACCCCATTGCCCTTAGTAGCGCCAATGGCAGCCGAAATTTCGATGCTCTTACGCAGCCTATCCCCATCAATGCGCAAATCCTCCAGTTGGGCATTCCAATTTCTATCGTTCATATCGTCAGCTCAATTGAAAACTCGGCGCCAGTCTAAAGCACCATACCCGTGCCAAACCTGGGCACGAACTTGCCGAGTCCGGCCTCCCCCAGCCACCTTTCACCTTCCACAAGCGTCCGGCCTCGGACAAGAACCCGAACCGGCCAACCGGTCACCTCCAATCCCTCATAAACATTGTAATCAACGTTCATATGATGGCTGCCGGCACTGATTTTGTGCTTCTTCTTCGAGTCGAAGAGCACTATATCGGCGTCAGAGCCAACAGAGATGGCGCCCTTCCTTGGGTATAGGCCAAAAATTTTGGCGGCATTTGTGGAAGCCAAGGCGACAAAGCGCTCCGGGTTAATCAAACCTCCATTAACCCCCACATGCCACAGCACCGCAAAACGATCCTCTATGCCGGGTACACCGTTGGGAACCTTGGCCCAAGACGATTTTCCCAGCTCCTTACCCGCAATTCTGCCCTCCCGGGCGCCATCGAACCAGAAGGGGCAGTGATCCGTGGCCACTGTCTGTATCGTCCCATCGGCAAGACATTCATGGATAACACTCTGATCCCAGGCCGACTTGGCCGGCGGCGAACAAATGTACTTTGCGCCCTCAAAACCGCCGGTTTCCACGGCCTTATCGGTCAATGTAAGATACTGAGAACAGGTTTCGGCCATTACAGGCAAACCTTTCAATCGCCCGCGGCGTATGGCCTGCAGGCCCTGTCCCGAAGCCACATGGACAATGTAGAGGGGAGAACCCGATATTTCCACAAAATCCACAGCCCTGCTAGTGGCCTCGGCCTCTATTACTGCCGAGTGGGCTATGTTGTGATACTTCATATCGTTTTTCCCCTCAGCCAGTAATCTCTCGCTAATCAGAGCAATCGCATCGCCATTCTCGGCATGAACCAAGGTGAGCATTCCCGCCTCGCCGGCAGCCCCCAGAATCTTGAGAAATGCCGTGTCGTCTATCTGAAATTGGTTCTTATAGGCCAAAAACACCTTTATGCTCGAAACTCCCTCCCTACGCAGACTGGGGATTTCGGCAATAGTTTCATCCGTGAGATCAACAACGGAGATGTGGAAGGAATAGTCTATAACCGCCTTACCCTCCGCCTTTGCCTTCCAGACTCTTATCCCATCCGCCAAACTTTCACCCCTAGTTTGAATGGCAAAATCAATATGGGTGGTAGTGCCGCCAAAGGCGGCGGCCCTATGCCCGGTAAAAAAATCATCGGTGGACCTCGTCCCGCCGAAGGGCATATCCAGGTGGGTGTGGGGATCGATACCCCCGGGCATCACAAGAAGCCCACTGGCATCGACAATCTGATCATCCGAACGCGTCTGAGCGTCAAAATTGCCAATGGCCGTAATTTTTTCGCCCTCTATCAGAACATCGGCGGCAACAGTATCTCCCGCGCCGACAATAGTCCCCCCCCGAATAATGGTTCGCATATTTCCTCCTATGATTGGGAAAAGCCAAGTGTCACAAGGCTTAGAAAGGCAGTATAACTCATAGTTACCGAGTGTCGACAGTAAGAAATCGCTTCTTCTCTAGAGCCCAATGGAAGCTCCCGGATTATACTGTGAGGAGGTCTCGCGGCGCCTTGAGAGCGCAATCAGGTGAAAAAAAACTTCATTCACGACCATCCAACCCCGCGGATATCCATGCCCTAGCTGTCTCCACCAACCATGTGCTCCAGAAACCAGCGATGAAGACGAAAATCGCCGCTTAACTCCGGATGAAACGATGCCGCCAGTATGTTGCCCTGTCTAATCAGGACCGGAAATCCTTCAAAGGAACTTAGAACTTCAACCTCCGCTCCGAGCTTTTCAATTCTCGGCGCTCTAATAAAGATACCGGTAAAGGGAGAGAGCTCAGGCCCGTCCGGGATGCTTATTTTCAGCTGAGCCTCGAAGCTGTCAATTTGCCTGCCGTAGGCATTTCTGGTTACCGTCAGACTTAAGCCCCCGATCCTAGGCAGGTGGTTCCAGTTAACCAGCCTATCGGCCAGGAGTATGAGCCCGGCGCAGGTGCCAAATATGGGCAAACCCCCTTCGACAAGGTTTATAACGGGCTCCATGAGGGCCCAGCGCTGCAGCATTTTACTGATAGTTGTGCTCTCCCCACCCGGAATAATCAAGCCGTCAATGGTCTCCAGGTTTTCCGCATCTCTCACTTGAACGGCCTCCGCGCCAATCCCCTTAAGAATCTCAATATGCCTGACAAAGGCTCCCTGGAGAGCGAGCACGCCTATGGATTTCACTAGCTACCAGCCCCTATTCGCCAACCTCTCCCTCTCTCCAAGATCCTCACAGTTAATCCCAACCATAGCCTCCCCGAGATTCTCGGAGACTTCGGCCAGTTTATCCGCATCTTCGTAGTGGCTCACCGCTTCGACAATGGCCTTGGCGCGGCGTGACGGCTCGCCGGATTTGAAAATTCCGGACCCTACAAAAACCGATTCGGCGCCAAGCTGCATCATCAAAGCCGCATCGGCCGGGGTTGCAATGCCGCCGGCGGAAAAATTCGGAACCGGCAGACGGCCCAAGCCGGATACATCCTCCACCAAGTCGAAGGGGGCTCCCATATCCTTGGCCGCGCTCATCAACTGGTCCTTAGGCATCGCTGTCAAGGCGCGAATGCCATCCATCAGAGTCCGCATATGGCGCACTGCCTCTGCCACATCGCCGGTTCCGGCCTCTCCCTTCGTACGAATCATTGCCGCACCCTCTCCGATACGGCGCAAAGCCTCGCCCAGATTGCGGCAGCCGCAGACGAATGGAACCTTGAAAAGATGCTTGTTCACATGGTGCTGATCGTCGGCTGGGGTTAGAACTTCGCTTTCATCGATGAAATCCACACCCAGTGATTCCAGAATTCGGGCCTCAGCAAAATGGCCTATTCGGCACTTCGCCATCACGGGGATACTCACCGCCTTTTGGATTTCCTTTATCGTCTTCGGATCTGACATTCGAGCCACGCCGCCATCGGCGCGGATATCCGCCGGCACTCTTTCAAGGGCCATAACCGCAGCCGCACCTGCTTCCTCGGCAATTTTCGCCTGTGTCGGAGTAACCACATCCATAATCACTCCGCCCTTAAGCATCTCGGCCAAACCAACCTTGGTTCGCCAGGTGGAGCCCTGCCGATCCGTCCAAGTTTTGCGCTCGCTCATTTTATCCTCCCTATATTCAGCTAAGCATCATCAATTTATCATGTCAACAATCCGGCGGAACTTGAGAAGACAGCCTGAGCATGTGAAATAAGAAAATTCCTTGGCGATTCCTTCTTCTACAACTTACTCAAATAAATTTATAATTAGGTGCTGTGGAAGTTCCTGAAGATTTATTGTACACTGAGAACCATGAGTGGATCCAAGTGATAGACGGGGTGGCCTATGTTGGGCTAAATGAGTATGCTCAGGATGCTTTGGGCGAGGTTGTATTTGTGGAAATCCCGGAGTTGGGCAAGGAGGTGTCGAAGGGCGACGAGGTTCTGAACATCGAATCGGCTAAGGTGGCGCAGGATTTAATCGCCCCTGTTTCCGGAGTCATCACGGCTGTGAATGAAGATCTAAGAGAGGAGCCTGAGCGGATCAACGGCGATGCGTTTGGCACCTTCATCTACAGCATTCAGATATCCGATATGAAGGAGCTGGATTCGTGCATGAGCGCCGGGGAGTATAGGAGATTTATCGATGATCTGGACTCCTCCCAGAAAGGGGAGATCGAATGAGCGTTAAACAGATTGCTTTGGCAGCAGTTAAAACCAAGATGGAGGTAAGTAAGATGAAGAAAGGACTATTATTCGTGTTGATGTTAAGTCTGGCTTTTCCGGTGTTCGCCAATGGCGGAAAGGAAGAGGCCGCGGCGGATGCGGATTCGGTTACGACCGCATCAATGGTCAGTGACGGCGACGCGTTAGTCAGAGCCCTGAAAAGCGACGGAACATGGATGGTTGCGCTGCTGGACGATGTTTCCGTGGAGGGCGATATAGTTGTTGAGGGGGAGTTTCCCGGAAAACCATACCGCAAAATAGCCCTTTACACCCAGGATGAGAATCGCAAGGTTATTGACAGATTCACCCTCACGGCTGACAAACTGATAGTGCGAAGCACGCATACCCGCATTCAGGGCGGCGCCTTTGTTGGAGATGTGATGGTTGACGCGATGGATTTCGAGCTCGTCGACGCCAAGGTGGTGGGTAATGTGTACTTCAAAACCGACGCGCAGATGAAGTCCTTCGTGAAAGACGAATCGAGCGAAGTTACAGGTGCCGTCGAAGTGAGTATGTAAGCCGTCGAAGTGAACATATAAAATGTATATTGCCCGCGCAGTAATTGGGCTCTTTTTCGTCTGCTCCCTGCTGCTTGGCTCCTGCAAAGACGGTGAGGGAGGGGAGCGGGCGGGCGGGCGCGCCCCAACGCCGAAACCTCCCCATCCCCTA
>Ga0056121_1000240_pt1 | contig 18003 bp, 16 predicted proteins | sample WorMetHEROISLAND_FD_83872 | JGI IMG/M metagenome (GOLD analysis project Ga0056121, IMG submission 83872) | Marine gutless worms symbiont microbial communities from Max Planck institute for Marine Microbiology, Germany - Olavius sp. 1 HERON ISLAND ...
AGCTTCGTCGACGCCTACAATCGAACCAGGCTCAGATGCCTCGACTACAAGGCGCCAATCGAGCTCCTCAGCAATCCCCCGGGACACAACACTTTCGCCGGGGATTCACCAGGCTTTCCTGAAACGCCGGCGAAAGCCGGCGTCCACAGTTGCGAACAACGGGCATCGCTGCTCCCCTATGCGGCGTCGGCGCGCATGAACTCGGCGCAGCGCTCGCCGATCATGATCGACGGCGCGTTGGTGTTGCCCGAGACGATGGTCGGCATGATCGAGGCGTCGGCCACGCGCAGCCCGCCGAGCCCATGCACCCTGAGCCGGCTGTCGACCACGGCCATCTCGTCGCCGCCCATCTTGCAGGTGCCGACGGGGTGGTAGACGGTGTCGGCGCGGGCGCGGATGTCGGCCCGGATCTCCTCGTCGCTGACCGCATCGCCGAAGTAGAGCGGCTCGCCTCTGATGGCTGAAAAAGCGGGTGCTTCAAGTAGTTGTCGGGTGATCTTGAAGCCCTTTACCAACACTTCGAGGTCGTCTTCCTCGGCCAGGAAGTTGGGGTCGATGCGCGGCGGCGCGAGCGGATCGGGCGAGGCCAGGCCGACGTGGCCGCGGCTCTTGGGCCGCAGCAGGCAGACGTGGCAGCCGAAGCCATGGCCGAAGTGTCGCTTGCGGCTGTGGTCGTCGACGATGCCGATGACGAAGTGCAGCTGCAGGTCGGGACGCTCGATGCCGGGCGCGGAGCGCAGGAAGCCGCCGGTCTCGGCGAAGTTGGTGGTCAGGTGGCCGGTACGCTTGCGCCGCCACTCGGGAATGCTGCGCAGGATGCGGGCGATCCCCGGCAGGGTCATGCCGACGGCATCGCGCGACGGGCTCTTGTAGGACAGCACGTGGTCGATGTGGTCCTGCAGGTTGCGGCCGACGCCGGGCAGCTCGTGCTGCACGGCGATGCCGTGGCGGCTCAGCTCCTCGCCCGGGCCGATGCCCGACGCCAGCAGCAGTTGCGGCGACTGGAAGGCGCCGCCCGAGAGCACGATCTCGCCGCGGGCGCGGACCTGCCTGTCCTGGCCGTCGTGACGGAAGGCGACGCCGACGGCGCGGCCCTCCTCCAGCAGCAGGCGCTGCGCCTGCGCCCCGGTCAGCACGGTCAGGTTGGGCCGGTCCAGCACCGGCGTCAGGTAGGCCTTGGCGGCCGAGCAGCGCTCGCCGTTGATCTGCGTGACCTGATAGGTGCCGATGCCTTCCTGCTGCGGGCCGTTGAAGTCGTCGGTGCACGGCAGCTGCAGCTCCTCCGCGGCCCGGATGAAACGCTGGCCGACCGGGTTCGGCGAACGCAGGTCGGCGACGTTCAGGGGACCGCCGGTGCCGTGATAGTCGTCGGCGCCGCGCTCCTGGTTCTGGGCCCGCTTGAACACCGGCAGGACGTCGTCCCAGCCCCAGCCGTCGTTGCCCAGCGCCGCCCAGTGGTCGTAGTCCTCGGCCTGACCGCGGATGTAGACCATGGCGTTGATCGACGACGAACCGCCCAGGGTCTTGCCGCGCGGCTGGTAGCCGGTGCGCCCGTTCAGGCCGGCCTGCCGCACGGTGTGGAAGGCCCAGTTGGAGAACCTGGTGGGCAGGATGGCGGCGACGCCGAACGGCACCTGAATCAGGAAGCTCTTGTCGGGCTTGCCAGCCTCCAGCAGGCAGACCCGGACGTTGGGGTCGTCCGACAGGCGGCGGGCGACGACACAGCCGGCCGAACCGGCGCCGACGACGATATAGTCGAAAGTCTCACTCATGATCTGCTACCAACTGCTCCGGATGACGTCGCCAGGCCCGTACGATACCGGTGGGCTTACGGGTTGCCGCGGGCGGCGACTGGCCAGATCTCGACCAGCGCGTCGCCGCGTATGACGTGATAGTGATCGAACAGGTTCACGTTCGGATCGCAGTGCGGCACCACGCATTCGACCCGGTCGCCCAGCGCCAGCCGCTCGTCCTGGCCGGCGAATACCACGGCGCCGTGTTCGTCGCCCATGTAGCGGTAGCTGGCGCCGTCGGGCGCGCCGCGGGCGATCACCGGCAGTGGCCCGTCGGTGGCGAACGACTTCAGGCCGGCGTCGGTCACGGCGTAGCCCGGGTGGTTCACGTTGACCACGCTGGTCTGCACGAACAGGGCGTTGGTGTAGGGGCGGGCGCCGTCCGGCTGGGCGACGGCGTCGTAGTCCACGTCCATGAACACGTAGGAGCCGCATTGCATCTCGTTCAGCGCGCCGCGCGCGGCATCGAGCCGGTGCGTGCCGGTACCGCCGCCGGTGACCGTGCCCGGGGCCAGGTTGGCCTCGCGCAGCGCCTCGACCATGGCCTCGACCTTGTCGGTGGGTTCGGCCAGCAGCTCGTCGCGGTCGGCGACCTGGGCGATGTGCTGCAGGTGGCCCATGTAGGCCTGCACGCCGCAGTACGCCAGGCTGTCGTGGGCGGCGGCCTGGCGGGCCAGGGTCACCGCATCGTCGGCCGAGGGCGTGCCGGTGCGGCCGAGGCCGACGTCGAGGTCGACCACCACCTTCAGCCGGGTCCCGGCCGCCTCGGCCGCGGCGCCATAGGCCGCCAGCAGCTCGGGGTGGTCGACGGTGCAGGCGAGGTCGGCGCCGCCGGCGGCCAGCGCGGCGACCCGCGCGGCCTTGTCCGGGGCCAGGGCGGTGGTGATCAGCAGGCCGGGGATGCCGGCGGCCGCCATCACCTCGGCCTCGCGCAGGCTGGCGCAGCAGACGCCGGCGGCGCCGGCGGCGAGCTGGCGGCGGGCGATGTCCGGCGACTTGTGCGACTTGGCATGCGGGCGCAGGGCCAGGCCGTTGCCCTCGGCCCACGCCGCCATGGTCGCCAGGTTCGCCTCCAGGGCGTCCAGGTCCAGTACCAGGGCCGGGGTCTGCAGCCGCTGGCGGCTGCCCGGCTGGCCCAGCAGGGCCGCATTGGGGCTCGGCTGCGCGTCGCTCATTTCGTGCCTCCCTGGCCGCGTGCATCGCGCGGCGTCTTGTTCGCGCGGCAGCATATCGCAATCTGCCGTCCGACACGCGGGCAAAGCGGCGCGCCCTGCGCTATCGTTGCGGCAACAGCCTTGTCAGTGGAGGCCAAGCGCCATGCCGGTGTTTCACGCCGCCGATTTCGATGCCCACGAGCAGGTCTGCTTCTTCACCGATGCGGACGCCGGCCTGCACGCCATCATTGCCATCCACTGGTCGGGGCCGGGCCTGGCCGGCGGCGGCATCCGCATGTGGCCCTATGACGACGAGCAGAAGGCGATCACCGACGCGCTGCGGCTGTCGCGGGCTATGACCTACAAGTTCGCCCTGGCCGACATTCCCATCGGCGGCGGCAAGACCGTCATCATCGGCGATGCCCGCACGGCCAAGACCCCGGCGCTGCTGCGGGCGCTGGGCCGGGCGGTCGACAGCCTGGGCGGCCGCTACATCTGCGGTCCCGACGTCGGCACCACGCCGGAGGACATGATCCATGTCGGCGAGACCACCGACCACGTGCGCGGCCGTCCCGGGGAAAGCGGCGATACCTCGCCGGCGACCGGCTACGGCGTGTTCCAGGCGCTGCGTGCCGCCGTGCGTCACCGCCTAGGGCGGCAGGACCTGGCTGGCCTCAAGGTCGCGGTGCAGGGCGCCGGCGCCGTCGGCTCGGCGCTTTGCCGGCACCTGCACGAGGCCGGGGCGGAGATCCTCATAGCCGATGTCGACAGCGCCGCCGTCGCCCGGGCGGAAGCGGACTTCGGCGCCGTCGCCGTGACGCCCGAGGCGATCCTGGCGGTCGAGGCCGACGTGCTGGCGCCCTGTGCCCTGGGCGCGGTGCTGAACGACCAGAGCATTCCCGAGATCCGTGCCGCCGTGGTCTGCGGCGGCGCCAACAACCAGCTGGCCGAGGACCGGCACGGCGATGCGCTGGCCGGGCGTGGCATCCTCTATGTGCCCGACTACGTCGCCAACGCCGGCGGCGCCATCAACGCCTCGGCCGAGGGACCCGACTACGACGCCGAGCGTGCCTGGCAGCGGGTCGGGCGGATCTACGACACCTGCGAGCGGGTGTTCGCCCGGGCCGAGGCCGACGGCATCGCCGCCAGCCGGGCCGCCGACCGCCTGGCGGCGGAGATCGTCGGCCGCGGATGAGGATCGGACAGCGAGGGAGGGGGCCATGCCGCCGCAAGCCGTGACGTTCTACAGCGAAGGCACCGCCGTTGCCGGCGACTGGTATGCCGCGGACGGCGCGCGCCGGCCGACGGTGGTGCTGTGCCACGGCTTCACCGGCGTGAAGGGCATGGTGATGCCGGAGGTCGCCGCCCGCCTGACCGCGGCCGGCTTCCACGCCCTGGCCTTCGACTACCGCTTCTTCGGCCAGAGCGGCGGCGAACCGCGCGGCCGGATCATCCCGCTGGAGCAGGTCCGCGACATCCGCGCCGCCCTGACCTACGTGGCCACGCGCGACGACGTCGATACCGACGCCATTGCCTTGTGGGGGACCAGCTTCGGCGCCGCCAATGCCGTCTACACCGCCGCCATGGACCACCGCGTGCAATGCGTCGTCGCCAACATCGGCGTGATGCGGGGCGCCCGCTGGCTGCGCAGCCTGCGCGGTCCGGAGCAATGGCACCAGCTGCTGGACCGGGTCGCGGCGCATCATCGCGCGCGGGTGCTGACCGGGGCGAGCGAGGATGTCAGTCCGTTCGAGGTGATGCCCGTGGACTCGGAATCGATTCCGTTCATCCGCGAGCACTGGGGCGACGTGCCCGACCTGCCGCGCACCATCACGCTGGACAGCGTCGAAGCGGTGCTCGAGTACGATCCCCAGGCGGTGATCCACAAGCTGAGCCCGCGGCCGCTGCTGATGCTGGCGGTGGAGCGCGACCAGATCGTGCCCAACGAGGAGACCCACGCCGCCTTCGCCGCCGCCGGCGAGCCGAAGAAGCTGGTCTGGCTGCCGCGCCACCTGAGCCACTGGGGCGCCTACGTCGGCGAGGGCTTCGAGCAGGTGATGGCCGAGAGCGTCGCCTGGTACCGGCAGTGGCTGGCCACGAACTAATTCCGGGGACACATGACTTATCTCGCAACGCCGGCGTACCAACCCAGCGCGCATGCGTGGAGTTAAGTCATGTGTCCCCGGAATTCTGGCGGCGGAACAGGCCGTCAGGGCGCCGGCAGCGTCTCGGCGCGCAGGACCTCGTCGGCTTCCAGGTTGTCGAGCGCGGCGTCGGTCAGGCCCAGGTGGCGGCGCAGGATGGCGCGGTTGTGCTCGCCCAGGAACGGTGCCCGCGGCGGCAGCTGTTGGTCGACGGCGGAGAAGCGCAGCGGGTTGCCGCTGACCTGAAACGTCCCCAGGACCGGATCGTCGAGGGTGCGCACGCTGCCGCGCTCGAGCATGTGCGGGTGGCGCAGCACCTCGTCGACGCGCAGCACCGGTGCCACCGGCACCCGCTCGGCCTGCAATCGGGCGAGCGCCGTCTCGGCATCCGGCAGGCGCTGCAGCCAGGACTCGATTTCGGTCACCAGGGCATCGCGGTTGGCCAGCCGTGCCGGCGCGTCCCGGAAACGCGGGTCGCGCTCCAGCTCGGGTCGGGCCATGGCCCGGCACAGCCTCGGCCACATGGGATCGAGGGCGACGATCATCAGGTCGCCGCCGCGGGCGCGGAAGATGCCCAGCGGCGCCACCGCCGGGTGGTGGCTGCCGGCCCGCTGCGGCGGCCGGCCGGTCAGGCTGGTGCTCTCCAGGTTGACCTCGTGGGCGTGCAGGTAGAAGTCGATCAGGCTGATGTCGAGATACTGCCCGCCGCCGCCGCTGCGCAGGCGGTGGAACAGGGCGCCGTTGATCGCCGCCAGCGCCGTCATCGCCGTGCCGACGTCGCCGACGGCAAGGCCGGTCACGGACGGCGGCCCGTCGGCCGGGCCGATCACGCTGGTGGCGCCGGAATAGGCCTGGGCGATGTAATCGAAGCCCGGCAGGTCCCGTAGCGGGCCGGCCTGACCGAAGGCCGAGATCGAGCACATGATGGTCTTCGGGTTGAGCGCGTGCACCGCATCCCAGCCCAGGCCGAGGCGGGTGATGGCGCCTGGCGAGAAGTTCTCAACCAGCACGTCGACCTTGGCCATGAGTTCCTCGATCAACGCCAGCCCGCGCGGGTCGCGCAGGTCAAGGCAGAGGCTCTGCTTGCCTTGATTGTGCTGGCAGAAATAGCCGCTGCGACCGTCGCGCAGCTCCGGCAGGCCGCGGGCCATGTCGCCGCCGGGCGCCAGCTCGACCTTGATCACTTCAGCGCCCAGTTCGGCCATCAGCCGGGTGCAGGCCGGGCCGGCGATCACCTGGGTGAAGTCGAGGACGGTGATCCCGTCCAGAATGTTCTTGTGCATGCGTTTCCCCCCGCCGCGGGACTCCACGGCGGGGGGACTTTAGACCACAATCGGGCAAACGGCATGACACCGGGCTGGGAGGCCGCGCCATGAAGATCACCGCCATCGAGACGATCCGCCTGGACGAATTTCCCAACCTGCTGTGGGTCCACGTGCACACCGACGAGGGCATCGTCGGCCTGGGCGAAGCCTTCTACGGCACGCCGTCCGCCGAGGCGCACATCCACGGCTATGCCGCCGCATTGCTGCTCGGCCAGGATCCGCTGCGGATCGATTTCCATTCCAAGAACCTGTCCGGCTACATCGGCTTCACCGGCTCGGGTGCCGAGGTGCGCGGCAACTCGGCCATCGACATCGCCCTGTGGGACATCTGGGGCCAGGCCACCGGCCAGCCGATCTACCAGCTCCTGGGGGGCGCCAGCCGCGAGTCGATCCGGGTCTACAACACCTGCGCCGGCTACCAGTACGTACGCAAGCACGCCAAGCAGTCGACCGCCAGCTTCAACCTGCCCGGCGACGACGCCGAGGGACCGTACGAGGATCTGCAGGCCTTCCTGACCGACGCCGGCGAGCTTGCCCTGAGCCTGAAGGAGATGGGCATCACGGGCATGAAGATCTGGCCGTTCGATTTCGCCGCCGAGCAATCGGGCGGACATTACATCTCGCCGCAGCAGCTGGACCAGGCGCTCAAGCCGTTCGCGCAGATCCGCGATGCGGTCGGCGCGGAGATGGACGTGATGGTCGAGCTGCACGCCTTCTGGGACCTGCCGCAGGCAAAGAAGATCGCCCGCGCGCTGGAGCCGTTCGAGCCGTTCTGGTTCGAGGACCCGATCAAGATGTCGAACCTGCGCAGCCTGAAGGAGTTCCGCGATTCCACCCGCATCGCCACCACCGCCAGCGAGACCATCGGCATGCGCGGACAGTTCCGCGAGCTGCTGGAGCTGCAGGCCTGCGACTACGTGATGTACGACCTGTCCTGGGTCGGCGGGCTGTCGGAAGCGCGCAAGATCGCCGCCATGGCCGAGGCCTGGCACCGCCCGGTGGCGCCGCACGACTGCACCGGACCGGTGCTGCTGACGGCCTCGGTGCACCAGTCGATCAACGCCACCAACGCCCTGGTGCAGGAGATGGTGCGCGCCTTCTACTACGGCTGGTACCAGGAGCTGGTGACGGCGCTGCCGCCGCTGGAAGACGGCATGATCCGCGCGCCCGAGGGTCCGGGACTGGGCACGAAGCTCAAGCCCGAGGTGCTCAAGCGCGAGGACTGCAGCATCCGGCGCAGCGAGCTCGAGTAGCCGGCGTTCCGAAGTTCCGGGGACACATGACTTAACTCCGGGAGTTAAGTCATGTGTCCCCGGAACTCTGCTCCGCGGCGGCTTCGGCCGGGGCCGGCTCGCCCAGCTCGACCATCGCCTGGTGGGTCGACAGGAAGATGCGGCCGCCTAGGTGGTCGAGGAAGTCCGAGCGCTTCAGCCGGTCCATCACCGGGCCCTTGACCTCGGCCAGGTGGAGGGTGACGCCGGCGTCGGCCAGCTCTTCGTTCAGCGTCTCCAGGGTTTCCAGCGCCGAGGAGTCGATGGCGTTCACCGCCGAGCAGATCAGCACCAGGTCGGTGATCTGCGGCCGGTCGGCGACCTGCCCCAGCAGGAAGTCCTCGAGGTAGGCGGCATTGGCGAAGTAAAGGCTCTCGTCGACCCGGGCCAGCAGCAGGTGCGGCAGGGTCGTCACCTCGTAGCGCAGGACGTTGCGGAAGTGCTCGCTGTCGCCGAGCCGGCCGACGACGGCGATGTGCGGCCGGCTCGAGCGCCACAGGTGCAGGGCCAGGGCGGTGACGATGCCGACGATGATGCCCTCCTCGACGCCGAGCCAGAGCACGGCGGCGAAGGTCAGCAGCATGGCCGCGGCGTCGGCCCGGTTGTAGCGCCAGGCCTGGCGCAGGCTGGCGATGTCGACCAGGCCGGCGACGGCGACGATGATGATCGCCGCCAGGGCCGCCCGCGGCAGGTCGTGCAGCAGCGGCGTCAGCAGCAGCATGGTCAGGGCCACCAGGGCGGCGGTCAGGATCGAGGCCAGCGGCGTGCGCGCGCCGGCGGAGAAGTTCACCACCGAGCGGCCGAAGCCGCCGGCGACCGGGTAGCCGCCGCTGACCCCGGCGGCCAGGTTGGCGGCGCCCAGGCCGACCAGCTCCTGGTTGGCGTCGATCTTCTGCCGCCGCTTGCTGGCCAGCGCCTTGGCCACGGATATGCTTTCGAGATAGCCGATGAAGGTGATCAGCGCCGCCGCCGGCAGCAGTTCGCGCACCAGGGCCGGATGCAACGGCGGCAGGGCGACGGGCGGCAGGCCGGCGGGGATCTCGCCGACGATCGCCACGCCGACGGCGTCGAGGCCGAGGCCGCTCACCGCCAGGATCGCGAACGCCACCACCAGCAGCGGGCCGGCCTTGGCGATGCGGTCGACCAGGCCGGCCGGCAGGCCGGCGCGGGCGAACAGTCGGGGCAGGGGGCCGCGCAGGGCGAGCAGCAGGGCGATGGCGGCCAGGCCGATCAGCAGGGCGGCGAGGTTCACCTCCTGCCAGGCCTCGGCCGCGTTCACCAGCACCTGGTCGATGCGGTGGGTGCGCGGCAGGTCGAGCCCCAGGAGATGCTTCAGCTGCGAGAAGCCGATCACCAGGGCGGCGGCGCTGGTGAAGCCGGCGATCACGTGGTGGCTCATGAAGTTGACGAGGAAGCCGAGGCGGACGATGCCCATCGCGACGTACATGCCGCCGCTCAGCAGGGCCAGCGTCAGGGCCGCCTCGACCGGGCCGACGCCGGTGCGGGCGGTGACGTCGACCAGGCTGGCCGCCGTCATCAGCGAGGCGATCGCCACCGGGCCGACGGCCAGGGTCCGGCTCGAACCGAACAGGCCGTACAGCACCAGCGGCAGGATCGAGGCATAGAGCCCGGCCGTCGGCGGCAGGCCGGCGAGCATGGCGTAAGCCATGCTTTGCGGCACCAGCATGATCGCGGTGATCAGCCCGGCCGTCAGGTCACCGGCGAAGTCGTCGCGCCGGTAGCCCGGCAGCCAGCCCGCGATCGGCAGCCAGCGGGACAGCCTGAGCCCGCCCGTGGTCCCGCCGGCCATTGCCGCCTCAGGCGTTGGCGGTGGCGCCGGTCGCGCCCGCCGGCGGCGGCGTCAGGGCCCGTCGGTTGTAGGGCAGCAGGCCGAGCATGTTGGCCATCATGCAGGTGCCGGAGGCACCGGAGAACACCAGGCCGGCGCCGACGAAGCCCGACAGCAGCACGAACCAGGGCGACACCAGGGCCGCCAGGACGACGCCGAGGACGACCATGGAGCCGGCCGTGATCTGCACCTGGCGCATGATCGAGATCGGCTGCTTGGGATTGAAGTGCACCGGGTAGCCGGCCTTCTTCCAGCCGGCAATGCCGCCGTCGAGGTGAAAGACCTCGGCGAAGCCGGTCGCCAGCAGGTCCTGCGCCGCGCCCTGCGTGCGGTTGCCGCTGGCGCAATGGAACACGGCGATCTTGTCCTTGTCCTGGGTGAAGTCGGCCCTGTCGAAGCCGCTCAACGGCACCAGGCGCGAGCCGATAATGTGCTCGCGCGCATATTCGTCCGGCTCGCGGACGTCGATCAATACGGCCTTACCGTCTTCCATCCAGCGGTGCAGCTGTTCGGCAGTGGCTTCCTTGAGCATCACAGTCTTCCTTTGCTCTCGTGACAGTGTGGGGGTCGGTCGGGGCCGATCAGGCCTCGGCGCAATAGAGCTCGTACAGTGTCTCGATCAGGCGCCGGGCTTCAGGGCTGTCCAGGCTGTAGTAGATCGCCTGGCTCTCGCGCCGGGTGCGGACGATGCCGTCCCGGCGCAGGCGGGCCAGGTGCTGCGACAGGGCCGACTGTCCCAGGCCGGTGACGGCCTGCAACTGGCCGACCCGCATTTCCCCTTTCACCAGGTGGCAGAGGATCTGCAGCCGGTGCTCGCTGCCCAGCGCCGCCAGCAGGCGGCTGGCTTCCTGGGCCGAGCGATCGAGATCTGTTACATCCATGATCACTAATATATATATTAGTAATATATTGTCAAGGCGCTTTTCTTCGCCTATATCGAATGTGTCCGGGCGGCTGGTTCGCCAGATCCGCTCCGGATGGTCATAATCGCCGGCCAACCATCGGTACCGGCCGGCCGGAACGAGGAGGAGCAAGCATGTCGCCACGGGTGAAGGCGTTCTTCGACGAGGCCACCTTTACGATCAGCTATGTCGTGGCCGAGCCCGACGGCAGCCATTGCGCCATTATCGACCCGGTCCTCGACTACGATCCCAAATCGGGCCGCACCGACACGGCATCCGCCGATGCGCTGGTCGCCTACGTGCGCGAGGCGGATCTTACGGTCGACTGGATCCTGGAAACCCATCCGCATGCCGACCATCTGACGGCGGCGCCCTATCTGCAGGAACGGCTCGGCGGGCGCATCGCCATCGGCGAGGGGGTGCGCCGGGTGCAGGAGAACTTCAAGCAGATCTTCAACCTGGCCGACGAGTTCCGCACCGACGGCTCGCAGTTCCAGCACCTGTTCGCCGACGACGAGGCGTTCATGATCGGTGCGATGCCGGCGCGGGTGATGTACACGCCGGGTCATACGCCGTCGTGCATTACCTATGTGATCGGCGATGCCGCCTTCGTCGGCGACACCATGTTCATGCCGGACTTCGGCTCGGCCCGCTGCGACTTTCCCGACGGGGACGCCCGCACGCTCTATCGCTCGGTACACCGCATCCTGTCGCTGCCGCCGGAGACCCGGCTCTATATGTGCCACGACTACGGGCCCGGCGGGCGGGCCTACGAGTGGGAGACCACGGTCGCGCAGCAGCGGGCGGAGAACATCCACCTGCACGACGGCATCTCCGAGGACGAGTTCGTCGAGATGCGCACCGCGCGCGATCAGACGCTGTCGATGCCGGTGCTGATCCTGCCGGCCATCCAGGTCAACATCCGCGCCGGGCACTTACCCCCGGCCGAGGACAACGGCGTCGCTTACCTGAAGATCCCGTTGAACGCGGTGTAGATCGTCCGTCGCTCACGCGGTCAGGACGACCTCGACCGACGCCGACGCACGGCGGATCGCCGCCGTCTCCATCAGGCAGAAGGCGGTCGACAGGCCGTCGGCATAGGCGGCGCTGTCGGCGATGACCGAGACTTGGCGCCAGCGGCCACCGGGCCGGCCGCTGCGTGGGTCGAGGATATGGCCGACCCGGCCGTCGTGGTCGAAGCTGGTGCCGGCCGGGGCCGAGGTGGCGCAGGCCTGGTCGCTGAGCCGGCGGTAGCGCGCCGCCGCGCCCGGCCTGGCCGGGTCGGCCAGGCCGATCCGCCAGGGCTGACCGTCCGGCCGGTTGCCGACGGCCACGGTCTCGCCGATGTCGACCAGCACGTTGTCGACGCCCTGAGCCTTCAGCAGCGCGGCCACCTTGTCCGAGATATAGCCCTGGGCGATGCCGTTCAGCGTCAGCTTGGCCCCCGGACGGCGCAGCGCCACGGCGTCGCTCGCGACGTCGACATGGCGCCAGCCGACGCGATGCAGCACCGTCGATATCTCGCGCTGCGACGGCGACGTTCCCGCCGCATGACGTTCGGCATAGAGCGCCCAGAGCGGCTGCACGGTCGGGTCGAAGGCGCCGTCCGTGCGGGCATGCAAGGCATCGCACATGGCCAGCAGCTCGAGCATCTCCGGCGGCGGGTGGCGCAGGATCCCGGCCGCATTGAGCCGGCTCAGGGCGCTGTCCGGGCGGTAGAGGCTGAACGCCCCCTCCAGCCGCGCCACCTCGGCCTTGGCGAGTGCGGTGAGGCGGTGCGCGTCGTCGTGGGCGATGACGATGCTCGCCGCCGCGCCCAGGGCGCTGCCGCGCCAGCGGTGTAGCGTCGGGGCGGCGGCCATGGCTCCCGGCGCCAGCGCCGCGCCCAGGCCGGTCCAGGCGGTGATGGTGAGGAAACGGCGGCGCGATGTCATCACGAGACGGGCTCCTGCGGCCGGATCTCGACCGGTGCCAGCACCTCGGCGGCCTCGATCTCCTGCAGTCGCTTGATCCGGCCGCCGCGTTCGGCGAAGGCGCGCGCGTCCTGCTCGCGGGCGAACGGCACCAGTTCCGGTGCGCCCATGCCGCCGACGGCGTCGGAACCGACGACGAAAAAGGCCGCGGTGGCGTCGATCCAGTTGCCGGCGCCCGGCCGCTCCCAGCTCGGCGCCGCGCCCATGTCGTTGACGTAGAAGGCCAGCACGTCGTGGCTGCGCTCGCCCGAGCGGAGGTAGGCAATGCCGTCGCGCACCTGGGCGAACCAGATCGGCATCGGCAGGCCGGCCAGATGGATCTGCGCCTTCGGGCCGGCGTGCTCGGCCACGTCCATCTGGCAGTAGTGGCCCAGGGCCTCTTCGCTGAGGCGGATCGGGGGCGGGACTTCCACCGTCTCTTCGATGCACCCGGCCAGGCAAAGCAACGCCAACAGGAGCAACGGCCTCATGGCTCGATCCTCCGGAACAGCGACCAGGCAAGGAGCAGCGCCGCGGCCGGCCAGGCCGCCAGGGCCAGCAGCGGCACGATGCCCGGCAGCATGCCCTTCAGGCTGCCGACCCCGGCGCCCAGAACGACGTTGTCGATGCCGGCGAGGTTGACGAGGCGGAAGGCGTCGGCCGGGTTGGCGACCATGAGCCAGGGGAACATGGCGGAGGTGAAGGTGCCGCCGTCATCGGCGACCAGCGCGCCCAAGAGAGCGATGTCGTAAAGCACGATGCCGACCAGCCAGGCGGCGATCGCAAGGCCGGCCGCGGCCGCCGGCTGCCGCACGATGGTCGAGATGACATAGCCGAGCGCGACGAAGGTGGCGCCGAGCAGCAGGGCGGTGGCATAGAGCCTGGCCAGGGAAAGAAGGCTGGCCTCCGAGACCGAGCCCAGGGCGTACGACAGTCCGCCGGCGAGGCCGAGGCCGACGACCAGGGCCACCGCCAGGGTCGCCATATGGGCGACGAACTTGCCCAACAGGAACGATGCCCGCGGCACCGGGTAGGCCAGGGTCAGCGCGAGCGTGCCACGCTCGCGCTCGCCGGCCACCGCGTCGAACGAAATCAGCAGGGCGATCAGCGGCACCAGGTACACCGACAGTGTGGTCAGGCTGGCCACGGCGACGGTCAGGCGGTCCACGCCCAGGCCACCGCCTGTCCCGGACGTGGTCAGGACGACGGCAAACAGCGCCATCAGGCCGACGGCGACGACGAGCCACAGGTTGCGGCGCATGGCCGTCGCCTCATGGCGGGCGATATGGCCGACCATGGCGATCATGTCGACGCGCCGCTGCCGCTGTAGTGGCGATAGAGCTCGTCGAGCCCTGCCGGGACGATCTCCACGTCTGTGACCAGGTGCTGCAGCGCGCCGACCTGGGCCAGCCGCTGCATCTTCTGCTCGGGCGCGCATTCGAGCTCGACGAGGCAGCCGTTCAGCCGGCGGCCGCCGACGGCGCTCGCCAGGGCTTCGGCGCTGTCGGGCCGGCCCGCGAGCCTGATGCGGATCGGAAAGGCCGCGGCCCGGCGCAGGGCCGGCAAGGTGTCGTCGGCGACCAGCCGCCCGGCCCGCAGGATCGCGATCCTGTCGGTGCGCGCCTCCAGCTCGGTCAGGGCGTGCGAGGACAGCAGCACCGCCCCGCCGTCGTTCGCCAGTTCGTCGATCAGGCCGTAGAACTCGTAACGCGCCACCGGATCCAGGCCCGACGTCGGCTCGTCCAGCAGGGCCAGCCGCGGGCGTCCGAGCAGCGCCTGGGCGAGGCCCAGACGTTGGCACATGCCCTTGGAGTAGGTGGCGATGCGCCGGCCGGCGTCGCCCGCCAGGCCGACCCGGTCCAGCAGATCGTCGGCCCGCGTCTTCGGTTCCCCGCGCAGCCGGGCGAAGTGCCGTAGCGCCTCGCGGCCGGTAAGGGCGCGATGGAAGGCGACGTTCTCGGGCAGGTAGCTCGTCAGCCGGCGCGCCGCCAGGCTGCCGGCGGCATGGTCGGCGATCTCGATCCGGCCGGCGTCGATGGCGGTCAGGCCGAGGACCATGCGCATCAGCGTCGTCTTGCCGGCGCCGTTGTGGCCGAGCAGCGCCACCCGCTCACCGGCGCCGACGGCAAGCGAAACGGCATCGACGACGCGCCGCGCGCCACGTCGCTTCACCACCGCGTCGATGCGCAGCACGCTCACGACGGTGCCCTCCAGGACGGCGGGTCCGGCACCACCGGTTGCATCAGCGGCTTGCGGTCGATGACGCCGCCGGGCAGCAGTCCCGGAAAGCTCGCCAGCGACCAGCGGATCAACTGCACGGCCGGCGCGCCGGTCAGCAGCCGGGCGGCAGGCTGCCGCCAGAGCACGCGGTCCAGGGCATCGTTCGGCCGATACGCCGCGTCGGCGATGCCGTCGCCGTCGAGGTCGTAGGCGGCATGGTCGGACCAGAAGTTGCCGCGGCCGCCGGCGCTCCAGTCGAGCCAGCGCGAGCCGACATACTTCACCTGGGTGCGATTGCCGACGAAGGCGTTGCCGGTGATTTGGTTGCGCTCGGAACCGGCGGTGAAGTGAATGCCGGTGCGACAGCCGCGGAACAGGTTGCCCCGCAGCCGGTTCTTGTGGGCGTTGTAGATGAACACGCAGCGGCCGGTGGTGTCTTCCACCCGGTTGCCTTCGATCAGGCTCTCGTTGGCGTAGTTCAGCATGACACCGTAGTCCCGGTCGCCCGCGGACAGGTTGCCGCGGATGGTGACGTTGCGCGAGAACATCACAGCATAGCCAAGGTGGTTGCCGAGCGAGATGTTGTCGGCGACGACGCTGTCGTGCGCGTACATGTAGTGCACGGCAAAGCGCAGGTCGCGGAAGCGGTTGCCGGCGAATTCGTTGCGCTTGGAGGTGTTGACGAAAATCCCGTCGCGGCCCCAGCGGATGTCGTTGCCGACTACGGCGGCGCCCGGGGCGTTCCAGACGTAGACGCCGTTGCCGCGGCTGTTCATGCGGTGGCCGCGGCGGCCCTCGATGACGTTGTCGGCGACCAAAGCACCGCGGGCGCCGTGGATGTCGACGCCCACCAGGTTGCCGACGAGGCGGTTGCCCTCGACCCGGGCGTGCGTGGCCGCCCGCAGCAGCGTCACGGCCGCATCGCGGCCCTCGCCGGACGAGCCCGAGCCGCTGATTTCAAGACCGCGTACCGTCACGTCGGCGGCGTCGACGGTAATCACCGAGCCGGTGCCGTCACCGACCACCTGCGCCTGCCCGTCACCGCGCAGGGTCAGCGGCCGGTCGATCAGGACCGGTCCGGCATGGCGGCCGGCTTGCAGGCGCAGGACGTCGCCGGCCTGCGCCTGCGCAATCGCCGAGGCCAGCGCGCCGGGCCGGGCCGGCACCGCGACCTCTGCCGCGTGGCCGGCAACGGCCGGCCACGCGGTCAAGAGGGCGGCGGCGAACCAGCGCCAATGCCCGGCGCGCGGGACCATTAGGCGCCGCGCGGCTCGACGAACATGCGCCCGCGCATTTCCATGTGCAGCGCATGGCAGAACCACTGGCAGTAGTACCAGTGCACGCCCGGCCGGTCGGCCGTGAAGGTCACGGAGGCCGTGGCCTGCGGGCCGATCTCGAAGGCGATGCCGTGGTTGCCCAGGCAGAAGCCGTGGGTCAGATCGTCGACGTCGTCGAGATTGGTGACGATGATCGTGACCTCGTCGCCCTGCTTCACCGTGAAGCTCTCCATCGAGAACTCCGGCGCCACGGACACCATATAGACCCGGACCTTGTTGCCGTCGCGGATCGGCTGGTCGGGTGGGTCCTCGAGGTCGACGCCATCGGCTGCGGCCTGCTGGCGCGCGTCTTCCCAATACGGGTCGTCGCGGTTCCAGACGCTCAGCGGATTGACCTTCGAGCGGTGCACGATAATGCAGTCATGCGGCTCGGCGAAGGTCGGCCCGTCGTGCACCACCACCGGCTGATCGGTCGAGATATCCAGCAGCTGCTCGTTCTCCGGCTTCAGCGGACCGACGTTGAGGAACCGGTCCTTGGAGAACTTGTTCAAGGATACCAGCCACTTGCCGTCCGCTTCCTTGGTCTCGCCCATGGTCGAGTGGTTGTGGCCCGGCTGGTACTGCACGTCGGTCTTGGCCAGGATCGGGTCGACGTCGGCGCCGTTGAACTGGGCGATCGCCTTTTCCATGCTCCACTTGCACATCTGGCTGTCCAGGAACAGCGTGGTGTAGCAGTTGCCCTTGCCGTCGAACGCGGTGTGCAGCGGGCCGAGGCCGAGCTGCGGCTCGGCGACGATGCACGAGCGCGGATCGGCGCCGTCGAACACGGCATCGACCTTGGTGACGTCGATCACCGACACGGTGGGCGACAGCTTGCCGTTGATCACGACGTGCTTGCCGTCCGGCGCCGTGTTGCAGCCGTGCGGGCTGTTGGGGATCGACACGTAGGCGGTCAGCTTCGAGCCCTTGCGGCCGTCCAGCACCTTCACCCCGTTGTAGGTCTCATACTGGCCGGCCTTCACTGCCGCTTCGATGCGGGCGATGTTGAAGATCACCACGTGGTCTTCTTCGGCCGCGGTCATCTCGGCCAGGGTCACGCCTTCCTCGGAGTTGTAGCAGGTCGAGAAGGCGTACTTGCCCTGGTAGTCGGCATCGCAGTTGTCGAGGTTGCCGCTGACGATCACCTGCCAGGCGATCTCCATGCTGTCGCCGTCGATGGCGGTGAAGATGGACACGTACTTCGACGGGTCGTCGAGGATCTTGCCGTCGTTGGGCAGTGGAATGCGATGCTCGCCGTTGGCGAACACATAGCCGGTACGCGGGTACTTCTGCGGCCGCAGACCGTGGATGTCCGAGGCGTTGGGGATCTCGATGACCTTGTCGCACTTCATGATGTCGACGCGCACGCGGGCGACCCGGGTGTTGGCCTTGTCGTTCATGAACAGGTAGCGGCCGTCGTAGGTGCCGTCGGTGAACGACATGTGCGGATGGTGCAGATCGCCGTTGTGGTAGGTCTCCAGGCCGTGCGTGGCCAGATAGGCCTTGGTTTCCGGCATCAGACCTTCGCTCAGGATCTTCCGGGACTCGTTGGTGTCGCCCCAGCCGGTGGCCGAGCAGCGGTTGAACACCGGCACGCGCATCAGCTCGCGCATGGACGGGATGCCGATGATGCGCATCTCGCCGCTTTGGCCGGACGACCAGAAGCCGTAGTACTCGTCCAGCTCGCCGGGCTTGAGGGCGTGGCTGCCGCTCGCCGCCGCGGCCGGCGAGGTGCTGTTCAGCAGCAACGCGCCGCCACCGCCTGTCGCCATCGCCGCGCCGGCGAGCAGGGCGCCCTTGGCCGGTGCGTTGATCAGGTCGCGGCGTGACAAACCGCCGTCGTCGGTGTGGTCTTTGTCTTTTTGGTCTTTCGCCATCGTCTAGCTCCCTTCGTTGTCAATCTCACGGAAGGCGACCGGCGGCTGCCGGTGCCGGCACTTCGCCGCCCCGCAGCCGCGCCCGCCGGCGGGCGCGCTTGATCACCACGGGGCAAACCTGTTCGTCCTGGTAGCGAACCTGGCAGTGCATGCAGTACAGGCACTCGTTCGGCTGGATCTCGCCCAGCGGCGTGATCGCC
>Ga0056121_1000241_pt1 | contig 17921 bp, 14 predicted proteins | sample WorMetHEROISLAND_FD_83872 | JGI IMG/M metagenome (GOLD analysis project Ga0056121, IMG submission 83872) | Marine gutless worms symbiont microbial communities from Max Planck institute for Marine Microbiology, Germany - Olavius sp. 1 HERON ISLAND ...
AACCGCGACATCGAGCGCCTGGAAACGCGGGTCAAGTTCGCCAACATCGGCCTGATCCCGCTGGCCGTCGCCGTCGTCGCCATCGCCCTGGCCCTGCTGCGCCACCAGCGCCGGCGCCGGCGCGCCAGCACCGAACGCAGCTAGCCGGGCGGGGAGGACGCACCATGAGATCGAGATCGTTGCTGATCCTGGCGGTGGTGACCGCGCTGTCCGTGCTCGCCGCCGCCTGGGCCGTGCTCGACCGCCAGCGCAGCACCCAGGTCGCCAGCGTGCCGGCGGAGCTGTTTCCCGGCCTGATCGACCGCGTCAACGAGGTGACCAGGCTGTCCGTCGACGCTCCGGGCCTCGCCTTCACCATCGTCAAGGGCGAGGACGACGCCTGGAGCGTGCCCGAACGCGGCGGCTATCCGGTCAGCTTCGAGACGGTGAAGCAGTCGGTCGTCGGCATCGCCGGACTGAAGCCGCTCGAAGCTAAGACGGCAAGGCCGGAGCTGCACGAAAAGCTCGGCCTGCGGACCGTCGCCGACGGCGGCAAGGGCACCACCCTGATGCTGCAGGGCGGTGACGAGGTGATCGCCGCGGTGGTGTTCGGCCGCACCCGGACGCCGCCGACCACGACCGATCCCGGGCGCCACTACGTCCGGCGCGCCGACGAGGACCAGTCCTGGCTCGCCGCCGGACGGCTGGAGGTATGGGACAAGATCGAACGCTGGCTCGATCCGGCCATGCCGGTGATCGATCGCAAGCGGGTGCGCGCGGTGCGCACCGAGAAGCCCGACGGCGAGGTCATCGCCATCAGCCGTGCCGACCCCGATGCGCGCGACTTCGTCGCCGACGACCTGCCCGAGGGCTTTCGCATGCTGCACGAGACGGCCGGCAATGCCCTGGGTTCGGCCCTCGGATTTCTGTCGTTCGAGGACGTGGCCGGGGCCGACAGCGTCGATCTGGCCGGCGCCACGGTGGCGGAGTACTTCACCTACGATGGCTTGGTGCTGAAGATCGAGGTGCTCGAGCGCGACGGCAGGTACTGGGGCCGGTTCTCGGCCCGCTTCGACGCCGCCGAGCGCAAGCTGGACGGGCTGAGCGAGGCGCAGCTGGAGGTCATGAAGGAGGCCGACGCGGTGCAGGCGGAAGCGGCGGAAATCAACGCCCGCTACACCCGCTGGGCCTATCGCCTGCCCAGCTACAAGGGCAAGGACTTCCTGATTTCCCGCGACGCGGTCATCACCAAGGACGACAAGAGCGGCTGAGCCGCCGCGGCGCGCGCCGGCGCCGGCAATGACGAGGAAACGAGAAGGACCATGGCGGAAGAGAAGCTGTCATTTCAGGCCGAGGTGTCGCGTCTGCTGCACCTGATGGTGAACTCGGTCTATTCCGACCGGGAGGTATTCCTGCGCGAGCTGATCTCCAACGCCTCGGATGCCTGCGACAAGCTGCGCTACCGGGCCATTGGCGAACCGGCGCTGACCGCCGACGACCCCGATTTCCAGCTCGAGATCGGCGTCGATGGCGACGCCCGCACGCTGTCGATCGCCGACAACGGCATCGGCATGGACCGCGAGGACCTGATCCAGGACCTGGGCACGATTGCCCGTTCCGGCACCTCGGCCTTCGTCGACAGCCTGACCGGGGACGCCGCCGAGGACATGACCCTGATCGGCCAGTTCGGCGTCGGTTTCTATTCCGCCTTCATGGTCGCCGACGAGGTCACGGTGACAAGCCGCAAGGCCGGCGACGAACAGGCCTGGCGCTGGCATTCCGACGGCCTGGGCGAGTTCGAGGTCAGCGAGGCGGAACGCGAGGGCCGCGGCACCACCGTCACCCTGCACCTGAAGGACGGCGAGGACGACTGGCTCGAGGCCGGTCACCTGCAGCGGGTGATCAAGAAGTACTCCGACCACATCGCCCTGCCGATCCGCCTGAAGGCGGGTGACGGCGAGGCGGAGACGATCAATGCCGCCTCGGCGATCTGGACCCGGCCGAAGAGCGAGATCGACGCGGAGCAGTACAAGGAGTTCTACCATCACGTCGGCCACGTGTTCGACGATCCCTGGCTGACCATCCACTACAAGGCCGAGGGCAAGATCGAATACACCGGCCTGCTGTTCGTGCCCCAGCGCCGGCCGTTCGACCTGTTCGATCCGGCCCGCAAGCACCACGTGAAGCTCTACGTCAAGCGGGTGTTCATCACCGACGAGGCCGAGGGCCTGGTGCCGGCCTACCTGCGCTTCCTGCGCGGCGTCGTCGACAGCGAGGACCTGCCGCTCAACATCAGCCGAGAGATGCTGCAGACGACGCCGCTGATGACGCACATGCGCCAGGCAGTGACCCGGCGGGTGCTGAGCGAGCTGAAGAAGAAGGCCGACAAGGCGCCCGGGGAATATGCCGACTTCTGGGACAACTTCGGCCCGGTCCTGAAAGAGGGCCTGTACGAGGACGCCGAGCGGCGCGACGACCTGCTCGAGCTGGCCCGCTTCCGCTCGACCGCCGGCGACGACCTGGTCAGCCTGAAGGACTACGTCGGCCGGCTGAAGGACGGCCAGACGGCGATCTACTACATCACCGGCGACGACCTGGAGGCGCTGAAGACGTCACCCCAGCTCGAAGGCTATCGGGCAAAGGGCGTCGAGGTGCTGCTGCTGAGCGATCCCGTCGACGACTTCTGGATCACCGGCGTCGACGGCTACGACGGCAAACCGTTCCGTTCCGCCACTCGCGGCGCCAGCGACCTTGCCGACATCGCCGGCGGCGAGACGGCGGAAAATCCGGAAGAGGCGGAACCCGTGCGCGAGGCCGAGGTGGCGACGCTGATCGCGCTTCTGAAGCAGAGCCTGGGCGAGGCGGTGAAGGACGTGCGCACCACCGACCGGCTGACCGACAGCCCGGTCTGCCTGGTCGCCGACGAAGGCGACATGGACCTGCGCCTGGAACGCCTGTTGAAGGCGCACCAGCAGCTGGAGACGGCGTCGGCGCGGATCCTGGAGATCAACCCCGGCCACCCGCTGATCCGCCAGCTCGCCACCCGGGCCGGCGAGAGTGGCGCCGCCGACGCGCTCGATGACATGGCCCACCTGCTGCTCGACCAGGCGCTGATCGTCGAGGGCGAGAGCCCGGCCGACCCGGCCGGGTTCGCCCGCCGCATGGCCGCCGTGCTGGGCCGCGCCGTCTAACCCGCTCAGGCGCCGACGGTTTCCTTGCCTTCGCCGCCGAAGCGGGTGGCGAGATAGCCGATCACGAGGCCGACCACGGCGCCTTCGAGGACGAACCAGAACGGCGAGCTGAGCATGCCGCCGGGCCCGAAGAAGGCGATCATCGCCGCAGCCATCTCTTCGTAGGCGAAGAACGTCAGCACGAAGTTCATCCAGCCGCCGACCAGCGGCGCGCGGAACCACCAGGGCATCGGCAGCTTCAGCACCGGGTGCCAGGTGAACACGCCGAACATGCCGATGAAGGCGCCCATCGTCGGATACCAGAGCAACAGGCCCCAGCGCAGCATCCAGCTGGCGTCGGCCATGAAATAGGGCAGCGTGATGAAGCCGATCAGGCCGAACAGGAAGCCGACCGCCTTGCCGATGGCGATACGGGTGATCAGCGAGGGATTACCGAACATCTGCGCCTCCAGCGATTCGCCTTTTGCCGCAGTATGATCCCGATGTCGCATCGACGCACGCGCCGACACGGCGTGCGGGTCTGAGGCCCGGCCCTACGGCTTGCAAGAACAGATTTAGGGGTGGGTCTCAGACCCACCCGGCAGCCTCGCGCCAGTCACCCAAAGCCGGCGAAGCGGGCGAACTCTTCCGGCGGCGCACGCTCGGTGCGCAGGCTGTTCTCGATCGCGCTCTCGTCCTCGTGGCCCAGGGACATGCCGCAAATCAGCAGCTCCGTGTCCGGCACGCCCAGATGCTTGCGGACGATGGCGTGGTAGTTGGTCCAGGCGACCTGCGGGCAGCTGTGCAGGCCCTGGCCGCGCGCGGCGACCATCACCGCCTCCAGGAACATGCCGACGTCGAGCCACGCCCCGGTCTGCATGTGCCGTTCGACGAAGAAGAACAGCCCGACCGGGGCGCCGAAGAAGGTGAAGTTGCGGTTGTGCTGGCGAAAGGTCTTCTCCCGCTCGCCCTTCTTGATGTCGAGCAGGCCGTAGAGGTCCCAGCCGACCTTGCGCCGACGCGACAGGTAGGGCTCGCCGATGTCGGGTGGCGAGTAGGTGTACTCGGCCTCGAAGCCCCCGGCCCCCGCCTCGCGCGCGGCAATGACGTCGCGGCTGATCGCCTCGCGCACGGCACCGGCGGCGACGTAGACCTTCCACGGCTGCACGTTGGTGCCGCTGGGGGCGCGGCTGGCGGTGCGGAGGATATGCTCCACCACGGCTTGCGGTACCGGTTCGGGGGTGAACGCGCGCACGGAACGGCGCGAGGTTATCGCCTCGTCGACATTCATGACGAACTCTCCTGACGCTGACGGCTGTCGCCTGTTTCCTCTGAGGCGATCTTCTAAGCGTGTTTGCCGGGGTTTGGAAAGGGGTCGTCGGGAGGTTGTCAGAACGCCATTTTGCCGGCACCGACGATGCGGCCGTTGCGCTTCAACTGGACGATCACCACGCAACCGTCGGCGCCGTCGCGCAACAGGTCGTCATGGCTCAGCGCGATCTCCATGGCGTGGCCGCGCCACAGGCCGAGGCTCTTGAAGTCGCGCACGACGTTGAAGTAGGTCAGCGTCCGCCCGGCATTCTCGCCGCGGGCGATCTCGATCTCCCGGCGCTCGTCGAAGCGCACCAGCCAGATGGTGGCGTCGTCGGCGTAGGCGGCGCCGGTGATCTGCAACAGCACCATGTCGTCGCGGGTGGTGAAGAAGACATCGAGCGCGGGGTCGGCGCGGCCGCGGTCCTGGGTGATTGCCGCCTCGATCGCCGGCAGGTTGGAGCCGACGGCGTCCATATGGCCGCCGACCACCACCTGCGGCGTATAGACGCCGCGCCGGCCCAGCCGGCGGGCGTAGTCCTTCTGGCGCTGCGTGTTGGCGGCATCGGCCAGGGTGTCGCGCCAGCCCAGATAGTCCCAGTAGTCGACGTTGAAGGTGAGGGCGATGAGCTCGTCGCGCGCCGCCAGCTGGCCCAGCAGGGCATCGGCCGGCGGGCAGGAGTTGCAGCCCTGGCTGGTGAACAGCTCGACCACGGTCGGCCGGTCGGCGTTGGCCTGGACCGGTGCGCCCAGGGCCAGCAGGGCCCAACTCAGAGACAAGGCTAGGAACGCGCGGCCGATCCTGCCGCTGCCGGGTCGCAAGGTCATGGCGGCTGACCCTAGCGGCCGGCCCCTTCACCGGGAAGTCACTTGTCGGTGAGAGATCGCGGCGGGCCGGTCCTGCCGGCCCGCCGCGGTCGCGGAACGGGTTGCCGGTCAGGCCGCCTGGTCGGCCTGCATCAGGTTGCGCAGGACGTAGGGCAGGATGCCGCCGTTGCGGTAGTACTCGACCTCGTCCTCGGTATCGATCCGGCAGGTCAGGGTAATCGCCCGGCTGCTGCCGTCGGGGTAGTGGACGGTGCAGGCGACGTCCATGCGCGGCGCGATGCCGCCGGCGATGCCGGTGATGTCGAAGGTCTCCTCGCCGCTCAGGCCCAGGCTCTGCCGGCTGTCGCCATCCTGGAACTGCAGCGGCAACACGCCCATGCCGACCAGGTTGGAACGGTGGATGCGTTCGAAGCTCTCGACGATCACCGCCTTCACGCCCAAGAGACGGGTGCCCTTGGCGGCCCAGTCGCGCGACGAACCGGTGCCGTACTCCTTGCCGGCGACCACCACCAGCGGCACGCCCTCGGCCTCGTAGCGCACGGCGGCATCGTAGATCGGCATCACCTCGCCCGAGGGCTGGTGCTTGGTCACCCCGCCTTCGGTGCCCGGTGCCATCTCGTTGCGGATGCGGATGTTGGCGAAGGTGCCCCGCATCATCACCTCGTGGTTGCCGCGCCGGGCGCCGTAGGAGTTGAACTCGCGCGCCGGCACCTGGCGTTCGACCAGGTAGCTGCCGGCCGGGCTGGCTTCGGCGATCGAGCCGGCCGGCGAGATGTGGTCGGTGGTCACGCTGTCGCCGAGCACCGCCAGCTCGCGCGCACCGGTGATGTCGGCAAAGCCGCCGGCCTGCGGTGCCATGTCCTCGAAGTAGGGCGGCAGCTTGACGTAGGTCGAGACGCTGTCCCAGTCGTAGGTCATGCTCTCCTCGGCCTTGACCTGCTGCCATTCCGGCGGCCCGGTGAAGACGTCGGCATAGCGCTGCTTGAACATCTCCGGCGTCAGCGACTGGCCGACGGCGTCCTGCACGTCGTGCGGGCTCGACCAGATGTCCTTCAGGTAGACCGGATTGCCGTCGGCGTCGTCGCCGAGCGGCTCGCTGGTGATGTCGATGTTCATGCTGCCGGCCAGCGCATAGGCCACCACCAGCGGCGGCGACGCGAGGTAGTTGGCGCGCACGTGCGGGTTCACCCGGCCCTCGAAGTTGCGGTTGCCCGACAGCACCGAGCAGGCGACCAGGTCGCCCTCGCCGATCGCCTCGGCGATCGGCTCGTCGAGCGGCCCGGAGTTGCCGATACAGGTGGTGCAGCCGTAGCCGACGATGTTGAAGCCCAGGGCGTCGAGCGCGTCCTGCACCCCGGCGGCGGCGAGATAGTCCGCCACCACCTGGCTGCCCGGCGCCAGCGAGGACTTCACCCACGGCTTGCGCGTCAGCCCCTTGGCCACGGCATTGCGGGCGAGCAGGCCGGCGGCCATCAGCACCGAGGGATTGGAGGTGTTGGTGCACGAGGTGATCGCGGCGATCACCACGTCGCCGCTGCCGATGGCATAGTCGGTGCCGGCGACCGCCACCTTCTTGGCCAGATCGGCGCTGGGCTCGATGTCGGTGACCACGCCGGCGAAGGCCTGGCGCGCCTGGGTCAGGGCGACCCGGTCCTGCGGCCGCTTCGGCCCGGCCAGGCTCGGCTCGACGCTGGCCAGGTCCAGTTCCAGGGTATCGGTGAACACCGGGTCCGGGCTGTCGGCATCGCGCCACATGCCCTGTGCCTTGGCATAGGCCTCGACCAGGGCGACCCGCTCCGGCGTCCGGCCGGTGAACCCGAGATAGCGCACGGTCTCGGCGTCGATCGGGAAGAAGCCGCAGGTGGCGCCATACTCCGGCGCCATGTTGGCGATGGTCGCGCGGTCGGTCAGCGGCAGGTTGTCGAGGCCGGGGCCGAAGAATTCGACGAACTTGCCGACCACGCCCTTCTCGCGCAGCATCTGCGTCACCGTCAGTACCAGGTCGGTCGCCGTGGTGCCCTCTTTCAGCGCCCCGGTCAGGCGGAAGCCGACGACCTCGGGGATCAGCATGGAGACCGGCTGGCCGAGCATCGCCGCCTCGGCCTCGATGCCGCCCACGCCCCAGCCGAGCACGGCCAGGCCGTTGACCATGGTGGTGTGGCTGTCGGTGCCGACCAGGGTGTCGGGATAGGCGATCTCGCGGCCGGCGTTGGGCGCGGTCCAGACCACCTGGGCCAGGTGCTCGACATTGACCTGGTGGCAGATGCCGGTGCCCGGCGGCACCACGCGGAAGTTGTCGAACGCCTGCTGGCCCCAGCGCAGGAAAGCGTAGCGCTCGCCGTTGCGCTGGAACTCCAGGTCGATGTTCTTGGCCATGGCATCGTCGCTGGCGAAGTAGTCGACCATCACCGAATGGTCGATCACCAGGTCGACCGGCGACAGCGGGTTGATCTTCGCCGGATCGCCGCCCATCGCCACCATCGCCTGGCGCATCGCCGCCAGGTCGACCACGGCCGGCACGCCGGTGAAGTCCTGCATCAGCACCCGGGCCGGGCGGTAGGCGATCTCGTGCGTCGAGCTGCGGCTCTCGAGCCAGCCGGCCACGGCCTTAACGTCCTCGACCTTGACGCTGCGGCCGTCCTCGTGGCGCAGCAGGTTCTCCAGCAGCACCTTCAGGGAATACGGCAGGCGCGAGACGTCGCCGAGACCGGCGTCCTGGGCCGCCGGGATCGAGAAGTAGTCGTACTCGGCGCCGTCGACCGTCAGGCTGCGCCGGGTGTTCATGGTGTCGTTGCCAACGGAGGTCACAATGCTTCTCCTTGGATCATGCGTATGGGAGGCGCGGGCGGCGCGCGGCGCGGTGTGCCGGCGGCGCGTCCTGCCCGCGAGCGGACGAAAACAATGCGCGCTTCATACTCCGTTTCGGCCCGGAAATCACCCCCGGCGGGCGGTCTGTGGGGCCGCGCGACCGCCATCGGGGCGGTCGCGGGCTGGTCTTGCGCCAAACTTGCTGTAGCCTGCCGGCGAGGCGGCCGGCGGAACCGGCAAAAAAAGACCCAAGGGAGGACGACCATGGACCTGAACCTGACCGGCAAGACGGTGCTGATTACCGGCGCCTCGAAGGGCATCGGCCTGGCCTGTGCCAAGGCCTTCGCCGCCGAGGGCTGCGACGTGCACCTGGCCGCCCGCACCGCGGGCGACCTGGAACAGGCGCGGGCGGTGATCACCCAGGCGCACGATGTCGCCGTTAGCATCCACGCCATGGACCTGTCGGCCCGCGGCAGCGCCACGGCTCTGGCGGAAGCGGCCGGGCCGGTCGACATCCTGGTCAACAACGCCGGGGCTATTCCCGGCGGCGACATCGCCAGCGTCGACGAAGCCCGCTGGCGCGAGGCCTGGGACCTCAAGGTGTTCGGCTACATCAACCTGACCCGCGAATACTACGGCGCAATGAAAGCACGCGGGCACGGCGTCATCGTCAACGTGATCGGCCTGGCCGGCGAGAGCCCGTCGCCCGGCTACATCGCCGGCTCGGCCGGCAATGCCTCGCTGATGGCCTTCACCCGGGCGCTCGGCTCGACCTCGCTGCACGAGGGCGTGCGCGTGCTGGCGGTCAATCCGGGGCCGGTCGAGACCGACCGCATCGTCACCATCCTCAAGGCCCGGGCGCGCGACGAGAAGGGCGACGAGAGCAGTTGGCGCGACTACATGCAGGCCTGGCCCATGGGACGCGCCGCCAGGCCCGAGGAATGCGCCGACCTGGTGACCTTCGTGGCCTCCGAGCGGGCGAGCTACATTTCCGGCGTCGTCTATGCGATCGACGGCGGCCTGGGCGCGGCCGGCCGCATGTAGCGGCGCCGGCCGAACGACCGTCATCTGCGCCGGCACTTGACCATAGCCGGGGCCGATGCCTTACTTGGCGGGCTTCGGCAGGCCTCCGGCCGGTCGGCACCGTCAGGCAACAAGCGTTAACCAGCAGCCGGCGGCCGATCGCGAGGTCCGGCGGGGCGGCCCCCGGCCGGATGGTGGGCGCGAATGACAAGGTCCGCGGAGACGGACCGGATACGCGCCGGGAGACATCGTCCGGCACGGCGGTTCCAGGGAGTGAGACGTCCGCAGCGGGGGGACATGTCAACGCCAGCGTCCGTGATCTGTGAGGATCTTCATCGCGCGCGCCTTGTCGCCGGCGCGGCCGTCTTGTTGACTGCGCCCGAGCGCCGTCGCCCGCGAGGCGACGGCGTTGCTTTTTCCGCGTCCACGGACGGCGCACGGCGCGACAACCAGCTTTAGGGAGGGAGTTGGCGGATGGCAGCAGCCAACGGCCAGGAGATCAAGCTGCGGGTGGACGGTGTCGCCAAGTCGTTCGGCGGCGTGCGCGCCGTGTCGGACGTCAGCGCCGAGGTCCGCAGCGGCGAGATCGTCGCCATCATCGGCCCCAACGGCGCCGGCAAGACGACGCTGCTGAACATGATCAGCGGCTTCTACCATCCCGACGAAGGCAGCATCGTCTTCGAGGACAAGGACATCACCAACATGGCCCCGGCGAGCCGGGCCGAGATGGGGATCGCCCGGACGTTCCAGAACATCGCCCTGTTCCGCGGCCTGACGGTGCTCGAGAACCTGATGCTCGGCCGCCACGTGCGCATGCGTTCGGGCGTGCTTTCCTCCCTGCTCTACTGGGGCTGGGCGCAGAAGGAGGAAATGGAGCACCGCGAACGGGCCGAAGAGATCATCGATTTCCTCAAGCTCACCGACCTGCGCAAGCAGCCCGCCGGCGCACTCGCCTATGGCCTGCAGAAGCGGGTCGAGCTGGGCCGCGCCCTGGCCGTCGACCCCGCCCTGCTGCTGCTGGACGAGCCGATGGCCGGTATGAACCAGGAAGAGAAAGAGGACATGGTGCGCTACGTCCTCGACGTGAACGAGGAATGGGGCACCACCATCGTGCTGATCGAGCACGACATGGGCGTGGTCATGGACATCTCCGACCGCGTCAATGTGCTCGATCAGGGCGCCAAGATTTCCGAAGGCACGCCCGATGAGGTGCGTGCCGACCCGAAAGTCATCGAAGCCTATCTGGGCACCGGTCACTAGGAGTTGGCGGCCATGTCAGACCCGACCACCATTCCCGGCTACCTACTGCGCAACGAGAAGGATGCCGAACTCGCCGGCCTGCCGGCGATGCGCGAGAAGAACCTCGGCATCTGGCAGACCTACGACTGGCGCGGCTATGCCGACGAAGTGCGCTACTTCACCCTGGGCCTGGCGGCGCTCGGCTTCCAGCGCGGCGACAAGCTGTCGGTGATCGGCAACAACCGGCCGCGGCTCTACTGGGCGCAGCTGGCGGCGATGAGCCTGGGCGGCCAGTCCGTACCGGTCTACCAGGACGCGATTGCCAGCGAACTGGCCTATGTCCTGGCCCATTCCGAGGCCAAGGTGATCGTCGCCGAAGACCAGGAGCAGGTCGACAAGATCCTGTCGATCCGCGAAGAGCTGCCAAACCTGAAGTTGCTGATCTTCGACGATCCGCGCGGCCTGACCAACTACGACGAAGAGATCGTCCGCTCGTTTGCGGACGTGCAGGAAATGGGCCGCGAGTTCGGCGCCGCCAACCAGGGCTATTTCGAGGCAGAGATCGCCAAGGGCGAAGCCGACGACATTGCCCTGATCGCCTATACCTCGGGCACCACCGGCCAGCCCAAGGGGGTCATGCTCAGCCACGCCAACCTGCTCGAGACCAGCTACATCTTCCTGGCCAACGAGGACGTCCGGCGCAGCGACGACTTCCTTTCGTACCTGCCGATGGCCTGGGTCGGCGATTCCCTTTACGGCCTGTGCGTCAGCCTGATCGTCGGCTGCGCCTGCAATTGCCCGGAAGCGCCGGAGACGGTGCAGCGCGACCTGCGCGAGCTCGGTCCGACCGGCATCGTCGCCGCACCCCGGGTGTGGGAAGGCATGCTGTCGATGCTGCAGGTCAAGGCCGGCGACGCCTCGCCACTCAAGCGCAAGGTCTATGATCACTTCCGCGGCGTGGCGCAGAAGGTCGAGGACCTGAAGTTCGAGAGCAAGCCGATTTCGGGCTTGCTCAAGCTGCAGCACTGGCTGGGCGAGTACCTGGTGTACGGGCCGATCCGCGACCAGCTCGGCCTGCGCCGGGCGCGCTGGTGCTACACCGGCGGCGCGCCGCTGGGGCCCGACGCCTTCCGCTTCTTCCGCGGCTTCGGCATCAATCTGAAGCAGGTCTACGGCTCGACGGAACTGTCGGGCCTGGCCTCGCTGCAGCCCGACAACGAGGCCAACCCCGATACCGTGGGACCGCCGTGTCCGGGCATCGAGGTGCGCGTCGATACCGACCGCAGCGAGGTTCTGGTGCGCGGCAAGGGCGTGTTCCGCGGCTACTACAAGCAGGACGACAAGACCGCCGAGGCGGTCGACGCCGAAGGCTGGTTCCACACCGGCGATGCCGGGCTGATCGACGAGCGCGGCCACCTGGTGATCATCAACCGGGCCAAGGACGTCGGCAAACTGACCGACGGCACCCCGTTCGCACCGCAGTTCATCGAGCTGAAGCTGAAGTTCAGCCCCTACATCAACGAGGTGGTGGCGTTCGGTGACGGCTACGACTTCGTCTCGTCGATGATCGCCATCGACTACGAGTCGGTCGGCAAGTGGGCCGAGCGCCGGGCCATGCCCTACACCAACTACATGGACCTGGCGCAGAAGGACGAGGTGCGGGCGCTGGTCGCCGAAGAGATCCGCCGTATCAACCTGAGCCTGCCGGAAGTGTCGCGGGTCAAGCGGTTCCTGCTGCTGACCAAGGACCTGGACGCCGACGACAACGAGATCACCCGGACGCGCAAGCTGCGCCGCAACTTCATCGCCGAGAAGTACGCCCCGGTGATCGCCGCGCTGTACGCCGGCGACAAGGAGGTCGACCTGAAGCTGGACGTGACCTTCGAGGACGGCAGCCAGAGCCAGGTGGATTCGCACATGATCATCGAAGAAGCGGCGTAGGGAGACCCGTCATGGAGTGGCAATTCTTCTTCGAACTGATCGTCAACGGCATGCTGACCGGGCTCATGTACTCGCTGGTCGCCGTCGGCTTCGTGCTGATCTACAAGTCGACCGACGCCATCAACTTCGCCCAGGGCGAGTTCGTCATGATCGCGGCGATCATCGTCGCCGGTTTCCTCAGCCTGTACGGCTTTCCGCTGATCGCCAGCATCCTCGTCGCCCTGGTGTTCATGCTGGTGTTCAACTGGGGCCTGGAGCGGGTGGTCCTGCGGCCGATGATCGGCCGTCCGGTGGTGGCGATCATCATGGCAACGATCGGCCTGGCGCTGATCCTGCGCGGCTTCGGGCCGCTGGTGTTCGGCGCCGAGACCCGGCCGATCAACCTGCCGATCCCGGACGAACCGGTTATCTGGGGACCGTTGTTCATGACGCCGATCGACCTGCTGGGCGGCACCATCTCGGTGCTGTTCCTGGCCATCTTCGGCTGGTTCTTCATGAAGAGCCGCAAGGGCGTGGCGATGCGCGCGGTGGCCGACAGCCACCAGGTTTCGATGGCCATGGGCATCAACGTGGAACGCTACTTCGCCCTGGCCTGGATGCTCGCCGGCGTGGTCGCCCTGCTCGGCGGCGTGGTCTGGGGCAACGCCATCGGCGCCGACACCCAGCTGTTCCTGCTCGGCCTGAAGGTGTTCCCGGTGGTGATCCTGGGCGGCCTCGACTCGATCATCGGTTGCGTCGTCGGCGGCCTGATCATCGGCGTGTGCGAGGCCCTGGCCGCCGGCTACGTCGATCCGATCGTCGGCGGCGGCACCAAGGACTTCACGCCTTACGTGCTGATGATCCTGGCACTGATGATCCGGCCGTACGGAATCTTCGGCAAGCCGATCATCGAGCGTATCTGAGTCGGCAGGAGTAAGGCGCATGTTCCATCGCGAGAGCGGCTACTACAAGACCAGCTATCAGGCCGACATGGCGCTGTACCCGCTGCCGATCGGCAGGTACGCAGTGGCCGGGTTCGCCGTGCTGTTCTTCATCATCTGCCCGATGTTCCTGGGCGAGTACTACCTGTCGATCATCAACCTGATCGCGATCGCCAGCGTCGGCGCGCTCGGCCTGAACATCCTGGTCGGCTACACCGGCCAGCTGTCGATCGGACACGCCGCCTTCATGTCGGTGGGCGCCTATACCGCCGCCAACCTGGCGACCAAGCTGGACTGGCCGTTCTGGCTGACGGTGCCGGCGGGCGGGGCGATGGCGGCGCTGATCGGTGCGATCGTCGGTATCCCCTCGCTGCGCATCAAGGGCATCTACCTGGCGATCGCTACCCTGGCGGCGCAGTTCATCATCGAATGGGTGATCAACCACTCGCCGGCCATTTCCGGCGGCGTGCAGGCCTCGATCGAGATGCCGAGGCCGGAGATCTTCGGTTACGTCCTGCGCACCCAGGCCGAGCTCTACTACTTCCTGCTGCCGATCGCGGCGATCGCCATCGTCGCCACGCTGAACCTGGTCAGAAGCCGCATCGGCCGCGCCTTCATCGCCATCCGCGACCAGGACATCGCCGCCGAGATCATCGGCATCAACGTCTTCAAGTACAAGCTGCTGGCCTTCGCGATCTCGTCGTTCTACGCCGGCGTGTGCGGGGTGATGTACTGCTACTACTTCGGCATCGCCAACTACGAGGCGTTCCAGCTCAATATTTCCATCGACTACCTGGCGATGGTGATCATCGGCGGCCTGGGCTCGGTGCTCGGGTCGATCTTCGGGGCGATCTTCATCGTCCTCTTGCCGATCGTCATCCGCCTGTTCATGGAAACCTTCGGCACCCTGTTCGTCGACGAAGCGGCGCTGGCGCAGATCATTGCCCAGCTGCGGCTGATCATTTTCGGCGGCCTGATCATCCTCTTCCTGGTGCTCGAGCCCGACGGGCTCAACAAGTTGTGGCAGAACATCCGCAACTACTTCCGCGTGTGGCCGTTCTCCTATTGATTCCGGGAGATGGGCGGCACACCATCTGCAACGTGCGCATATGAAAACAGGGAGGTAAGCGCATGAAACAGCTCAAACTCGGTCTGGCAGCGGCGTCCGCGATCGCGGCCGCCACGGCCATGACCGGTTCGGCCAGCGCCGATGACATCGTCATCGGCATGCAGTGCGACCGGACCGGTCCGACGCAGACGGTCGGCGTGTTCCTTTGCCCCGCCTATCACGACTATGTCGCGCTGGTGAATTCCAGGGGCGGCATCGAAGGCAACAAGATCCGGGTCATGGAAATCGACCATGAGTACAAGGTCCCGCCGGGGGTCGAGGCCTATCAGCGCTTCAAGAAGGAAGGCGCGGTGCTGGTCGCGCTCTACGGCACGCCGCATACCCAGGCGCTGACGCCGAACCTGCACGAGGACAAGATCCCTGGCACGAGCCCGGGCTTCGGCACCGCCGCGGCGGCGAACGGCGAGAAGTATCCGTTCCTGTTCCCGATGGCGGCCAGCTACTGGTCGCAGGCAGCCGCGGCGATCTCCTTCGCCGGCTCGCAGATGGGTGGCCTGAAGGGCAAGAAGATCGCCTACCTGTACTACGACAACCCGGCCGGACGTGAGCCGCTGCCCGTCCTGCACAAGCTGCGGGACTTGGAAGGCTTCGAGCTCCGGGAGTTCGCCGTGCCGCCGCCAGGCGTGGAGATGAAGGTCCAGGTGCAGGACATCGCCCGCCGCTACCGGGCCGACTACATCGTCACCCACCTGTTCGGCAAGGGCCCGTCGGTCTCCATCAAGGAGATCAAGCGCATGGGCTTCCCGCTGAACAAGGTGGTCTCGCTGGTCTGGGGCGCCGGTGAAGCCGACGTCATGGGCGCCGGCGGCTGGGACAAGGCCCAGGGCTACAGCGGCCTGCAGTTCGCCGGCGTCGGCAGCGACTACCCGGTGCTGGACGATATCCGGGCCATGTACAAGGCGCAGGGCAAGGAACCGCCGAAACAGATGGACTCCACGGTGTTCTACAACCGCGGCATCCTGCAGGCGGCCGTGCACCTGAAGGCGATCGAGAATGCCGTCAAGGCCAAGGGCAGCGGCGACATCACCGGTGACGACGTGCGCGTGGGCTTCGAGGCGATCTCGGACTTCACCCTCGGCGGCCTGGTGCCACCGCTGAAGTTCACCAAGGTCGACCACGAAGGCGGCGGCTGGGTCCGCATCTTCCGCGTCGAGGGCGAAGGCTTCGTGCCGGCCACCGACTGGATGCACGGCTACCGCGAGGTGGTCATGGAGCTGGTCCAGCAGGGCCACTAAGGCCAAGCAGTCCGGCCGGCCCGGAAACCTTTTCCGGGTCGGCCGCTTCTTTTCGATTACACGGGGCGGGGTCGCCGATGCTGGTCCTGAACAACATCGAAGTCATCTACGACAACGTCATCCTGGTGCTCAGGGGCGTCTCGATCGAGGCCCGCGAAGGTGGCATCACCACGGTGCTGGGCGCCAATGGCGCCGGCAAGACCACCACGCTGAAGGCGATCTCCGGCCTGCTGCGGCCCGAGCGCGGCGACATCACCCGCGGCACCATCGAGTACAACGGCAGCCCCATCGACCGCATGCAGGCGCACGAGATCGTCAAGCTGGGCATCGTCCAGGTATTCGAGGGCCGGCGCGTGTTCGAGCACCTGTCGGCCGAGGAGAACCTGGTCGCCGGCGGTCACATCCTGCCATCGAGCGCCAAGCTGCGCGAGAACATCGATCGCGTTTACACCTATTTCCCCCGCCTGAAGGAACGCCGCGCGGTGCAGGCCGGCTATCTCTCCGGCGGCGAACAGCAGATGCTCGCGGTCGGGCGGGCGCTGATGTCGGAACCGAGCGTGATCCTGCTGGACGAGCCGTCGCTGGGCCTGGCGCCGATGATCATCGAAGAGATCTTCGGCATCATCCGCCGCCTGCGCGAGGAACAGGGCGTCACCTTCCTCATCGTCGAGCAGAACGCGACCCTGGCCCTGGGCATCTCCGACTTCGGCTATGTCATGGAGAACGGCGCCATCGTCCTCGAGGGCCCGGCCGAGCAGTTGCGCGAGAACGCCGACATCAAGGAGTTCTACCTCGGCATGTCCGGCGAGGAAAAACGCAGCTTCCGCGACGTCAAGCATTACCGCCGGCGCAAGCGCTGGCTGGGCTGAGCGAGAGCCGGCGCCTGCGGGCCGCCGGCCGCCGCGGCCGGCGCCTGGCGCGGCGGTGCGTTGAGCCGATCTTGGAGGAAAGGCAGCCATGAGCGTGGCCGACGAGTTTTACGACGAGCTGGAGACCCGCGACCCCGAGCAGCGCGAGCGCGAACAGATGGCGGCGCTGTCGGAACAGCTGGCCCACGCCAAGGCGCATTCGTCCTACTTCGCCAAGGCCTTCGCCGACCTCGACCCGGGCGAGATCGACAGCCGCGCGGCGCTGGCCGAGCTGCCGACGGTGCGCAAGTCCGACCTGGCCAAGCTGCAGAAGCAGGACCCGCCGCTGGGCGGCCTGAACACGGTGCCGCTGAAGGAGCTGTCGCACATCTTCGCTTCGCCCGGCGGCATCTACGAACCCGCCGCGCCGGGCAAGGATTACTGGCGCTACGGCCGCGCGCTGTGGGCCGCCGGCGTGCGCCCGGGCAACGTCGTGCACAATACCTTCTCCTACCACCTGGTGCCGGCCGGGCTGCTGGTCGAGAGTGGCTGCCATGCCATCGGCTGTCCCGTCATTCCCGGCGGCGTCGGCAACACCGAGCAGCAGCTGCAGATCATGGCCGATCTGAAGCCGGACTTCTTCATCGGCACGCCGTCGTTCTTGCGCATCCTGCTGACCAAGGCGCGCGAGCTCGACATCGATATCTCCAACCTGACGCAGGGTCTGGTCGGTGCCGAGGCGCTGCCGCCCAGCCTGCGCCAGGAAATCGCCGGGCTCGGGGTCGAGGTGCTGCAGGGCTACGGCACTGCCGACCTGGGCTCGATCGCCTACGAGTCCAAGGCGATCGACGGCATGATTATCGACGAAGGCGTGATCGTCGAGATCGTCGAACCGCTCGGCACCACGCCGGTAGCCGAGGGCGAGGTCGGCGAGGTCGTGGTAACGACGCTCAATCCGATCTATCCGCTGGTCCGCTTCGCCACTGGCGATCTCTCGGCGATCCAGCCCGGGATCAGCCCGTGCGGGCGCACCAACATGCGCATCCGCGGCTGGCTCGGCCGGGCCGACCAGTCAACCAAGGTGCGCGGCATGTTCGTGCATCCCGGCCAGATCGGTCAGATCGCCGCCCGCCACCCCGAGATCACCAAGGCCCGACTGGTCATCACCTCGAGCGACAACCGCGACGAGATGACCTTGAAGGTGGCGGTGCAGGGTGGCAATGCCGCCATCACCGAGAAGATCGCCGAGAGCATCCAGACCGTTACCAAGCTGCGCGGCAGCGCCGAGATCGTCGATGCCGCCAGCCTGCCCGACGACGGTCTGATGATCGAGGACGCGCGCAGCTACGAATAGCCGCCGCTGCCGCCCTAAAGCACTTCGCGTTTAATCTGAGGCATATCCTGCGGCCTGAAAGAAGTTCCAGCACTCTTGGGGCTGATAGAGGTCGCAGACATCGCCGATGGCCTCGACGAGGGTGTCGTAGCTGCGC
>Ga0056121_1000242_pt1 | contig 17858 bp, 15 predicted proteins | sample WorMetHEROISLAND_FD_83872 | JGI IMG/M metagenome (GOLD analysis project Ga0056121, IMG submission 83872) | Marine gutless worms symbiont microbial communities from Max Planck institute for Marine Microbiology, Germany - Olavius sp. 1 HERON ISLAND ...
TCCATAGTCTGGAGGACTAAAGTCCTCATCCGTGGACAAGCCACGGACTGAACGTGAAGGGACTGAAAGTCCATAGTTTCAACGATGATGCGCTTCGCGCACTAAAGTTATTGAAGCAATGAACTATCGCCGTGAAAAATCTACATGTGGCAGGTATAGAATAGTCACATGTCCCAAAGATACGACCTCCATACCCACTCGACGGCCTCCGACGGTACCTTGACGCCACCGGAATTGATTGCCCGTGCCGCGGTCAAGGGTGTGGATGTGCTGGCCCTGACGGATCATGATACCCTGGAGGGACTGACCTTGGCCCAGACGGCCGCGGATGCCGCCGGCTTGATCCTGTCACCCGGCGTTGAAATCTCGGTCACCTGGGGTGGACGCACTATCCATATTATCGGTTTGGGGATCGATTGTCGGAACCAGGCGCTGCGCGATGGCGTGACGGGGCTGTTGGCGTATCGTCGCCGGCGGGCCGAGGAGATCGGCCGGCGCCTCGCCAGGGAGGGCATCGAGGGGGCGTTCGAGGGTGCCAGGGCCTTTTCCAATGGGCGGCTGATCGGTCGCACCCATTTTGCCCGCTTTCTCGTGCAGCAGGGTTACGCATCGAATGAGCGTGAGGTCTTCAAGCACTATCTGGTCAAGGGTAAGCCCGGCCATGTGGCGGGAGACTGGGCGAGTCTCGAGGCCGCGGTGGGTTGGATCCGCGGTGCCGGAGGACAGGCGGTGATCGCCCATCCGGGGCGCTATCGCTTCACGCGCGCCAGGCTGCTGCGGTTTATCGGCGAGTTCAGGGAGCTCGGTGGTGTGGGCGTCGAGGTGGTCTCCGGCAACCACACCCGGGACGAGTGCCTGCTCTTCGCCCGTTATGCGCAAGAGAATCGTCTCCTGGCCTCGGTAGGCTCCGATTTCCACGGGCCGGGAAATCCCCGGACCGGGCTCGGGGGTATGGCCCCGCTACCGAGTTTCTGCACGCCTATCTGGGCCGACTGGGAAGCACAGCGGTTGCCCCGGGCCGTTTCCGGGTAAGCGGGGGAAAATCCGGTATCCATCCATGGCACAGTTTTTCGAAATCCATTCCCAAGATCCCCAATCGCGCCTGATTCGGCGTTCGGTAAACATCCTGCTGGAGGGTGGTGTGATCGTCTATCCCACCGACTCTTCCTATGCCCTGGGTTGTCGGATCGGTGACAAGCCGGCACTGGAGCGTATACGCGCCATTCGCGATCTGGACCACAAGCACAATTTCACCCTGGTGTGCCGCGACCTCTCGGAGATCACGACCTACGCCCGCGTCGACAACCAGGCCTTCCGGCTCCTCAAAAGTCTTACCCCCGGCCCCTACACCTTCATCCATCAGGCGACCAAACAGGTGCCGCGGCGTCTCCTGCACCCGCGGCGCAAGACCATCGGCATCCGGGTGCCGGACAATGTCATCTGTCGGACCCTGCTCGCGGAGTTGGGCCAACCGATCCTGAGTACCACTCTGATGTTGCCGGCGGATGACAGGCCCCTCACCGATCCCTACGAGATGCGCGCGCTGCTGGATCGGGAAGTGGAGCTGGTGATCGACGGCGGCTTCTGCGGCTTGGAGCCGACGACGGTATTGGATATGGCCCAGGAGCCGCCGCTGGTGTTGCGGCAGGGCAAGGGCGATGCCTCCCGGTTCGACCGGGGGTGAGCCTGTATTGCCGGCTTCCGGCTATCCGGTGACCGGTCGCCGGCAACCCGAAAACTCTCTGTATCGACCGCACGGAAGCGACACCCACAACTCAGAAGCTGTCTGGTTAAAATGGATCGTAGCGAAAATGATCCAAACTGAGGACATTTTTTCGCGCTTTCGAGGCGAATAGCCGGCCTATTTAACGAGAAAGCGCGGAAACAGGGACCAGTTTGGGACAGTTGCAGCCGATACACTTTTAGCCAGACAGCTTCTCAGATACGGTCTGCTGTGAGGGCATCGATGAAGACCTTCTGTACCGCAGGTCCGATAAGACCGGACAAACATTACAACATTCCTGCGCTATCGCGTTGGGACACGGGTGAAATCCACCGCTTGATCGCGGAAGAACGCTATTTCGTTCTCCACGCCCCGCGCCAGACCGGCAAGACCAGCTGCCTGCTGGCCTTGATGGAACAACTCAACGCGGAGGCGAACTACAGGGCCCTGTATGCAAACCTGGAGCCCGCCCAGTCGGCGCGCGGGGATGTGGAAGCGGGCATGCGCACGATTGTCAGTGGGATTGCCGAAGACGCCCGCCGTTACCTAGATGACCGGAGGCTATGGGAGGGGGTCGAGGACGCACTGCGTAAATTTGGTCCCCACGGCGCCCTACGGGGGCTGCTCTCCCGCTGGTCGGAGGAGAACGACCGCCCCATCGTCTTGCTTCTGGACGAGGTGGACTCCCTGGTGGGGGATACCTTGATTTCCCTGCTGCGCCAGATCCGCGCCGGCTACCCGGATCGCCCCCGGGCCTTCCCCCAGACAGTGCTCCTGTGCGGGGTCCGGGGCGTGCGGGATTACCGCATCCATGACGGTGACAACCGGATCATCACCGGGGGTAGCGTCTTCAACATCAAATCCGAGTCGCTCCGCCTGGGGAACTTCAGCCATAAGGATACCGCCACTCTCTATGCCCAATATACCGAGGAGACCGCTCAGGTATTTGCAGCCGGGGGCATCGATTATGTTTTCGAGCAGACAAATGGTCAGCCCTGGCTGGTGAATGCCCTCGGCTACGAGGCCTGCTTCCGGGCCAAAGAGGCACAGGACCGCGCTTGCCCGATCACCCTGGCGATCGTGGAAGATGCCCGTGAACGACTCATCGAGAGGCGGGATACACACATCGACCAGCTGGCCGATAAGTTGCGAGAGCCCCGAGTACACAAGGTTATCAGTGAGCTCCTGAGCGGCGATATCGAACCCGGACTCGCCCCGCCCAGCGCGGACGACCAGCTCTATGTGCAGGACCTGGGGCTGATCCGCACCCGCCCGCAGGTCGAAATCGCCAATCCCATCTCCCGTGAGGTCATCCCGCGCGCCCTAACCTGGGTGGCCCAGACTTAGATACCACAGGAGACGGCCTGGTACGTCATGGAAGATGGACGGATCGATTTTCCCAGGTTGCTGCATGGCTTTCGGCAGTTCTTCCGGGAGAACAGTGAGATCTGGATCGAACGTTTCGACTACAAGGAGGCCGGTCCGCAATTATTGATGCAGGCGTTCCTGCAACGCATCGTCAACGGTGGCGGGCGTATAGACCGGGAATATGGCCTGGGACGTCGCCGCATCGATCTTTTGGTGCAGTGGCCCCTGAATGCGGATCGGGGCTTCCAGGGTCCCGTGCAACGGGCGGTTATCGAGCTCAAGATCCAGCGCAGGTCTCCAGAGGTGACCATTAAAGAGGGACTCGCCCCGACTACCGACTATATGGACCGAATCGGTACCGCAGAGGGCTATCTGGTCATCTTCGATCGCACCCCGGATATTCCATGGGAAAAGAAAGTCTTTGTCAGACAAGAGCAACATGGAGAATGCCGGATCGGGGTGTGGGGAATGTAAATCGATCCACTACCGGGTCTTTAAACGCCTGATCCTCCACGCCTTTGCGATTCGGACAACTCCGCAACCAAAACTATCCTGCCGGAAGCTGGCGACCGGCGACTGGTAGCTGGTAACCGACCTCAACGCCGCCAGAATGCGGGTGAGAGGAGTACCAGCAGGGTGAAGATCTCCAAGCGGCCGAGCAACATGGCGAAGCACAGGATCCACTTGGCCGGATCGTGCAGGTTGGCATAGTTGGCGCCGACGTCGGCCAGCCCTGGTCCTAAGTTGTTGATGCAGGCCGCCACGGCGGAGAAGGCGGTCACCAGATCGATACCCGTCGCCGCCAGGGCCAGATACATGACGGTGAAGCTGGCCACATAGAGGGAGAAGAAGCCCCACACCGCGTCCACCACCCGGTGATTCACGGTCTTGCTCCCCATGCGTACCGGCATTTGGGCACTGGGGTGGATCAGGCGCGCGATCTCGCGCAAGCCCTGTTTGATGAGTAGCAGAAACCGGATCACCTTGATGCCGCCGCCGGTAGAGCCGGCACAGCCCCCGACAAAGCTGGCAAACAGCAGCAGGATCTGGAGAAAGGGTGGCCAAGCATAGAACTCAGCCGTGGTGAATCCGGTAGTGGAGCCGATCGAGACCACCTGGAACAGCCCCTGGGTGAAGGCCTCCGACCACAGGCCGTAGGTACCCGTGTAATAGAGTGCCAGGGTGACGACGACGGTCGAGGCGCCCATGAGGAAAATGTAGAAACGGAACTCGCTGTCGTGCAGGTAGGCAGTCGGCAGCCGGCGGTTCCAGGCCATGAAGTGGAGGGCGAAGTTGACGCCCGAGAGCAGCATGAAGACCACTGCGACCATCTCGATCGCCGTGTTGTCGAAAAAGCCGATGCTCGCATCGTGGGTGGAGAAGCCGCCGATGGCGACAGTGGAGAAGGCGTGGCCGACGGCGTCGAACAGGGGCATGCCGGCGATCCGATAGGCCACAACGCAGGCGATGGTCAACCCCAGATAGATGTACCAGAGTGCCTTGGCGGTCTCGGTGATGCGGGGCGTGAGCTTGGAGTCCTTGATGGGCCCCGGGGTCTCGGCCCGGTAGAGCTGCATGCCACCGATGCCGAGCATGGGCAGCACGGCGACGGCTAGCACGATGATGCCCATCCCGCCCAGCCATTGGAGCTGCTGGCGGTAATAGAGGATAGAGCGGGGTAGTTCGTCGATGCCGATGATGACGGTTGCCCCGGTCGTGGTGAGTCCGGATATGGACTCGAAGATGGCGTCGGTGACGGACAGGCGGGGACTCTCCGCCAGCATAAAGGGCAGTGAGCCGCTGACGCCGAGCACGGTCCAGAACAGGACCACCACCAGGAAGCCGTCGCGCAGCCGCAGCTCGTTCTTGCGCCGGATAACCGGCAGCAGGATAAGCAGACCGGTACCCAGAATGAGCCCGAAGGCACTGAGGAAGGGCAACACCGCGCCGTCCCGGTACCACAGGGAGACCAGCACCGGCGGTATCATGCTGAGGCTGAACAGCGTCAGCAACAGACCCAGGACCTTGCGCACCGCGGACGATTTCATACCCCCTCACAAGAAGGTCGGGTCCACCTGGAACAACTGCTCGACTTCCGGTACCCGCCGTTTGTCCTGCAAGAACAGGATCACGTGGTCCTCGGGCGCGATGACGGTATCGTGATGGGCGATGATCACCTCATCGCCGCGCACGATGGCGCCGATGTTGGTCCCCTTGGGCAGCTCGATATCCTCGATGGTGTTACCGATGACCTTGCTGGAGTCCGCATCGCCGTGGGCGACGGCCTCGATGGCCTCGGCCGCGCCGCGGCGCAGGGAGTGCACCTCCACCACGTCGCCTCGCCGCACGTGCTTCAGCAGGCTGCCGATGGTAGCCTGTTGGGGTGAGATGGCCACGTCGATGGGACCGCTCTGGACCAGGTCCACGTAGGCGCTGCGGTTGATGAGCGCCATCACCTTACGGGCCCCCAGACGTTTCGCCAGCATGGCCGAGAGGATATTGGCCTCGTCGTCATTGGTCACGGCGCAGAATACGTCCGTGTTTTCCACGTTCTCCTCGATCAGCAGCTCTTCGTCCGCCGCATCCCCTTGCAGCACGATGGTCCGCTCCAGCCCCTCGGCGATGCGTTTGCAGCGGTCCCGGACGCTCTCGATGACCTTGACCCGGTAGTTGCGCTCCAAGGCGTTGGCCAACCGGGTGCCGATGTTGCCGCCCCCGGCGAAAATGAGCCGCCGGTAAGGCTTTTCCAGCCGGCGCAGCTCGCTCATCACGGCCCGGATGTGTCTCGGCGCCGCGATGAAGAAGATCTCGTCGTTAACCTCGATGATCGTGTTCCCTTCCGGTTGAATCGCCCGGTCCCGGCGGTAGATGGCAGCCACCCGAGCATCCACGTCGGGCATGTGGTCGTAGAGGGTGCGCAGCCTATTGCCCACCAGAGGACCCCCGTGGTACGCCTTTACCGCCACCAGGCGCACCCGGCCGGAAGCGAAGTCCTGCACCTGGAGGGCCCCGGGGGTTTCGATCAGGCGCATGATGTGCCCGGTAACCAGCTGCTCGGGGCTGATATGCACATCGATCGGCAGGGCCTTGGGGGAGAAGAGCTCGGGGTAGTCCAGAAAGTCCTGGGAGCGTACCCGCGCGATCTTGGTGGGCGTGTTGAAGAGCGTGTAGGCGACCTGGCAGGCCACCATGTTCGTCTCGTCGCTGTTGGTGACGGCGATGACCATATCTGCATCCCCGGCGCCGGCCCGCACCAAGACGTCCGGATGGGCCCCGTGACCCTCTACCGTGCGCAGGTCGAAGCGGTCCTGCAAGTCCCGCAGCAACTCCGGCTTCAGGTCGACCACCGTGATGTCGTTGGCCTCGCTGACCAGGTTGGCCGCCACCGAGGAACCCACCTGGCCGGCGCCGAGGATGATGATTTTCATTTTGAGCATCCGGCTGTCAGCTACCAGTCGCCGGTAGTATAGGCTGTCTGCCCGGCGATAGACAGGCCAGGGTGAGCGCGCATAAATTTTCCTGAAAACATGATGTTGCCGGATTGGTTTTCCCCGCGCTGGAACGCTCCCGGTAGGCGCGGGCTTGTCCGCTTTTCTGAGGTTCGACCGGCCGGCCTGGTTGCCTTCCAGCCCAGCGCCGGCAAGTCGGCGCCTACCGTTCATGGCGAACCCCCGCAGTTGCGGCTGACGACCGCAAGCCGGCAGCAACCGGTTAACCGACAACAACTTTATACGCGCTCGCCCTGACCCGATCATGACGCGGTTCGTTATTCCATGGCCGCCAACCGCAGCCTGCCTGCGACCGGCGAGTCGTCGGTGGGTCTGGCCCACCCGACCTTGCCGGCGATCGGGAACCGGCTCGAAGCGCCCGGTTCACCCGCCGTCGCGTCGTGCGGCGGACAGATAGTCCCGCAGTCTCTGTTTCTCTTCGTCATTGAGATCCGACAGGCTCGTGCGGAGGTACAGTCGTTCGGACTCGGCGTCTCTGGCCTCGGCGTTGAGGGCCTGGATGACGCCGAGCAGATCGGCCGCCCGCCCTGCTTCGGGGATGCCGGCCAGCAGGCCGGGATCGGTGAGCCGACTCAGATAAGGCCGGTAACGCTCATCCAGGCTGTCTTCCAGGTAATGGGCGAGCTGGGCCGTGGTCAACTCGGGATCGGCAGCAATCCGTTCCAGGAGCTCGGACAGCAACCCCAGGCCGGGTTTGTCGAGGGTCTTCCAGGCGTCGTCCAGCCCGGCCAGCTGTGCGGCCAGCCGCGGATGCTGCAAGACCATGGCGACCGCCAGCCACTCCCGCGGCGGCCGTTGGCGGGGCTTCGGCGGTCCGGCGCGCCTCCTGCCGGTGCCCGCGCCGGTATCGATGCGGTTGCGGGCCACGCCGACCAGCTTGGCGAGGCGGGTGCCCAACATGTCGCGAAACACGCCGGCGGGGACCCGGTCCAGCAGGGGCTTGGCCAAGGTCGCCAGGCGGGCGCGGCCGTCCAGGCTGGACATATCGACCTGGGCGGCCAGGCGATCGAACAGGACGTCGGACAGGGGCGTCGCGGTGCCTAGGTGCTGCTCGAATGCGGCGCGGCCTTGGCGCCGGATCAGGGTATCCGGGTCGTCGCCCTCGGGCAGGAACAGGAAGCCGATCTGCTGGCGGCCGGCGGCCAGTGGCAAGGCGGTTTCGAGGGCCTTCCAGGCGGCGTCGCGCCCGGCGCGGTCACCGTCGAAGCAGAATACCAGCGCCGGGGTGGCGCGCAGGAGCAGCCGCAGGTGCTCGGCGCTGGTGGCGGTGCCCAGAGTGGCGACGGCATAGATGATGCCGAATTGGGCCAGGGCGATGACATCCATGTAGCCTTCGACCACCAACAGGCGCTCGAGTCTCCGATTGGCCTGTTGGGCCTCGTACAGCCCATAAAGTTCGCGGCCCTTATGAAAGACCGGGGTCTCGGGTGAATTCAGATACTTGGGTTTGTCATCGCCGAGCACCCGGCCCCCGAAGCCGATGACCCGGCCCCGGCGGTCGCGGATGGGGAACATGATCCGGTCGCGAAAGCGGTCATAGCGCTTGCCGTCCTGCTCGATCACGAGCCCGCACTGGAGCAGGTGCTCGCGGACCTGGGCGCTGTCGCCGAAGGTACCGAGCAGGAAGTCCCCGCCGGGCGGTGCGAACCCGAGCCCGAAGGCGGCGGCCACCTCCCCGGTCAGGCCGCGGCCTTTGAGATATTCCACGGCCCGAGGGGCCAAGGGGTGTTGGCGTAGCTGGCGGCGATAGCCTGTAGCCACCTGGTCGAGCAGCTCGTAGAGAGGACGTAGATCCGGGCCTGCCCGGACACCCTCTCCAGCGGCCGGGATTTCCATACCGGCCTGTTGCGCCAGCTCCTCCACTGCCTCGCGGAACTCCTGGCGCTCGTATTCCATGAGGAAGCCGATGGCGCTGCCGTGGGCGCCACAGCCGAAGCAGTGGTAGAACTGCTTGTCGGGGCTGACGGTGAAGGACGGGGTCTTCTCGTCGTGAAAGGGGCAGCAGGCCTGGTAGTCTTTTCCGGCCTTGCGCAGGGGGACCCGGCTGTTGATGAGGCCGACGATGTCGATGCGGGCGAGCAGGGCGTCGATAAATTCGGGTGGGATCCTACCGGCCATGGATCAAAGTGAGCAGCAGTGGTAACCAGTACGGACGCTCTCAGCTACCGATGACGTCGAGCCGGCAGGATCCTCACGGAAAAGTTATCCGCAAATAAACGCAATGGGATGAAGGACCGTTGACGGCAGTGAGCCGATTCCGGCCGATTTGCGTTCATTCGCGTTCATTTGCGGCAAAAAAAGAATTCTCGATTTGCGACCGGTAACGCTTGACCTAACGGCATCGACCATCAGCCTGTGAGGCGTTCCCTGACCAGTCTGCTAACGGTGCCCATGTCCGCCCGACCCTGGGCCTGGGGTTTGATCCGACCCATAACCTTGCCCATGTCCTTCACGGAAGTGGCCGCTACGGCGGCGATGGCCTCGTCGATCAGCGCAATCAGCTCGTCCTCACCCAGGGCCGCGGGCAGATATTCTCGGCAGACGCCGACCTCGTAGGCCTCCTGCTCGGCCAGGTCTTGCCGGTTCGCCTTGGTGTATTGCTCGATGGCGTCGCGCCGCTGCTTGACCAGCTTGTCGAGCACCGCCAGGACCTCGGGGTCGTCGAGCGCGATCCGCTCGTCCACCTCCCGCTGCTTGATCGCGGCGAGTATGAGGCGGATGACGCCGAGCCGGCGCTTGTCGCCCGCCTTCAGGGCGGCCTTCATGTCATCCTGGATGCGCTGCTTGAGCATGGGGTGTGCCCTCTGGAGTCCGGCTCAGTAAAGGCGATCCCAGCATCGATTCTCGCGCTGTAGCTTTTTGTGATGGCGCTTGACGGCGGCGGCCTTTTTGCGCTTGCGCTCCGCAGTAGGCTTCTCATAGAACTCGCGGCGGCGCACTTCCGCCAGAACGCCGGCCTTCTCGCAGGAACGCCTGAAACGACGCATAGCGACTTCGAAAGGTTCATTTTCCTTTACGCGGACATTGGGCATGAAACAGGTTTCCTCGTTTGGCCGCTCGTAACGGCTGAGATAAAGGCGCGTATGATACTTGAACCGCTTGCAGCCTTGCAAAGGCGAGTCTGGCCGACCAGGGCGAGCGTGGATAAATTTGTTGTCGATTAACAGGTTACTGCCAGCTTCGGGTCGTCAGCCACACCTGCGGTGGTTCGCCATGACCGGTAGGCACCGGCTTGCCAGCCCTGGGCTGGAAGGCAACCAAGCCGGCCGGTCGAACCTCAAGAAAACGCGGGCAAGCCCCGCACCTATCGCCGTCGACCGACCGGGCGGCAGCGATAGGTGCGGGGCTTGCCCGCGCCTACGCGTTCCAGCGCCGGGAAAACCAATCCGGCAACATCATGTTTCGATTCGGGGCTATTTGATTTGGTGGAGAACGTCGTTCGCCAGTCTCTGCATGCTCCCCAAGCGCTGAACCGCCTCCGCCCCGGTTATGCCCATTATCCCGCAATATGAATATATTCGTAATCAATATAGCATACGGACCGATCGCTCAAGTAATTTTTGAGTATGAACACATTCGGCGATCAGGTTGCTTCCGCGCGGGAAGCCTTGCGCAATGACCAGTGCTCGAGGCCATCCGGATGGACCGGCTTCGCTTTGCCCATCCTATGGGCTAAATGTCAACACAATCTAGTTTGAGCCCCGTGCCTTTGTCCACCGAACGGGCGTAGCAGTCAAAGCGACGCTGAACCAGCGCTCAGATGCTTATGCACGGTATGGTTTTTGGTTCGCAGATGGAGAACGAAACAATCTGTCAAAATCTGTACAATCTGGAGATAAGAAGGATGGGTAGTGGTTAAGTTTCAAGTGATATGATTGTGTGACCTGATGATCCAGAGGCTGTCTAAAAATTAACCCATTGATTATAAAAGCATGATTGTCATCTGGCTCCCAACGTTCCGGCGTGGGAGCAAGTCTTGACGCTCCAGCGTTACCAAGCCTGGCCGCTGGAGCGGCCAAGGTGGTGTTCCCACGCTGGAGCGTGGGAACAAGAAAAATCAATAAGTTAGTTCTTAGACAGTCTCTCAAGCCCCCACTGCTCTTGCCATCCCTGGCGCCTAATCCATGGTACTTGGGATTCCGGCATTCCCTGCCGGAATGACGAAGTCGGGGCCGACAGGCTTCATCACTTAAAATTCAACCACTACCAAGGAATGATGTTAGGGAGGTTATAGGTAGTGACAGGTCTCAATCCGATCCGACGGTCGGATTCTCCACCCCTACCATGGATTCTATGAGTGCCAACAGGGGCACCCGCAAATGGAGCGGCAGGCCCTCCCAGGCGGCCAGCAGGCGGTTCATCTGCCCCGCGGTATAGTCGCCTGCCGGATCCAGGACATCGCCTTCCTTGCCGGTCGCCAACCACTCCATGCTGACCCCGAGGGCTTGCGCCAGGGCCGCCAGGGTGCTCGGTTTTGCCCCTTTGCTTTCGCCGGACTCGATCTTGTTGATCGCGCCCGGCGTTACGCCGACCCGCTCCGCGAGCTCAGTCTGTCTCAGTTTTACCCGTTCCCGAACCGCGGCCGCTTGGCGGGAGACAAATAAGGCGCAGCGTGCCCATCAAATGGTGATGGGCACGCTGCGCTCTGTGCATCTTCCCAGGCAATCGCGGTTTCGGAACCCGCGTGGAATGACCGAAGTCTTGAGTCCAGCTTGCCGGACGCTTGCTTTGCCCATCCTACTCAATGTCAACGGCCCCTAGGACCGGATCGGCCTGCCTTCCGGTACCTGCCCATCTCGTGACTATGCAGCGCATCGACAAACTAGGACGCCTGTCGCCGACAACGGGAGTAAAAAGACCATGGGCGCAATCGCTGCAAACGATGAATTCGATCAGCCGGACCCGGTTTTAGAGACCCTGTGCGAGCTGGCGTATGAGCTCGTGGGAGCACCCGTTGCCATCTGGGTCAAGAATACCCAAGGAGACGCTATCGTCCCCCGCGGCCAAGCGGGGCTGGGGTAGGTATTGCCGTCGGAGAGCATGCCGGTCGGACGCGACGAGCGTGGTTGCTTGCGACGGCCACCCGCGCCGTCGCCGAATCTCCGGATCTCGACGAAGCAATGCGTATTATCGTCGAGGCTGCCCGGAAATTGACCGATTGTGATGCCAGTGTTCTTTGGTTACTGGATAACCACACAAATGGGTTCACACTCGGTGGCCGTTCCGCGGACATGGACTGGCCTGTCAGCAGGCCCCGAGACAAGGGTGGTTTGACTCGCGCGATTCTCGATCAGGGCGAATCCATTCGGATCGATGATGCCCGCATTGACGAACGGGTCCGTAAGGGGCTGGTGGAGCAAGGAACACGCTCCCTGATCGGGGTACCGATCAACCGGCAAACCGAGACCATCGGTGTCCTGTTTGTCAATTCCCTGCAACGGGCCCACTTCAGACCAAGCGACGTTTCCGTACTGGAGGCCGTCGCCGGACAGGTCTCCGCCGGGCTGGGCTGGGCCCAGCGGTTGCTGACCCCGATGGACGAGGTGGAACAGGCCATCGCCCAACTCTTCACCCTGGAAGATACTCTGCGCCGCCTTTGTGAGCGAATCCGGACCGAGATAGGATTCGACTATGTGGCGGTCCAACTGGTGCGTCCCGAGGAACGTACCATCGAGACGGTCTTCGGCACCGGTGATGTAGACTGGACCGGAATCGCCAAGCACCCCATGGATACCCCGGAGGAGCTGAGAGATATTCAGGTGGATGTGGTTCGCAGCCATCCCCGACGCATCGAGATAATCCATGGCCTGGACCCCCGCTTCGATAAATGGATCTATGAGCATCGGGGCCATCGAGATTATGTGCGGGCCTGGGTCCCCATGTTGTTGGTACGGGATGGATCGGGACGCCTGGTGAAGGACTGGTGGCGGGATGCCCACTGGCAGGAAGGTCCCGAAACGCCGCTGCCGGAAGATGGATGGCGGTATGCCTTGGAGCTGCAGGCCAACATTGAGACACATTACCCACGGGTCCATGCCATTGGTACCCTGAGTGCAGGCTACACGGACCCCACCAAACGCATTACCCCTCAGCAAGCAAGGCGCTTGGCTGAATTGGCGAGCGAAGGCACTCTTGAGGTCCATGTTACCCAGCTACCCAGTGTACTCGAGACCGTGGCCAATGGGCTCCGACAGATCCTCCGTGCGGACGCAGCCAGCCTCCATTTCTCCTATGATTCGAGCCTGATGCGCCCGAAGAGATTTACCTATGAAGTGACCGCCGGCGATCATGGCCTGCGGTTTTTCCACAAGGCACAACCTGGTCATCACCGCCTTGGCCATGAGGCCATCGAGTCCGGGCATCCCAGATTCGTTCCGGACGAGAGCCGCGGCGAGCAAGACGACGCCGTCAAGGAACTGGCACCGAATCTCTATGAAAAGGGGGTCAGGGCCATTGCCGCCTTTCCCTTGGTCGTGGATGGGCGCAAGAGCATCCTCTATGTCTATTTCCATTCCCAGCATCGTTTCACCGAGGACGAGATCCGCTGGGGAGAGACCTTTTCCCACAAGGCGGAGAATGCCATCCGCAATGCCATCCGGGAGCTACGGGGCCGCGACCGGGCCCGCCATCTTGTCAACATGCACAACATCACCCGCAGGTTGGTGACGGCGATCAAGCCGGACCGGCTCCTGAAGGATATCGCCGGCTATGCCGCCAATATCCTGGCGGCCGATGTGGTGACCATCTATGAATACCTGGAGTCGAAGAAACAATTCTCCTCTTCACCGGCTCGGGCTGGACGGCTGATCAAGAACGAGGCGACTGATGAGACTATGCCGGGGGAGGCTGACCAAATCATCAAGGATGGGGAGATTCGCTACCTCGAAGACTGCTCGGAAGATTTTCAAGTAACCGCACAGGGCAAGGATAGCTTCGTGGCCCAGGAGAGGATCAAATCCCGCATTCTCTGCCCCCTGCGGGAGCGCACCGAGACAGTCGGGGTGATGTTTGCCAACTATCGTGTCCCGCGGCAATTTGGTACGGATGACAAAGAGGTCCTGGTGCCGACCCTGGCGGCAGTGGCGGCTCTGACCATCAAGGCGACCCGTGACCAGGAGCAAATCAGACAGGATCTGCGCCGAAAGGTCAGGGAACAAGAGGCCCTGCGTCGGGTAGATCAGGCCATCGTCACCGGTGCGTCCGACAACCAGCGCGTCATGGATCTGATTCTCCAAGAGGCCATGGATATCACAGGTGCAAAGGTTGGCTCTTTTTTCCGATATGACCGCTCGCAAGAAACGCTTAATCTGGTCGCCCAGCATGGGTTTCCCGAAGAAGGTCAGTTTTACCGCCAGGACCTATCCCAGGGTATTGTTGGACAGGTGGCCCGGACCCGAATGCCGGTCCTGGTCGAGGATGTCACAGCTCCCGAATGGCGGGAGATCTATTACCGAGTTATACCCGAGACCCGGGCCAAGCTCGCCGTCCCCTTGCAAGATGAGAATGGTCTGTGGGGTGTACTCAATATGGAACACCCGGAGCCGGGCGCCCTCGGGAAGGATGATCTCGGCCTGCTGGAGACCTTTGCCATCCAGGCGATGATCGCTGTACATAGTGTGAATCTCTATAAACAACTCGAACGTCAAATCCAGCCCCTGCGTTTTTTGAGTGTCTTCTATTCCCGTATCCAGGATCCGCGGCATGACATCGATACTATCCTGCGATTGTTGTTGACCGGGATAACGGCGGGCACCGGGCTCGGCTTTAGCCGTGCCCTACTCTTCTTGAACGATGAAAACGATGAAGAGGGAGACAGGATCTACGGCAAACTGGCAATCGGACCCAAGACGAAGCAAGAGGCGGGCGAGACCTGGGAAGATATCAAGATTCAGGAAAATCAACTTCCGAACAGCCCTGAGGCTAACCTCCACTGGTATCTGGAACAGGCCAAGCAGTTCCAAGCCGACCTCCGTGCAGGAAAAGCGAATGATTATCCGTTGAGTCAGGCGACCAAACGACAGCGGTTTTCCGTGCAGGAGTTGGGCGGCGCCTTCCACCGTTGTCTTGTCGAGCGGAAAGCAATCATCGTAGGAGACAGCGCGCCCGATCCCTTTCGTACTACCCTCCGCGAGATCACCGACTCCAAAGAGGAGGAACGGGCCTTCGCCTGTGTCCCCCTGGTGGGTCACGCCAAGGCGGGAGGAGTCTTGGTGGTGGATTACCGGTTTCTGATGAAGGAGCGGATAATCGACGAGAGGGATCGGACCGGCCTTGAAACCTATGCAGGGGTTGCGGTCATAGCAATCGAGAACCTGAACCTGCGTAATCGCTTTGTGCAGGAGCGAGAAACCGCTTGGCGGGGTTCCGCCCGCCAGGCCGCACACAGCATCGGCAACCGGATCGCCCAGGCCGAGGGATCGGCCTTTGTCCTACAGAGCTCGCTGGGAGACGCGGTCGGCGATGAGCATAAGATTTTGTTCGACCGACATCAGGAGGCATTCGAGACGAGCAAGGCGCTGCTCACACGCTGGCGCAATTTGCTGAAACCTGCTGAACCCGATCTGCGACGGTTGGCTCTGGGAGATCTGCTGGCAAGGGTCGAGCAGGAAAATCGTGACCGACTCGGCGGGGTACGCCTCATTATCGACTATCCTGAACCGTCCATGGCGCTGATGGGTGACGAGCTCTTGCTCACGGATGTCTTCGCGGAGCTGATTAAAAACGCGCTGGAGAGCATGGAAAACGCGCAGGTGACCGATCCCTACATCGCGATCCGTGCCTACCAAGAAGGAGGGGGCAACTGGCTACGTATCGAGGTCATCAATCCGGGTCCCGGAATCCCTGAACAACAGAAGCGATCGATCTTCGAGCCTTTTTCGACTACCAAGGGTGGGCAGAGAGGACTCGGGCTCGCAACCATTAAACAATCCATCGAGGCACACAGGGGTACGATCGAGGAGACGGGCACACCGGGTGAAACCGCCCGTTTTGTCATCCGTCTTTCCTTATTAAACATCGAGTTTCCAAACAACTAAGAGGTGAAATGACCATGTCGGAAGTTCAAACATTGGTTGTGGACGACGAACCTGGGCTTCTTGAACAGCTGAAGTTCGTCGCATCCGAGACTACCGGGGGCCAGATATCGACGGCAAAGAGTGCCGCGGACGCCATCCGGTTGATTGATGAGAACGACTTCGATCTGGTTATTACAGATCTGCGTATAGAGACAAACGAGGCTGGGCTAGATGTGACCAGGGCGGCCAGGAAAAAGGATCTCTGGACCCAGGTAATCCTGGTAACTGCCTATGCGGCACCCGAGACCATTGCCAAAGGCGCCTACGACTATGTTTCCCGAACCGCACCCGGCAACTATCTCCAGCGCCTACAGAAACTGATTCCGGAGGCATTGGAACGGCGGTGGCGGAAGCAAAAGGAAGAGGCAGACGGGAAGGTTGGAACTTGCTAGGGGAGAGATCGGATGGCCGAACAAGATGGTAAAGAAGCGAACGAAACAACATTATCGGTCAAATTGCCAAAAAACCTAATCGACTCGGGATCGAAAGCTACCCAAGCGGTCAAAGGATCGATCCTGATCTTTCTGATTGGCTTGGTCCTGTCAATACTTTGGGCGCTTTGGTTGTTCCCCGAATACAGGGAGAAACTTCCTCTACCCTACACCTACATTACATTCATTGCCACGGTTGGGGTAGCTGCGGTGTCGGGAACATGGGCTCATCTTACTGGCGTTCAGCAGGAGAGGGACAGGCTTTTGGAAGAAAGAAAGAGGGATAGCTTTCTTGCTACCGTTCAGCGGGAGAAGAACGACCTCTTAGTAGAAAGGGACAAATTGGTGAAGGATTTGCAGGACGCCAGGGACAATCATCAACGTTGCCAGGAATTGCTCGCCAAATGTATACCAACTAAAAGCTGAGCGACTGTGCCGTAAAGAAAGGGCGTAGCGTTCGAAGCAGTAAAGTTCTGAATAGATTGGGCGCTACCCGGACGGTAGAACAAAGAACCAATCATCCGCGCCGAATCAAACACAAACATCATCTCGGTCCTGTCCCCTACCTGCCCGCTGCCCTGTATAGGACCCTGGGTCCGGTATGCGGGGTTCACCATGGCTCCTGACCCCGGAATAGGAAGATAGTCGTAGGATGCGGTGAGTGAAACGAACCGCATCCGCTCACCGGACCCGCGGCTTGCGGCCTTGGGTCTTGGTACGAATCTGCTTTCTTTTCGGCTTGTTCGGGTCGCGAGACGCTGTCGCATTCTGATGTCTTGCCGGCGATCGGGTCTTATCTGTCCGGCGGGCGGGTGCAGGGGGTCGTTCCATACCCGCAAGTGCCAATAGGTCTGTGAGCTCGTCTCGGGTCAGGTCGCGCCAGTGGCCGGCGAGTATCCGCGGCCCCAGGATGATGTTGCCGAAGCGAACGCGCTTGAGCCGACTGACCCGGCAGCCGACGGTCTCCCATAGGCATCGCACTTCCCGGTTGCGGCCTTCGCGCAGCAGGACATGGAACCAGCGATTGGCGCCCTCCCCGCCCGATGCGACGATTTCCTCGAAACGGGCCGGTCCGTCTTGGAGTACGATGCCGTGGGTCAACCGCACCAGGGCCTCCTCCGGCACTTCACCCAGGATGCGGACGGCGTATTCCCGCTCCAGCGCCGTGGCGGGGTGCATGAGTCGGTTGGCCAGCTCGCCGTTGTTGGTCAGGAGCAAGAGACCGGAGGAGTTGATGTCGAGCCTGCCGACGGCGATCCAGCGCCCGGTCTTGAGGCGCGGCAGGCGGCTGAATACAATGCGTCGGCCCGCCGGATCATGGCGGGTCACCAGCTCGCCTTCCGGCTTGTTGTAGGCGATGACCCGCAGCTCCGTCCGGCGCGCGGGGCGGCGTTTGACCGCTTTGCCGTCGACTCGGATGTGGTCCGCCGGCTCGATACGGTCACCCAGCTTGGCCGGCTTGCCGTTGACCCGCACCCGCCCGGCGCGGATCCAGTCCTCAATCTCGCGGCGCGAGCCCAGACCCGCGTCTGCCAGGGCCTTCTGCAGCCGGACCGCCGCCGGAGCGGATGGGGTCCGCGACGGTCGGTGTTTGGATTCTGTTGGCATAGTAACGTCTTATTTGAACCGCATCAACCACTATGGACTGAAAGTCCATAGTCTGGAGGACTAAAGTCCTCATCCGTGGACAAGCCACGGACTGAACGTGAAGGAACTTAAAGTCCATAGTTTCAACTATGATGCGCTTCGCGCA
>Ga0056121_1000243_pt1 | contig 17838 bp, 13 predicted proteins | sample WorMetHEROISLAND_FD_83872 | JGI IMG/M metagenome (GOLD analysis project Ga0056121, IMG submission 83872) | Marine gutless worms symbiont microbial communities from Max Planck institute for Marine Microbiology, Germany - Olavius sp. 1 HERON ISLAND ...
AAATCAGTTCATCACAAGCTTCGTCGACGCCTACAATCGAACCAGGCTCAGATGCCTCGACTACAAGGCGCCAATCGAGCTCCTCAGCAATCCCCCGGGACACAACACTTGCGCCGGGGTTTCCTCTGTCGCCCTCAGACCTGAAACCCCGGCGAAAGCCGGGGTCAACGGCTGGCGGCCGTGCGCCGGCGTTGCGGTGCCGCCCGGCCGGCGATCTCCAGGATCAGCTTGCGGCGCACCGCGTCGGCGAAGCGCGTCTCGCCGTCGACGGTGACGACGAAACTGCCCGGCCCGCCGACGATCAGTTGGGCGAAGGCGGCCTCCAGGTCGTAGTCGATCGGCCGGCCGCTGCAGTTGTCGTGGCGGCAGAGGATCGCCAGGCCGTTGATGGTGATGCCGCCGGCGATGGCGGTGGCCCGGGCGACGTCGATCGGCACGCCGCCCCAGTTGTTGGCGCTGTCGGCGGAGATGTCGATCACCTTGCGCAGGCCGCGGAGGTCGTTGCCCTCGATCAGCGCCTGGGCAAAGGCCAGGGCGCTGCCGATGGCGTTGAAGCCGAAGGCCAGCCGCGGCGTCGTCAACAGCCGGTCGGCGGCCGCCTTGGCGGCCGCAGGACCGTCGATCACCGTCCACGGCAGCACCACCGCCTGCGACTCGGCATCGCCCCACTCGACGTAGGTGACGGCGACCTTGCCGAGCATGCCGCCGGTGATCGCCGCCAGCACCTGCGGATGGGTCAGCGCCGCGGCGTAGCCCAGGCGCTGGAAGCGGATCTCGGCGTTGTCGATCGAACCCGAGGCATCGGCCAGCAGCACCAGCTCCAGGTCGACCTCTTCGCTGGCCTGGGCGGCAGCAGGCAGCAGGCACAGGCAGACGAACAGCCACAGTCGGCAGACACGCATCGGCAATGCTCCTCGCGCAGCGGGCCCCGATGCCAGCATAGGCGAGACGGGCGTGCGCACCCAGGCCGCAGCGCCATTGCGCCGCCGCGGCTCAGCATCAACAATCGGTGCGCCAGCAACCAGCGCCGGACGGACGGGTCATGGACTTCGGCTACTTCACCCTCAGCGACAACCGCTACCCCGACAACCCCCGCACGGCCGAGCAGTTCATTACACAGATCTACGAGCAGGCCTTGTGGGCCGAAGAGGTGGGGCTGAACTCCGCCTGGATCGGCGAGCATCACTTCAACCTGCTGGGGGTGAACGCCTCGCCGCACATGCTGCTGGCCCAGCTTGCCGGTGCCACGCGCCGCATCCGCCTGGCGCCGGCGGTGGTCCTGCTGCCGGTGCATCACCCGCTGCAAGTGGCGGAGGACTGGGCGACGCTGGACCTGCTGTCGGGCGGACGCGTCGACTTCGCCGCCGGCCGCGGCTACGACCGCCTGGAGTATGCCCCGTTCGAAGCGCCGTTCGAGGACTCGGCGGCGCTGTTCGCCGAAGGCCTGGAGGTGGTGTGGCGCGCCTGGACCGAGCCGGGGCCGTTCTCCCACCACGGCCGCTACTACAACTTCGACGACATCGATGTCCGGCCCAAGCCGCTGCAGCAGCCGCTGCGGCCGTACGTTGCCTGCTTCTCGCGCCCGAGCATGGAGCTGGCGGCCCGCAACGACTGGAACATCATCTACGCGCCGTTCGCCGCGGCGATGGTGTACGGCTCGCTGGCCGACGCCGTACGCGGCTATCGCGAGGAATGCGACCGCGTGCACGGGCGCCCGGGGCGGCGGGCGATGTGCTCCTACTTCGTCCACATCGCCGATACCCCGGAAGAAGACCGGGCCGGCCGCGAGGCGCTGATCCGCTACTTCCACGACGCGCTGATCGCGGCGTTTCCGGGAGACCCGGCCAGCGCCCCGCCGACCTACCGCTACTTCGTGGAGATCTGCAACATCCTGCGCGACATGAAGCCCGAGAGCCTGACCAACAAGTCGGTGCTGATCGGCTCGCCGCAGCAGATCATCGACGATCTGAAGCAGGTCGAGGCGGCCGGCATCTCCGAGGTCATCCTCTACTTCAACTACGGCCTGAAGCCGCACCAGATGGTCAAGGAGCAGATGCAGCGCTTCATGGACGACGTCGCGCCGGCATTCGACGGCAGCCATCGCCAGCTCGCCAGCGCAGCGCGGGGCTGAGCGCGCAAGGGCGGTTTCGATCGGAAAAGGGACCGGGCGGCCCGCCGGAGGCGGGCCGCCCGGTCCAGTTTGTGACGACGTTCAGGGAGGTACGCAACAATACGCAGGTGCCGGTTGCACCGAATGGTTGCGGCAGCGCACTGGCCCGATCCCGCGCCATGCAGACAACCGGACCGGTGTGCATCGGTCTGCGGCTGCCTTGCGTGTCGAGACGGAACGGTTGCATCGGGTCTGTCGCTTCTGCCGCGCCGGCGATCGCACCGGCGATCTGATCGAGATCCATCAGAGCAGCAACGGCGTGAATTCAGCGTGATTCCGCCGTGTAGCCGGCGCACCGGAGGCTGTCGGCCAGGCGCGTGACGCCGGCTTGGTGGCGCCGGATCGACGCCGTAAACTCGGGTGCAGTGGGAGGAAACAGCCAATGCACGAATACGAAGCGGACATCCGCACCGCCGACGGCGTCATGGATACCTTCATCTGCCACCCCGACGAGGGTGGCCCGTTCCCGACCGTGATCATCTACATGGACGCGCCGGGCATCCGCGAGGAGCTGCGCGACATGGCGCGGCGCATCGGCACCGTCGGCTACCACGTGCTGCTGCCGAACATGTACTACCGCACCGGCCGGGAGGGTTCCTACGGCTTCGACCTGGCGCAGATCCGCAGCGACGACGGCGAACGGGAGAAAATGTTCAACGTCATGCGCAGCCTGAACAACGCCCTGGTGGTCGCCGATACCGGGCCGATGCTCGACTACATCGCCGGCTCGGCGGCGGCGGCGAAACAGCCGCTCGGTTGCGTCGGCTACTGCATGAGCGGCCAGTACGTGATGTCGGTCGGCGCCGCCTATCCCGACAGCTTCGCGGCGATTGCCTCCTACTATGGCGTCGGCATCGTCACCGAGGCCGACGACTCGCCGCATCTCGCGGCCGACCGGATCGCCGGCGAGGTCTATCTCGCCTTCGCCTCGGACGATCCTTACGTGCCGCAACCGCTGCTCGACCGCATGCCGGGCATCATGCAGGCGGCAGGGCTGAACCACCGCATCGAGGTCTATCCCGAGACCGAGCACGGCTTCGCCTTCCCGCAGCGCCCGGTCTATCGCAAGGCCGCCGCGGAACGTCACTGGGAGCGCATGTTCGCCCTGTTCGAGCGGAACCTGCGGGCGGCCTAGGTTATCCCGGCCCCGCCGGACCCAGCCTTGCCCGACGCAAACGCAAAGGAGGCCGCGATGTCGCTGCCGCTGTCGCCGACGTTGCAGGTCGGCATCCAGACCATCCACCGCCGCACCGAGCCGGCGGTCGGGCCATGGCGGCCGACCGCGGACGAGGGGCGGGCCCTGGTCGAACTGGTCGACCGCCTGGGCTACGACTCGCTGTGGACGGGCGATCATCTGTCGTTCGCCATTCCCATCCTCGATCCGCTGATCCAGCTCGCCCAGGCCGCCGCGGTCAGCCCGCGCCTGACCTTCGGTACCGGCGTCTACCTGCTGCCGTTGCGCCACCCCGGACCGGTCGCCAAGCAGGTGGCGACGCTCGACCTGCTGTGCGGCGGCCGGCTGATCTTCGGCGTGGGCGTCGGCGGCGAGTTCGATACCGACTATGCCGTTGCCGGCGTGCCGAAAAGCGAACGCGGCGCCCGCCTGTCGGAATCGATCGAAGTGCTTCGCAAGCTGTGGACCGGCGAGCCGGTGGCGCATGACGGCCGCTACTTCGGCTTCGACGAACTGCAGATGCAGCCGGCACCGTTGCAGACCGGTGGGCCGCCGGTCTGGTGCGGCGGCCGCTCCAAGGCGGCGCTGCAGCGGGCCGGCCGTCTCGCCGACGGCTATCTCTCCTATGTCGTCACGCCGCAGATGTTCGCCTCGGCCCTGGAAGAGATCGCGGCCGCCGCGGCGGAGTCCGGCCGGCAGCTCGACCGCTACGGCACCGGCCACCTGCTGTTCGCCCGTCTGGACGACACCTACGAAAAGGCGCTCGACGCGGCGACCGAGACCTTGAGCGTGCGCTACGCCATGGACTTCCGCGAGGCGGCCAAGCGTTACTGCGCGCTGGGCCGGCCCGAGGACGTCGCCGGCCGTCTGCAGGAGTTCTATGACGCCGGGGTGCGCCACGTGGTGATGGATTTCGTCGGGCCGTACGAGGAGCGCGACCGGCAGTTCGAACTGTTCGCCACCGAGGTCATGCCGCTGCTGACGCATCTGCGGCCGATGCCGGGCTGAACGACTGCGGACGGCACGCCGCCGCCGGCGGTTGCCCGCCAACGTTCGCGGTGCTGGCATCGGGCAACCGTTTCTGCTTTGCTGTTGGACAAGAAAGACGGCCGCGACCGTCTCGAACAGGGAGTGTCGCGCAGACCGATGGCGATACGGTCCCGCAGGCGTGACGTCGACGTAGCGGTGCTGGGCGGGGGACCGGCCGGCAGCTTCGCTGCGCTTTTGCTGGTGCGGCGCGGCCTGACGGTCGCCATGATCGATCCGGACCTGCCGGCGCCGAGGCTCGAGGGCCTGTCGCCGCGCGTGCTCGACATCCTCCGGCAACATGCTTTGGCCGATACCCTCGACGACGCGCCGTGCGCAGTACCGCGGCAGGCCCACTGGAACGGCGACAGCAGCGCGCGCAACATCGAGCACCTGGTGGAACGCGACGGCTTCGACCGCAGCCTGCGGTTTGCCGCGGCGGCCGCCGGCGCGATCTGCCTCGTCGACCGGGTTCGCCGTGTGCGGCGACAGAAAGACCGGATGCGCATCGAGCTGGCCGAAGGCGGAAGTTTCGCCGCCCGGTTGACCATCGACGCACGCGGGCGCCGGGCGCCGCGGGGCGCGACCCGCTGGCGCGGGCCGGCGACATTGTCGGCGGCCGGCTGGGGCGGTGCGCCGGCCGCGGCGCCGGGGACACAGATCGCGGCCTGTCGCGATGGCTGGCTCTGGTGGGCGAGCAAGGGTGACGGCCGGGCCTGGGTGCAGGCGAGCTTCGATGCCCGGTTGCTGGCCGGCCGCGGCGAAGCCGCGGTAGGGGCCTGCCTGCAAAGCTTGCTGGCGCAGGCGCGCGAGGCGGGCGGCGCGCCGCCCGAAGTCGGCGACGAGGTCCTGGACGGCTGGCTCGTCCGCTATGCCGATACCCAGTGCAATGCCGCGCAGCTCGACCCGCAGATGATCCGCATCGGCGATGCCGCCATGTCCATGGACCCGTTGTCGGGGCATGGCCTGTTCTGGGCCCTGTCCTCGGCGCTGTCGGTGGTACCCATCGTCGCCGCGCTGATCGACGGCTCGGCCGAGGCGGCGCGCCTGGCCCGGCGCTTCTACGAGGCCAGGCTGACGAGTACATTCTGGCGCCAGGCGCGGCTCGGGCGCGACTTTTACCGGGCCGAACAGCGCTTCGGCGAAAGCCTGTTCTGGTCGCAGCGCCGGCGATGGCCGGACGACCGTCCGGCGCACGACACGGTGGACGCGCCGCACTTTTCCAGGCGGGTCGTGGTCGACAACAACCGTCTGCGCGAAGCCGACGTGGTGGTGACGGACCGCGAACCCGACGGCGTCGCCTGGGTCGCCGGGCTCCCGATCGCGGCGATCGCCCGGCGTTGCCTGGCGCGCCGCCCGCGTGACGGACAGGCGCTGGACTGGTTTCACCATCATTGCGCACCGGAAGCGACCCGCGAACAGGCGGCGGTCTGCTTCGCCTGGCTGCGCGCGCGCGGGCTGCTGCCCGATGGCGGCGGCGGGGCGCAACTCGAAGGGAGAGGGGCATGAGACAGCTACGGCAAGCCATCATTCCGGGCCTGACCGCCGTGGTGGCGGGCATCGCGCTCGGGGCGGCGGATCCCGCCGCTGCCGCCGGCGACGGCGCCGCTTTGCTGCAGGACAAGTGCGGCAGCTGTCATGCGGCCGACGCCAGCGGCGCGCTGTCGCGCATCGCGGGTCAGCGCAAGAGCCCGGAAGGCTGGCTGATGACGATCGTGCGCATGCGGCTGGTCCACGGCATCGCCGTGGAAAATGCCGAGCAGGCCGAGATGGTCGCGCATCTGTCCGAGACGCAGGGCCTGGCACCGAGCGAGACCGCGGGCTACCGCTACATCCTGGAACGCGAGCCGGCTGTGGTCGAAGACGCCGACCCGATGCTCGCCGGGATGTGCGGGCGCTGCCATTCGGTGGCGCGCGTCGCCCTGCAACGGCGGACGCTCGAGGAGTGGTCGCTGCACATGGACTTCCATGTCGGCCAGTATCCGACCACGGAATACCAGGCCGGCGGACGCGACCGCGAATGGTTCAAGATCGCCAAGGAAGAGGTCGCCCCGGCGCTGGCGAAGATGCTGCCGTTCGACGACCAGGCCTGGACCGACTGGCAGGCCGCGGCGAAGCCTGACCCGGCCGGCGACTGGGTGTTCATCACCCGCCTGCCGGACCAGGGCCCGGCCTTCGGCAAGTTCACGCTCGAGCGTGGCGACGGCGGGTTGCGCCTTAGCGGAAGCCTGCGCACGGCGGCGGGCGACGACCTGCCGGTCAGCGGCAAGGTGCGGCTCTACACCGGCTTCGAGTGGCGGGCCTCGCTCAGCATCGGCGGCGACAGCTACCGCCAGGTGCTGGCGCTCAGCGCCGACGGCAACGGCCTGGCCGGCCGGCAGTTCCGCACCGGCGAGGACAGCCTCGGCGGCCGCTTCCGGGCCGCCCGGCTGGGCGGGCCGACGACGATCCTCGGCGCCGTGCCGGCCAACCTGAAGGCCGGCAACAATGGCACGGTGCAGGTCGTCGGTGCCGGCCTGACCGGCCTGAGCTTCGGTGACGGGGTCAGCGCCAGCGACATCGCGGCCAATGAGTTCGGCGCGGCGGCGAAACTGGCGGCGGCGGCCGCCGGGCAGGGCCCGGTATCGATCCGTGCCGGTGCGGCCGCGGCCAACGACGCCTTTGCCGTCTATGGCAAGCTCGACGCTCTGAAGGTGGAGCCGGCCTTCGCCATCGCCCGGGTCGGCGGCGGCGGTGGCTCGACGGCGCCGGTCAAGGCGATGTTCCAGGCCATCGGCTATCTCAACGGGCCCGACGGCCAGCCGGGCACCGACGACGACGTGCGCGTCGGTGAGGTGACGAGCAACTGGTCGGTGGCGGCGTTCGACGACATCGCCGAGCAGATGAAGGACACCGCGTTTGCCGGCACGATGGATGCGGCGGCCGGCATCTTCACCCCGGCCGCGGCCGGGCCCAACCCCGACCGCCCGTTCTCGACCAACAACGCCGGCAACCTGAAGGTGCTGGCGCAGGGCGAGGGTCTGACCGGTGAGGCACAATTGATCGTTACGGTGCAGCGCTGGAACGATCCGCCGATCCGCTGACCGAGACGGGAGCGACGGGCATGGGCATGCTGCATTTCCATCCGCACAACGTGCATCGCGTGCGCCGCGACGGGCGCGAGATCCTGTTCCATGTGCCGACCACGTCGCTGTTCGAGATCGACGAACTGGACGGCGAGGTGCTGGACCTGTTTGCCGAAAAGCGCAGCGTCGCCCAGGCCGACGTGCGCCACCGCTTCGGTGACCGGGTCAGCCCGGCCGAGGTGGCGCAACGGATCCAGGCCTTCGTCGACCTGGGCGTGGTCAGCGACGGCGTCGACGCGCCGGCGGACCGGCCGGCGGTGCAGATCGGCGCCTTTCCGCTCACCACCATCGTCCTCAACGTCAACACCGGCTGCAATCTGTCCTGCAGCTACTGCTACAAGGAGGACCTCGCGGCCCCGGCACACGGCGACCGCATGGACTTTGCCACGGCGCGCAAGGCGATCGAGTTGCTGTTGCACGAGAGCCCGGACCGGCAGAGCTACAATATCGTCTTCTTCGGCGGCGAGCCGTTGTCCAACATGGCCCTGATCCGCGAGGTGGTCGACTACGCCGAACCGCTGTTCGCCGAGCGCGGTGCCCGGGTCGACTTCACCCTGACCACCAACGCGACGCTGCTGACGGAAGAGCTGGTCGACTGGTTCGACCGGCACCGTTTCGGCCTGACCATTTCCATGGACGGGCCACGGGCGCTGCACGACCGCAACCGGCGCACCGTCGGCGGGCAGGGGACCTACGACGTCGTCGCCGCCAAGGCGCGGATGCTGCTCGAGCGCTACCGCTCACGGCCGGTCGGGGCGCGGGTGACCCTGACCCGCGGGGTGACGGACGTGGTCGGCATCTGGCGTCACCTGCAGGCCGAGCTCGGTTTCCACGAGGTCGGCTTCGCCCCGGTGACGTCGGGACCGATGCAGGCATTCCGGCTCGGCGGCGATGAACTGACGGCCGTGTTCGACAACATGAAGACGCTGGGCCGCCACTACCTGGAAGCGGCGGTGGCCGGACGCAACATCGGCTTCTCGAACCTGCATCAGCTGATGACGGACCTGTACGAGGGCCGCTCGAAGGCGCTGCCGTGCGGCGCCGGCGTCGGCATGCTGGCGGTCGACAACGCCGGCGCGCTCAACCTCTGCCACCGCTTCACCGGCTCGGAGATGGACACCTTCGGCAGCGTCGACGACGGCATCGACCGCATGCCGCTGGCGTCGTTCCTGGAACAGCGGGCCGGGCGGGCGGACAAGGCATGCGCCACCTGCCGCATCCGCAACCTGTGCGCCGGCGGCTGCTATCACGAGTCCTATGCGCATTTCTCCGATCCGCTGGTGCCGACCTATCACTACTGCGACCTGATGCGCGACTGGATCGACTTCGGGATCGAGGTCTACAGCGAGATCCTCGCGCGCAACCCGGCGTTCTTCACGGATCACATCCTGCCCAGGAGGGCCTACGGCAAATGAAACACCTCAAAGCGCTGAACCAGAAGGCCGAGCGCGTAAAGGCGGCGGTCGACCAGGATGCCATGGACGAGGTGCGGGCGATGCAGACCATCGTTGCCGGTTGCTCGGCCACGCTCGACCCGGGTTGGGAGGTCGATCCTTTCGGCGGGGTCGCCGCCCTGTGCCAGCCGATGGAGGCCGACCTCTACGGCTGCTCCGACCCCTGCTGGTGGCCGGCACAGGTGCCCGACACCATGAACTCCTACCCGGACTGGAACGCCAATGCCGACAACGCCGCCCGCGACTGGCGGGCTTTGGGCACGGTGTTCCCGTCGGACAGCGAAACCTGAACGCGGCCAAGTGGGGGACAAGATGCGCAACCTGCTGAAGGCATGTGCCGGACTGGCGATGGCGGCCGCCCTGATGCCGGCGACCGCCGGCGCCAAGGACTACCTGGTGACGATCTCCAAGCCCGGCCACCTCTATGTCATCGATGCCGCGGCGCGCAGCGTGGTCAAGGACTGCCGCCTCGGCTTCAACGTCAACCCGGCGGTGTTCGTGATGTCGCCGGACAACCGCATTGCCTACATCCTGGGCGGCCGCTGGTCCGAGCTCTACGGCGTCGACATCGAGACCTGCGACATAACGTTCAGCGCCAGGCAGTCGAGCGAAAAGGTGCGGGTCAGGACGATCGCGTCGATCGCCGTGTCCAAGGACGGCAAAGAGCTTTACACGGTGCAGAACCCGGTGCGCCTGCTGCCGGACCGCTACGAGGTGATGGCGCCGCGCCTGGCCGTGTACGACACCACCGCCGGCCGCGATGCCAGCCCGGCGCGGACCTATCCGGCACCGCGCCGCATCACGGTAATGGCGACCGGGCGCAACGGCGCGCTCTACGCCGCCGGCCACGACGTGTTCGAGATCGACCCCAAGACCGGCGCGACCTCGGTCAAGATCGCCAACGCCAACTGGGACCGGCCGAGGTACAGCCCGCCCGACGTGCTCGCCTTCTGGCCGGTCGGCAGCCAGAACGACGAGTTTCTGCTGCTCTACACGGCGGCCGTGTTCCAGAGCGAGAAGATGGAGGAGCTCGCCGATTTCGTCTGGGGCTACCAGACCATCGATCTGACCAGTGGCGACAGCAAACTGGCCGACTTCGCCTCGATCGAGGTGCTGATGTTCACCGCCGTGCGCAATCCGCAGAAGCCGAACGAGCTGTTCGGGGTCTATACCCAGCTCTCCAAGCACGACATCGACAAGCGCGAGTTGATCAAGCGGGTCGACCTGCCGCACACCTACTACGTGGTGAATATCTCCAGCGACGGCCGGGAAGTCTATGTCGGCGGCACCAACGACGACATCGGCGTCTACGATTCCCAGACGCTGGAGCGGATCGGCGAAGTGCGGCTGCCGTCGGGCGGCGACATGGCGGCGGCGACGCTGCACGTGATCCAGCGCGGCGGCTGATCTGTCGCGGCATAACCCGGCATGACGACGCCGGGCGCGTCCGATCGCGAAGTGGCCGCAACAGCGCGGCATCCGTCGCGTGCCGACGTCGTCGGCGGCTTCGCGACACGGTTCTCGACGTGGCTGTTCGGCGCCTCGGCGGCGGCTTGGCTGGCGCCGGTGCTGCGCCCCTATCTGCGCCCGCTGGCGGCACTGCTGGCGTTGTCGTTCCTGGCCGCCGGCGCTGCCCTGCTGCCGCCCTACCTGACCAAGCTGATCATCGACGACGGGCTGCTCGCCGGCGACCGGCAGGCGCTGATCGGCTACACCGCGGGCTTTTTTCTGTTCGGCTTCGCCGCGCTGCTGCTCGGCGCCGTCAACAACCTGCTGCACCTGCGCTTCTCGGCCCGCATGCTCGCCGACCTGCGGGCCTGGCTGTTCGCGCACGTGCTGACCCTGTCGCCTCGCTGGCATGCCGGCATGCAGACGGGCGAGATGATGAGCCGCTTCGACGGCGATGCCGGCGAGATCCAGCAATTCGCCTTCAATGCCCTGCTCACCGGCACCGGCAGCCTGCTGCGGCTCGGCGGCGGGGCCGCCATGGTGTTCGTGCTGGAATGGCGTCTCGCCCTGCTCGCCCTGGCCCTGGCGCCGCTGGAACTGTTGTTTCTCGCCTGGGCCCGGGGACGGACCGAGCGGCACGGTCACCTGGTGCGCCAGCGTCGCGGCGCCCTGGCCGCGTTCCTGGCCGAGAACATGGCGGGATTGCCGGTACTTCAGGCCCTGGTGGCGGAGCCGGCGCGGCAGCACGCCCTGGCAACGACCCAGCGCAGCCTGGTGACGGAGTTGCTGGCAGCCCGGCGCTGGCAGGAGCTGACCCAGATCGTGCCGCTGAGCGCCATTGCCCTGTTGCGGGCGGTGATCTTCGTCGTCGGGGGCCTGTGGGTGATCGACGGCAGCTGGCAGCTCGGCTCGCTGATCGCCTTCACCGCCTATGTCGGCTTCCTGGTCGGGCCGATGCGCAACCTGCTGGGGCTCTATCATGCCCAGGCCCGGGTCAAGGCGGCAACGCAACGGCTGGCGGCATTGGCAGAACAGGCGCCGGAGGTGAGCGATCCGCCGGCGCCGCTGGCACTTCCGGCGGGCAACGGCCACCTGCGTCTGCGCGGCGTCGATCTCCGCCATCCGGGGCAGTCCGGGCCGTTGTTCGCGAACTTCGACCTCGATCTGCCGGGCGGCAGCAAGCTGCGTCTGGCCGGGGCCTCGGGGGCGGGCAAGTCCAGCCTGCTGGCCCTGCTGCAGCGGCACTACGATCCGGACGCGGGCGAGGTCACGCTCGACGGCATCGATCTGCGCCGGCTGGCCCTGCGGGACGTGCGCACGGCGGTCCGCCTGGTGCCGCAGTCCGCGCTGCTGTTCCGCGGCTCGGTCGCGGACAACCTGCGCCTGGCGGCGCCGGCCGCCGATGCCGATGCCATGCGTGCGGCGCTTGCGCTGGTGCAGATGGAAGACTGGTTGCGGCAACAGCCCCGGGGCCTGGAGACGCCGCTCGGCGAACGCGGCCTGGACCTGTCCGGCGGCGAGCGCCAGCGGCTCGCGCTGGCGCGCGCGCTGCTCGAGCCGTTCCGTGTCCTGGTGCTGGACGAAAGCCTGTCCGAGGTCGATGCCGAACGGGTCGGCGCGATCATGGCGGCGCTCGATGCGCGCTTCGCCGGCTGCACCCGGATCGTCGTCAGCCATGGTGCCGCCGAGGCCTACGGCCGGTTCGACGAGGTGATCGACCTGTCGGCGTCGACCGTGTCGGTGGACGGCGAATGACGGTGATCGTCGGTCTGGTCGACGGCCCGCTGTCTGCCGGCGCGGTCTCCCTGGTCCGCGTCGCCAGCTTCGATGGCACGGCGGACCAAGCCGTCGACGCGTCGCCGGGTGCACGGCATGCCGCGGCCATCGCCGCGAGCATCGTGCGCCACGAGGCCTCGGTGGCGTTCGCCAACGCGGCGATCTTCGGTGAGCGCCTGACACTGGCACCGGCGCAGCTCCCGACGGCCCTTGCCTGGCTTCTGGAACGGCCGCCCGACGTGCTGCATTGCAGCTTCGGCTTGGCCACTGTCGATGGCGAACTGGCCGCCGCCTTCGCCCGCGCGGTGGCGGCCTGTCGTTTTGTCGTCGCCGCAGCACCGGCGCGCGGCCGACCGGTCTACCCTGCGGCCCTGCCGGGCGTGCTGGCGGTTTCCGGCGACGCCCGCTGCGGTCCCGACGACTGGTCGTGGTTGAACACCGCGCAGGTCGATTTTGGCGCCCATGTCGTCGCCGCGCACGATCCGGCGGTGCGCGGCGCCAGCGCTGCCGCGGCTCATTTCACCGGACTGCTATGCGCAAAACTGAGCGATGCCGGTGCCGGCGCAAGCGATGCGGCGGTACTCGAGGCGCTGCGCCGCGATGCAAGCTGGCGCGGACCCGAGCGCCGCCACTAGCCGGCGTCGGCGTCGGCCCAGCCGACGCGGGTCCGCCGCGCGGCGATGTCGGGATGCAGGATGCGCGCCGGCGGGAAGGTGACGGTAACCGTGGTGCCGGCGCCTGGCGTGCTGTCGATGGCGATATCGCCGTCATGCAGCTCGACGAACGACTTGCTGAGCGACAGGCCCAGGCCGGTGCCTTCGTACTGTCGCGCCAGCGAGCCGTCGGCCTGGGTAAACGGTTCGAACGCGACTTCGATCATCGTATCGGTCATGCCGATGCCCGTGTCGGTGACGTAGATCGTCAGGCCACCCGCCGCCGGTGTGACAGCGCGGATTTCGATGCTGCCGTCGGCGGGGGTGAACTTCACGGCGTTCGAGAGCAGGTTCAGGAAGGTCTGGCGCAACAGGCGCTGATCGCCCCAGAGCACGGGGGCCGGATCGCCGTTGGTCACGGAGATCGTGACGTTTTTCTCCTGCGCCTGGCTTTCCAGCATCCGCTGGCAGCTCTGCAGCAGTTCGCGGATGTCGACCTCGGCCTCGTTGAGCTCGATGTAGCCGCTGTCGACCCGGGCCAGATCGAGAATGTCGTTGATGATGGCGAGCAGGTGCTGGCCGCTGCTCTCGATATCCCTGGCATAGTCCTTGTAGGCCTGGCTGCCCAACGGTCCCATGATTTCCTGGGCCAGGATCTGCGAGAAGCCGATCACCGCGTTGAGCGGGGTACGCAGCTCGTGGCTCATCGTCGCCAGGAACTTGGACTTGGCGGCATTCGCCGACTCCGCCTGCTGCAGCGCCCGTCGGGCGGCCCGCTCGGCCCGCTTGTTCACTGTCACGTCACGCAACATGATGGTGAACACCATGTCGCTGCCGCTGCCGTACTTGGAAACCGCTGCCTCCGCCGGGAACTCTTCGCCATGCTTGCGCAGACCGGTGATTTCACCGCGCCGGCCCATGAGACGGCTGCGGTCGCGCGCCCGTGAGAACGCATCGATGTGCGCGGCATGGACGCCACGTGCATGTTCCGGCAGCAGCCGGTCCAGCGGCTGCCCGAGCATTTCGTCACCGCCATAGCCGAAGATGGCTTCGGCCGCGCGATTGAACAGTACAATCCGCTGCTGCGCGTTGACGGAGATGATCGCCTCCGGCGCCATGTCCATGATGGCAGCCATCCGCGCCTCGCTGTCACGCAGGGCGGCTTCGGCGATGTGATGCTCCGTGACGTCGCGGACGATCCCTTCGATCCCGGCAGGCTCGCCCTGATCGCCCTGCACCAGCCGCGCGCTCAACGACACCCAGACGACGGCGCCATGACGCTGTCGCAACGGTGCCTCGTGATGCCTGACCTCGCCATGGCCGGTTTCGATGGCGGTGTTGAAGGCATCCCATTCGTCTGGATTGGCGAAGAGATCCGCCAGCCGGCGCCCGAGCAGATCGTCGACGGGCCAATCGAGCAGTTCCGTGGCCGACGGCGAGACGATGATGATGCGCCCGTCGGTGTCGGCGCGGAAGTAGGTGTCCAGCATGTTTTCGAGGATGCCGCGGTACTGGCGTTCACTCTGCCGCAAGGCTGCATCGGCGCGGCGAATGCGCCGCAGCACCAGCACCAGTGCCGACATGCCCACGGCGACAACGCAGAAGATGACGCTGGCGAAGATCCATCGATTGCGCTGACCCTGGGCGGCCAGTTGAGCAGCGGCCGCGTCGTGCTCCGCCATGTGAAAGCGGAACAGCTGATCGGCCCTGAGGTTGAGCACCCGGATCGGCTCGCGCATGGCCTCGTACCGCACGGCTGTGGTCCCGCTGCCGTCGGACGATGCGAAGCTCGCTCTTGCCGCTTCCACGGCAGCAACGAACTGCTCCAGCGTTCCGGCCGAGATATCCGAGCCATAGTCCTGCTCTCGCAGGCGAAGGGCCTGCGCGATCTTGGTCAGGCGATGCAGGCGGTCGCCGATCTGTTCATGGTATTGCGATAGCCGTTCCGCTTCCCACCGATCTGCGCCGTCCCCCTGGTTGCTGGCCGCCAGGATCGTTGCCGCCGCTTCGCGGGCCCGGGCCGACCATTCGGCCGATTGCAGGTGATACTCGTTCATTGTCGACAGCAGCCGCAGCTCGGTGTGCTGCTGCCAGATCAGCGCGCCAAGGGTCGCCGTCCAGATGACCGCCAGGCCGGCGAACAAAACGAACACGTAGAATGACGTTGCCCGACGGAACGTACTCATGCGGTGTTCTCGCGGCACGTCATGCTCAGAGCAACCCCAACTCGCGAGCCCCGTCGATCAACTCCTGGAAGTCCTCGACCCGCGCCGGCAGGTAGCCGCCGGCATCGATATCGTCGAGGATGCGCCCCTGTTCGGGGTGGCTTGGGTCCAGCTCGAGGAAGGCGGCAACGATGCGCCGGCGGACATCGGGGGGCACCGATGCCTGGGCGGCCCAGGCGTTGTCGGGATATGGGGGGGTTTTCCACAGAATGCGCACGTCGCCGCCGCTCAGCCTGCCGTCGGCCAACATGCCATCGACGATACGGCCGTTGGCCACGCCAAGGTCGACCTGGCGGTCGCGCACCAGGCCGACCGTGCGGTCATGGGCATCGGCGTAGCGGACGTCGCCAAAATGGTCTTCGGGCTCGATGCCCATTTCCAGCATGAAGTGGCGCGGCATCAGGTGACCTGACGTCGACAGGGTCGAGCCGAAGGCGAAGCTGGCGCCGGCAAAATCCTCGACCGAGCGGCGCGGGTCGTCCGCGCGGGCGACAAAGTAACTCTTGAAGTGCACATCGGTGTCGCGGAACACCATCGGCACGGCGTCGTGTCGCAGATGTGCCTGGATGAAGGTCAGGCCACCGAGACGGGCGAAGTCGATCTTGCCATCGCGGAACAGGGCGAGGATCTCGCCGTAGTCGGCGGGAATGACCAACTCGAGGGCGACACCGGTGTGGGTCGCCAAATGGGCGATCAGCGGCGCGTACTTGGCCCGCACCCGTTCCGCGCTTTCGTCGGGCAGGAGGCCGACCCGATAGGGGCCTGCGGCCGGCCTATCGCCATCCCGGCATCCACCGACCAGCATCAGCGACGCGGCAAGCAGGCCCAGGAAGAACCGACGGCCCGGCCGATTGCCGGCCCGACGCTGCGCCGGAAGCTCCGCGCAACGCGACCGTTCCTCCCAGGAATGGCCATTTCGGTCTGGCATCGCCCCAGTGCCCCCACCGCGCTGCAGATCCGCCACTATTGGCTAGCTTAATGAAACGTAGGAAGTCCTAATAAAGCGTTTACGAATGGCGATATGCCTTACGTGGCCGGCACTTGCCGCGCGTTGACCATGCCGGCATCGCCGTGGGCGGCGGCCACATCGCCACCGCCGCGCCCGGCCGGATCGGCATTCAGTTGACGACCTTGAGATCGGGCGGACGGCCGGAGCCGGCGACGCGACTTGCCGGGAACGAAAGGGCCACCGACGTGCCGATATCGGGCGTGCTTTCGATGTGGATGCGTCCGCCGTGCAGTTCGACGAAAGACTTGCTCAAGGACAGCCCCAGACCGGTACCTTCGTATTGCCGCGTCAGCGGGTCGTCGGCCTGCGCGAACGGCTCGAAGGCGACCTTGACCTCCTTGGCGGTCATGCCGATGCCGTTGTCTTTGACGGTGATCACAACGTCGCCGTCTTCGCTTCGCGACACCCTGGTTTCGATATGGCCCCCGTCCGGCGTGAACTTCACCGCGTTGGAGAAGAGATTGAGCAGCGTCTGCCGCATCAGGCGCTGATCGGCCCAAAGCACCAGTGGCTGCTCGGCTGGTAGCAGGACGAATTCCAGGCCTTTTTCCTGTGCCTGTTGCGCCAGCATGCGCCAGCAGCTTTCGAGCAGGTCGACGACCGTGACTTCCGACTCGTGGAGTTCGATCTGACCGGCATCGATGCGTGCCAGATCGAGGATGTCGTTGATGATCGCGAGCAGGTGCTGCCCGCTCTTCTCGATATCGCTGGCGTACTCGCGGTAGGTATCGCTGCCCAGCGGCCCGAGGATTTCCTTGGCCAGGATCTGCGCAAAGCCGATCACCGCGTTCAGGGGCGTGCGCAGCTCGTGGCTCATTGTCGCCAGAAACTTCGATTTCGCGGCGTTCGCCGCTTCGGCATGTTGCAGCGCGTTCGCCGCTGCCTGCTCGGCCCGCTTGCGGTCGGTGATGTCGTGCAGCATCACCGTGAACATGATCTCGTCGCCGACTTCGAGCCGGGCGATCGAAGCTTCGGCGGGGAACTCCTGGCCGCCCTTCCTCACGCCGGCGATGCTGCCGCGCCGGCCCATCATGCGGCTGCTCTCCCTGCCGGCGGCGAAGATGCGGATGTGCTGGGCGTGCAGCTCCCGCACTTCTGCCGGCAGCAGGCGATCGAGCGGCTGGCCCAGCATTTCCTCGGCGGCGTAGCCGAAGATGTCCTCCGCGCCGCGGTTGAAAAGCACGACCCGCAGATTGGAATCCAGCGAAATGATCGCCTCGGGCGCCATCTCGGTCATTGCCGCGATGCGGGCCTGGCTGTCGCGCAATGCCGCTTCGGCCAGGCGTTGTTCGCTCACGTTGCGCAACACGCCTTCCACGCCGCGGGCGCCGCTATGCTCGGCTGGCAGCAGCCTGGCATTGGCCGAAACCCAGACGGTCGCGCCGTCCTGCCGGCGCAGCGGGAGCTGGAAGTTCTCCACTTCACCGCCTGCGGCGGCTATGTCCGCGCGAAACCGCTGGATCCCGTCGGCCTCGACACAGAATTCGGATAGCGGCCTGCCAAGCAACTTATCGACCGGAAGGCCGAGCAGGCTGGCTGCCGAGCGTGATGCCATGACGATGCGGTCGTCGCCGTCGGTGCGGTAGTAGGTGTCGCGCATGTTGTCGAGGATATCGCGGTACTGCTGTTCGCTCTGTCGCAACGCGGTGTCCGCGCGCCGGATCCGGCGCAGGATCACGACCAGCACCACAACCCCGAAGCCGATGATCACAGCCAGGACGCTGCCGACAATCAGACGATTGCGCCGCTGCTGCTTGGCGGCGTGCATCGCGACCAT
>Ga0056121_1000244_pt1 | contig 17789 bp, 16 predicted proteins | sample WorMetHEROISLAND_FD_83872 | JGI IMG/M metagenome (GOLD analysis project Ga0056121, IMG submission 83872) | Marine gutless worms symbiont microbial communities from Max Planck institute for Marine Microbiology, Germany - Olavius sp. 1 HERON ISLAND ...
ACCAGCAGGAAAAACAGAAACGGGCCCAGCAGCTGGCGCAGGATGTAACGCTGCAGTCTGTTCACGGCGACGGATCATACAGGCCACGCGGTGGAAATCGAAGCGTTGCCCGTCCCGTCGCCGGACCCGCGCGCCGATTTGCCTCGCGCGCCGCGGTCGATAATATGGCCGGCCATTGCGCCCGGGGCTTGCCGCCCGGCCTGAACGAACAGCGGAGCTGTCGATGCGGATCTCTCTCACCAACTACGCCTTGCCCAAGTCCGGGGCCGTGGTCGCCACCGTCCTGAAGGGCGGCAAGCTGCTGCCGGCAGCGGCCAGGCTCGATAAAGCCAGCAAAAAGGCGCTCAGCCGGGCAATCAAGGGCAGTCGCTTCAGTGGCGACAAGGGCGATTGGCTGGAGATCATTGCGCCAGCCGGGATCGACGCCGATCGGGTTCTGCTGGCCGGCGTCGGCGGCGCCGCCGACGTCAGCGCCGTCAGCCTGCAGAACCTCGGCGGCAACGTCGTGCACAAGCTCGCCACCAGCGGCCTGAAGTCGGCGACGGTAGTGTGCGACGCGATTCCGGGGGTGAAGCTCGAAGTGACGGAAATGGCGGCCCATATCGCCTATGGCGCCAACCTCGGCAGCTACCGATTCGACAAGTACCGGACCACCCGCAAGGCCAAGGAGAAGCCGAGCCTGAGCACGGTCAGCATTGCCGTCGAGGGCGCCGGCAAGGCGCGCCGGGCCTACGCGCCGCTGCGCGCCATCGCCGACGGCGTCGCCTTCACCCGCGATCTCGTCAGCGAGCCGGCCAACGTGGTCTTTCCGGAGAGCTTCGCCGCCGAATGCCGCAAGCTGGCCAACCTCGGCGTGAAGGTCGAGGTGCTGGGCGAGGCGCGCATGCGCCGGCTCGGCATGGGCGCGCTGCTCGGCGTCGGCCAGGGCAGCCGGCGGGAAAGCCAGCTCGTGGTGATGCGCTGGAACGGCGGCCGCCGCAGCGACAAGCCGGTCGCTTTCGTCGGCAAGGGGGTGACGTTCGATACCGGCGGAATCTCGCTCAAGCCCGGTGCGGGCATGGAGCAGATGAAGTGGGACATGGGCGGCGCCGGCACGGTGGCCGGACTGATGAAGGCGGTGGCCGGCCGCAAAGCCAAGGCCAACGTGATCGGCATCGTCGGACTGGTCGAAAACATGCCCGACGGCAACGCCCAGCGGCCCGGCGACGTGGTGACCTCGATGTCCGGTCAGACCATCGAGGTGATCAACACCGATGCCGAAGGGCGCCTCGTCCTGGCGGATGCGCTCTGGTACACCCAGGACCGCTTCAAGCCGCAGTTCATGGTCGATCTGGCCACCCTGACCGGGGCCATGATCATCGCCCTGGGGCATGAACATGCCGGGCTGTTCTCCAACAACGACGAACTGGCGCAGCGGCTCAGCGAGGCCGGCCAGACGGTCGGCGAGGCGGTCTGGCGGATGCCGTTGGGCGATGCCTACGACAAGCTGATCAACTGCGACGTCGCCGACATGAAGAATGTCGGCGGTCGCGGTGCCGGCAGCATCACCGCGGCGCAGTTCCTGCAGCGCTTCGTCAACGACCTGCCGTGGGCGCATCTCGATATCGCCGGCGTCGCCTGGGCCGACAAGGGCAGCCCGACGGTGCCCCGGGGCGGCGTTGGCTGGGGCGTGCGGCTGCTCGACCGTCTCGTCGCCGAGCACTACGAGAGCTAGGCCGACGGCGCTGCCGTGAGCGAGGTCCGCTTCTATCATCTGCAGAAGTGGCCGCTGGAACGGGCGCTGTCGCAGCTCCTGGCGAAGGTTCTGGAACGGGGCCATCGGGCCGTGCTGCTGGCCGGTTCGGAGGACCGGGTCGAGGCGCTGAACGCGCTGCTTTGGACCTATGAGCAACGCTCCTGGCTGCCGCACGGTTCGGCGCACGACGGCACCCCGGAAGAGCAGCCGATCTTTCTCGCGGTCGAGCCCAGCAACCCCAACGACGCCGACGTGCTGGTGCTGGTCGACGGCGTGACGGCGAACGACCCCGACGACTTCGCTCTCATCCTCGACATGTTCGACGGCCGCGACGAGGCGGCGTTGGCGGCCGCCCGCGAACGCTGGCGCACGCACCAGACGGCCGGCCGGCCGCTCACCTACTGGCAGCAGACCGACGCCGGCGGCTGGGAGCAGAAGGCTTAGAAGGTGTTGGCTTTGGCCGGAATCGGCCACGCTAGGGGGCGAGGTTCGACCAGTTTCGTTGTCGCGTGCATGGACGCCGGCTTTCGCCGGCGTTTCAGACGAGGTTGCTGAATCGCCGGCGTAAGGCGGGGTCCACTGCTAGCGATTCCAACTGAACCGATGATGCTCTAACCAGCGCTGTCGGCCTCAGCCAGTTCGAGGGCCTCGGCGGCGCTGAGCCATTCCCCCTCGGCCGCGGCGATGGCGCTGCCGATTTCCGCACGCCGTCGGTTCAGGTCGGTCGCCTGGGCCGGGACCCGGGCATAGAGATCCGGGGCGGCGAGCTGGCGCTCGACCTCCTTCAGTTTGCTCTGCAGCGCCTGCAACCGCCGCTCGGCCGCGCGTACGCGTTGCCGCAGCGGCGACAGTGCCTCGCGCCGTTGCGCGGCATCCTGCCGGGCCTTTCGGCGATCGCCGTTGCCCTTGGCTTCCGCCTGCGCTGCCGGTGCGACCGGCTCGGGCGTGGCGCTGCCGCCGTCGGCGATGCCGCGCCGGTAGTCGTCCAGATCGCCGTCGAACGGGCGCACCGTGCCGTCGGCGACCAGCCACAGCCGTTCCGCCGCGAGGTCGACGAGATGTCGGTCATGGCTGATCAGCACCACCGCACCGGCATAGTCGCTCAAGGCATGGATCAGCGCCTCGCGGGCATCGATGTCGAGATGGTTGGTCGGTTCGTCGAGGATCAGCAGCTCGGGCTCGTCGGCGGTGATGGTCGCCAGCGCCAGGCGCGCCCGCTCGCCGCCCGACAGACCCGCTGCCGTCACCTTGGCGCGCTCGCCGACCAGGCCGAAGCGTCCCAGATGAGCCCGCACTTCGTTTTCGCGTTTGCCGGGCATCAGCGGCGTCAGTTGGCTGAGCGCCGTTTCGTCCGGGCGAAACTCCTCCAGCAGATGCTGGGCGAAGAAGCCGACGTTGAGTTTACCGGCCCGCCGCACGTCGCCGCTCTCCGCCGCCAACCGGCCGGCGAGCAGCCGGGCGAGCGTGGTCTTGCCGTTGCCGTTGGGGCCGATCAGGGCGATGCGGTCGTCGGGATCGATGCGCAGATCGAGATCCTGCAGCACCGGCGCACCCGGCGCATAGCCGACGGCGGCGGCCTCGGTCGTGAGCAGGGGCGGGCGCAGGGAGCGCGGTGTCGGGAACTCGAATGCCAGATGCGGTTCTTCGACCGCGGCGGCGATCGGTTCGAGCCGGGCCAGCGCCTTCAGCCGGCTCTGTGCCTGGCGCGCCTTGCTCGCCTTGTAGCGAAAACGGTCGACGAAGGCCTGCATGTGCTTGCGCTGGGCCTCCTGGCGCTGGCGCAGCTTCTGGTCCTGGGCCTGGCGCTCGCGCCGGCGCCGCTCGAACTCGTCGTAGCCGCCCCGGTAAAGGGTCAGCTTGCCGTCCTGGAGATGGAGGATGTGGTCCACCGCCCGGTTCAGCAGATCGCGTTCGTGGCTGACCAGCACCAGCGTATGCGGATAGCGCCGCAGGTGTCCCTCGAGCCAGAGCACGCCCTCCAGGTCCAGGTAATTGGTCGGCTCGTCGAGCAGCAGCAGGTCCGGCTCGGCGAACAGCACGGCGGCGAGAGCCACCCGCATGCGCCAGCCGCCGGAGAAGGATGACAGCGGCCGGGCCTGGGCCTCGGCGTCGAAGCCCAGCCCGGCGAGAATCCGTGCCGCCCGGGCCGGGGCCGCCTGGGCGCCGATCTCGACCAGCCGGGCGTGCACCTCGGCGGCGCGCTCGGGCGCGGGCTCGCTGTCGAGTTCGTCCAGCAGTTCGGCCCGTTCGCGGTCGCCGGCCAGCACGAAATCGACGACCGCGGTGTCGCCGCCGGGCGCCTCCTGCGCCAGGGCGGCAATCCGGGCGCGCCGCTGACACTGCAGGTCGCCGTCGTCCGCCGTCAGCTCGCCGGTGATCAGGCGCAACAGTGTGCTCTTGCCGGCGCCGTTGCGTCCGACCAGGCCGACCCGACGACCGGCCGGTATATGCACGCCGGCGCCGTCCAGGATGGTCCGTGTGCCGATGCGGTAGACCACGCCGTTGAGATGCAGCATTGCCCTATCCCGTTGCTGCCGCGTAGTTACGGCCTGGCTGCCGGCGTGGCAAGATCGGCTGGCGGCAAAGCAGGGAGATTGCGGTGGCGGAGCTCGAGATCGGCGGCTACCAGCCGGGCGCGATTGGCCGCGTGGTCGAAATGCACGCGCGCTACTATGCGGAACATTGGCGCTTCGGGCTGTTCTTCGAACGCAAGGTGGCCGGCGAACTGGCGGCCTTTCTGGGCCGCTACGACGAGAGCCGCGACCGCTTTCTGTGCGCCCGGCGTGGCGACCGCGTCGTTGGTGCCATCACCGTCGACGGCAGCGAGCCCGAGAGTGCCAGGGAAACGGCGCATATTCGCTGGTTCATCGTCGACGCCGGCGAGCGCGGTGGCGGCGTGGGCGCACGGCTGATGGCGGAAGCCATGGGTTTCATCGCGGCGACCGGCTTTGTCGACGCCTATCTCTGGACCTTCGCCGGTCTCGACGCGGCACGCCGCCTCTATGAGCGGCACGGATTCGTCCTGGCCGAAGAGGTCGAGGCCGAGCAGTGGGGCACGCCGGTCCGCGAACAGCGCTTCGTCTGGGCCGCCCGGGGCGGTTGCGGCGGACCGGGCGAGCCGATATAACCGCGCCGTTTTTGCAGTGCAGCAATACCGCGAGGAAGCAGCGACGCCATGGCCATCGAACGTACTTTTTCGATCATCAAACCCGACGCGACCCGGCGCAACCAGACCGGGGCGATCACCGCCCGGCTCGAGGAAGCGGGCCTGCGGGTGATTGCGTCAAAGCGTGTCTGGATGAGCCAGAGCCAGGCAGAGGGTTTCTATGCGGTACACCGCGAACGTCCGTTCTTCGGTTCCCTGGTCGAATTCATGACCTCGGGGCCCTGCGTCGTGCAGGTTCTGGAGGGCGAGAACGCGGTGCAGAAGAACCGCGACGTGATGGGCGCGACCAACCCGGCGGATGCGGCCGAGGGAACGATCCGCAAGGATTTCGCGGAATCCATCGAGGCCAATTCGGTGCACGGTTCCGATGCGCCCGAGACGGCCGCCCAGGAGATCGCCTACTGGTTTGCCGAGACGGAACTGGTCGGCTGAACCGCGATCAGCCCCGGCTCAACTCTCGGGTAGCGGATTGAGCAGGCTGGCGTCGGCTGCCCGTTGGCCGCTGATGAGCACCCGCTCGCCAACCACCCGCACACGTCCCTCCGCGATCAGCCGCAGCGCCAGCGGGTAGATCCGATGCTCCTGCGCGAGCACCCGTGCCGCCAGGCTCTCGGCGCTGTCGTCGGCTTCGACGGGCACGGCGGCCTGCACGATGATCGGTCCGACGTCCATCTCGGCGCGGACGTAATGGACCGTGCAGCCGCTGATGCGTACGCCGGTCTCGAGCACCCGTTCGTGCACGTGCAGACCCTTGAAGGCGGGCAGCAAAGAGGGATGGATGTTGATCAGGCGGTCGCGCCAGCGGTTGACGAAGCTCTCGCCCAGCAGCCGCATGAAGCCGGCGAGACAGACGAACTCGGCGCCGGCCGCTTCCAGGGCGGCATTGAGGGCGGCATCGAAGCTCTCGCGGTCGCCGTGGCCGCGCCGGTCGACCACGGCCGTGGCGATCCCGGCCCGTTCGGCGTAGTCGAGGCCGGCAGCGCCGGCCCGGTCGGAGAGCACGCAGACCACGTCGGCAGCCAGGTCCGTTGCGGCGCAGGCATCGACCAGGGCGCGCATGTTGCTGCCCCGGCCGGAGATCAGGATCGCGACCTTAAGCCCGGGCATGCTGGAAGTCTGGCGCGGTGACGTCGACCACCGGCGCCGCGGCGTCCGGGTCGGCGACGATGCGGCCGATCGCGTGCACGGTCTCGCCGGCCGCCTGCAGGCGTGCCGTGACCGCAGCGGCGGCGTCCGGCGCCACCACGACGATCATGCCGATGCCGCAGTTGAAGGTGCGCAGCATCTCCGCGCTGGCGATGCCGCCGACATCGGCGAGCCAGCGGAACACGGCCGGCACCGGCCATTGCGTGCCGTCGATCTCCGCCCGCACGCCGCCCGGCAGCACGCGAACCAGGTTTTCCGCGATGCCGCCGCCGGTGACGTGGCACAGGCCATGCACGCCCCCGCCAGCGATCGCGTCCAGGCAACTGCGCACGTAGATCCGCGTCGGCGTCAGCAGCGCCTCGGCCAGGCTCTGGCGCGGCGCGAACGGGGCCGCCGCGGCATAGTCGAAGCCGAAGTCGGCGATCACCGCGCGGACCAGGGAGAAGCCGTTGGAGTGCAGGCCGTCGCTGACCAGACCCAAAACCACGTCGCCGGCGGCAATGGCGCCGCCGTCGAGCAGGTCTGCGCGCTCGACGGCGCCGACGGCGAAGCCAGCGAGATCGTAGTCGCCGTCGGCGTAGAGGCCCGGCAATTCGGCGGTCTCACCGCCGATCAGGGCGCAGTCGGCGCGGCGACAGCCTTCGGCGATGCCGGCGACGATGTCCGTGCCGGTCTGGACGTCGAGGCGGCCGCAGGCGTAGTAGTCCAGGAACATCAGCGGCGTGCCGCCGGCCACCACCAGGTCGTTGACGCACATCGCGACGAGATCGATGCCGATCCCGTCATGGCGTTTTGCGGCGATGGCGATCTTCAGCTTGGTGCCGACGCCGTCGGTGGCGGTCAGCAGCAGCGGATCGCGAAAGCCGGCGGCAGCGATGTCGAACACCCCGGCGAATCCGCCGAGGCCGCCGACCACGCCGGGGCGTCGCGTGCTCTCGGCCAGCGGCTTGATCGCTTCGACCAGACGCGCGCCGGCATCGATGTCGACGCCCGCTGCTTTGTAGCTGGAAGTGCCTATAACGGCCTCGCTAGGCTATAAGAGGGTACGCCGCAGTCGACGCGATGGGCGGCACCATACTCATTGTCCCGGTCTTTGCAATGCAGCGGCATCTGCGCCTTTTCGACCCTTGCCTGAAGCTGACGGCAGCCCTGGGGCTGGCCGTGGGCCTGGTTCTGACCGCCGGTGCCGTGCGCGCCCAGAGCCAGCCAGCGGGCGGCGCCATCGACTCGTTGATGGTGGCCCGCGGCGTCGCCGTCGACGCCACCGCCGAGATGGCGGTCGCCGCACGCGCCCTGGCCCTTGCCGACGGCCAGCGCCGGGCGTTCGACCTGGTGGTGCGGCGGATCACCCTGCGCGAGGACCACGGGCGCTTGCCGCAGCCGGATGCCGAGGCCCTCGACGACCTGGTGGAGGCGCTGGAGATCGCCGACGAGAAGACCTCGGCGGTGCGCTACCTGGCCAAACTGACGGTGCGTTTCAAACCGGCGCGCATCCGTGCCCTGCTGCAAGCGAACCGGGTGCCCTATACCGAGACCCGGTCCAAGCCGGTCCTGCTGCTGCCGGTGCTGGAGCAGGCGGGGGCGCTGTCGCTGTTCGAGGACGGCAACCTGTGGCGCGCGGCCTGGCAGGCGCTGGACCTGTCGCCGGATGCCCTGCTGCCGGTGCTGTTGCCGGCAGGCGATCTCGAGGACGTCACGCTGCTCGGAGCCGAATCGGCGGCCGCGGGCGAAGCCCGGCCCCTGGGGGCGATCAGCGAACGCTACCGCACCGATACCGTGATCGTGCTGCACGCCATCGTCGCCCGGGACCTCGCCGCCGGCGGCACCATCAAGGTCGATGTGGTGCGCCATTGGCTTGGCCAGGAGTTCGCGAACGTGGTGGTCACGGGCTACCGCGGCCAGGAGGGCGAAACCGTCGTCGATGTGCTTGACCGGGTGGCCAGGATCGAACTGGCGGAGCTCGAGGAGTCGTGGAAGCGACAGACGCTGCAGACCTTCGGGGACGGCGCCGTGCTGTCGGTGCGGGTGCCGCTTAACTCGCTCGACGACTGGCTGGCGATCCGTGGCCGCCTGGAGCGGATCGGCATGCTGCAGCAGTTCGAACTGCGGTCGATCTCGCGGCGCGCGGCGCAGGTCGTGCTGCACATATCCGGCGATCCGACCCGGCTGGACGTGTCGCTGCAGCAGCAGGACCTCAACCTGGTGCAGACCAATGGCTATTGGGAGCTGCGCCGGCGCGGCAGCGGGACCGACGACGGCGCGGCGGGGGCACCGGCAGATGACGGGCAGGGCGGTGTCCGCCAGGGCACGACGCAGTGAACCTGCCCAACGTCATCTCCCTGGGGCGGCTGCTCGCGGTGCCGCTGATCGTCTGGCTCATCGTCGTCGGCAACTGGCTCTGGGCGTTTGCCGTGTTCTGCCTCGCCGGGGCATCCGATGCGGTCGACGGTTTCATCGCCAAGCGTTTCGACGCCCAGACCCGGCTCGGCCGCTATCTCGATCCCATCGCCGACAAGTCGCTGTTGGTGGCCATCTACGTTGCCCTCGGGGTGCAGGATCAACTGCCGGCCTGGCTGGTCATCCTGGTGGTCTCCCGAGATCTGCTGATCGTCGGCGGGGCGTTGCTGCTCTACGCGCTCAATCACCGGCATGAGCCGACGCCTTTGCTGTCGTCGAAGGTGAACACAGCCGCGCAGATCGCCCTGGCCGCGCTGGTCCTGGCCAAGCTCGCCTTCGCCTGGCCGTTGTTCGACGCTCTGCTGATGCCGTTGATCGTCGCCGTGGCGTTGACGACGACGCTGTCCGGCGCTGCCTATCTTGTTGCCTGGGGGCGGCAGATGAACCGGATGGAAGAGCCGCCGCTGTGACGATGCGCGAGCAACTTCGCTACTGGGGCCTGGCCCTGGTGCTGCTCGTCGTGGCGATCTGGCTGCTGCGGACGATCCTGCTGCCGTTCGTGGCCGGCATTGCCGTGGCCTACTTCCTCGATCCTCTGGTCGACCGGTTGGAGGCGCGCAAGACGCCGCGCTGGGCGGCCACGACCCTGGTCCTGGCCGGCTTCAGCCTGGCCCTGGTCGCCGTTGTCGTGCTCCTGGTACCGCTGCTGCATCATCAGATCCTGGGCCTGGCCGAACGCCTGCCCGGTTACCTGCTGGCCGTGCGCGAAGCCGCCCTGCCGGTGGTGTCCGACGTGCTGCAGCGCCTGCGGCTCGACGTCGCGCGCGATGCCCGCGACCTGGTCAGTGGCATGACCGAGCAGTTGCTGAACGTGGTAACCGGACTGGTGGAGCGCGCCTGGAGCGGCGGCCTGGCGCTGTTCAACCTGCTGTCGCTGCTGGTGGTCACCCCGGTGGTCGCCTTCTACATGCTGCGCGACTTCGACCGCATGGTGAGCAAGATCGACGGCTGGCTGCCGCGCCAGCATGCACCGACGATCCGTCGCCTGGCCGCCGACATCGATTCCGTGCTGGCCGGCTTCGTCCGCGGTCAGGGCACGGTCTGTCTGCTCCTGGGTGCGTTCTACGCCGTCGCCCTGACCCTGACCGGGCTCGAGTTCGGCCTCATCATCGGTCTGCTGAGCGGCTTGGTGTCGTTCGTACCGTTCGTCGGCGCGGTACTTGGCCTGGTTCTGTCGTTGCTGGCGGCCGTGACCCAGTTTCTCCCCGAGGGCGACTATCTGCGTATCGCCATCGTGATCGCCATCTTCGTTGCCGGCCAGACGATCGAGGGCAACTTCCTGACGCCGCGCCTGCTGGGCAGCCATATCGGCCTGCATCCGGTATGGATCATGTTCGCCCTGTTCGCCGGCGGGGCGCTGTTCGGTTTCGTCGGCGTGCTGATCGCCGTCCCCGTGGCAGCCGTCGTCGGCGTCCTGGTCCGTTTCGCCGTCGACCGCTACCTGCAGAGCCGGCTGTTCGATACCACGGGCACGGAGTGACGCCGGTGGGTCAGCAGCTGGTGTTCGATCTGCCCCTCCGGACCGCCGTCGGCCGCGACGATTTCCTCGTCGCCGACTGCAATGGCGATGCCGTCGCCTGGCTCGACCGTTGGCCGGACTGGCCGGGCCCGGCGTTGTGCCTGTACGGACCGGCCGGTTGCGGCAAGTCGCATCTGCTCGACATCTGGCGCAGCCGCAGCCATGCCGCCGGGGTCCCGGCGGGGGCGCTGAACACGGCAACGGTGCCGGCGCTGGCGGCCGCGGGCGCGGTCGCCGTCGACGACGCCGACACGCCGGGCGAGGAAGCCGCCTTGCTGCACCTCTACAACCTGCTGCGCGAACGCGGCGGCTTCCTGCTGCTGGCCGCGCGCCAGCCACCCAGTCGCTGGCCGGTGCGGCTGCCGGACCTGCGCTCGCGCCTCAATGCCGCGCCGGCCGTGGGCGTGGAGCCGCCGGACGACATCCTGCTCGCGGCCTTGCTGCACAAGCTGTTCGCGGATCGCCAGGTGGTTGTGAATGAGGACGTCGTCGGCTATCTGGTGAAACGCATGGAACGATCGTTCGATGCCGCCGGCCGCCTCGTCGCCGCGGTCGATGCGGCGGCCCTGGCCGGGCAGCAGGCGGTGACAATTCCTCTGGTGCGGCGCATTCTCGACCGGCCGCACGACGACGATGTCGGTAGCGTGGAAGGCTGAGCTCATGATATCCGGCAAAGCGCGGAAAACCGGTATCGGCGACCTTTCCAGCCATGCATCCCGGCGGCGATGTTCATATCGCCTTCACGACTGACGCGCAGATTCTGCTAAACGAAGGAGCATATCGTGGCACGCAATAGAGACATCGCGCCGGCACCTGGCGGGCTTTGGCGCCAGCGCCGGACCTGTTGGCTGGCGGCCGCTGCCATGACGGCGCTGCTGGCGCTGCCGGCGCCGGCGCTGGCCCAGGCCGCGGCCCAGGGCCGTGCCGCCGCGGCGCTTGCGGCACCGGTGCTGGGGCAATGGTTCACCGAAGGCGGCAAGTCGCGGGTCGAGATCAAGCCCTGCGGCGAGACCTTGTGCGGCGAAATCGTCTGGCTGCAGGAGCCGAACGACGAGCAGGGCCGGCCCAAGACCGACCAGCGCAACCCCGACGAAGCGATGCAGTCGCGGCCGATCCTCGGCCTGAAGCTGCTCAACGGGTTTGTGCGTGACGGCGACAAGAACGTGTGGAAGAAAGGTAAGATCTACAATCCGGAAGACGGCAAGACCTACTCGGCCGAGCTCACCCTGGATGAACCGGGGCAGCTTGAAGTGCGCGGCTACGTCGGTCTGCCGATGTTCGGCAAGTCGCAGACGTGGACACGGGCGAAGTAGCCGGGGTCGGGGAAACCAGGACAGCGAGATGACGATGAGCGATGCCGCCAGTCGCGAACTGATTGCCGATGCGGGGCCGGACCTGGATGCCGTGCCCAGCGGGCAACGCTACATCAATCGGGAGCTGTCCTGGCTGGCGTTCAACCAGCGGGTGATGGAAGAGGCGCGCAACCGCGCACACCCGTTGCTGGAGCGGGTGCGCTTTCTGTCGATCTCCGGTACCAACCTCGACGAGTTCTACATGGTCCGCGTGGCCGGCCTGCATGGCCAGGTCGAGGCCGAGATCGAGCAGCTCAGCGACGACGGCCGGACCCCGGCGCAGCAGCTCGAAGCGCTCAACCTCGAGGCGGCGGCGCTGACGGCGGAACAGGGCCGCTACTGGCTGGAACTTGTGGACGAGCTGGCCGAGGCGGGCATCCAGGTGGTCGGCGGCGAGGAACTCAGCGACGAGGACAAGGTCTGGGCCGAGGAGTACTTCCTGCAGCGGGTGTTCCCGGTGCTGACGCCGCTGGCGATCGACCCGGCACACCCGTTCCCGTTCATCCACAACCTCGGCTTTGCCATGGTGCTGCAGCTGCGCCGCGAGGTCGACGGCACGCTGATGAACGCCCTGGTGCCGCTACCGGACCTGGTCGACCGCTTCGTCCGCCTGCCGGGCGACGGCATCCGCTTCCTGATCCTCGAGGACCTGGTCGGCCTGTTCCTCGATCAGCTCTTCCCGGGCTACCGGACCATCGGCCTCGGCCTGTTCCGCATCATTCGCGACAGCGACATCGAGGTGGAGGAAGAAGCAGAGGATCTGGTGCGGTTCTTCCAGACCGCCCTGAAGCGCCGGCGCCGCGGCAGCGTGGTCAGCCTGTGGGTCGATGCGGCGATGCCGGCCGACCTCAGTCACCTGGTGGCCCGCAACCTGGGCGTCAGCGACGGCGCCGTCATCGTCAGCGACGGCATCCTCGGCATCGCCGACGTCAAGGCGCTGATCGTCGACGACCGCCCGGACCTCAAGTTCGTGCCCTACAACGCCCGCTTTCCCGAGCGCATCCGCGAGCTCGGCGGCGACTGCTTCGCGGCGATCCGCCGCAAGGATATCGTCGTCCATCATCCCTACGAGAGCTTCGACGTGGTCCTGCAGTTCCTGCGGCAGGCGGCCCAGGACCCTGACGTCATCGCCATCAAGCAGACGCTGTACCGGACCAGCGACGACTCCCCGATCGTCAAGGCGTTGATCACCGCGGCCGAAGCCGGCAAGTCGGTCACCGCGCTGGTGGAGCTGAAGGCGCGTTTCGACGAGGAGGCCAACATCAAGTGGGCCCGCGACCTGGAGCGGGCCGGCGTCCACGTGGTCTACGGCTTTGTCGACCTGAAGACCCACGCCAAGATGTCCTACGTCGCCCGGCGCGAAGGCGATCGGGTGCGCACCTACGTGCACTTCGGCACCGGCAACTACCACCCGGTCACGGCGAAGATCTATACCGACCTGTCGTTCTTCACGGCCGATCCGGTGCTGGGGCATGACGCCGGGCGGCTGTTCAACTTCGTCACCGGCTACGCCGAACCCGAGCATTACAGCAAGCTGGTTACCTCGCCGCACGCGATGCGCGATCATCTGATCGAGCTGATCGACGCCGAGATCGCCCATGCCGCGGCGGGCCGGCTCGCCGCGATCTGGGCGAAGATGAACTCGTTGGTCGACGCCGAGGTGATCGACGCGCTGTACCGCGCCTCGTGCGCCGGCGTGTCCGTCGACCTGGTGATCCGCGGCATCTGCTGCCTGCGTCCGGGTGTGCCCGGCATGTCCGAAAACATCCACGTCAAGAGCATCGTCGGCCGCTTTCTCGAGCACAGCCGGATCGTCTGCTTCGGCAACGGGCATGGCCTGCCGTCGACCGACGCCAAGCTCTTCATCTCGTCGGCCGACTGGATGCCACGCAACTTCGACCGCCGCGTCGAGACCCTGGTGCCGATCGAGAACCCGACGGTGCATGCGCAGATCCTCGATCAGATCATGGTCGCCAACCTCAACGACCGCGGCCAGAGCTGGGAGCTGCAGTCGGACGGCAGCTACCGCCGGGTGCCGGCGAAACGCAACGATTTCGTCGCCCACCGCTACTTCATGACCAATCCGAGCCTGTCGGGCCGCGGCAGCGCGATGGAGACCTCGGAGGTCTCGCCGCTCGAGGTCACGGAGCGGGGATGACCCGGCCGGCCGGGACCGCCGTTCGCCGCGAACTGGCGGCCGGGGCGGCGCGCGATGGCGCCCTGGCGGCGGTTGTCGACATCGGCTCGAACTCGGTGCGCCTGGTGGTCTACGCCGGGCTGGTGCGGACACCGCTGGCGGTGTTCAACGAAAAGGTGCTGTGTGGGCTGGGCCGGGGCCTCGAGGTCACCGGCCATCTCGATGCCGCCGGCAAGGAACGTGCCCTGCATACCCTGCACCGCTTTGCCGACCTGCTGCGGCAGATGCAGGTCGGCCAGGTGCTGTCGGTCGCGACCGCGGCGGTGCGCGATGCCAGCGACGGCGGTGCGTTCCTGCGCCAGGTGGCGGAGACGACGGGCATCGATGCGCGCCTGATCGACGGTGCCGAAGAAGGGCGGCTGTCGGCTTTGGGCGTGCTCTCGGCCAGTCCCGAAGCCGATGGCCTGATGGGAGACCTGGGCGGCGGCAGCCTCGAACTGGTCCAGGTCCGCGACGGCGGAGTCGGCGAGGGGACGACGCTGCCGCTGGGGGCCCTGCGCCTGGCGGAGGTGGGTGCCCGCGGGCGCCGGCGCAAGCAGATCGACGCGGCGTTGAAGGGCATCGACTGGCTGCCGCAGGCCCAGGGCCGCTCGTTGTTCGTCGTCGGCGGCGCCTGGCGCGCCATCGGCCGCGTGCACATGTCGCAGAACGACCATCCGCTGCGGGTCCTGCACGGCTATCGGGTCGACACCGACGAGATGATCGGCTTCTGCGATCTGCTGGCCGGCTTCGGGGCGGAATCGCTGAAGTCGTTGACGGAGATCCCCAAGGGCCGGCAGGAGACGCTGCCGGTGGCGGCGCAGATCCTGCGCGCCGTCTTGCGCCGGGCGCGGCCGGCCCAGGTCGTGTTCTCTGCCTACGGCCTGCGCGAGGGCCTGTTGTTCGACGAACTCGACGCCGCCCAGCGGGCCCTGGATCCGCTGGTGGCGGCCTGCCGGCTGATCGCCCAGTTGACGCCACGGTTTCCCGTTGCCGGCGAAGACCTGCTGGCCTGGCTCGACCCGCTGTTCGCCGACGAGAGCGCGCCCGAACGGCGGCTGCGGCTGGCCGCCTGCCTGCTCAGCGATATCGGCTGGCGGATCCATCCGGACTACCGCGCCGATCATGCCATGGCCGACGTGCTGCACACCCCGGTGGTCGGGGTCGATCACCGCGAGCGCGTGACCCTGGCACTGGCCGCCCGGGCGCGCTATTCGCACCGCGGCAATGACACCGCCGCGCTGCCCTATCGCGCGCTCATCGACGAGGCCGACCTGGACTGGGCCTGCCGGGTCGGCTTCGCCGTGCGCCTCGCGCACACGATTTCGGGCGGCGTCCCCAAGGTGCTGCGGCAGTTCCGCCTGGAACTGCGGGAGCAACGCATCGTCCTGCGCTGTCTCGACGGGACGGCGGAGCCGCTAGAGGACGTGGTCGCGGCGCGGCTGCGCCACCTGGCGCGGGCGTTCGCTCGCCAGGCGATTTACCTGCCGGGCGGCTGACGCGCCGGCGCCGGCAACGGCCGTCTCAAGGACGGCCCGGCGGCGGCCGCAGCACCCGGAAGTGCTGCTGATCGACACTGATTGAGACGGGCAGGCGGGCCATGACGTCGCCGTCGCCCTGCACGGGTTCGCCGGTCCGGCCGGCGATCTCGACGCGGCTGGCCTGGTGGATGGCGAAGTCGGGCAGGGTGGGCAGGCGATCCGTGAGCATTGCGGTGCCATATCTGAGCGCATTCCAGGCCCCGCCGCGGGCGAACAAGCAGACCTGAAATCCGGGCTGATCCAGGCGTGCCGACGGTGCGCACACGTGCCGGCCGGCGTAGTAGCGGCCGTTGGCGACGATGGCCGATGCCGCCGTCGTGGTCCGGCCGTCGATGGTGATGCGGTAGGGGGCGAAGTCGAACTGCCTGAGCACGGTCAGGCTGCGCCAGACGTAGGCTGCTTTGCCCAGGCGCCGTTTCAGGTCGGGCGTGACCGCCGCGACGACGTGGGCGTCATAACCGACACCGGCCATCATGACGAAGCGGCGGCCGTTGGCCCGTCCGGGATGGATCGCCGCGGGCTGACCTTCGGCGATCAGCCCGGCAATGCGCGACGGCGTCGACGGCAGCCCCAGCTCGAGCGCCACCACGTTGGCGGTGCCGCAGGGAATCACGGCAAGCACCGGCGCCCGCGGACCGAAGCCGTTGATGGTCTCGTTGATGGTGCCGTCGCCACCGGCAACGGCGATGACGTCGACCTCGTCGGCTGACACGGTGGCGGCAATCTGCTCGGCGTGGCCGGCGTGTTCGGTGGCCTGCATGCGCACCTGGCAGCCGCGGGCGACGAGCTGCTGTTGTACCGCCGTGACGCGGGCACTGCGCCGACGACCCGCCACCGGATTGTGCACGATCAGCACCCGACGCCGGTCCCGGGCATGCCGCCCGCGCCGTGCCGCGCCGCCGCAATCGGGCCGGCTCAATCGGCCTGGTCGGTGTCGAGGCGGATCAGCCGGACCTGTCCGCCATGTGCGGCCAGCGCCAGCTCGCCCCGGCGCAGTGCCAGGGCGTCGTCGCCGAAGATCTGCCGGCGCCAGCCGCGCAACGCCGGTACGTCGGCATCCGGCGAGATCGCCAGCTTCTCGATATCGGATACCGTCGCCACCAGCTTTGTGGCGACGCCGTGTTGCTCGGCCTTGTGCTTGAGCAGCACCTTCAGCAGATCGATCGTCGGTCCCAGACCCTTGCGCGGTACCGGCTGGTGGACCGGGTTGGGAATATCGGCCTTCGGCAGGTCCAGGCCGGCCTGCACCGCCGCCACCAGCTCGTTGCCCGGGCGACCGTCGGCATAGCCCTTCGGCACCGCCCGCAGATTGCGCAGCTCGTCCACCGAATGCGGCCGCTCTGCGGCCAGTTCCTGGATCGCCTCGTCCTTGAGTACGTGGTTGCGTGGCGCATTGCGGCGCTGGGCCTCGCGCTCGCGCCAGGCGGCGACTTCCTTGAGGACTCCCAGGTACTGGCGGTTGCGGCTGCGCAGCTTCAGCCTCTGCCAGGCCAGGTCGGGTTCCAGCCGGTAGGTCGCCGGATCGGTCAGCGTCGCCATCTCCTCGTCAAGCCAGCTGGCGCGGCCTTCGCGGTCGAGTTCGGCGAGCAGCCACTTGTAAACGTCGCGCAGGTGGGTGACGTCGCTGATGGCATAACGCAGTTGGCGTTCCTTGAGCGGTCGGCGGCTCCAGTCGGTGAAGCGCGACGCCTTGTCGATGCGCTCGCGCGTGATCCGCTCGACCAGCTTGTCGTAGCCGACGGAATCGCCGAAGCCGCAGACCATCGCAGCGATCTGGGTATCGAAGATCGGGTGCGGGATCTGTCCGGTCAGGTGGAAGAATATCTCCACGTCCTGTCGCGCGGCATGGAACACCTTGCAGACCTGCTCGTTCTGCAGGAGTTCAAACAGCGGCGCCAGGTCCATGTCGTCGGCCAGGGGATCGATCACCGCCATGGTGTCGTCGTTGGCCGCCTGCAGCAGGCACAAGCGCGGCCAGTAGCTGCGGTCGCGCATGAACTCGGTGTCCAGCGCGACATAGGGCCCGGCGGCCAGCTCCTCGCACAGCGCGGTGAGGTCGGCGGTCTGGGTTATCAGGGGAATGTGGGGATCACGCGACATTGGGTGCGGCCATTGTGTAGACCGCCCGCCCGATGACCGCAAGCGCGCTTCAGCGGCTCCAGCGCGCGGCCGCCTCCTGGTAGGCGGCCAGGGCTTCGGCGTGCCGCCCGGCGCGGCTGAGGGCCACCCCCAGATGGTAGTGATTGAGCGCCCGCGACGGATTGGCCCGCGCGGCCTGGCGGCAGGCTTCGATGCCGGCCTCGGTCGCGCCTTCGGCATCGACGGCGAACCGCTTGCAGCGCACCTCGGCACTGCCGCCGGGGTCCGCGCCTTCGCCGGCGCCGGCCGCCGGGACCAGTTCGAAGCGGCGTTCCTGGCGCCGGCCGTCGACGTCGATGGTCACCACGCGCACCGGCGTGGCCGGTGCCTCGACGGTGACCGAGGCCCGGAACAGTCCCCGGCCTTCAAGCCGGGCCGGCACGCCATTGACCCGCACCGACAACAGCCGCATGCCGCCATGGGCGCGGCCCACCAATTCGGTGACCGGCAGGTCGTAGGCGACCGCCCGGTCCGTGCCGGGCTTCAACGGCGGCTCGATGATCTCGATCGACGACGGCGCCGGCCCGGCCTCGGCCTGGCTGCGCGGTGCCGGCACCG
>Ga0056121_1000245_pt1 | contig 17774 bp, 17 predicted proteins | sample WorMetHEROISLAND_FD_83872 | JGI IMG/M metagenome (GOLD analysis project Ga0056121, IMG submission 83872) | Marine gutless worms symbiont microbial communities from Max Planck institute for Marine Microbiology, Germany - Olavius sp. 1 HERON ISLAND ...
ACCTTATCTTTTTCCAAGTGCAGTCGTATGCATGAGATTTGTTTAAGACTCTTCCTGCACCGCTATAATACCGAATTGTTGCCGTCTGTTGGCTAATATTCCACTTATATATCAACCACTACCTCCTGTCCGATTGGAGGTTCGCGACGAAGCTTGAGTTGGGCACTCGTCGGTCTGAGGCGAAGCCTCGCTAGGGGTCTGCTGCGTGGCTCACGGATCGGCACGGCCGTTACGAACGCACAAGTCAGACCGGTCCCTGGCCCGTGCCGTCATCCGCCCGCTTCGGTCCGCCCAGCTGGGCGACGATCCGGTCGGCGACCCGGAAGGCGTTGGCATAGATGGTCCAGGTATAGGGCACACTGCCGCCGGTGGACATGAAGCTGCCATCGGTGACGAACAGGTTTTCCACCTCATGGGCGCGACAATCCCGGTCGAGCACCGAGGTCGCCGGGTCGTCGCCGAAGCGGCAGGTGCCGGCGACCAGATTGGTGGGCGGGGCGCCGGAGGCGAAGTGCAGCACATCCTCGACCCCCATCCGTTTCAGCACCTCTGCCCCTTTGGTAGCTAGGTACCAGCCGACCTGGAGGTTCCGGGCATGAAAGCCGGTACGGATGCGCGCTACCGGCAGTCCCCACTTGTCCTTGACCTGCGGATCGAGACGGACGAAGCAATCATCGACCGGCATCCAATCGCAGAAGGCCTCCACCTTGATGTAGATACCGTCGCGGAAGTGGGACTCCAGCCGGCGCTTGAGCGGCAGACCCCAGCGCAGGCCGTCCGGGCCCTGGGCCTGATCGTGGGCGCGGGCGATAGGTGTCGGGTGCCGGTGCACGAAGTCGATAGTGCCCCCCTTGGCCGGTGGGCCAAACTCAGGATCGTCGATCCGATACCAATCCTGTAACGCCCGGTTGATGAAGGTACGCGAGTCCTTGAGCGCCGCCGCTTGGGCCTCCGGGAGCCGGGCATAGACCAACCGCCCCGAGGCCGCACCGCCCCCGGCGAAGAGCAGATTGCGTCCGACCTGACCGCTGCCGTTGGCGAGACCCCGCGGATGGCGGGGTCCGACGGAGCCGAGCAGTAGCCGCGCGCTCTCGATGGCCTGACAGGCCACCACGTAGATGCCGGCATCAAGTCGCCGGCGGCGCCCGCCCCGGTCGTAATACTCCACCGCCGTCAGCCGGCCGGAGGGATCGCTCACCAACCGGCTGACCATGGCGTGGGGACGGATCTCGCAGCGGCCCGTGGCCACCGCCTGGTCGAGCAGTGCGGCGCGGGAGCTGCCCTTGGCACCGGTGGAACAGCCGGTGCTGCCGCAGCGCCCGCCGTTGTAGGAGCAGCCGCCCCGCCCCTTGGCGGCATAGGGCAAGATGGCCCGTGGGGTGGGAAAGGGGTGATAGCCGAGCCCGGTGGCCGCCTGATCGATCAGACCCGCCAGCGGATGCTCGGTGAGCGGCGGAAAGGGGAAATCCGGTCGGCTACGCGGTTCGAGATACGGATGGGGCGTGACCTGCCCGGAGACCCCCACTTCCTCCTCGACCCGACTATAGTAGGGCTCCAGGTCCTCGTAGGTGATGGGCCAATCGACCGGATTGGCGCCCGCGATCGGACCGAAGGTCTCGCGCAGGCGAAAATCCATCGGCTTCATCCGATGGAAATAGCCGCTCATAAAGTTGCTGGAGCCGCCGACGCAGTTGCCGTTCCAGAAATTCCAGGCCGAGTGGTAGGTATTGCTTTCCCGCCAGCTGCCCTGGTCGTCCTCGGTCTCCACCATCTGGGGTTCGTGGCGCGGGTCCGAGGTATAGATCCAACGCCGGCAACAGGCCAGCTCGTCCTTGCACAGATCCTGCTCCCGGAACCAGGGTCCCTTCTCCAGGACCACCACCGAATAGCCGGCGCGGGCGAGAGTCAAAGCCACAGGACCACCGCCGGCCCCACTGCCGATGACACAGATATCGAAATCCCGGTTCATAACCAACTGTTCAAATGGGAATCATTTTTTCCGCAAATCAACCACTATGGACTTTCAGTCCATAGTGGTTGATTGCGGATCACTCTTCCGCGAAAATCCTGCCAGCGCGATGTTACCGGTCGTTACCGGTCGTTGAGAGTATCCGTACTCGCTACACCCAAAGCTCGAAATACCGCTGATCTGGTCCGGGGCGTCGGTGTCCCGGTTCGATCCGGAGCCAACGCCAGCCGATTCCGTCCGGATTGCCTCCGTAGATCGGATCGGCGAGCAGGGCCTCGAGCAGGTAATCGAGCACCAACAGGAGCCACTCGGTGCCGCCCTCCTCGGCCTCCAAGGTGCGCAGGACCTGCTCGCGAGCGGACGGACCAAGCGCCGCGAAGGTACCGCCCTCGGTTTGCGCCGCGATCTTGCGGAGCCGGTCTAGACCTGAACGTAGGATCCGCGGTTCCGCGGGATCGGTCCCTTGCCAGCCCATCACAAACCTGAGATAGCTCAGGGCATTGACCTCGCGCGCGCCGGGGGCCTGGGCCTCCGACGGGAACAGGTGCTCCTGGACCAAGCCCAAGGTGCGCCAGCCTTCCGGCTCGATGCCGGCACCGGACAGTGACGCTGGTACCGGCTTTGCCGCGGCGAATGCCTCGAGACGCGCGAGCGCCGCGGCGGACAGCAAGGCCCCGGTGGAGGTGAGGAAGGCGCGGCGATCCATCAGCGATCGCGGCGCAAAAGCAGGTGATCCAGCGACAACTTGCCCGGACCGTGGAAGACGAGCATCGCCAGGAGGGCACCCCACAGGATATGTTGCTGCAGCCCAGCAGCGCCCTCGTCGGAGAACAGGAAACTGCCGTAGGCATAGACGGCGACGAGGTTGAACAGGAACAGGGCCAGCGACGAGAGCCGCGTGGCCAGACCGACCGCGATCAGGACCGGCAGGGTCAATTCGGCGGCGGTCCCCACAAGGGCCGCGACCGGCGGCGGCAACAAAGGCACCTCGTACTCGGATTTGAAGAGCGCCAGGGTGCTGGACCAGCTCCGGATCTTGCTCAGGCCGGACATGAAGAAGACCTGGGCCACCCAGAGCCGAACGGCGAGATCGAAGAGTGGACTTAGGAAGGTGAAAAAACCGGTACAACGGTCGAAGGCACGGAAGATGATGCCGGGTTGAGACATGATGGCTCCCTGTCTTTCAGACAATCAGACTTCAGGTGGGGGACCTCCTCCGGGAAGTCGTCGACTCAGGGGGCTTACTTGTCCTTGTCTATCCCCAATATTTCCTTCGTCCCATCTATTATCTTCTCCAGGCTCCCTTTCTTCTCTTCCGTCTTGTCCTGCACCTTATCCTTTACCTTCTTCAGTTCCTCCTCCGTCTTCTTCTCTACCGCCTTCTCGCACTCCTCCTTCTTGACCAGCTTTTTGCAGAGCTCCTTGTTGGTCACATCGCCGAACTCCTCCTTTTTCAGCTTCTCACAGGTCCCCTCGGGTACATAGATCCACTCCTTCGGGTCTCCATCCTTCTTGGCCTGGCCGCCGCAGGCATGGGTCGCGGTCCCGCAGTCGTTCTTCCCGGCCTTGGAAATGCCGTAGCACTTCTCGAATCCCTCCTTGGCGGCAAACACGTTGCCGGAGGTAGCCAGACCCAGCGCGAGCACGGAGGCGAGGGCACTCATGGTTACAGACTTGTACATCGAAAAATCCTCTTTCTGGAACAATTGGAGAGGACCAAGCCTTCAGACCAGCCGCAGCGGCTCGGAGGCCGGAACAGTCGGACAAGAAGACCCCCCTACAGCGATATCTCTTTACGCTGTAGGGTGGATTCTAATCGCAATTCCGGTTTCATGCGTTACCTTTTTGAATGACTGAAGCCGCGGATCGGCCTGCCGGGACGCTCCGCTTTGCCCATCCTACGTTTGGGCTTGTCTCCTAATGGTACAGGATTCCAAGAATTAACAGGATATTATAATTGATTATTCAGGAAAATAATCCTGTTAATCCTGAGCATCCTGTTAATCTTGTCCTATTAGCGGTTGGCACGACGATTATGTCAACAGCTCCTAGTACCCCATTTCGACTTATTTTGCATTCTCAGAGCCCCCCCCCAAACGCGCCAAGGCAAGGCACCGCGCGCCGGGAATAGCTCACCCTCTTGCCAAGCGCTGTAACGCCGCCTTGGCGCGTTTGGGGGGGGGCTCTGAGAATGCAAAATAAGTCGAAATGGGGTACTAGTGCACGGCTGCCTCGGATGCTACCAGCACAGGCGCCGACCAGAGGCGTTCGAGGTTATAAAAGTCGCGCACCTTGGGTAGCATGATGTGGACCACCAGGCCGTTGAGGTCCACCAGGGCCCATTCACCCTCCCGTACTCCCTCGGTACCCAGGGGGAGCTCTCCCGCGTCCTTGGCGCGGAAAGCGACTGTTTCGGCCAGCGCCTTGACGTGACGTTCCGAGGTACCAGAGGCCACGATCATAAAGTCGGTCACCGTAGTCTTGTTACGCACATCCATAACCGAGACGTCCCGGGCCTTCATATTGCCCAGGACGTTCAGGATCAGCCGTTTCAATTGCTCTGTCTGCATGCGATCTCCTCTGGGCTCGGGATTTCAGGCACAGCGTGGGGTTCAAGGGTCGTTCAGGTCGATAGTAGGGGTTTGTGGGGGCGATATAGCCCCTCCCGCTCGATGAAGGCTAGTACGCTGGCAGGGAGTAGGAAGCGTGGACTCAGACCTAGGGCAAGCTGAGATCTGATGGCCGTGGCGGAGATGTCTAACTGGATCACGTCCCGGAACAGGATCAGGCCACCGGGGATCTGGGCCAGTGCTGCGGGGTCCGTGGCCAGACGCGGCTCCATCCAGCGTCGCAGCTCGGGATCCGTCACCTCGTCTGCTCCGGGGCGGCGCATGACCACCAAATGGGCCATACCTGCGATGTCCTCCCAGCGATGCCAGGTCGGGAGTTCCGCGAAGGCATCCAGCCCCGTCAACAGGTAGATGGGGAGCCGGGGACCGAACTCCGCCCGTAGGGACACGAGGGTGTCGTAGGAGTAGGAGCTACCGGTGCGCTGGAGCTCGCGTGGATCCGCGACAAACCCCGGTTGGCCTTCCACCGCTGCCTGCACCATAGCGAGGCGCTGAGCGGCCGTCGCCATCGGTTGGGTTCGATGCACGGCGGTTCTTAGGGGAACGAAGCGGATCTCTTGCAACGGCAAGTCCTGGAACATTTCCAGGGCCGGGCGCAGATGACCGAAGTGGATCGGATCGAAGGTGCCGCCAAAGACGCCGATCATGCTGTGTGCGTTCGGATTTTCATCCGTGCGGTTACCGATGGAGGTAGATATGAGATGCCCCTCCGTACTATTTAGCGAGAGAGAAGGGCAAAGGATCGAGGTCACCGGATATTGTCGTAAAAATGGACTGAAACTCGGACATTCCCAAAATCAACTGCGGATTTCCCCGTCGCCCAAGACCACGAACTTGACTGAGGTGAGTCCCTCCAAACTCACGGGCCCGCGGGCGTGAAACTTGTCGGTGCTGATGCCGATCTCGGCGCCGAGACCGTACTCGAACCCGTCCGCAAAGCGTGTCGAGGCGTTGACCATCACCGAGCTCGAGTCGACCTCGCGCAGGAACCGCCGGGCGCGGCTGTAATCTTCCGTAATAATGGCGTCCGTGTGTTGGGAGCCGTACCGGGCGATGTGTTCGATGGCGGCATCCAGGTCCGCGACCAGGCGCACGGATAAGATGGGGGCCAGATATTCAGTGTCCCAATCGGCCTCCGTAGCCTCCAGCGCATCGGGTAGGATCGCCCGGGTCCGGGGGCAGCCCCTCAGCTCCACACCCCGTTCCTGGAAGGCTGCCCCGAGCTGGGGCAGAATCGTCTCGGCGATGTCCTCCGCCACCAACAGGGTCTCCATGGTATTGCAGGTCCCGTAGCGCTGGGTCTTGGCATTCAAGGCTACCTTGAAGGCCTTTTCCGGGTCGGCCGCGGCGTCGATGTAGACGTGGCAGACGCCGTGGAGATGTTTGATCACCGGCACCCTGGCCTCACGGCTGATACGTTCGATCAGGCCCTTACCGCCGCGCGGGATGATGACGTCCACGAACTCGGGCATGGCAATCATGGCGCCTACCGCGGAGCGATCCGTGGTGGCGACCACCTGTACCCCATCCGCGGGCAATCCGGCTTGCTCGAGCCCGTACCGGATGCTTCGGGCAAGCGCCTGGTTCGAGCGGAGGGCCTCGGAGCCGCCGCGCAGCACCGTGGCATTACCGGATTTGAGGCACAGGGCCGCGGCGTCCGCAGTGACATTCGGGCGAGATTCGTAGATGATCCCCACTACCCCCAAGGGGACCCGCATGCGCCCGACCTGGATCCCGCTGGGACGGTAGGTCAGATCCGTGATGGTGCCTACCGGATCGGGCAGACGTGCGATCTGGTGTAGCCCCTCGATCATGGCATCGACCCGCGCCGGGGTCAGCTCCAGCCGGTCGAGCAGGGCCGGCTCCAGGCCCTTCGCGGCACCGGCCCCCAGATCGCCACGGTTGGCCTCCGCCAAGGCATCGCGCCGGCGGTCGATATCGGCGGCGATGGCTGCCAGGGCCTGGTTCTTGGCCGTCGTATCCGCGCGGGCCAGCACCCGGGACGTGGCCCGCGCCCGTCCCCCAAGCTCACGCATGTAGGCGGCGATGTCGCCGCTTTGGGTCTCCGGCACGGATTCGGATTGGGGCATGTGCATGAATCTCCCACGGAGCGCAAGGACCAACGCCTGTGGAGGTGAAACTATCAAATTCTATCAGATTTACCCCCGTGCCAGGGTTCTCTGGCCAAGACAGACGGGGCTACCGAATAATCCATCACGGCTGAAACATAACCTTGGGTAATGGTTCAGATCCTCGCTATTGTTGCCATTCCTGGCACTGGATTCCGGCACTCCCTGCCGGAATGACGCGGTGAAGTCCAAAGGATTACAGCCTTGGCAATGAACCGCTTAAGACCCAGAGGACGCAGAGTGTTTCTCCGCAACGTCTCTGCTTGGGATGGATGCATCGCCGAATTCAAAGCGGCGGCGGGTTTATAGTGTATAGCGCCATTACCTGGGTTACAGCCTAATGCCATTAGGTCAAGAGACTGTATAAGAACTAACTCATCGATTGTCATTTCGAGCGCAGCGAGAAATCTTATGTCCAAGCAACCAAGTGGAGATTGGTTGTGAGGAGCTCTCCCTTCGGTCGAGATGACAAGCAGTGTTGTTACTTTAAAATCAACAAGTTAGTTGTTATGCAGCCTCTAAACCTCAAAGCCCCTCTCCCGCCGGGAGAGAGCCTGCCCCGAGTACAGCGAGGGGGCTGGGGAGAGGGGGTCAAAGGGCGAAGATCATTGCCGCTTGCGACACCCTCCGCGGGAGAGGGATCGGGGTGAGGGTGAACGAATCAATCACAAACGGCGCCGGTGATGCTTAGAGGCTATCCAAAAACGAACTCATTGATTATAAAAGCATGATTGCCATCTAGCTCCCACGCTCCAGCGTGGGAGCAGGTCTTGACGCTCCAGCGTCACCAAGCCCGGCCGCTGGAGCGGCCAAGGTGATGTTCCCACGCTGGAGCGTGGGAACGAGCAAAATCAATAAGTTAGTTCTTAGACAGTCTCTTAACTTAATGGTATTAGGTTACAACCAAGCAGTGCGGGTATCTGTCGATGTCGGGGTCAGGTTGCCGCCGCACGCCAAAACGTCCGGTTGTGTCCCTTCATGATCGTCAGCAATCCGGAATTCGAAGGGTCCTTCCCCGACGGCTAGTGGCTAAATTTTGAGTGGTGAAGTCTGCCAGCCCCTACCGCGTCATTCCGGCAGGGATTGCCGGAATCCAGGTGCCAGGGATGGTAAAGACAGTGGGGGTTCGAATCACTCGGTCGCACAACCATGTCACTTAAAATTTAACTACTACCTCCATTACCTCCATTTATACCCGTTGCACGTGAATATTTCGGTAAGCGAGGTGCGTGGATCGTGCCCGAGAGCGAGGCGCGACGAGAGAGGAATAGCCAACCCTATTGCGACGAGTCGCAACGCGGCTATCGGGTACGAGCGGCGTGCATCGCGGCGAAATATTCACGTGCAACGGGTATAAACCTTAACCACTACCCCCCAACGACCCTCCGGGTATTGGGCCCCGGTATTGATCGGGTCAAACCGAGCCAAACCGAAGGCGAGCCCTAATCCGATGCTTAGCGCCTGTATTTGCGACGGAACTTATCGACGCGCCCGGCGGTGTCCACGATCTTCTGCTTGCCGGTGTAGAAGGGATGACAAGCGGAGCAGACCTCGATGTGGATGTCCTTTCCGAGGGTGGAACGGGTGACGAATGTGTTGCCGCAGCTGCACACGACCTTGATATCGCCGTACTCTGGGTGGATTCCCTCTTTCATGGTGACCCTTTTTGCCCCGCTTTTGATTTTAGTAAATAAGAAAGAATGCCATTTGAGGTGTCTGATTGCAATTCCATGGACCAGTTGGTCAGGGCGAGCGCGTATAAATCTGTTGGCGATTAAAGTGCGGGGCTTGCCCGCGCCTACGTGTTCCAGCGCGGGGAAAACCAATCCGACAACATCATGTTTTCTGGAAGATTTATACGCGTTCACCCTGACCGGTTGGTTGCCCTCACGATGTGAAATATTGGAGGAGGCCGTTGAGGAACCGGCGTCCGAGCTCGGTTGGTCGTACTCGATGATCCTCCTGCTCCGGGGTCAATAGGCCCGCCGAGCGGGCCTTGTCGACCCGATCGGTGATCCGATCGAAAGGAAGCCCCGTGCGGCGTTCGAACAGCGATGCATCGAAGCCCTCCGACAGCCGCAGGGCGTTCAGGGCGAACTCCAAGATCAGATCCGCCTCCGACAAGGCCTGTTTTCCGCTGACCAAGCGGTCCCGATTGGCGGGGTCAAGATAGGCCGCCGGGTCGCGCAGCTTCCAGCGGCGCTCGATCCGTTGCCGGGCCGGGAATGTCAGCTTGCCGTGGGCGCCGGCACCTATCCCTAAATAATCTCCGAATCGCCAGTAGTTCAGGTTGTGCCGGCAGTGGTTTCCCGCCAGCGCGTAGGCGGATACCTCGTAGGGTTCGAATTCCCGCGCCGCCAGCATCGCGCTCCCCTCCAGCTGCATGTCGGCAATCAAATCCTCATCGGGAACGGGCGGAGGGGCCCGGTGGAAGGCGGTATTAGGCTCTATGGAGAGCTGATAGTAGGAGATGTGCTCGGGCTCCAATGCCAGTGTTTCCTCGAGGTCCCGGTACGCCTGGGCGAGCGACTGCTCCGGCAGGCCGTACATGAGATCGAGATTGAGATTCTTGAAGCCTGCCCGTCGTGCCTGGTCGACCGCGGAGCGGATGTCCGCGGGTCCGTGGCTCCGGGCGATCCGTTCCAGGTGCCGCGCCGAGAGACTTTGGGCGCCGATGGAGAGCCGGTTGACACCGGCCCGCCGATAGGCCGCGAGGCGTGCGGTATCGGTCGTGCCCGGATTTGCCTCCAGGGTGATCTCCGCGTCCACCGGCAGATCGATCAGGTTGCGCACGCCTTGCAGCAGCCTGGCGATCGCCGCGCCGGAGCGTAGACTCGGCGTGCCGCCGCCGATGAAGACGCTCGTCAGCGGGCGGGGGAAGGTGAGATCGGTCGTCTCCTGCGCCAGGTCCCAAAGCATGCGCTCCACATAGACCGTTTCAGGGATACTGCCGTGCAGGGGGTACGAATTGAAGTCGCAGTAAGGGCACTTGCTCAGGCACCAGGGGATATGAACATACAGCGCCAGCGGGGAGAGGGCCGTAAGGCCCTCTACGTCGGACGGAACCTGCCGGGTCAACCCAGGTCGCGTGCCTGCAGGTAGGTCAGCTCGGAGATGTTGCTCCATGCTTTCGCTTGCCGGAGGAACTTCTGGTAGGAGTCGTACACCTTCCGCGAGAATGCATCCTTCTCCGCCAGTTCGGAGATCACCTCCTTGGCAAGCCGGTGTAGCTTGACAATGACATCGTCCGGATAGGAACGCATATCCACGCCGTGCTTCTCGATCAGGGTCCGGAGCGCCACCGGGTTACGGGCGGTGTACTCGGCCAACATGTCCTGGTTCACGACCTTGCAGGCGTTGAGCACGATGGATTGCAGGTCCGCCGGCAGGGCCTCGAAGGCGGCCTTGTTGACAATGGCCTCCAGCGTGGTGCCCGGCTCGTGGAAGCCGGGATAGTAGTAGTATTTGGCCGCCTTGTAGAGGCCGAAGGCCAGATCATTGTAGGGCCCTACCCACTCGGTGGCGTCGATGGCACCCGACTGCAGGGCGGTGAAGAGCTCACCCCCCGGCAGATTGACCGGCGTGCCGCCAGCGCGTTTAAGCACCTCCCCACCGAGGCCCGGAATCCGCATCTTGAGTCCCGCAAGGTCCGCGACACTCTTGATCTCCCTGTTGAACCAGCCCCCCATCTGGCCCCCGGAGTTGCCAGCCGGTGCGGGGACCAGACCGAACCGGGCATAGAGCTCGGTCCAGAGCGCCAGGCCGCCCCCGTGGTAGAGCCAGCCGTTTCGCTCCTGGGCTGTCATGCCGAAGGGGACGGTGGTGAAAAACTGGGCGGTCTCGCTCTTGCCTTTCCAGTAATAGGCCGCACCATGACCCATCTCGGCCGTGCCCTGGGCGACGGCGTCGAAGACCTCGAATGCGGGTACCAATTCCTTGGCCCCATACACCTTCACCCGGATGCGGCCCCCGCTCAGCTCGCCGATGAGTTCGGCGAGTCGATTGGCGCCGGTACCCAGACCGGGGAAGTTCTTCGGCCAGGTGGTGACCATCTTCCACTTGTACTCGGTGCCGGCCCGGACGGTCTTGATACCGGCGGTACAGGCGCCGAGCGCCAATGAGGCGACCCCCGCCTGCTTGAAGAAATCACGACGTTGCATCTTCTATCCTCGTTCTATGCCAATGCCATTAAAGGGCACTTTGAAAAATAGGTATTTTCACCAATCAAGCGACTCTAAGCCATTAATTGTTAATAGGTACTGTAGACGAAAACCGTATTTTTCAAAGTGCCCTAAAGGGGGATGCCAAAACTCACGGGGGAAGTTACCATACCAGGACTACGGGATCACCTGGGAGCCGGCCATTCTCATGCACGCAGCCGATCTGTTGAGCCATCGCGCCTTGCTGACGCCGGAGCGGGAGGCGTTGCTGGAGTTGGCGACCGGGTGTCGCTACAGCTTCGCCGAGCTCAATGCCCGCGCCAATCGTCTCGCCCATTTTCTACGCGACCGCCTCGGGGTGGCAAAGGGGGATCGGGTATCGATCCTGGCCCACAACAGTGTAGTCTACTGCGATCTGTTCTATGCCGTGGGCAAGATCGGGGCCGTGTTGGCACCCCTGAACTGGCGGTTGGCGGCGCGGGAGCTGGCCTATATCGTCAACGACAGCCGGCCCAACGTGTTGTTGGGCGGACCCGAATTCGCCGATACGCTGGTATCGCTGCGGGACCAGGTGGATCTGGGTATCTGTGTCGCGCTGGAGGGTGCCGCTATCGAGGGGGCCCTGGATTATGATGCGGGCCTGGCCGCGGTGCCGGAGACGGAGCCGACGCGGCCGCCGGGGCTGAATGCCGAAGACCCTTACTGCCTCCTCTACACCTCCGGCACCACCGGCCAGCCCAAAGGGGCGGTGATTCCGCACCGCCAGGCGCTCTTCAATTGCATCAACACCGTGGCCAGCTGGGGGCTTTCGGAGCAAGACATCTCGCCGCGGTGTTCGTCCCCCTGTTTCATGCCGGTGGTCTGTTCGCCTTCCTGACGCCCCTGTTCTACTCGGCGGCAAGATCATCCTGGCCCGTAGCCTGGAGGTGGAAGAATCCTTGCGGGTCATCGAGGAGGAGGGCTGCACCGTCATCCTGGGGGTGCCGACCATCTTTCAGATGTGGATGAAATCGCCGCGGTTCGCGGCGGCGGATTTCAGCCGGGTACGCTGGTTCGTCAGCGGCGGGGCGCCCTGTACCGAGGCCATCGTGCAAGTCTGGCGGGAGCAAAAGGGGGTGGTGTTTCGCCAGGGATACGGGCTCACGGAGGTGGGTCCCAACTGCTTCAGCATGACGGATGCGGAATCCGTGCCCAAGAGCGGATCGGTAGGCAAGCCGATCTTTCACAGCGAGATGCGCATCGTGGACGAGTCCGGTAGAGAGCGACCGGTGGGCGAGGTCGGGGAGCTCCTGATCCGCGGCCCTCATGTCTGCTCGGGCTATTGGAAGAACCCGCAGGCCAGCACCGAGTCGATCCGCGACGGCTGGTTTCACACCGGGGACATGGCGCGGCGCGATGCGGACGGTTTCTATTCCATCGTCGGGCGCTTCAAGGACATGATCATCAGCGGCGGCGAGAACATCTATGCCGCCGAGGTCGAGGCCGCCGTCCTGGAGCATCCGGAGGTCGCGGAGGCAGCCCTCATCGGCGCGCCCGATGCAAAGTTCGGAGAGGTGGGCCTGATCGTCGTCGTGGCGCGGGAGGGCACGGCGCCCACCGCGGAATCCATCCTCCAAACCTGCGCGGACCACCTGGCGCGCTATAAGATCCCCAAACGTGTGGTCTTCGCCGATGCCCTGCCCTACTCGCCTTACGGTAAGGTGCAGAAAGCGGAGCTCAGACGACGCTATTTGGGTAGTGATTAAATTTAAAGTAGCATGGTTGTGCGACCTAATGATTCAAACCCTCACCGATTTCGCCATCCATGGCACCTGGATTCCGGCAATCCCTGCCGGAATGACGAAGCCGGGGCTGGCAGATTTCACCATTTAAAATTTAGCCACTACCACATTCTGGAAAGGAGGGCCGAGGTTCTGCCTCGGTATGCAGCCGGCTTGTCGATTCCAACGTCTATTCCAACCCTGCCCAGTGTCGTCGCGCAGACGATTACCACCGCTCGAATCACCACCCGGGTCCTGTTCACCGGCCCCGAGACCGGGACCCCGGTCCTGTTCCTGCACGGCAATGTCACCTCCGCTACCTGGTGGGAGGAGGTGATGCTGAGTCTGCCCGAGACCTATCGGGGTATCGCGCCGGACCAGCGTGGTTTCGGCGCGGCGGACCCGAACCGGAAGATCGACGCGACCCGAGGCATGGCCGATCTGGCAGACGATGCCCTGGCCTTGCTCGATCATTTGGGGCTGGCGCAGGCCCACCTGGTGGGGAACTCTATGGGGGGCTCGGTAACCTGGCGACTGCTGATGGAGGCGAGCGAACGCCTCTCGACGGTGACTCTGGTCAATCCGGGTTCTCCCTATGGTTTCGGCGGCACCAAGGACGTGCAAGGCACCCCCTGCTGGGAGGATTTCGCCGGTTCCGGCGGCGGCTTGGCGAATCCTGAGTTTCTGCGCCTGGTCGAGGCCGGTGACGCCGGTCTCGACAACGCATTCTCTCCGCGCGCCGTGCTGCGGATGCTGATCTACAAGCCCCCCTTCATCCCGGCCCGCGAAGACGATCTGGTGGCGGCCACCCTCCAGACCCACATCGGACCCGAGGATCTGCCGGGAGATGGTGTCGAATCTCCCAACTGGCCGTTCAAGGCGCCCGGTCGCTGGGGTATGGCGAATGCCGCATCGCCCAAGTATGCCGGTGACCTGGAGAGTCTGTACCGGATCGAGCCGAAGCCGCCGGTGCTGTGGGTCCGCGGCAGCCATGACCAGGCGGTCTCCGATGCGGCGGCCTCCTGTCCGGGGGCGCTCGGGGCCGCGGGACAGACCCCCGGCTGGCCGGGGGCCGAAATCTTTCCGCCTCAGCCCATGCTGGGCCAGACCCGCGCCGTGTTGGAGCGTTATCAGGCCACCGGCGGCGCCTATGAAGAGGTCGTGATCCAAGACACCGGCCACGTCCCCTTCATCGAGAAACTACCCGAGTTCATTCGGATCTTTTATCCCCATCTGGAGACCCCGCGGACGTAAATCGGTCGGGTGTATCATTTGATACAAACCGCTTAAGAACCTGTCTAAGAACTAACTTATTGATTTTACTTGTTCCCACGCTCCAGCGTGGGAACACCACCTTGGCCGCTCCAGCGGCCAGGCTTGGTGACGCTGGAGCGTCAAGACCTGCTCCCACGCCGGAGCGTGGGAGCCAGATGACAATCATGCTTTTATAATCAATGAGTTAGTTTTTAGACAGTCTCTAAGTTAGCTGCTGGCCGTGGTAGGTCGGGTTAGGCGCGTGCTTCGTGTGTTCAATCGGGCGACAGGATTTGAGCGCGCCGTAACCCGACACACGATGCCACAGGCCAACCTTGGATGTCGGGTTACGGCGCGCGTTCAACCTTGGTTGCCCGCCCTCGCTTTGCAAGGCGCGTCTAACCCGACCTACAAGACTTCGGCGACCGCAAGCCGCAAGAAGTCGTCACCTATATCGTGCACCGCCTGCGGGAGCTGCGGGGAGCGAACGAGCGGGGTTTCCGCAATTACATGACCATGCTGGAGATTCTGTCGGAGAATCGGGATCTGCAGACGCAAGTTAAGGAGGCCGAACACATGCTGACCGAAATCGACATCGAACGTCTACCGTCTTTCTCCATCGGCTGTTGTATTTATAACAAGATTCTGTAATATAGCGATGCGCATATTTAGTTTGGTAATGATGATGGCTGCCATACCAAGCTCTTTTTAACAAGGCCCAGAATTCCTCTATCGTGTTTGTATGTATCAATCCATCTGTATATTGACGTTTGTGATTGATAACAGCACATGGCATAGTTGCTTGTACTGCGCGATACCCCTTGTATTCATCGGTTATGAGGATAGAGCCAACGTTGTCAATGCTTTCAGATATAAATGCGCTTAGTGTGTTTGATGTTGTATTTTTAACTGGCTCCGCTTTTACCTTACCGCCACGTTCAACAACACCTATAACCGCTTGTTTTTTAGTTCCGCGACCTCGCTTATTTGGTTTTTTATCGGCATGTCTGTGTGTCTTGCGTGGTTTACCACCAATATAGCACTCGTCAGCTTCAATGATTCCTTGCAGCATACCCACGCTATCTTTACCCATTTGCTTACGAATTTTAGACGCCATTAACCATGCTGTTTTTTGATTCATGTTAAGGTCACGGGCCAGTTGATAGCTTGAAAGGCTTTTTTTAGCATTCAATACTAGAGAGATAGCCAGAAACCATTTTTGTAATGGTTGTTTTGTTTGTTGAAAAATAGTACCTGACAAAACATTGTAACTACTACGGCAGCTATGGCAGTTCCAGCGGCCAATTATGTCATTTTCAGATTTACGCGCCACGTACTCGCTTCCACAATGTGGGCATATTGGTTTATCACCCCAGCGCACCTTCTCTAAATGTTCAATACAGCTTTTATGATCCGGGTATTTTTGAAATATGGCAATCAGATTCATAGCAATAATCTGTCTTGTTCAATGTAGGATACATGCTACTATGTGCCCTTCGATATGTCAAGCCTGAATCTACTTATTCCGAAAAGAATTCCCAACAAACAAGGTAAAAACGGTTATGAAAAAATACGGTTTTGTCGCCTCCGGCGGCGGTTACAGAAGTTTTTATACGGAAGGGGCGCTGGTCTGGTTACGGCAAAATGGGATCTCGGTCTCCCATATCGCCTCCACCAGCTCAGGGAACAATATCGCCCTGGATTACCTCCTCTGGGATCAGGAGCAAGAAGAGCTGCCGCCGGTCCTTACCCGGACCATGCGCCTGAGCGTAGGAGACATTTTTCATGTCTTCAAGAATTTTCTGGGGCTGCGGCCCTCCCTGCTCCCCAACGGCTCCCACCTGTTCACCGTCGACAAGGACAGTTGCCGCAATTCCCTGACCCTGGACCAACCCGCAAGACAAAAGATCCTGAGCAGAAACCTGGCCGCCGTGAGCTGGGATATCTTTGCCACCAACCTGACGCGACGTGAGGGGAGATCTTTCCGGATCAATGACATCCTATCCGAAATCAATCCGGGCACGCTGGACCGCTTCATGGATGTGTTTCTGGCCGGCATTACAACTATCCCTTATTTCAAGGCAGTCGAGATCGACGGCGATTTCTATCTAGAAGGCGGATACCTGGACAACACTCCTTTGAGGACCATGTTCGAAGACCCGGAAGTGGATGAAATCATCGCCGTCGACTTTACCGACTATGATTACCACGACGCGCTTAAGAAACTATATGCAACCCAGGTATTCACCTTGCCGTTGAACAGTATCGACATGTATCTCCTGGTGAGCGACATCCAATTGAGCCTCCCCAACATCAAGATCTTTGCGGAGGCCAATCGCATCAACCGTATGCTCGAAGAAGTCGACAAGACCTCCCTCGAGCTCGACGGGAAGACCTACTACCGCAAGCCGCTCCATGTGTTGAGTCCCAAGAATCTGGAAAGCATGACCATCTCTTTGAAGGACAGTACGATCCAGAAAAAGTACTTCGAGCTGGGGAAAAACGACATGGCGGAATTATCGGCCAGCTGTTTGACATAATGGTGAGCCGTTGATTCAGTAAGCGTCCGCGTTCAAAAATCAACACCCACAACACAATGCCATTAAGAAGAAAAACTACGAATCACGCGAATCAACGCGAATGAAGATTCGTGCAGATTCGCACGATTCGTAGTTTCCCCTTCAGGGTAGCCACAGCACCTAGATTAGGCAAAGGACCAGAAGGTGGCCCATACCTAACATCCAACCGATTTGTTGGGCACGCTGCTGGGAGCGCCGGCATCCTGCCGGCAAAACCGGCTTGCCGGCAGGATGCCGGCGCTCCCAGCTTTGCCCAACCTATCACGACAAGTGGACGGCGGCTAACTTAATGGCATTGTTTCGTAAGCTGGGGTGACGGAGATTTATCCGCCGTTTATTACGGATGCAGGTACGAACCATGAGTAGCCACATCTCCAACTTTTTCGGTTTGTTTCCAACTCCTCGGCGTAACAGCTGCGATCCCCTCTATCCCTGGATCCGGGATGCACTCGGCACTCCTTCCCCGGAGCCCGCTACCAAGAGAAGACGGCTGTTCGTGGCGTCCCGGAGGTGTCTACGATAGGTCATCGACCTGATCGGAATAGGAGTTTGACATGTTTTTTCTAACCGGCTGTACCACCACCAAGCCCGACACCCCCAGGACCAGCTCCGTATTCGTGTCTTGCTCCGGGAAGTTCAACTGTCCCATACCGGAGGAGAGGAAACAGGGCATCGTTGCCGAGTTGAGAGAAAGCGGCCACCCCAAGGCCCAGGAACTAGCTGACGCCATTGAGAGCGGCAAGACCAAACTGTATGAACTTAACGATAAGGCACGCAAGATACTCCGCGTACCGAAGGATGCCATAGCGACACCGGCGGGAAATGACATATTTATCGACACGCTAAACACGGCATATTCCGATAAAGAGCTTAGTGTATGGGCAATGCATGAATACGGGCATATACTCACATCTAGGGCGGGCACGCTTTTGGTGGACGCACCCACTAGGCTTATCCATGAACGAAACGCGTTTACCCTACAGTCGGAATATTGGGAGACACTGAAGAACAATAGCTTTTTCCCGTTAAAACACCCCGACTTCGATTTTTATCTAAATCACTGGAAAAACGGCACCTTGGATGACGCGATTAAAAAGCGTTACGGGATAAACATCGAACGGTATTTAGAATGGAAAAAAAACCAACGATTACGACGCCGATGATCTTTAAAGAAATCAACCACTATGGACTGAAAGTCCATAGTCTGGAGGACTAAAGTCCTCATCCGTGGACAAGCCACGGACTGAACGTGAAGGGACTTAACGTCCATAGTTTCAACGATGATGCGCTTCG
>Ga0056121_1000246_pt1 | contig 17637 bp, 15 predicted proteins | sample WorMetHEROISLAND_FD_83872 | JGI IMG/M metagenome (GOLD analysis project Ga0056121, IMG submission 83872) | Marine gutless worms symbiont microbial communities from Max Planck institute for Marine Microbiology, Germany - Olavius sp. 1 HERON ISLAND ...
ATCAGTTCATCACAAGCTTCGTCGACGCCTACAATCGAACCAGGCTCAGATGCCTCGACTACAAGGCGCCAATCGAGCTCCTCAGCAATCCCCCGGGACACAACACGAAAGCCGGGGTTTCACGCCCCTGCCAACCAGAAACCCCGGCGGAAGCCGGGGTCAACAGGTAGCGATCTCAACTGAACGGGACGGGCTTTAGAAGCCGCGGCCGATGTGGAGGCCGAAGATGGTCTTCAGGTCGCCGTGAACGGCATCCCAGTTGACCACCGGTTCGATGCTCCAGGCATCGCCGAAGAAGAACTGGTAGCCCAGGCCGAGGCGGATCAGCAGCTTGGCGTGGCCGTCCTCGAACTCGGCGCCGGGCGCGCCGAAGACCTTCAGGCCCTCCCACGGGTGCAGCTGCAGCGGCACGACAGCGGTCACGGTGTCATGGGCCCCGACATACTCCACCATGACGCCGATGCCATGGTATTGCCCGAGCCGGTAGTCGTACCCCACGCCGAAGGTATCGGCGTCGCGGTTGTCCTCGTTCTCGGTGTTGCCGATGAAGACGCTGAGGTGGTGACGGTGGAACGCGTGTTCGGCGTGCTCGGCGTGCTGGTCCTTATGGTCGGCTTCCTCTGCCGCAGCAGGCAGGGCGGCGGCGAACAGAAATGCCGTCAGCACACTCACGAAGCCGATCCGGCGGCGATGCTTCGTCATGGCGATCCTTCCCTTTGCGCGCCAGCTTGCACGCAGCGTCCATCGTCCGCTATCACAGCAATTGATCCGCCAACGCATTTCCTCGTGCCGCGTGTTCAATTGGCGCCACTTGCGGTGACACTCTTGACTTGCCTTATCGCCACCGCGCGACAATTGGTGTGCGTTGCAGAGATTCCGTCCCGCGCGGACGTCAGCGGAACTGGAGAGCAGAGATGGCGTTGAAGCGCGGTTGGTGGACCGCCGCAATTTTTGCTGGCTGTCTGGGCGCTATCGGCCCGGCTCTGGCCCAGAACCCGATCATCTATCCCAACGAGGGCCAGTCGGCCGAGCAGATCGAGCAGGACAAGTTCCACTGCTATGGCTGGGCCCGCGATCAGTCGGGTTTCGATCCGATGCAGCGCCAGCAGGCCAGTAACGCGCCGCCGCCGCGGGAGGCGCCGAAGGGCGGGGTCGGCCGCGGCGCCGTGCGCGGCGGGCTTGGCGGCGCGGCGGTCGGGGCGATCGCCGGCGATGCCGGCAAGGGCGCCGCGGCCGGTGCCGTCGGCGGCGCCGTGATCGGCGGCGCGCGCCGGCGCGACCAGCGCCGCCAGCAGCAGGCGGCGACGCAGCAGTGGGCACAGCAGGAAGTCGCCCAGTACGAACAGGCGAGAGGGAACTACGACCGGGCCTATGCGGCCTGCCTGGAAGGCCGTGGCTACACGGTGAAGTGACAACCCCGGCGAAAGGCTCGCCGATGACAACTGGAATGGGAACGAAATCCATGTCGATCAAAAACCACCTGCTGGGCCTGCTGGCTGTCGCCACGTTGGGCTTCATCTCGGCCGGCCCGGCGTCGGCCCAGGCGAACCTGGCCAAGTTCATCGAGGGCTTCAACGGCGTCGACGTCCGCTTCGAGGGCGCCGCCAACGCCTGCGGCCTGAAGGACAAATCGCGCTACGAGGCGACCCTGCGCAAGGCGATGGCCGGGCTCGGCCTGAAAGAGGATCCGGTGGCGATCCCGAAGGCCCACCTGTTCGTTTTCGCCAATGCCTTCGGTCCGGCAAGGCAGCAGTGCGCGGTGTTCATGGCCCTGCGCATGGGTACCGATGTGTCGGCCTCGGCGGTGCGCATCGATGCTGAGCTGACCTCGGACCTGGTGCTGATCGAGCGGGCCAAGGCGGTGGCCGGGGTGTTCCCGGCGGCGTTCTACGTCACCTCGCTGCTGTTCGTGAAGCTGGCGCCGAGCACCCCCGACGCGGTCGACGAGGGCGTGGTCACGCTGGTGGATGCGTTTGCCCGGGCGCGGCAATAACGCGCACCGACGACGGGACATTCGCCGTCAATAATCAGACAGCGGTCAATTCCTGACATGGTGACGGGGAAGAGGATCGGCTTAGCTGAAGGCAGACAATGAGGGAACGCTCGGGAGGAACGGACTCATGCGCTTATGGACCCTGCTGATGCGCACGACGGGCGCGTTCGTCGCAACGATTGCGTTGACCTTGGCCGGCAATGCGGCGCACGCCGCCGGCGGCACGGTGACTAGCCCGACCGGCATCGCGCCGGATCGCTATGTCTACTATCCCGGCACGGAGGAGCTGGGCAAAGACGAGATCCGCGTCGTCACCTGTGGCAGCGGCATGCCGGCCGCCCGGCACGGCCAGGCCGCGACCTGCTTCCTGATCGAAACCGGCAACGGCGACAAGTTCCTGTTTGATCTGGGGACCGGCTCGATGGCCAACGTGGCCGCGCTGATGATCCCCTATCAGTACCTGGACAAGGTGTTCCTGTCGCATCTGCACACCGACCACATGGGCGACCTGGCCGCCCTGTGGGCCGGCGGTTGGACGGCGGGCCGGCCGAACGCATTGAAGGTCTGGGGACCCAGCGGACAGACCCCGGAGATGGGCACGGCGTATGCCATCGAGCACTTCCTGAAGTGGGTCAATTGGGACGCTGTCACCCGCTCATTCAAGATCACCCCGGTTCCGGGACAGATCGAGGTTACCGAGTTCGACTACAAGGGCGAGAACCAGGTCGTCTACCAGGAGAACGGCGTCACCATTCGCTCCTATCCGGCCATTCATGCCGGCGACGGGCCCGTCAGTTATGACCTGGAGTATGCCGGCATGCGGGTCGTCTTTAGTGGCGACACCGTGCCCAACAAGTGGTTCGTCAAGTATGCCACAGGCGCCGACCTGGTGATCCATGAGGCGATGATGACGCCGCAGCAGTTCGCGACCTTCTACAACCAGCCGGCGCAGCTCGCCTGGCGCACCTGTTGCGAGTTCCACACCTCGCCGCAGGGCATGGGCAAGATCATGAGTGCGATCGAGCCGCGCCATGCTGTCGCCTACCACTTCTTCAACGAGGAAGGCACGCGCTACGACATCTACAAGGCGATCCGCTAGACCTATTCGGGGCCGTTGTCGATGGCGACCGACATGATGGTCTGGAACGTGACGCCGGAGAAGATCACCGAGCGCATGGCGGTGGCGCCGGACGAAGCCTGGTCCGTGCCGGGCACCGCGCAACAGCCGCCGCCGGAGAAGGGCCGGCCGAACCCGACCTCGGCCGAGATCGCGGCAGGGCGCTGGGATACCTCGGACGTCGAGAAGGCGATGCTCGACGCCTGGGCGGACAAGCACGACCTGCACGACCAGGACTGGCGCAAGATGAAGAAGTAGCAGGCGACGCCGGCCAGCGCCGGCAACGCCGCGACAGGGAGGCGATGTGATGAGAGGCGTTGTTGCCACGATCACCGTGGCGATCGCGTTGTCGTGGCTGTCGGTCGCGCCCATGCAGGCCAAGCCCGACAAGGTCGACGGCGTGAACGTGCCGTTCGGCCGCATCCCGCAGGAGATCAAGGACAACCGCTATCCGCGGACCTACTTCCCCGGCACCGAGAAGCTGGGGGCCAACGAGATGCGGGTGACCGCGCTGGGCACCGGCATGCCGAACCAGTCGCCCAGCAACGTCGCCGCCTCGTTCCTGGTCGAGCTCGGCAACGGTGAGTCCTTCCTGTTCGACCTCGGCACCGGCGCCACCGACCGCCTGGCCGGCCTCGAAGTGGACTACGCCACGCTGGACAAGGTGTTCGCCAGCCACCTGCACACCGACCACGTCGGTGACGTCGCGGCGCTGTGGGTCGGCGGCTGGCTGAACGGCCGCTACACCCCGCTGCACGTCTACGGCCCGTCGGGATCCAGCCCGGAACTGGGCACCAAGGTGCATATCGATCACATCCGTGCCGCCTGGGCCTGGGACGTGACCTCGCGCGCCGGCACCCTGCCGAACGCCGGTGGCGAAATCGTCGCGCACGAGTTCGACTATTCGAAGACGGCCGTGATCTACGAGCAGAACGGGGTCAAGATCACCAGCTTCCCGGCGATCCACATCCGCGATGGCTCGGTCAGCTTTCGCCTGGACTGGAACGGCCTGAGCTTCGTGTTCGGCGGCGACACGGTGCCCAACAAGTGGTTCGCCAAGGAGGCCAAGGGCGCCGACCTGGTCGTGCACGAGTGCTTCTTCACGCCCGAGCAGTGGATGGAGATCGCCGGCTTTCCCTACAAGCAGGCCTATTGGGTAACCTCGCTGATCCACACCCCGCCCGAGGGCTTCGGCAAGATCATGTCGATGGTCGAACCACGCATGGCCGTGGCCTATCACTACTGGAACCACCGTGACGTCGAGTTCGAGATTTTCGAAGGCGTACGCCGGACCTACGACGGGCCGCTGACGATGGCCGACGACCTGACGGTGTTCAACGTCACCAAGGACCACATCGAGGTGCGCGAGGTCAGCTTCAACCACGATTCCTGGCCGCAGGGCACCAGCGAGGCGTGGGACAATGCGCCGAGGGGCGAACCGGCGACGGGGCTGATGTCGGACTGGCTCAACCAGGGTAAGCTGACGGAGACGATCCCCGAACCGACCCAGCCGATCGACTGACCGTAACCCGACTTTCGCATCGTCATGCGGCGCCTTGTTATCCTGTTTGCCATCCTGGCCATGGCCGCCTGCTCCAACGTGCGCGGCGACGACGTGCCGTTCGAGGGGACCGAGCGGCCGATCGGCATCGACCAGCTGAACCGCGGGGTGCCGGTGCTGATGGGCGCGTCGGCGACCGGCGTGCAACTGGCCCCGGGTATTGCCGTCACCGTGGCCCACAACAGGCCGGTGATCCGCAACCAGCTCTACTTCCATCCCAGCCACGACATCGCCTTCTACAGGCACGAGGACGAGCTGCCGTGGTGGACCCAGGCCAGGGTCGGCGATGTGGTGACGGCGGTCGGCAGCAGCCAGACACGCCAGGCGCGGATGCTGACGACGGTGATCGTCAACACCGACGACATCTGGTGGGCGAAGCCGGAGGACCGGGTGTTCATCACCCGCGAGGGATTCAGCTCCGGCATGTCCGGCGGACCGGTGTATAACGAGGACGAACACGTGATCGGCATCGTCCTGGGTACCGTCGTGCGCGACCCGCCCAAGGGACATGCCTTCGAGGGCAAGCTGAAGAAGGGCAACGGCATCGTCGTGCCGACCAGCGAGATCGTGGAAGCCGCGAAGCTGATGTGTCCGCAGATGGGTTTCGTCTGGCCTTGCGGGCTCAACCCCATGCTCGACGGCAATCCGGAGCTGGAGAAGATCTTCCTGGGCGAGGGGCAGAAGCCGCCGAAGACGGAATGAGCCGTATCACCGTTTCGTTCCTGGCGTTGCTGTTCGCCTGGCTGGTCGGGCCCGGCCCGGCCCGCGCCGACTGGATCAACCTGACCGGCGCCGAGACGTCGCCCAACATCGCCGAGATCTATGTCGAGGACGACCGCGTGCGCGTGGTGCTGGAGGTCTATGTCGGCGACCTGGCGCACTTCGCCGAGCTGGTCCCGGCGGCGTGGCTGCGCGAGCGGGCCGACGAGGTGCCGCCGCTCGAAGTGCGGATGCGCCGCTTCGCCGAGCAGACCTTCAAGATCGTCGCCGACGATCGCCGCACGTTGCCGGCGGAACTGAAACTGGTCGAGCCGCGCCTGCGGGTCGACCGGCAGTCGCCCTTTGCCGGCATGATCAATCCCTTCACCCGACAGCGCGTGCCCGAAGCCCCGACCGACAAGCGCGTGCTCTATGCCGAACTGGTGTATCCGTTCGGTGACGCGCGGCCCGACGCGTTGAGCTTCGTGCCACCATCGGACGAACGCGGCCAGGCGAAAGCGTCGATCGGCTTCATCGCCTATCACAAGGCGGTGCCGGTGATCGATTTCCGCTACCTGGCCGGGCCGGCAAGGCTGCGGCTGAACTGGGACGATCCCTGGTATTCGCGCTTCGAGAACCCCAACCTGAAGCGACATCACCGCGATGCGCTGATGTCATTCCTGTACGTCGAGCCCTACGAGGTGCGCCACGAGGTGCTGACCCGCGTCGTCGACGTGCAGAACTGGGTCGACCTGGGCCTCGACGGCCGGCGCTACATCGCGCCCGACGACTGGCCCGCGATCAAGCAGCGGGTCGGCGACTTCCTGATGTCGCGCAACCCGGTGCGGATCGACGGCGCGGCGGTGCCGGCGGTGCTCGACCGGGTCGACTTCGTCACCGTCGGCATCAAGGGTATCCGCCTGTTGGAGACGCCCGAGAAGCTGGAGGTGTCGACGGCCATCGTCGGCGTGATCATGGCGCATGTGATCGACGGCCTGCCGCAGGAGGTCACGGTGGACTGGGAGCTGTTCACCGACCGGGTGGGCCAGGTGCCGGCGACCGCGATCGATCCGGCAGGGCCGCTGATGAGCTATCTGACACCGGACGACCCGCGGCACGTCTGGACCAACTATCTGAAGAACTACGTCCCGCCGCAGGTGGTGGGGCTCGAGGTCGCCGGCTCGGCCGGCAGCTACCGGGTGCCGATGGTGAGCGCTGCGTTGCTGCTCGTGCTGGCGCCGCTCGCCTGGGTGGCCTGGCGCGGCCGCCGCCGCCGTGTCGTGCTCGCGGTTGCATCGCTGCTCGGCGTCGCTGCGCTCGGACTGGCGGCGGTGCTGCTGCCTGTCGGACGCGTTGCCGTGCCCAAGCCGGTCATCGCCGGCGTGACCATGGACGACGAGCGGGCGACGGCATTGCTGACCGGGGTGCTGGAGAACGTCTATCGCGCCTTCGACTTCCGCGACGAGGCGGCGGTGTACGACAAGCTGGCGCTGAGCGTGGAGGGAAACCTGTTGTCGGATCTCTACCTGCAGAACCGACGGGCCTTCGCGGTGCGCCAGGCGGGCGGCGCCCAGGCGCGGGTGAAGGAGGTCGCGGTGCTGGCGGCGCAGGCCATGTCCGCGGCCGGCGACGGGCCCGGCGACCTGGTGGTGCACGGCCGCTGGACGGCGCTGGGAACGGTCGGCCATTGGGGTCACGTGCACCAGCGGCAGAACTACTACGACGCCCGCGTTACCCTGGCCGACGTGGACGGCACCTGGAAGATCGTCGATCTGGAGGTGCTGGAGGAAAAGCGCGTCGAGCCGGGCCAGCCGGTCGGGAGCGGACAGTGATCAGGATCGAGGGGCTGGCCTTCGCCTACGCCGGCTCGCCGTTCCGGCTGCGCGTGCCGGCGCTGACGCTGGCGCCCGGCGCCTGCGTCGCCCTGACCGGTCCCAGCGGGACCGGCAAGACCACGCTGCTGAAGCTCATCGCCGGCATCCTGCGGCCCAGCGCCGGCGGCATTCGCATCGGCGACGCAGAGATCAGCCGACTGGGCGATGCCGCCCGGCGGGACTTCCGCAGCCGGCGGATCGGCTTCGTGTTTCAGGACTTCGGCCTGATCGACTACCTCACGGTGCACGACAACATCGTTCACCCCTATCGCGTCGCCGCCCTGAGGTTGACGCCGGCAGTACACACGGCGGCGCGCGCAATGGCGGACGAGCTCGGCCTGGCGGATCTGGCGCGGCGCTTTCCCGCGGCGCTGTCGCAGGGCGAGCGGCAACGCGTGGCGATCTGCCGGGCACTGCTCACCGAGCCGGCGCTGATCCTGGCCGACGAGCCGACCGGCAACCTGGACGCCGACAACAAGCGGCTGATCGTCGACCAGCTGACCGCGCAGGCGCGGCGCACCGGCGCCACCCTGCTGACGGTGACCCATGACAGCAGCGTGCTCGACGCCTTCGACCAGGTCATCGACGTCGCACAGTGGCAGGACGAAGCCAGGTGAGGGACAGCCTGTACATCGCCTGGCGCTACCTGAGCTTCTACCGGATGCGCACAGGGACACTGATCGCCGTGGTCGCGCTGATCGCGACGATCCCGGCGGCGCTGGCGATCCTGAGCGCTGAGGCCGAGCGACAGTTGACGGCACGGGCGGCGGCGACGCCGCTGCTGGTGGGCGCTCCCGGCAGTGCCCTCGACCTGACGATGAACGCGCTCTACTTCCGCCTGCAACCGCCGAACCTGCTGGCGATGGCCGAAGCAGATGACATCGACGCGAGCGGCCTGGCCTACGCCATTCCGCTGTACGTGCGTTTCCACGCCAGGGGCGCGCCGATCGTCGGCACGGCGATCGATTACTTCAAGCTGCGCGGACTGCGGCTTGCCCGGGGGCGGCCGTTCGCCGTGCTGGGCGAGGCCGTGCTGGGCAGCGAAGCGGCACGCCGGCTCGGCGCCGGCGCGGGCGGTGCCATCGTCTCCTCGCCGGAGAACCCGTTCGACCTTGCCGGCAGCTATCCGCTGAAGATGCCGGTGGTCGGGGTGCTGGCACCGACCGGCACGCCGGACGACCGCGCGGTGTTCGTCGACGTCCGCACGACCTGGATCATCGAGGGGCTCGGGCACGGCCACGAGGACCTGGCGCGGGTGCGCGATTCCAGCGTGCTGCTGAAACGAGAGGGCGGCGAGCTCGTCGCCAACGCCAAGCTGATGCAGTACGCGGAGATCGACCGCGACAACATCGACAGCTTTCATTTTCATGGGCCGCAGGGCGGCTTCCCGCTGACGGGGGCGATCGCCGTGGCCAGGGACGGGCGGGCGGAGACCATCCTGCGCGGCCGCTACGAGGACACGGCGGCGCGCGCCCAGGCCGTGAAGCCGGCCGGGGTGATGGCCGGGGTGATCGACGACATCTTCCGCGTCCGCGACCTGATCGCCGGCATCGTCGCCCTGGTCGCCGCGGCGACGGTGCTGGCCCTGGCGCTGGTGTTCAACCTGTCGCTGCGTCTGCGGGAGCGGGAGATGGAGGTGCTGTTCCATATCGGCGCGCAGCGGCTGACTGCGGTCCGGCTGGTGGCGGCCGAGATCGCCCTGCTGCTGACCGCCGGCCTGGCGTTGGCGGCGATTGTCAGCGCGGCGTTGTCGGTCTACCGGCAGCCGCTGGTGCAGTGGCTGGCGCTGCAATGAGGCGGTTCGGACAATGCCTGGCCGTGCTCGCGGCCTTGCTGCTGCCGGCGGGCACCGGGCTGGCGGCCGGCGAACGACCGCAGGTGTATGCCGTCAACTATCCCCTGGCCTATTTCGCGGAACGCCTCGGTGACGGCATGGTCGATGTCCACTTTCCCGTGCCCGCGGACGCCGACCCGGCCTATTGGCGGCCGACGGCGGAGGAGATCGCGCGGTTCCAGCAGGCGGACCTGATCCTGCTGAACGGCGCCGGCTATGCCCGCTGGACGGCGCAGGCAAGCCTGCCGCGCCGGGTGCTGCGCGATACCAGCGCGGCGCGGCGCGACCGCTACATCGCCATGGAGGCCGACATCCGGCACCGGCACGGGCCGGCCGGTGCGCACGTGCATGACGGCTTCGCCTTCACCACCTGGCTCGATTTCGATCTGGCGCAGGCGCAGGCCGCGGCTGTCGCCGCCGCATTGGCGGAACTGCTGCCGTCGCAGGCGGGCGCCATCGAGGCGCGGCTGCGCGGCGTGCAGGACGAGCTGCAGGCGCTGGATGCGCGCCTGATGGCCGCGGCGACGCCGGTGCCGTTGCTGGCCTCGCATCCGGTCTACCAGTACCTGGCGGCACGCTATGCGCTGAACCTGCATGCCCTGCACTGGGAGCCGGAAGAGATGCCCGATGACGGGCAGTGGCGCGGGCTGGCGGCGTTGCAGGCACAGCATGGGGCGCGGTGGATGCTGTGGGAGGGCGAGCCGTTGCCCGAGGTCCGCGCCCGGCTTGGCCGCATGGGCATCGGCGTGGCGGTCTTTGCACCGCTCGGCAATCGCCCGGGCGACGGCGATTTCCTGGGCGTGATGGATGCCAACGTCGCCCGCCTGGAGGAGGTCCTGGGCGAATAATGAGCGCGGTGGATGCCGTGAAGTAGGACTCGGACGCGTTCGCCCGGCACAATGGCGCCATGACCTGGCGCAAAGGCATCATCGTCGGCGGCATCGTCGTGCTCGCCCTGCTGGTACTGGTGCCGGCGCTCGCCGTTGGCGTCGTTCTGCTGACGGGCCAGGAACAGCGTCGCGGCCTCGTCGAATGGGTGGCGGGGCAGGCGCTCGACACGCCGGTGGCCATTGGCGGGCCGTTCGAGCTGCGGTTGGGCCGCACGGCGCGCCTGTCGGCGGCGGCAATCGAATTGGGCGCCCCCGAGTCGCCAACGCTGCCCGGACTGCACGGCGAGGTCGGCCAGCTCCGTGTGCAAGTGGAGTTGCCGGCCCTGCTCAGGGCCCGGCTGCTGGTGTCGAGCCTGGCGCTCGGCGATGCCGAGCTGGTGTTGGTCACATCCGAGGCACCGGCCGCGCCGCCGGCGGAAGCGGAACGTCCGGCCGAGGATCTCCCCCTGCCGCCGGTGCTGCCGGCGCTTGTGGACGTCGAGGTCAGCGACTTCGCGCTGCGCTGGGGGCGGACGGCGGCGGGCGAGGGCGGTGACGTGAAGATCGACCGGCTGAGGCTGCGCGAGCCTGAGGGCAGCGACATCTCGTCGCTTGATGCCGCGCTGGCGATCAACGGCGTAAACGGTGTCTTCAGTGGCGAGTTTGGAACCTCGGCGGAGGCGATGGCGCCGACAAAGCCATATCCCATCACCATGCGCTGGCAACGCAGCGGCCTCGAGCTCGGCGTTTCCGGCACCATGGAGCAACCGGTGCTCGGCCGAGGCGCCGACCTGACGCTCGAGCTGACGGCGGCGGACGTCGCGCTTGTCGGTGATATTCCCGGGCTGGATCTGCCCGAACTGGGCCCCTTGCAAGCCTCGGCCCGCGTCCGCGGCGATACCGCTACATCGACGCTGGAGGACATTCGCGTCTTCGTGCAGGGACCGCAAGGGCCCCGCCTGACCCTCGCCGGCCGGATCGATGCCCTGCATCGCCTGTCCGGGATGGACCTGACCGTATCGGCGGCTTTGGCGGACGCCGCGATCCTGCGCGACCTGGCCGAGCGGGCCGGCGTCACGGCGTTCGCCGGCGATGTCAGCGAACTTTCGTTCGCCGCCCGGATCCTGGGCAGCCTGGACCGGCTGCAGGCCGACGATGTCGCCCTGCGCGTGGTCGGTGGCGACAAGCGGCGCCTCACGATCGAGGGCAAAGTCGATGACATACTCGCGCCCGCCGGCGTGGACCTGAAGCTCGCGGCACAGACCATCAGACCTCAGGGATTGCGCGAACTGCTCTCGCGGCTCGGCGTGCGGTTGTCGCCGACCTTCGCCCGCGTCTCCGGCCGGGTGCACGACGACACTGGGGTGCTGCGCCTGGACGAACTGGACGCCACGGCCAGCGACATCTCCGGCATCAACATCAACGCCACCGGCTTTCTCGAGCTGAGCGGCACGTGGCAGTCGCTCAAACCGGTGGGCATGGATATCCGCTGCAAGGCGACGGCGCCGGATTCGCGCGGCCTGGCACGGCTGCTGGGCTGGCAACTACCGGACCTGGGCCCGCTGGCCGGGCGTTTCGCCTTCGTCGGCGACGGCCGCGACCTCGATCTGGCGGACCTCGACGCGGCCACCAGCGGCGGCGGACCGATCCAGCTCCGGGTCACGGCCCGCGCGCTGCGCAACCTCCTGGGCCGGCGCCAGGACCGTGAGCTGCAGGAGCTGGAGATCGCGGTCGAATCCGACCGGCTGATCCCGCTGTTGTCGAAGTTCGGCGTCACCACGCGCAGCGCAGACAGCCTGTTTCAGCTGGTTGACTACGCCGTACCCGATCCGGGCCCGTTCGCCGGCAGCGCCAGCCTGTCGCTGCGCCGCGACAACGACGGCAACCAACTGGTGGTGCTGGAGAACGTGCAGGCGTCGCTGGGACAGGCTGAGACCTGGCAGGCAATGGCCAGCGGGCGCGTCGGGGCGATCACCACGACGGGCCCGCTTGAGGTCGGTGACATCGACGGCGTCGTGACCATCAACCTGGCCGACGTCCAGGCTTTCGCTGCGGGTCTCGGCCTGCCGCCGGGCCATCGTGGTACGCTCGAGGTCAGCGCCGATGTCGATGGCGCATTCGAGGCACTACGCCTGTCGAAGCTGAAGGTGCAGGGAGAGTTCGATACCGGCCTGGCCTTCGTCGCCCAAGGCAGCCTGGACGCCTTGTCGCCCAGACAGGCGCCCCACCTGTTTGGCCTGGAGCTGGACATTGCCGCCGATGCGCCGACGACCGCGGCCCTGTCGCCCGTTATCGACCAGGTGCTGCCGGAACTGGGCGCCGTCCGCGGCACCGGTCAGCTCAGCAACCGGGACGGGACCATCGCACTCAAGCAGTTCGACCTCGGGTTCGGTCCCGAGACGGCAGAAAGCCTGAGTGCCACCGGCCAGGTGCGTGACCTGGATGCGTTCGCCGGCGTGGGGGTCGAGGCGAGCTTCACCGCCGACCTGGGCACACTGCTGGCCCCATACGTGGAAGATCCGCCGGATGTCACCATGCCTCTGGTCGGTGTCTTTTCGTTGTCGGATGCCGACGGCAGCCTGGGCGTCGACGTGCTGAACGTGCGCAGCGAGCCGAACCCGCACCTGCACGTGGACATCAACGGCAGCATCTCCGACCTGGCAGGCCTGCAGGAGGTCGACGTTGACGTCCTGATCGAGGCCGACGACGTCAATGCCTTGAGCCCGGAGCTGACATTCGGGCCCGTCACGCTGCCGCATCGCCGGCTGCGCATCCATGGCCAGGCCAGCGGCAGCGACGGCCGCGCCGGCCTGACGGGACACATCGAGATTGGCGAGACGAGCATCGATAGCCGTCTCGAATTGAGACGCATCGGCGACCGTCTCAAGCTGTCCGGCAAGTTGCAGTCGGATCGGGTCGACCTGGCCGATCTCGGCTGGGCGCTTGACGAAGCGCCGGCGCCCGACGAGCCGGCACCCGAGGTCGCGATCGGCCTGGAGATGCCACTGGAGGAGCTGTTGCCAACGGCGGCGCCGGTGCCGACGGGCCCGCGGGACTGGGTCATTCCGCCGGAGCCGCTGCCGTTCGACGCGCTGGAGGTCTTGGACCTGGACCTGCTGTTGCGCGTGGGCGAAATGTACGGCCGGGAACGGCTGGTGGAGTCCTTAAACACCGATATCCGCCTCGACCGCGGCCGCCTGCTGCTGGTCAGTTCGGTGACCGGCAAGGTCGGTGGCCGTTTCGACAGCCATCTCGAGGTCGATGCCGCGGCGGGGCCACCGACCATCGCCTATCAGACGACGTTCCACGACGTCCATGCCGAGAGTTTCGGCTATCTGTTCGGCGACGAGGATCTGGTCAGAGGTCAGTTGCGGGGCGAGGTAGACATCGCCGCCACTGGCCGGTCGCCACGCGAGCTGGCGACGACGCTCGGCGGCAGCCTGGAAGTCGAGCTGGGCGAGGGGCGGCTGAACGCCGGCGACCTGCGCCTGCTGTCGCCGGACCTGTTCTGGGTCTTCACCCTGCTGCAGCGGCGCCAGTACACGGATTTCACCTGTGGTCTGTTCCGCTTCGAGGTGGAGCAGGGGGTCGCGCGCAGCAATACCATGCTGCTGATGTTGAAGGAGGGCAGCGTTGCCGCGGCAGGCGAGATCGATCTGGCGCAGGAAACGCTGAACATCGCCATCGCGGCATCCGGCCGGAGAGTGCTGCCGGAGCTGTCGAAGCCGTTCCGGGTGCACGGGACATGGCAGCAGCCCAGGGTCAGAGTCGGTTCGGTCGGCCTGCTCGCCGACACCGCGCTCAACCTCAGCGACACCGCGCTCACGATCGGCGCCAAACTGGTCACCACGCCGCTGCGCGCCGTCGGTTCGCTGGGCGAGCGGCTGTTCGGCGCCCGCCCGAAGCCGGAACAGCCTGCAGAACAGGACGAGGTCAGCGCCTGCGTGCAGGCGGCGGCCGAGAGCAGTTAAGGCGCCAACCGCGAGACGCCGCCAAGGCCGGGAAATGGCGTTACAGTGTGAGTATAAGTGGAGGTTTAGGGAGTACGGGGATGTTGAAGACGCACATGCTGGCCGGCGTGGTCGCGATCATGCTGTTCGCCACGCCCGCGCTGTCGCAGGGGCAAAAGTGCGCGGAGCTCACCGACTTGACCCCATCGGCCACGCTCGCGGGCTCCGGCAGAGCCGTCGGCTTCGTGATCGGCATGAAACGGGGTGACGGCATCCTGCGGATGAAAGACGGCCGCGAGTACGCGTTCTCGATCAGGACAGCGAAGGCATTGCAGACCGGCGCATCCCGTACCGAAATCGAAGGCACGGTCTACAACCTGAGCGATCCGCTCGATTTCGCGGGCACGTACACTGGCGCCGGCGTTTCCGTCGCGCTGATCAAACTGGGCCCCGGCGAGATCTCGTTGAGCAACGGCAAATGCGTGGTGATGAAGCTCACGCCGATCGCCAAGGGCGTGCAGCTGTCGCCGCCGGGTCCGAAGGGTGTCCTGGTAACCCTTCAAGACTAGCGCGGCTTCGCCGTCGCACACTCACGCAAACCAGGTCCTCGGCCGCAGCAGGGTCAACGCCAGGAGCGCCAGCAGAGCGGCGCCGGCGTAGCTGAAGGTCAGCCGGAAGCTGGCAACGAAAGCCTCGCCCGCCGCGCTATCGGCTGTCGCAGCGCTATCGCGCAGGGCCACGAACAGCAGCGTCAGGACCGAGGCACCCGCGACCAGGCCGACGGTGCGGCTGACCATGGCGAGGCTGCCGGCGACGCCACGTTCGTCGCGCGGCAACGTGCCGGTGACGATGTCGATGTAGACCACCTGAAAGATGCCGTGCGCCCAGCCGTGCAGGAACAGCGTTGCGGCCATGAACGCCAGGCCCGTGTCGCCCGCCCAGCGGCCGATCAGCAACAGACCGAGGCCGCAGAGCGCGGCGGCGCCGAGACCGAGGCGGCCGGGCCGCAGCGGGCCGATCAGCCAGCCGCCCGTCAGGCCGCCGAACATCATGCCAAGCGGGCTGATCGCCAGCACCAGGCCGCCGAGCCAGAGCGGCATCGCCAGCACCTGGGTGAGGAAGAAGGGGACAAACAGCAGCACCGCGAAGTTCACGGCGTTGACCACGAGGTTGACGACGTTGAGCAGGCTGAAGTCCAAGTTGGCGAACAGCGACGGTCGCACGATCGGGTCGGCGGCACGCCGTTCGACCCGCACGAAGGCAACCCCGGCCAGCACCGACAGCGCCAGCAGCGACGTCGCCAGCCCCGTGCCGATGCCGGGTGCGCGCAGGGCGTTCAGCCACAGCAGGGCGGTGGCCAGGGAGAACGTCAGCAGGCTGCCGCCCAACAGATCGAAAGGCTGGCGCGGCCCGGCCCGGTTGGCAGGCGGCAGGGTCGAGAGCAGCAGCAGAGGCAGCAGGGCCAGCGGGACCCGGAACCAGAACACTGCCTGCCAGCCGTGGTGTTCGATCAGGAAGCCGCCGAGCAGCGGGCCGATGGCCGCGCCCAACCCGTAGACCATGGTGTAGGCGCCCAGGATGCGGCTGCGCAGCCGCTCCGGATAGAGCTGCGTCGCCAGGGCCGGGCCGACGCTGATCAGCATGGCCGTACCCAGGCCCTGCAGGGCGCGGAAGGCGAGCAGCCATTCGAAGCGGGTGGCGAGGGCACAGAGGAGGAAGGCGAGGGCACTGACCACGAGGCCAAGGGCGAAGACGGTGCGGTGGCCGAGCCGGTCGCCGAGCTTGCCGAAGATCATCGTCAGACTGGCGTAGGCCAGGATGTAGCTGATGACGATCCATTGGATCGCGCTCAACGGCTGATCCATCGCGGCGATGATCGCGGGCAAGGCGATGTTGACCGAGGTGTCGAGTGGATTGGTCAGGATGCCAACGCCGACCACGGCAAGGCCGATAGCGGGGCGTGTTCTGCTCGTCAGGTCGGTGGAGGACATCGCGGCTTCGCTGCCCGCTCGCTTCACTGCGCAATGGCGGGCGCGCCGGCCGGTGCGTTCCATGCCGGGCGCGCCGACCGTCGTGGTAGCGGCAGGTTAGCCCCCACATCTCAGCTTGGCCACGGCCTCGGTCGGCCAGGGCGGCGATGCCGCCGTGGCCTGGAGCCGCGGGGAGAAATGCCATCGACCGCGTCGTTCTTGCCGCGTACGGTGAGGAAGTTGTGTGGCGACGGAGCAGGCCCGGATCAGGAGGGGTCAGATGCCATGAAGAACGCGCAGTCGGGGCGCCTGGGCGTGCTGGTGTTTGCCGGGCTGGTCGTGCTTGCCGCTTGTGCGCCGGCCGGCAAGCCGGCGGATGAGTCGATGTTCACGGCCGACCTGACCGGGCTCGAGTTGCGAACCAACGAACTGCCGTCGCTGGTCTATGTGCGGCCGGGCGCGCCGTCGCTGGCCGCCTACAAGGGCTTCATCATCGATACGGTGCAGGTCAACTACACGGATCCGAACATGAGGGAGATCGATCCGAAAGACATCGGCCGCCTGCAGGAATCGTTTCGCACCAAGATGGTGAACGAGTTGAAAGCAGCGGGCTATACGGTGGGAACACGCGCCGAAGCGGGCAAGCTGCGGATCTCGTTCGTGATCGGCGGTCTCAAGGCGCCGAGCGCCGTTTCCAACGTGACGACCGCCGTCTTTCCCTACGCGCTGAGCGTCGGCGAAGTCACGATCGAGGCGATCTTTCGCGACGCCAAGACGAACCAGATCGAGGCCGTCGCACTGCAACGCGTGCAGGGCAGCCGTGTCCTCAACCCCACGCCGTGGTCGAGTTTCGCCGACGTCGAGAAGACGTTCGACGTCTGGACAAGAGGGATCCGCGAAGCGATCGACGAGGCGCATGCGGGCTAGCTCGCTGCAGCACGGGCGTCCGGCGCGCCGCCGTCAACCGGTCCCAGGCGACGACGGCTGAAGTAGCCGAGTATGCCGAAAGGCCCGCTCTTGCTCGTTGCCCTGCTGACGACCGGCGCCATCGCACTCTGGGGTATTGTCGATACGGCGGGCCTTGCTGCGACAGCGAAGTCGCTGGTGACCATTCAGTTCACCAGCCGGGCCTGGTTCATCATGTTGTCGGCAAGCCTCATGCTGATCCTCGCCATTGCGCTCGCGGTCTCGCGCTACGGCAGCATCAAGTTGGGCGATGACAGCGACGAGCCTGAGTTCTCCACGATCTCCTGGCTGACCATGCTGTTCGCCGCGGGCATGGGCGTGGGCCTGTTGTTCTGGGGCACCGCAGAACCGCTCTCGCATTTCCTCGTGATCGCCGAAGTCCAGCGCCCGAGCGAAGCGGCCTACTCTGCGCTCTTCATCACCAACTTCCACTGGGGACTGCATGCCTGGGCGATCTATGGCCTGACGGGGCTGGTGATCGCCTATTTCAGCTTTCGAAAGCGCACGCCCATCCTGGTCGGGGCGCCCTTGACCGCGGTTTTCGGACACGGCCTGGTGACGCGCAGCGTCGCCTGGCTCAGCGATCTCCTGGCCATTATCGCCATCGCCATCGGCCTGGGCGGCTCGGTGGCGATGGGGGTCTTTCAGGTTGCCGAAGGCGTCGAGGCGCTGTTCGGCTATGAGGATTCTGGGCTCGGGCTGACGCTCGGCGTCTTCGTCGTCCTCTGCATCGCCTACATCCTGCCGCTCACGGTCGATCTCAGCCGCGGTATGGCCCTGCTCTCCAACGCGGCCATGGCCGCG
>Ga0056121_1000247_pt1 | contig 17617 bp, 18 predicted proteins | sample WorMetHEROISLAND_FD_83872 | JGI IMG/M metagenome (GOLD analysis project Ga0056121, IMG submission 83872) | Marine gutless worms symbiont microbial communities from Max Planck institute for Marine Microbiology, Germany - Olavius sp. 1 HERON ISLAND ...
GCGCATGTTCCGCGTATTTTTAACCCAAGAAAAATGCCTTTTAGGACCAACCGATAAAAAATCAAAATCATGCATATCATCGAGCGGGGTGAAGCATCCGCTGAACGGTCTGCATCAACGCATATTATGCTGCGTTCAGCGGATGCTTCACTCTTATCATGATTTTGGTTTTTTGTCTATCTCTTAATAATCAACCACTATGGACTGGAAGTCCATAGTCTGGAGGACTAAAGTCCTCATCCGTGGACAAGCCACGGACTGAACGTGAAGGGACTGAAAGTCCATAGTTTCAACTATGATGCGCTTCGCGCACTAAAGTTATTGAAGCAATGAATTTTCTTTGAATTTTTTACTGTGGTGTGAGCGCTTAACAGGTAGTGGACGGCGAGTCGCCGTGTTTAAATACGTCGAAGCGCCTTCTATACCACAACGATTGCTTCTTTTTCAAGTTCATGACTATCTCCATTGCGGTTTGAGTCTCAAGTCCGATACTCGGCATTGATGCGCACATAGTCATAGGAGAGGTCGCAGGTGAGTACCTCGGTTGCGGCCTTACCGCGGCCAAGGGCCACCCTGATCTCGATTTCATCCTTTTCCATGATCGCCTGTCCCGCGGTCTCGCTGTAGTCCGGATCCCGCCCACCCTGGCTTACGACGCACAGGTCGCCGAGCCAGACGCGTACGGCCGCGATGTCGAACTGGTCCACATCCGCGCGCCCGACAGCGGCCAGGATGCGTCCCCAGTTGGGGTCAGAGGCAAACAAGGCCGTCTTGACCAGCGGGGAATGGGCGATGGTATCGGCCACGCGGCGTGCCTCGGCGGCGTTCCGGGCCGCTTCTACCCGTATTTTCACCAGCCTGGTAGCGCCCTCGCCGTCGCGCACGATGGCGGTAGCCAGCTCCCGGCAGACCGCCTCCACCGCAGCACGAAAGGCCGCAACATCCGGTGATCCCGGATCGTCCAACGGCTCGTTGCCCAGGGTGCCCGCGGCCCCCAGCACACAGGCATCGTTGGTGGAGGTATCCCCGTCCACGGTGATGGTATTGAAGGAGGCATCCACTGCGTCGCGCAGGCAGTCCTGCAACAGGGCCTGATCCACCGCCAGGTCGGTAGCGAGAAAGGCGAGCATGGTCGCCATATCCGGGCGGATCATGCCCGCGCCCTTGGCCATACCCGAGACCACCGCGGTGCGCCCGGCCACGGTAAAGCGACGCATAGCCAGCTTGGGCAGGGTATCGGTGGTCATGATGGCTCGCGCCGATTCGGGCCAGGCGGTCTCGCGCATCCGCTCCAGCGCCGTGGGTAACGCCGCCTCCAGCTTCGCCAGGGGAAGGTTTTCGCCGATGACGCCGGTGGAGAAGGGCAGCACCTCTTGGGTGCGACAACCAGTCAAAGCGGCGAGCGCGGCGCAGCTGGCTACGGCGTCCGCAAGCCCCCGCTCGCCGGTGCCCGCATTGGCGTTACCCGAATTGATGAGCAGATAACGAGGTGATGCGACCGCCAGGTGGCGCTTCGCCACCACCACAGGAGCGGCACGGAAGGCATTGCGCGTGAAGACCGCGGCGCAGTGCGCACCTTCAGGAAACGCCACGAGCGCCAGATCGTCTCGGTCTTGATAGCGGATCCCCGCCGCCGCCGCGGACAAGCGCACGCCGGGGACGGGTCGATAGGAGCTGGTGTGATCGGTCATTCGGCGAGAACCCCTTGACTGTCGGTTGTCGGCATCTTAACGCAATCTACACCTGCATTATCCCGGTTACGAATGCGTGAGCCGAACCGGCCCTGAATTTGCTATGCTTGCGCCAAGGTCACATAATACCAGTGGGTGTTTCCAATCCGCGAGCCATGTCGTTACTCCCTGTTTCTTCCATGCGAACATTCGTGCACGGTTGGATGCTGCTCCTTGTCGTCTGCCTTCCGGTCGCATCGCTCGGGCCGGTTCAGGCCGGTTCATGGACCGGCACCCTCCAGGACGGCAGCGTGCTGAAGGTGGACCCGAACTCCCATCGCGCCATGCGCTATTACAAGGGTGGCGTGGTCCCCTTGTGGGACGGTACCCATAGGCTCGAGGACGGCTCGGTGGTCATTGTCCGCGACGGCCAAGCGGTACCCACTGAGGCGATGATGGACAGCTGGGTCGGAGAGCCTGGCTCCGAGCCGAGTATGCGCACGCGCTATTGCGACCAGTTGGTGCGCAAGGTCTGCGGCTTCCATGACGAGTGTCGCCACGGCCAACCCTGCATCCTGGCCCATCAACTGCTGGGCCTGGAGCGCGAGCAACAACGCCGAACGTCCGTCGCCGCCGGGTCTTGGCCGCATGTCCCGTCGAGCGGTGAGTGTCAGAACGCCCTGGCGAACCCGACCTTTCCGGCCTGTGATTCCTCCACGCCGGGGTCGGAGCAAACGGCCTGTAGGAAGCTGGTGGAGAGGGTGTGCGGAGACGCGGACCAATGCGCGGCCCACAAGGCCTGTAATCCCGCGCGTCAGCTCCTGCAGATGGAGTCCGATGAGCGGCTTCGGAGCGCGGATCCCCAGGCCCTGACGCCGACGGGCGCCGAATGTGAAAAGGCAATGGACAGCACCTTCTTCGAGCCCTGCCGCTAGGGGCCGTTGACATAATCGTCGCGCCAACCGCTAATAGGACAAGATTAACAGGATTTCCAGGATTATTTTCTTAAATAACAATTATAATATCCCGTTAATCTCGTTAATCCCGTACCATTAAGAGGCGAGCACGGAGGTTGGGGTTCACTCCCTTTTCAAATGTCAACATGCCCTAGCGCATTGCGTTGATTTACGGCTGATATTTCCGGGGAGGTCCTGTTCACTCAATGTTATCGGTCGTTGAGGGCATCCGTACCAGGATAGTAGCCGCCGTCGGCTTCACAAACGACTGGAAGCGGTAGTGAAGACCCTGATCCTCGGCGGTGTGCGTTCCGGCAAAAGCCGATTGGCCGAGCGGCTCGCCGTCGCGAGCGGTCGGCAGGTCGTCTATGTGGCTACCGCGGTGCCAGGGGACGCGGAGATGCTGCGCCGTATCGAGGCCCACCGCAGGCATCGTCCCCAAGACTGGCTGGTGGTGGAAGAGCCGCTGGCACTGGGGCAGGTGCTGGGGGAGTTGGCCGAGCCTGGGCGCTGCTTGGTCATGGACTGTCTCACCCTGTGGCTTACGAACCTGCTCTCCCATGCGGACCCGGCGCGCCTGGGGTCTGAGCGTATCGCTCTGCTGGAGACCTTGCCGGCACTTGCCGGCGATCTCGTGCTGGTCGGCAACGAGACCAACATGGGCGTCATTCCCCTCGGCGAGATCAGCCGCCGCTACTGTGACGAGGCGGGTCTGCTCCATCAGGCGCTCGCCGCCCGCTGCGACCGGGTGGTGCTTGTGGTTGCCGGACTGCCCCAGCTATTGAAGGGGCCGTCCTTGGACGTTGTGGACACAGCAGGGGCGGTGGGCCCAGCCCACCCGACGGGTGCCGAGTGCGAGCATACCTCAACACTTCCCGACGCCGGAGCGTGTGTCCGGCCTGCCTACCGTAGGCAAGCGGCAGATAGGCCGGGGTCTGCTGCCACGCAATCGCGTCGGAGCGAATCGGGTGGGGAATGACCGCTTTGTCGATCTGCTGCGCCACGGCGCGGTGGTCGGCGGGGGGCGGTTTCGGGGTGTCGCTGACGCTCGGCTCAGCACCCGTGGGTTCGCCCAGATGCACGCGGCCGTGGCGAGATCAGGGAGGGGAGTGGTAGGCACAGCCCACCCTACGATGCCCTGTTCAGCTCGCCGGCCCGCCGGTGCGCCGAGCCGGCTCGGGAGCTGGCGGCGCGGCACGGGCTGCCCCTGGAGCTGATGCCGGAGCTGAGCGAGCGGCGGTTCGGGGCCTGGGAGAATCGGCTCGCCGGCGAACTGCCGAGCGCCGAGCTGAAGCGGTTCTGGGACGATCCCGCGGGATTCACACCGCCCGGTGCCGAGCCCTTCGAGGCCCTGCGCGAGCGGGTGCTGAGGGGCTGGGACCGAATACTCGGGCACCGGACGGATTTTCCGCTGGTGGTAACCCATGGCGGTGTCATCCGGGTTATTTTGGGGCAGATCCTGGGCCTCTCCGCGGCTGCTATGATGCGGATCGAGGTCCCGCCTGCCTGTCGAACCCGTCTGCGGGTGCCGGTAGGGGAGGGCCGTCCGAGCCTGATATTCCACGGCGGGGCGGAGCCGTGTGGCGCAATTTCCTGATCGCCGGTCGGTTTCTCACCCGGCTGCCCATACCGGACCCCGGACCCGTTTCCGAACCGGATCTCGGCCGCTCTGCCGTCTTTTTTCCGTTGGTGGGGCTTCTCCTCGGATTGATAATTTGGGGGTTGGTGGTCTGGAGTCTGTCTGTCCTGTCGGCGCAAGTCGGCGTCCCCGACCTGGGTTCTGGAGGTGGTGGGCACAGCCCACCCTACGGCGTGGCCGCCGCACTGGTGCTTGTCGCCTGGGTGTGGCTCACCGGCGGCTTGCACCTGGACGGACTGGCGGATACCACGGACGCCTGGATCGGGGGGTTGGGAGACCGGAATCGGACCTTGAACATCATGCGGGATCCCGGATCGGGATCCTTCGGCGTCATGGCCTTGGTGTTGGTGCTGCTGTGCAAGTGGACGGCGCTCTCCGCATTGATGACCGCGGGCGCGACGGCGAGCCTGATCTGGATACCGGTTCTGGCGCGGGCGCAGCTGCTGGTCCTGTTTCTAACCACACTCTCCGCCCGCCCGGACGGCATGGGGACCACGGTCAGGGCCCATCTTCCGCGTACCGCCGCCTGGAGCTGGTTAGTCGTTACCCTGGTCGCATCGGCGTTGTACCTCGGTACGGAGTGGCTCGGTCTGGTCGCGACCGCGGGCATCCTGTTCCTGGTGTTGCGACGATCCATGATGATCCGCTTGGGTGGGTTCAGCGGCGATACCGCCGGTGCCCTGGTGGAGCTGAGCGAGGCCCTGATGCTGGCGATGGCCGTGTTTTTTTCATTGCCTCAATAACTTTAGTGCGCGAAGCGCATCATAGTTGAAACTATGGACGTTAAGTCCCTTCACGTTCAGTCCGTGGCTTATCCACGGATGAGGACTTTAGTCCTCCAGACTATGGACTTTCAGTCCATAGTGGTTGATGAAGACGAGGAGAACAATCGGCCGATTTTTTTAGAGTGCTCTCTTATCCAAGTGACCATTGGATTAGGGGAGGTTTTATGATGACTGAAATAAGGACGCTCCTTGCGGATGCACAAAAGGGTCTTTTGCGTACCATACCATGACTTGGGGAGCCAAGACTCGGTCCAGGGGATTTCGATGATTTCATCGAATCCCAACAGATCAAGACTCTTGAAGAGGAGCCCGAGACGACAACCTCGTCAAAGCCAATAGGAAAAGGCTTATCGCGGTAATGGCGGTTTGGCTCTATGTATTGAATCGAGTATTCATCTTTATTTAACATGTTACCAAAGTAAAACAGCGCCTTCTTAGCGCGACTTGCAACAAAAGAGAGAAAATAGAGGGGGTCGCTGACGTGTAGCATAACCTGGGATATAACGACGACATCATGTGGCTCGAAGCCTTCGGCCTCATGCCGCCATGAATCGTAGTTTGAATCAACCACTATGGACTGAAAGTCCATAGTCGGAGGACTAAAGTCCTCATCCGCGGACAAGCCACGGACTGAACGTGAAGGGACTTAAAGTCCATAGTTTCAACTATGATGCGCTTCGCGCACTAAAGTTATTGAAGCAATGAAAGGTTGGTAGTTTAGAACCTTTTTTGCCCGTTCGATCTGTTTCGGGGTCAAATTGAATTTCCGCAGATCCATGAAAATACCCTCTTTATGGAACCAAAATGGAAATGAGCCAGGATGTTGGGTTTACACCCGTCGTTTGTCCGGTGATTGCTCAAAAACCTTAACATCATACACCAATGTGACGGATATGTATCCGAGTCTCTCGGTTCACTCGGCATAGCCTGAACCGGCGCCTTCGCGGGAATCGCGAGCGAAGTAGCTGACCTTGCCCGCGGGGATGACCGTGATGCCGGACTCGGAGACGGTAAAGCGCCGGCGGTCCGCAGCAGCATCGAACCCTAAGCGTTCTCCGGCCTCGATCTTGTTGTGACGATCGACGATGACGCGCCGTAGGCGTGCCCCTTTGCCGATGCGCACATAGTCCATGACGATGCATTCATCGAGCTCCACATCCTCCTCGATCACGGCCTCCCGGCGGATGATGGAGTTGCTGATACGCACGCCGTCGTGGATCACCGTCGCCGCGCCGAGCAGGCAGTTGCGCAGTTCCCCGCCCAGGACCTTGACCACGGGACCCTGGTAGCCGCTCGAGTACACGGGCCAGTGGGGATTGAACAGATCGAAGGTCGGTTCGGCGCCGAGGACGTCCTTGTGGGCCTCGAAGTAGGCATCGATGGTGCCCACGTCGCGCCAGTAAACGGGCTGCTCATAGGGCTTGATGTTCGGGATCTCATTGGCCGCGAAGTCGTAGGCGAATAACCGGTGGATCTTGAGCAGGCGGGGCAGGACATGGCCCCCGAAATCGGTTTCCCCCCGTTTACGGGTCTCCTCCAAGGCCTCCAGCAGGACATCCACATCGAAGATGTAGTTGCCCATGGAGGCAAAGGCTTGGGTAGGGTTGCCCGGCATAGGGGCGGGGTTGTCCGGCTTTTCCTGGAATTGCCGGATATGGCCGTCCGGATCGGTGGCAATGACACCGAAGCCTGTAGCTTCTTGCAAGGGGACAGGGAAGGCGGCGATGGTCACATGGGCATTGCGCTCCTGATGGAAGTCGACCATCTGGCGGATGTCCATTCGGTAGATGTGGTCGGCACCGAAGATAGCGACCAAGTCGGGGCGGTGTTCCTCGATGAGATCGATGTTTTGACGCACCGCATCGGCGGTGCCTTGGAACCAGTTTTGCTCGCCGGTCCGCATCTGGGGTGGGACTACGGTGACGAACTGCTCGTGCATCAGCGGGGAGATGGTCCACCCCTTGCGCACGTGCTCGATCAAGGACTGGGATTTGTACTGTACCAGCAGATAGATGGTCCGAATCTGAGAGTTCACCAGGTTGCTCAGCACGAAATCCACGATCCGGTAGCGGGCGCCGAAGGGTACCGATGGCTTTGACCGGGCCGTGGTCAAGGGCTGTAGGCGGGAACCCTGGCCACCGGCCATGACGAAGGCGATGATTCGATCGGTAGACATGTTTTCTCCTCACACTTGGATGCCGGCACGGCGTCGGCTTCTATGCATCCACGCTTCATGACTTCGCCGGCGACGGGAATCGAGCGGGATGGTCTTGCGACGGCCCGATTGACCAGACAGCATAGAGGCAGCGCCTTGTCTGCACAAGCTCTGATCTTCCGGCATCCCAGGTGGGCACACGGGAAATGGATGTCGGGGATCGGAAGGGGCTGGAAGCCCGGCCCTGTCAAGGACGGAAAAACGCCATTTTCCTGATCCACACCAGTCGAGCCGGTGGTCGGAATAGGGGAAAATGATCGCTTGATTCCACCCGCCGAAACGGCGGACGTGTTCCGTATGGCCTGTCAAGGGCTGGAGTCAGCCCTCCTCTTCTGATTCAGAGATGTTTAAAAACTAACTCATTGATTATAAAAGCATGATTGTCATCTGGCTCCCACGCTCCGGCGTGGGAGCAGGTCTTGACGCTCCAGCGTCACCAAGCCTGGCAGCTGGAGCGGCCAAGGTGGTGTTCCCACGCTGGAGAGACTGTGAAAGTATTCGTTTTTCCTGATAGCGGTGGAATGAAATTACCTTATTTCACGCCACATTCCGTAAAAAGTGGGGCTGGGAGCGGAATATTCAGCCTAATCTAGGCAAATTATGTTCCCCTGTCCCTTCCACTCTGAAAATTCGGTAATACTTTCACAGTCTCTGGAGCGTGGGAACAAGTAAATCAATAAATTAGTTCTCAGACAGGCTCTCAGGTGCGCATCGTTTTGCCTGGCCTGTAATCCGGTCCCGTCAGTTGGAATCTCAGCGAATACTCCCCGTTATCGACGAGCGGGATCGACCCAATCCGTTCCCTAGGAGGCTTTTATGAGCGACGCACTGAATTACCTGCTCAAGGTCCGCCCTGATGCCATGGGCGCCTATTTCAAGTTTCTCAAGCAGGCCGGAGACCACTTGGACCCCCGCACGCGCGACCTGATCTCCGTCATCACCAAGGTGGCCGTTAAGACCGAACCCGGATTTCGACAGTACCTCACGCGGGCATTGCGCAACGGCGCCACGCCCCAGGAAGTGATCGACGCCTTGCTGATGGCCTTCCCGGTCCTGGGTCTGGCCAAGATCGTCTGGGCTACCGAGATCCTGCTCGACATGGACATCCCCGAGTTCCGTCCAGAGAACCTGGACGCCGAGCCGTCCTGGCACCGACTCGGGACCCTGGAAGAGTTGCCGGAGGGGGAGATCAGCTTTCTCGAGGCCGCAGGCCGTCACCTGTTCGTCTCCCGCACGGGTGACCGGATCAAGGTCTTCGACTCCCGCTGTCCCCATCAGGTAACGGATATTCCCCACCTCGCCCTGAAAGGTAGCAAGCTCACCTGCCCCAAGCACAACTGGGCCTTCGACGCTGAGACCGGCGAGTGCACACAAATCGGTAACCGACCCTTGCGGGAGTTCGAGCACAAGATTGAGGACGGTCAGCTGCTCGCCTATTGGTAGTTACCGAGAAAATCGGGTCGTGGTAAATCTCTGACCTAGGGGCTGTTGACATTTATCTGAGCGCGGGCGATTGCGAGGAATTTTGCGTGCTGACCAGGCGCGGCGAGGAGGAATAACCAGCCTATTTTGACGAGCCGCAACGCCGTCAGCACGGAAAAGGGCCGCAATCGGACCGTGAATGATGAATGTCAACAGCCCCTAATAGGGGGTGGGTCGTTATGCGGCTCGGCGGACTGGATTATCAACCACTCTATCAGTTAGAAATTTACCACTACCCCCAGGACGATGTTTCAGCAATGATTACCTTCGTTAGCCCTCGGTGATCGGTTGTCGCAAACGCCCGGTGGCATTAAGATTGCCCGAACAAGCAAAATTCGGAGCCGACCCATGAAATTTCCCTACGGCATCAGTGATTTCGATTCACTGGTCACGGAACAGTATTATTACGCCGACCGCACGGATCACGTCCCGCTACTGGAGGAAGCGGGCAAGCAGCTGCTCTTTCTGCGTCCGCGTCGGTTCGGCAAGAGTCTGCTGTTGTCCATGCTGGAGAACTACTATGATCTCAACAAAGCGGACCGGTTCGAGCAGCTGTTCGGGGAACTTGCTATCGGCCGCAATCCCACCGCCGGGCACAACCGATACTTCGTACTCAAGTGGGACTTCTCCGAGGTCAGCCCAATCGGTGACGGCGAGGAGATCAAGCGTAATCTTTATCGTTACCTGAATCTTCGGATCAGTGCCTGCTCGGACTATTATCGGGAGACGCTGGGTGGTTCCCTCCAAATCGATCCCCAGGATGCCCTGGTTTCCTTCCAATCCTTGCTGAACGCCGTGCGACAAGCCGGTCATCCCCTTTATTTGCTCATCGACGAATACGACAACTTCGCCAATGAATTGATGATGGGTCATCGAGCTACGGAGGCAAGCCGCTATCAGGCCCTACTATCCGGCGAGGGCTGCATGAAGGCCCTGTTCAAAACCATCAAGGCCGCTGCCGGTGAACGGGGGTTGGGAAAGGTATTCATTACCGGCGTGTCGCCGGTCGCCATGAGTGATCTCACCAGCGCCTACAATGTGGCGAAGAATATCTATTTGCAGGCGCGATTCAATGCGCTGGTGGTTTCCGGGAAGTGGAAATCGCCGCCATGGCGGCACAGATCGGCAGGGAATGCGATCTGCCTCAGTCCGAGGTGGATGAAGCGCTTTCGATGATGCGGACCTTCTATAACGGCTATCGCTTCAGTCGCCGTGCCGAAGAACAGATCTACAATCCAACCCTTGCCTTGTATTTTCTGGAAGAATTTCAGCGTGAGTGCCGCTATCCGGACAGAATGCTGGATACCAATCTGGCCATGGACCGGGGCAAGATGCACTACATCTCCCGTTTGCCTGAGGGCCGACAGCTCATCTTCGATGCCCTGACGGAAACGGAATCCGTAACGATTTTCGAGCTGGCCGATCGTTTCGGTGTGGAGGATATACTCCATGCCCGCAAGGACACCGGCTTTGTGGCATCCCTTTTGTATTATTTCGACATCCTGACCCTGGGTGGTGTGACGTCCTTCGGTGAGCTCGTGCTGACCATTTCCAACTTGGTCATCCGTAAACTCTATGCGGAACAGATTCAGGAGATGTTACTGCCGGAAGGCAGAGAAGGGGACCTGGCACGTCGGGTCGCCGAGACCCTGTATCAGCGCGGTGATCTGCAACCTTTGTGCGACTTCGTCGAACAGAAGTATTTCGAAGTATTCAACAACCGCGATTACGCCTGGAGCAATGAGCTGACCGTCAAGACCGCGTTTTTGACCCTACTCTTCAACGACACCCTCTACATCATGGAATCGGAGGTAGAAATCGAGCGCGGCCATGCGGATCTGACCATGATCGTGCGCCCGGACAAGCGTCAGTACCGGATACTGGACATCCTCATCGAGTTCAAATTCGTGTCGCTGAAAGAGGCCGGACTCGATGGTAAGACACTGGAAACAATGGATCGCGCGGCCCTGCAGGCGCTGCCCGTCGTGCAGAGCAAGCAACGGGAAGCCGAGACGGGTCTGGCGCGCTATCGGGCCAAGTTGCAGGCCAAATTCGGCGATTTACCGCGCCTGCACAGCTTCAGTGTAGTCGCGATAGGGTTCGAGCAGTTGGTGTTCTCACAGGAAGAATCACGGGCCTAGAGGCTGTTGATATAGTCGTCGTGCCAACCACTAATAGGACAAGATTAACAGGATTTCCAGGATTAACAGGATTATTTTTCTTAAATAACAATTATAATATTCTGTTAATCCTTGAAATCTTGTAAATCCTATACCATTAGGAGACAAGCCCGGAGGTTAGGGTTTACTCCTTCACCCTCTTCCCAACTCCTCCCTCCAAGGGGGTGTCGCAAAAAGCACCGATCTTCGCCCTTTGATCCCCTCTCCCTGGCCCTCTCGCTGCACTCGGGGCAGGCTCTCTCCTGGCGGGAGAGGGGCTTTTGCGACACCCTCCCAGGGAGAGGGGCTTTCGAAAGGGACTTCGGTCGCGTTTTGAATTGCAGCTTGTCACCGACGAAAAGCAGAAATAATCTGTGAAAATCTGTGTAATCTGCGGATTAAAAAAGGGGGGTTTCCGGTTGACTTAGAGTACAACCGATTCGCCAAGGCCATATTTTCGGAAGGCCCTATACGCGCTTGTCTTGCGGCTGTCATGAACCGCGTTGACCGACTGGAAAATTCCCTATACCATGCTGCACTGCACAAATTAGGAATGCGGTTTCTACCCGGTGTACGACCGCAACGAGTGGTCCTTCGACGGTCCCGGTGGTTGCAAATCCTGGTCGGCCCCTGCCGGTTTAGGCGCCGGATGCGTGGTGTGCAGTCGATCCCATGGGTTTTGAGTTAGAAAAATCCACGTGCGATGGGTATAGCGCAAACGATACAGGATTTTATGAGGAGGGTCTAAGTGGCAAACTCCATCAGCGCGTCAGTAGGTAGGAACGGTGTCAATCGACGTTTGGACGTCGTCACTATCCAGAAGCTTCTGAAAGAGCGTGGTGTTGATCCAGACCCCATCAACGGACTATGCGGATCCAAAACCATTGCTGCCTCGTTAGCTTCCAAAAGGGCTTTCTCCGCCGTCCTGACGGTCTAATCGAGGTCGGCGGAATTACATGGAGAAAGCTTACTGCCACACAGCCGAACAAGATAAAAGTTGCTCCGAGGGCCTCAGTGGATTATTGGAGTGGCGATAGTGCTCGTTGGCCACAGGACAAGAAGCTAGAAAGCCTGGATACTTCCTTCCGAAAAAAGACCCGTGCGGTCCTGAAAGCCTTGGAGGAAAGAGGATTTCAGCCTAAAATATTTTATGGATGGCGATCAGTTTCCGTTCAGCAGAAACTGTATGAGAAGGGGTGGACTAAAGTTCGATTCAGCTTTCACAACGCTCAGAAGCCTGACGGCACACCGAATTCGTACGCTGCGGATATCATTGATAAACGGTGGGGTTGGAAAAAAGAAGCGGAAATGAATGGATTCTGGGCGGCGCTTGGAAAAGAGGCCAAGAACAAGGGCTGGTTTGGGGTGGCGATTGGAAAAATTTTAAAGACGTCGCTCATATTCAGGATCGCCAGAATAGCGAGCTTTCATTGCTTTAATAACTTTAGTGCGCGAAGCGCATCATCGTTGAAACTATGGACTTTAAGTCCATAGTGGTTGATTAAGCGAGAAAGTGGTTTATGAGACTCTGTGCAATGCAGATAATGCTTTTGACGCTACTTGTGGGTGGAAACACAGCCTGTAGCTCATTGGCTCTAGCACACCCGCAATGGTTGGCGATTCTTGCTACCCGGACCTCGCTTGCGGATGCAGTCATTGAGATCGAAAAGCTGAGGGGACAGACTGGCGGACTCGACCTGATAAGCACGAAAGATTGCCGAAATCTCCGATCAAACCTTTTTCTAGTTGTGGCAGGTGTTCTCGGCGACCGTCAATTGGCTGTCGCGGCTACCGACTCTTGGCGTACCAAAGGCGTTAATGATGCTTACGTAAGAGCTTGTGATATCGTGGAGCATAGCCGCTTAGCATTTGGTCTTCCTCTACTGGATCCCTCATTCGGCACCCTTCACACCCGACCGGTGAATTGGGACCTGGATGATGCTATGAGCCGGGTAGAGTCTCTCGACGATGGCAGAGTTGTGTTGATTGTTCCCTACTATGAGGCTGATCCGGAGGATATTCGCGAGGGACTCGAGGGACTCAAGATAAAAGTCCTCCTTCACCAGCCAGCATCGGAGCAACCGTTTTCATTGTCGGCTGACTGTATCGACCCGGAATTTGCTGCAAACCGCAACTATCTGGCGTTATCCTGTGTTACCGAATCGGCTGCCGATCAGTTACTACATCGAATACAGGTTTTTAACCTTGACGATGAGCAGGTTGTAGCCGTCCATGACAGGTGTCGTAAACCGCGGTTTCGCAGCGGAGTATTGGTCTGTATGGGTGAAACAGTAGATGCCGAGGGGAAGCTGTCTTTAAAGGAACGACACTACCCTGTAGTGGAAAAATAAAAGTTCCGAGAATTTGCCCCTAGGGGCGGCACACTCCAGGCAAATGACCGAATAGCAGAATGTCCTTATGAACAGCTCGAACCAACCCGAAAGCCGCGGGGAAATATCGCCGGACGCGCCGGTGGTGTCCGAGGCCGATAAGGAGCAGGAAACGCAGCCGCAAGGCCACCGTGAGGTCGGCGGTCCGCCGGGGCCGGAACCTACCCGTTACGGGGACTGGGAAAAGGCCGGCCGCTGCATCGACTTTTGACGGGACCCCCCGTAGCGTCCCTGCTGATCCCAACATTCAGAACTCTCAATGTGATAGCACGAGGTAAGGCATATGGGTAACACCGACCGACCGCTTTCTCCGCATCTGCAAGTTTACAAACCGCAGCTCACCGCGGTTCTTTCCATTCTCCACCGCGCCACCGGCGTTTTCTTAGTAGTAGGCTCCCTGTTGTTGGTGTGTTGGCTGGTGGCCCTGGCGGAGGGGCCCGAGAGCTATGCGACGGTGCAGGGGTTGCTCGGTTCCGGGATCGGGCGTACGCTCCTGTTGGCTTGGGTCTTCGCGCTCTTCTATCACCTGTGCAACGGCATGCGGCATCTGTTCTGGGATATGGGACTCGGGTTCGACATGGACACCGTCTACGCTTCCGGGAGGTTCGTGGTCGTGGTGGCCATCACCCTGACCTTGATTACCTTCGCGCTGGCCTATGCGATCCGGGGAGGTGCGCTATGAACATGCGTGCACCACTGGCCCGGGTGCGTGGGCATGGCTCGGCGAAGTCGGGCGCTCACCACTGGTGGGCGCAACGGCTGTCGGCCATCGCCCTGGTCCCGCTCTTGCTATGGTTCGTTGCGTCCTTGGTTTTTATTGCAACGGCTGACTATACGACGGCTGCGGACTGGGTCCGTTCACCCTATAACAGCGCGCTGCTGATCCTGCTGATCGGGGCACTGTTCTACCACGCCCAGCTGGGGATGCAGGTGGTCTTCGAGGACTACATCTCCACCCCCTGGTTGCAGGTGGCGAGCATTATCCTGGTTAGATTCCTGGCCATACTGTTGGCCGTCATTGCGATCGTCGCGGTTCTGAGCATTGCTCTAGGCACTGCCTCGGGGGGGTGAACCATCATGTCGGAAGCTTATCAGATCGTCGATCACGCCTATGACGTGGTGGTGGTCGGCGCAGGAGGCGCGGGTCTACGGGCAACCTTCGGCGCCGCTGCCAAGGGACTTACCACGGCCTGCATCACCAAGGTATTTCCCACCCGGAGCCACACGGTGGCCGCCCAAGGGGGAATGAGTGCTGCCCTCGGCAACATGGGCGAGGATGACTGGCGTTGGCACATGTACGACACGGTCAAGGGCTCGGACTGGCTGGGGGATCAGGACGCCATCGAATACATGTGTCGGGCGGCCATCCCCGCCGTTATCGAGCTGGAACACTATGGCGTGCCCTTCTCGCGTACCGATGAAGGCAAGATCTACCAACGCCCGTTCGGGGGCATGACGACCAACTACGGACAAGGCACCGCCCACCGCACCTGTGCCGCCGCCGACCGCACCGGACACGCTATCCTCCATACGCTCTATCAGCAGAGCCTGCAATTTAAGGCGGAATACTTCATCGAGTACTTCGCACTGGATCTGATCATGGACGACGAGGGCGCCTGTCGCGGCGTCATGGCCTGGGATCTGGATTCCGGAACCCTGCATCGGTTCCGCGCCCATCAGGTGATTCTGGCCTCCGGGGGCTATGGCCGGGCCTATTTTTCGGCCACGTCGGCCCACACCTGCACCGGCGACGGGAACGCCATGGTCCTGCGTGCCGGGTTACCGGTCCAGGACCACGAGTTCGTCCAATTCCACCCCACCGGCATCTATGGCTCCGGCTGTCTGATCACCGAGGGATCCCGGGGCGAAGGGGGCTATCTGACCAATTCCGAGGGCGAGCGTTTCATGGAGCGCTATGCGCCGAACGCCAAGGACCTCGCCTCCCGCGATGTGGTGAGCCGCTCCATGACCATCGAGATCCGCGAGGGGCGAGGGGTCGGTCCCGAAAAGGATCATATCTACCTGCACCTGGAGCACCTGGGTCCGGAGGTCCTCAACGAACGACTGCCCGGCATCTCGGAGGCGGCGCGCATCTTCGCCGGCGTGGATGTGACCAAGGAGCCCATCCCCGTATTGCCCACGGTGCACTACAACATGGGCGGCATCCCGACCAACCTGCACGGCGAGGTAGTGACCTTGCGGGACGGGGACCCGGATGCCGTGGTTCCCGGCCTGATGGCCATCGGCGAGTGCGCCTGCGTCTCGGTCCATGGGGCCAACCGCCTGGGCTCCAATTCCCTGCTGGATATCGTCGTCTTCGGTCGCGCCGCCGCCGAGCGATGCGCCGAGGTCATCGAGCCCGGCACCAAGCACAAATCGCTGCCGAAGGATGCGGACGAGAAGATCGTGCAGCGCCTCGACCGGCTACGCCACGCCGAGGGCGCCCAGCCCACCGCGGAGATCCGCCTAAAAATGCAGAAGACCATGCAGAACTACGCGGCAGTCTTCCGCACCGGCGAGACCTTAGACGAAGGCGCAAAACTGATCGGCGAGGTCCGCGAGTCTTTCGGTGACGTCGGCGTTACCGACCGCAACATGATCTGGAACTCGGATCTGGTAGAGACCCTGGAGCTGGACAATCTGCTGGCGCTGTCGGTGGTGACCATGCACAGCGCCCGCAACCGGACCGAGAGCCGGGGCGCCCATGCCAGAGAAGACTACCCGGAGCGTGATGACGAGAACTGGCAAAAACACACCCTGGCCTGGCTCGGGGAGACAGGCGAGCCAACCATCGACTACCGGCCGGTCCACTACTACACCCTCACCGACGAAGTGGAGGTGGTTCCGCCCAAGGCCCGCGTCTATTGAGGCGATAGAAATAGGCCGGTGCAAAACGGGCTAGTACAGCAGTGCCGAAGTAACGATAACATGGGAATTGTTTTTCGCCGCAATCAACTACTATGGACTGAAAGTCCATAGTCTGGAGGACTAAAGTCCTCATCCGTGGACAAGCCACGGACTGGAAGTGAAGGGACTTAAAGCCCATAGTTTCAACGATGATGCGCTTCGCGCACTAAAGTTATTGAAGCAATGAACGCGAATCAACGCAAATCGGTCGCAATTGGCTCGCCATCATCGACAGTTCTTGATCTATTTGCGTCCATTTGCGTTGATTTGCGGCTAAACCTTTCATGAGGATTGCGGGTTCAATGTTATCGGCAGTTGGGAGCATCTGTACTGGATAAACTGACAAACACGAGGAATTAGCCAATGGCTGAGTTTCGGCTGCCGAAAAATTCGGTCGTGCAACCGGGTAAGACCTTCAATGCCGCCAAGGGCGCAAAGAACACCAAGCGTTTCGTGATCTACCGTTGGGACCCGAGTACCGGCGAGAACCCGCGCACCGACACCTACGAGATCGATCTCGACAGCTGCGGTCCCATGGTTCTGGATGCCGTGCTCAAGATCAAGAACGAAGTGGATTCGACACTCTCGTTTCGCCGCTCCTGTCGCGAGGGTGTGTGCGGGTCCTGCGCCATGAACATCGACGGGACCAATACCCTGGCCTGCACCAAGGCGATCGCCGACATCGAGGGCGATGTCAAGATCTACCCCTTGCCGCATATGCCGGTGGTGAAGGATCTGGTGCCCGATCTGACCAACTTCTATGCCCAATACGCCGCTATCAAGCCCTGGATGTGGACCCAGTCGACCCCGCCGCCGGATCGGGAGCACCTGCAATCGAAAGAGGACCGGGCGAAATTGGACGGGCTCTACGAGTGCATCCTCTGTGCCTCCTGCTCGACCAGCTGCCCCAGCTATTGGTGGAACGGCGACCGCTATCTGGGACCTGCGGCCCTGCTCCAGGCCTATCGGTGGATCGCCGACAGCCGCGACGAATCGACCGGCGAACGACTCGACGAGCTGGAAGACCCCTTCCGACTCTTCCGCTGTCACACCATCATGAACTGCACCAACACCTGTCCGAAGGGCCTCAATCCGGGTAAAGCCATCGGCGAGATCAAGCGGATGATTGCCATGCGTGCGCTTTAGGTCGTGTTGATATTTATGGAGTGTAGGTTGGGCAAAGGGCCAGAGATGGTCCGTGCCCAACACTTTTTTGCCGCAAATGAACGCGAATCAACGCAAATTGGTCGAAACCGGCTCGCCATCATCGACAGTTCTCGATCCCGTTGCGTTCATTGCTTCAATAACTTTAGTGCGCGAAGCGCATCATCGTTGAAACTATGGACGTTAAGTCCCTTCACTTTCAGTCCGTGGCTTGTCCACGGATGAGGACTTTAGTCCTCCAGACTATGGA
>Ga0056121_1000248_pt1 | contig 17613 bp, 15 predicted proteins | sample WorMetHEROISLAND_FD_83872 | JGI IMG/M metagenome (GOLD analysis project Ga0056121, IMG submission 83872) | Marine gutless worms symbiont microbial communities from Max Planck institute for Marine Microbiology, Germany - Olavius sp. 1 HERON ISLAND ...
AGCCCCCACCCCGTCATTCCGGCTGGGACGCCGGAATCCAGGTGCCATGGATGGCGAAAGCAGTGGGGGGCTGAACGATTGCGCGTTGTTTTGGCTAGCTATGTATATAGATCCCAAAAATTACCACTACCGGCGTATGCTCAAGGCTCGGATTTCAGGGTTGTGTAGATGGGGCGCAGTCGGTCCTTCCACATAGTGGGGCTGATCGGCCCTGTGTGCTTGTAGCGAATGGTGCCCTTACGGTCGATGAAGAAGGTTTCGGGGGCGCCGACCACGCCCCAGCTGACGATAAGGGGGTCCGTGTCTCCTACCATGGCGGTCAGGGCATAGGGGTTGCCGTGGCTGCGCAGGTAATCGATGGCCTGAGCGCGTTCGTCCCGCCAGTTGAAGCCGACGATCCTGATGCCTTCGTTCCTGGCCAGTCGCAGCAGCTGCGGGTGCTCTTGGCGGCAGCTGACGCACCAGGTACCCCAGACGTTGACCAGGGTGATGTCGCCGCGCAGGGCCTCCTGGGTGACCAACCGGGTAGGGTCGAGGAGGTCAGGACGCGAGAACTCCGGCGTAGGCTTGTCGATCATGGTGGAGGGGATAGCACTGGGGTCACGCATCAGGCCGAAGAGCAGTGCTACCAAGGCGACGAATATCCCCAGGGGCAGCAGGGCGCTTATGGATTTGCTCATACCTCGGACCCTCGCGGTCGCTGCGCCTAACATTGAGCGAGCAAGACCCTGACGGGAAAATTAGCCGCAAATCAACGCAAATGGACGCAAATAAATACAGTGAGATCAGGGCGTGTTGACATTTGGAGCCGAACGGCTGATTCCAGGCGTTGGGAAATTCGAGTCGGATTACCGAACCACCTGAAACAACTCGTTTATGTCAAAGGTCAACAGCCTTCCTTCACCCGTTCCCCAACCCCGTTCCCTCCAGAGAGAGGGACTGTGCGAAAGGAGCCTCAGTCGCGTTTTGAATTGCAGCTTGTCATGGATGAAAAACGGAAACAATTTGTGGAAATCTGCGTAATCTGTGGACGAAAAAGAGCATGTAATCTTTTGCAACCGATTTGCGTTGATTGGCGTTCATTGCTTCAATAACTTTAGTGCGCGAAGCGCATCATAGTTGAAACTATGGACGTTAAGTCCCTTCACTTTCAGTCCGTGGCTTGTCCACGGATGAGGATTTTAGTCCTCCAGACTATGGACTTTCAGTCCATAGTGGTTGATTGCGGCAAAAAAATGATCTGTGTTATCGGTACGCGGGTACTCTTGTGCCGGCCCGACGGCCGGCGATCCGATAACGGCGATCCGTGATGGCGAGGATGCCACCCAAGGCCATGCACAGGCCGCCGAGCCAGATCCAACGCACATAGGGCTTGTAATAGATGCGCAGGGCCCAGTCGCCGTCCTGTTCGCTCTCACCCAGGGGCTCGCCGAGGGAGACATAGAGGTCGCGTGTGAAGCCCCAGTCGATCGCTGCCTCGGTCATGGGCTTGGGGCTGGTGAAGTAGGTACGCTTCTCGGGCTCCAGCACCGCGATCTGCCGGTCCCCCTCGAAGACCAGGAAGCGGCCGCGGGCGGCCCGGTAGTTGGGGCCGGGCACTGTGGTCACACCTTCGAACCGAAAGCGGTAGCCGGCGGTCTCATAGACATCTCCGGGGGACATGCGGATGTCCTGTTCGCTGCCGAAGCTGGAGACCATGGTGACCCCGAGGATGAACATGGCGATGCCCAGATGGGCCAGGAGCATGCCATAATAGCCGCGTCCACCGCCCTTCAGGTCCGCGGCCAGGGCCGCGATGTCGCGTCGGCGGCGCAGGCGTTCCCGCAGCCCTGCCAGGTGGGTGAGGAGCACCCAGGCCGCCAATCCCAGACCCAGGGCGACCAACAGGGAGCCGCCCGTGGTTTTGGGTAGGAACAGGCTGGCCGCGCCGGCGACAGCGAGGGAGACCAGGGCGGCGATCCCGAGTCCCTTGACCAAGCGGCCGGCCCGGTCCCGTTTCCAGCGGGTCAGGTGGCCGATGCCCAGGGCCAGGGCCAGGCAGGGCATGAGGGCCAGGAACATCCGGTTGAACCAGGGGAAGCCTACGGAGATCTTGCCCCAGCCCATGGCCTCATAGATCAGGGGGGCCAGGGTGCCGAACAGGACCAGGGCAGCGAAGGCCGTGAGCAGCAGGTTGTTAACCAGCAGGAAGCTCTCCCGGGACAGGGGGTCGAAGCGTCCGCCGCCGGAGACCGCCGGCGCGCGCCAGGCGTAGAGGGCCAGGGAGCCGCCGACCACCAGGCACAGGAATATCAGGATGAAGGTGCCGCGGGCGGGGTCGGTGGCGAAGGCGTGCACCGAGGTCAGCACCCCGGAACGCACCAGGAAGGTGCCGAGTAGGCTCAGGGAGAAGGCGCACAGGGCCAGGAGCAGGGTCCAGGTCTTGAACGCCGCCCGCTTCTCGGTGACCGCCAGAGAGTGGATCAGGGCCGTGCCCACCAGCCAGGGCATGAGGGAGGCGTTCTCCACCGGGTCCCAGAACCACCAGCCGCCCCAGCCCAGTTCATAGTAGGCCCACCAGCTGCCCAGGGCGATGCCTAGGGTCAGGAAGACCCAGGCCACGGTGGTCCAGGGCCGGGACCAGCGCGCCCAGGTCGCGTCCAGCTTGCCGCCCAGGAGCGCGGCGATGGCGAAGGCGAAAGCTACCGAGAAGCCGACGTAGCCCATGTAGAGCATAGGTGGGTGGATGGCCAGCCCCGGGTCTTGGAGCAGGGGATTGAGGTCCCGTCCCTCCGGCGGCACCGGGAACTGACGCGTAAAGGGATTGGAGGTCAGCAGCATGAAGAGCAGAAAGCCGATACCGATCAGGCCCAGCACCGAGATGACCCGCGCTGCTACTTGAAGGGGCAGGTTGCGGCCCAAGGCCGCCACTGCCGCACCCCAGCCGCCGAGCAGGAGGGCCCACAGCAGGAGCGAGCCCTCGTGGGCGCCCCACAGGGCCGAGACCTTGTAGACGGCGGGCATGAGGCGGTTGGAGTTGCGGGCCACGTAGAGGACCGAGAAGTCGTCGCTCAGGAAGGCCCACAGCAGGCAGGCGAAGGCTAGGCTCAAGAAGGTGAGCTGGCCCCAGGCCAGGGGCCGCGCCATGGCCATCCAGGACCGGCGACGGGTGAAGGCACCCGCGAGGGGGAACAGGGCCTGGACGATAGCCAGGGCCAGGGCCAGGATGAGGGCCAGGTGTCCGAGCTCCGGGATCATCGGCCCGTGGCCGTCCCGGTGTCGTCCTCTGCCCGGACGGGCCGCAGGCTGTCGGCTACCTCCGGCGGCAGATAGGATTCGTCGTGCTTGGCCAGCACCTCCTCGGCGTAGAAGACCCCGTCCTTACCCAGGCGACCCTTGGCGACTACGCCCTGACCCTCGCCGAACAGGTCCGGTAGGATCCCGGTGTAGCTCACCTGTAGGGTCTCGGCATTGTCGGTGACCGCGAATGTCAGCGTCAGCCCGTCTCCTTGCCGGGCCAAGCTGTCCTTCACCACCAGGCCACCGAGCCGGAACAGGGCATCCGCCGGGGCCTCCCCGGCAACCACCTGGGAGGGACTGAAGAAATAGGACAGGTTGCTGCGCATGGCGCTGATGGCCAGGGCCGCGGCGATGCCCACGCCCAGGATGGCGAGGACGACGAAGATGAAACGCTTGTGTCTGGCCTTCATCGTTAGTTCTATATTTCCCTCTCCCACCGGGGAGTGTCGTAAGAGGAATTTGCCTTGACTGATATCCAGATTCCGAAAAACCGTATTTTTCGAGGTTCCCTATCGTTATTTAATTCCAGCATGAAAATAGAGCGAAATACAGATCATGATGACCACAAAGGATAATATGGATGAAAATAAAACAACTCCACCGATCTGAAATCCAAATGCCTTTTCCAGCACATCTGTCAACGCTAAAAGGGAAAGAAAAAACACTAAACCGAAGTCTCTTATTTCTCTGATAATAGTGGCGCGAAGGAAACAATGTGCCCGAACAATATCGAAGCAATGGACATCGAGTTCTGTTCGAGCGTCAAGATCGAGAAAAATGCTCGCGACGTCCGGCTTTATCCCTAATATTACATCCGATCTCGGGTATCGAACGAAAGGATTACTAGATTCCTCATCTTTTTGTTCCAGATGACGTCCCTCTTTTATGTCTTCCGATATTGGAAACACATTCAGCATATAGCTGCATCTCCGAAAAACATTACCTTCCCGAACTATAGATGTTAAAACAATGGACTCCCCTTCTTTCGCTCCCAAGATATTGATGCTGTCTTGCGGAATACGGCAGATATTTTTTTCCATATCCGGAGGATGCGCACGGCAGACGCGAAAGAAAAGAAGGACGTTTTTCATAATCGACTCGAAAAAAGCTTTCACCAAATTATTGTCGTATGGTCATACTTGAACGGCGAGGAAAATTTATGGAGCTTTTCCCTACGCAGCTTTCGTATCTCCTCGTAAGTAATGTTTTCGCAAATAAACTCATCCAGTTCTTTATCAGGGGCAACGAGATCACGAGCAAGTGCTAGGACTTCCTCTTCTGCCATATGCAGAAACGGCGTTTTGGAGCACGGGATTTCCGAGAGTGCAATATTCCCTCCTTTGAAATAAAGGCACCCATGGCGGCTGACATAAGCATAAGCCGTATCCAATATCATACCGTTATCCAGGTGTAATGAAATATCGTCGAATTTTCGGAAGGTGTAATTTTTCTCCGTCCTATGCATTTTCTTGAGCTGCTCAGAAGAAAGAAAGGTAACGAATACCACAGAAGATGTTCCGAGAGTATACTGTGGAGTTGCTGCAATAGACCCATACTTGGCAAAATGCGCCGAATATACAACGGTAAAATCTTTCAATTCTCCCTGTATAACAGGGATTACCATTGGGTCTTTTTTTACCTGGAATTTCCGTGTTAGCTGCTCAGCAGATCCATTCGACCCCCATGCTATAACCGGAGTTCGATTCTCCCAGAGGGAATCCCCCATGATCCCGGCAAAACCTTTTACATCGGAAACTTCGACCTTACAGGTTTGATCCGTGTGATTGGATATAGGCGATCCTTCACCAATTTTGTCGAAGCTACGAAGAGGCCAAGCGTACCCATTCACCAGCAAATAAGAGAAGCTCGGCAGAGTAAACGGATACCGTTTTGCATGGGCGATAGCACTTTCTCGGTCGATCACTATAGGATACTCATTTCGGGGCGGCGCGGTAACGATTGTCGGTTCGATTGCCTGTGAGGGATAAGGGTTTCACGTTTCGAAGCGGTGCAGCCCGCCGTGTACGTTGGCCCGTGCCCCCAGCAAGCGGGCGAGACGGGCCAGAATGGCGTGGCGCCGGCGGACGAGCTGCACCAGCTCCAGGACCAGCAGGATCAGGGCCATGCCGTAGGCACTCCACACGTAGAAGGCGTAACCGCCCTGGGCGAAGAATGTGTCCATTATACCCCTCATGTATGAGTGCTTGTCTGACCTACGATTGTTCTACTGCGGAATCGAGAGGCCGGCCGGCTCTGCCGCTCGGTTGCGTCGAGCACAAAAGTAATCGTTCTGATCCCCATTGTTTTTGCCGTCCGTGGCCCTGGATTCCAGCAATCCCTGCCGGAATGACGGGGTGGGGTCCGGATGATTACTTCCAAAACTATTCCAGCCGCGAAAACACCAGCCGCTCGAATCCGACCGCCACCACACTGAAGCTGTGCAGGCGCGGCAGTTCGCCGAATTTGGCCTTCAACCTGGCCCGATAGCGCGCCAGACCCGCCTCGGCCTCGCGTTGCTTGCTTTGCACCGCGGGTAGCATCCGCAGGGCCTCGCACTCCATTGTTTCAAGGGTCTTACCATCGAGTCCGGCCTCTTTGGGAGAGATGAATTTGAACTCGATCAGGATATCCAGTATCCGGTACTGACGCCTATCCGGGCGCACGATCATGGTCAGATCCGCATGGCCGCGCTCCAGTTCGGCCTCCGATTCCATGATGTAGAGGGTATCGTTGAACAGCAGGGTCAGAAACGCGGTTTTGACGACAAGTTCGTTACTCCAGCGATAGTCCCGGTTGCTGAAGACTTTGAAATACTTCCGCTCGACAAAGTTGCACAGAGGTCCAATATCACCCTGTTCGCACAGGGCCTTGGCGGCCCACTCCGCCATGTCCCCTTCTTCTCCTTCGGGCAATAGCATTTCCTTGATGCTTTCGGCATAGAGTTTGCGGATCACCAGATTGGGAATGGTCAGAATCAGCCTGCCGAAAGGAGTTATACCGCCCAGGGTCAGGATGCCGAAGTAATACAGGAGCGAGGCCACAAAGCCGGTATCCTTAGGGGCGTAGAGCATGTCTTCCACGCCGAAGCGGTCGGCCAGTCTCGGAACATGCACCGGCTCCTCCTCGGCCAGGGCATCGAAGACGAGTTCTCGGCCCTTCGGTAACTGGGAGATGTAATACATCTTGCCCCGGTCCATGGCCAGGTTGCTATCCAGAATCTCGTCCGGATAGTGGCAGTCACGCTGGAATTCTTCCAGAAAGTACAAGGCAAGGGTTGGATTGTAGACCTGCTCTTCGGCACGGCGACTGAAACGATAGCCGTTATAGAAGGTCCGCATCATCGAAAGCGCTTCATCCACCTGGGACCGGGGCAGCTCGCATTCTTCTCCGATCCGTGCCGCCATGGCAGTGATTTCCGTTTCCCGAAAACCGCACAGCGCATTGAATCGTGGCTGCAAATAGATATTTTTCGCCACATTGTAGGCACTGGTCAGATCACTCATGGCGACCGGCGAGACGCCGGTGATGAACACCTTTCCCAACCCCCGTCCACCGGCAGCGGCCTTGATGACCTTGAACAGGGCCTTCATGCAGCCTTCACCAGTCAGTATGGCCTGATAGCGGTCTTTTCCCGCACTGCGGTGCCCTATCATCAGCTCATTGGCGAAGTTGTCATATTCATCAATGAGGAGATAAAGGGGATGGCCAGTTTGCCGTACAGCGTTCAACAGGGATTGGAAAGAGGAAACGGCGTTTTGGTGATCAATCTGGATGGGTTCAGCTAGTGCCGTCCGATAATATGCGAAGAAATCATTGATACGAATGTTCAGGTAATCATAAAGATTACGCTTGATCTCCTCACCATCGCCCACTGGGCTGACCTCGGAGAAGTCCCACTTGAGTACGAAGTATCGGTTGTGTCCGGCGGTGGGATTTTTACCGATGGCAAGTCCCCCGAACAGCTGCTCGAACCGGTCTGCCTGGTTGAGATCATAGTAGCTCTCCAACATGGACAACAGCAGACTCTTGCCGAACCGGCGCGGGCGCAGGAAAAGCAGCTGCTTGCCGGCGTCTTCCAGCAGTGGAATCCGGTCCGTGCGGTCCACATAATGGTATTTTTCCGTAATAAGCGCATCAAAGTCGCTGATGCCGTAGGGGAATTTCATGGGCGGCTCCGAATCCTACCTTTTCGAGGTCAATAGACTATCTGAAAACTAACATACTGACTTAGCCTGTGCGCCACTTCCCGGTCGATCTTTAGCTTGTAGAACAGGCACCTGTGGACACTCATGTCATTCCCAAACCAACCGGGTAAGCCCCAGGGCTACCACCGCATGGGTGGCAAGGCGTAGCCTTTCACCATAAACCTATTCCAGGGTGGCACGATAGCGGGTCAGCTGTTCTGTGGCTTGTGCGAGTTTGGCCTTGACCTGGGGCAGTGCTCGCAGCTCCTCTCGGCTTTTTAACCTGACGTCCTGGTTGCTCAAACCCAATTCCTGCAGCGGGATGTATTTGAATTCCAACAGGTGGTCCAGGAGCTGGTACCGGCGCATGTCGGGACGGACGATCATGCTGAGATCGGCATAGCCGCACTATGAATACGAACCCAAATCCAATGTAATCAAATTCACCTTCCCAAATACTCTTCCAATATTTCCGCAATTTTGCAGACGTTCGGTTGTCTGTGCATCGTGAAATGATCACCGGGAACCACATGGTGGTCGATCTGCCGGGCAAGATCCTCCCACATGGCGGTGTCGGTACGCATTTCAGGTGTGGTGACCGATTCATGTTCCGCCGCGGTGAGGGATAGGATCTTTCCTTCCCACGGAACAGGCCGATAGCTGGTCGGGAATACACGTAGGTTGGCTCGATAGATGCGAGTAAAGCGGTCGAGATCCCCGAATTCACTACCCATCACCCGTTCCCTCAAGTAGCCCATACGCTCCGCCGCCGTCAGGTCTTGAAGCTCACTGAACAAAGAAAGCTTTTCGTCGCTCGTTTCCATCAGGATGTGGAACAGCATTGCATCTTCTTCCGATTCTTGCGGACGCTGCTCGAGCTGCAGTGGATTCGGGGTATCTCCTAACGCCAGCAGCGTGACTTCCCGATGATCCGACCGCAAGCGATGGGCCATTTCAAAGGCAATCAGACCGCCGTATGACCAGCCGTACAGATTGTAAGGTCCTTGTGGCCAGAGCGTCGTTATTTCCTCGACATAACGAGTGACCATAACATCGATATTCGTCAACGGCTCGGCCTCTCCTTCGAAGCCGACTGCCCGAATGCCGTAAACCGGTTGATCACTCTCCATACAATTGGTCAGATCCCGATAACAGAGGGCGCCACCTCCAACCGGATGAACGCAAAAAAGCGGTGGCTTGGCTTTCTTATCCCCAGTGTTGAGTGGAAAGAGAATGGTCGGCTTCCATTCCTTGTTCCCGCGCACCGCATTCGCCATTCTCGCAGGGGTAGGATGCTCGAACAGGGCCCGTAGCGGCAGCTCCACACCGACTCGCTCCCGGATCAGGGCCACTACTCTCGTCGCCAACAGAGAATGGCCACCCAAATCAAAGAAATTGTCATGAATGCCGATGTTTTCGTGTGTCAGAACCTCGGCCCAAATATCCGCCAGCGATTTTTCAATCGACGTACGTGGTGCGACGAATATTTGTTCTGTCTCCCTTTGCAACGGATCCGGACCCAGCAATGCCCGCCGGTCGATCTTGCCGCTCGGCGTCAGGGGCAACGCCTCCAGGAACACGAATCCAGCGGGTACCATCCAGTCGGGCAGTATGCCGCGCAGGTGGGCGCGCAATTCATCCCGTAGCGCCGGTTGGTCGTCGCTCGCCGCGACCGCCCATGCCACCAGCTGCCTGTCCGCTCCCTCGCCACGGGCATCCACCACCACCTCGCGGATACCAGAGTGTGCCAACAGGGCATTTTCCACCTCGCCGCACTCGATGCGGAAGCCCCTGATTTTTACTTGCGTGTCGATCCGGCCCAGGAACTCGATATTCCCGTCGGGCAGCCAGCGACACAGATCGCCGGTGCGGTACGGACGCGCATTGGGATCGTCGCTGAAGGGATCTGATGAATCGTTCGGCAGTCAGGTCGGGACGGTTGAGATAGCCTCGGGCTACGCCTGCGCCACCGATGTACAGTTCACCTGCGACACCGATGGGAACAGGTTCTCGCCAATTGTCCAGAATATAGGCCCGAAGATCGGGGATGGGAACACCGATGTTGCTGGATGCATCCTCCACATCATCCGATTTCAGAGAATACAGGGTAACGTGTACGGTGGTTTCGGTAATACCGTACATATTAACCAATGTGGATTCCCTGTCACCGTGCCGTTCGAACCATGGTTCCAGCTTCGTTGGCGTGAGTGCTTCTCCCCCGAAGATTACCCAGCGAAGCGTCAGGCGTTTTGTTGTATCCGGTGAAAGCGTTCCTTCATGGTGGATAAGCTGATAAAAGGCCGATGGCGTTTGGTTTAAAACGGTTACGCCTTTTTCCACGAGAAGCCCGTAAAAGAGCTCCGGGGCCCTTGTAGTCATATATGGCACAACAACGAGCGTACCCCCATAGAAAAGCGCCCCCCATATCTCCCACACAGAAAAATCGAAGGCATGGGAATGGAACAGCGTCCATACGTCGTTGCTATCAAAACGGTAGGTACCCTCTGTCGTTCTGAAAAGGCGTACGACATTCCCATGCTCGACCATCACCCCCTTTGGCTTCCCCGTGCTCCCCGAGGGGTAGATGACATAGGCAAGATTATCCGGCTCGGCAAGCCGCACAGGGTTATCCGAGCTTTCCCCGGCGATCGCCGCTGCATCCGCATCCAGATCGAGAATCCGTGCCGAACATTCCGGTAATCTTCCCCGTGTCGATCCATGGCACAGCAGTGGCTTCAGATCCGCATCCTCGGTCATGAAGGCGAGTCGCTCTTGCGGGTACTCCGGGTCCAGGGGCACATAGGCCCCCCCTGCCTTCAGGATCGCCAGCAGACCTAGGATCATCTCCACCGACCGTTCCACCAGGAGCCCGACCAGGCGTTCCGGCCCCACCCCCAGTGCTCGCAGCCGGTGTGCCAGCCGATTCGCACGGGTGTTCAGCTCACTGTAGCTGACCTCTTCGTCCTCAAACACCACCGCGATCGCGTCCGGGTTTTTCGCGACTTGTTCCTCGAAGCGCTCATGGACACACTGGTCTTGCGAATAGGGGGCCGCTGTAGCATTCCATTCCACCAGCATCCGCTCCCGCTCCGCCTCCGTCAGCAGCGGCAACCGGGAAATTTTTGCCTCCGGCGCGGCGACGATCCCTTCCAGCAAACGCTGAAAATGCCCCGCCATCCGTTCGATCCTCTCGGCCTCGAACAGATCTGTGTTGTATTTGAAAACACCGGATAGTGATGGCTTTGCTGTGGTCATTTCCAGGGTCAGATTGAACTGGCCTTCCTGTTGCGCCATCCTGAAAGGGGCCAATAAAAGTCCATTTTTAGTTACGCTGAAACTTTCATCGCCTGCCCCCAGCAAGGCGGATAGGTCATCGTCCTTCTGGGCTTTCTGCACAGCGAACAAGACCTGGAAAAGGGGAGAATGGCTGGTATCCCGGGCCGGTTGCAGGCGTTCGACCAACAGCGGGAAGGGGTAATCCTGATGGGCGAGTCCTTCCAATACGGTTTGGCGCACCTGGTCGAGAAAAACAGCGAAAGACAGATTTCCTTCCAGCCTGGCCCACAGGACGATGGGATTGACGAAATAACCGACGATACCATCGAATTCACCGCGGCTACGGCCCGTGCTGGGAGAACCCACGAGGATATCGTCCTGGCCCGTATAGCGATGCAGCAATATTTGGAAGGCGGCCAGGAGGACCACATAAAGGGTAACGCCCGAGGTTTGCGCCTGTTCCCTGAGTTTCCGGGTCAAGGGTTCCGGTAGTGTGAAGAAAACGGATGCACCCTTGGAGGACTGCACCGGTGGACGCGGTCGGTCCGTGGGTAGCTCAAGCACCGGCAACTCGCCGGACAGCTGTGTTTGCCAATAGTCCCACAAACGTTCTCCTGCTTTACTTGCGAGCAGTTCGGTCTGCCAGCGGACGAAGTCTTGGTGTTGCCATTGCAAGGGAGGCAAGGTCGCCGCCTGACCGGCCTTTTGGGCCCCATCCTTCTGAAATGGGTAGAGCAGCAATAACTCCGACAGCAACATCCAATCGGACCAGCCGTCGGTCACGATGTGATGTATCACGATCAACAGGACATGCGCTTCCGGCGCGCGCGTGAACAGACTGACTCGAAGCAATGGGCCTTGTTCCAGATCGAAGGGACGCCGGTAGGCCTCGGTTACCCGGCACTGGAGTTCCTCTTCGGTATCCATCGAGGCGTCGATTTCCTCGAAATAGACATCCTGGTGACCGTGGACGATCTGAACCGGTTGGCCGTCCCGGTGCGAGAAGGTGCTGCGCAGGGAGGCATGGCGGGCGATCAGGGTCTGAAAGACGGCCCGCAAAGCCGATACATCGACCGGGGAGAGCATGCGAAAGACTACCGCCACGTTATAAGCCGGACTCTCGGGGGCATCCTGATACAGAAACCAGAGGGCTTGCTGGCCATGGGATAAGGGATGCGAGGTTTTCATCCGGCTCGCTTTCTCGAGTAACAAGCGTTCCAGAAGTGCACGCTTTTCTGCGCCGGAGAGATTCTTTGTTTCAGAAACATCATTCATATTTGCATTCTCTACGATAGGTCGGAACGCCAGGTTGTTCTTGAAGGCATAGACCCACTGATCCAGGTCGTCCCGGACCACATCCGTAAAGCGTCTCAGGGGAATCAGATAGTACTCGGGAAAGATATTGGTCTCACCGATCCGCACCTGACCGCCGACCAGGGATTTCTTCAAGGTCACGGGATTGTGGGGCGGAATCCCAAACCAACCGCGTAAGCCCCAGGGCCACCACCGCATGGGTAGAAAGGCGTAGCCTCTCACCATAAGCCTCTTCCAGGGTGGCGCGATAGCGGGTCAGCTGTCCCGTGGCTTGTGCGAGTTTGGCCTCGACCTGGGGCAATGCCCGCAGCTCCTCTCGGCTCTTCAACCTGACGTCTTGGTTGCTCAGACCCAATTCCTGCAGCGGGATGTATTTGAATTCCAACAGGTGGTCCAGGAGCTGGTATCTGCGCATGTCGGGACGGACGATCATGCTGAGATCGGCATAGCCCTTGTCGATGGCCGTTTCCGAGCCCATGATGTAAAAGGTGTCGGAAAACAGCACCACCAGGAATGCGGTCTTTACCACTAGCTCATTGCTCCAGCGATAATCCCGGTTGTCGAACACTTCAAAATAACGGGGCTCGATGAAATCGCACAGGGGCTCGAGATCACCGCTGGTGTAGAAGTGTCCGCCGCCCGGCGGGCGGTTTCTCGATCCTCGTATTCAGGCAGCAGGGCGTCCCGGATGCGCTCCACATACAGGCGCCGGATCACCAGGTTGGGAATGGTCAGCACCAGGCGACCCATGGAGTCGCCCCCGGCAATGGTCAGCACTCCCAGGTAATATATGAGGGAGGCCAGAAAGGGCTGGTCACGGGTGGCAGTCAACATATCCTCGACGCCGAAGCGATTGGCCAACTCGCCGATCAGGATCGAGTCGGTGGAATCGAGGGCCCTGGTAACCAGCTCATTGCCATGTGGCAGGCGGGCGATGTATTCGATGCAGTTGCGATCCATGGCCAGGTTGTCGTCCAGGATCTTGCGGGGATAAGCACAATCACGCCAGTACTCATCGAGGAAATACAGCGCCAGGGTGGGATTGTAGAGAAGCGGGCCTGCTGCGTAGCCGAAATGATAGCCGTTGTAGAAGGTGCGCATCATGGCCAGGGCTTCTGCCACCTGGGTATTCGTCAATCCGCATTCCTGGCCGATTCGCTCCAGCACGCCGGCCACCTCGCTGTCATGGAAACCGCACAGGTCGTGATATTCCGGACGAAAAGAGATGTCCCTGGCTACATTGTATCCACTGCTGATGTCGCTCATGACCACCGGCGACACCCCGGTGATGAATACCTTGTCGAGACCCTGCCCGCTGCTCAGTGCCTTGATCACCTTGAACAGGGTTTTCAGGATGCCTTCGCCGTGCACCAGCGTGGCATACCGGTCTTCTCCACCCGGCCGGACTCCCACCTGGGCGGCCATGACCTCGTTGGCGAAGTTGTCGTATTCGTCGATGAAGAGATAGAATCTATACGGTGTCCGGTTTACCGCATTGACCAGGGTGTGAAAAGAGGCCAGGGCATTATCGGGATTGATGGGGGATACCTGGGGCAGCTGTTCCCGATAGCGGTCTGTGAAACCTTGCACGCAGACATTGACGTGATCATGCAAGGCCTGCTCGATGGCTCGGGTGTCACCATGAGAGGCCACCGTGGAAAAATCCCAGCGCATCACAAAATACCGATTGTGCAGCGGGGTGGGATTTTGGCCGATTTTCAGGTGCCCGAACAGTCGCTCGAACTGGTCCGACCTCGCGAGGTCGTAGTAGTTTTCCAGCATCGACAGTACCAGACTTTTTCCGAACCGGCGTGGACGCAGGAACAGCAGATGGTCTCCCGCTTTTTCCAGGGAAGCGATGCGACTCGTGCGGTCGGCGTAGAAATAGTCTTGAGTGACGACTTTGTGAAAATCGGCAATACCGTAGGGAAGTTTCATTATTCATGCCCGTGTTGGGCGTATTCATTCAGAAGGACATCGATCTCCTCGCCGCTCAACTGCCTGGATTTCAGTTTGGCAAGCGTTTGCTCCTCCGAACCGGGCGCCGCTGTGCCGGTGGTCGGCAATGGCGATGTGGTGGCATGAATTTCCGCGGATGGCAGCTTGGTTTGGGTTCCGACTTGCCGGGACAAATCGAGAACACTGGCCCCTTCCATGAACTTCACCATGGGAATATCCACATCCAGTTCCGATTGAATCCGGCCTCTCAGCTCGACCGCCATCAGGGAATCGAGCCCCATGGTGTTCAGAGGTTGCCGCGTATCCAATTGGGAGGGGTTTATTCGAAGGACATTGGCAAGTCTATCTCGGATAAACTCGATTAGAATGTTCTCGTATTCTTCCTCGGAGGCTTGTTCCAACCGCTGTTTGATCGAAGTCGATGCGCGAGTGGGTAACGAATCTCGGGTCGGTTCGGACAGAGTGGTATCCGCGATGGTTTCCCTTTGGTGTTGTTTAGCCAGGATCTCCAATAATGCCGGCAGATGTTCGAGCTGCCCTTCCGATAACTGTTCTGTCCGCTCCAACCGTTGGATTAGCCTTTCGATATTTCCCTGTTCCAGCAGATTGAACAGGGAAGTTGTCGGCAATCCGGCTGTCTCGGAAGCCCTACTCGCAGCCTCATTCACCCAATACCGCTGGCGCTGAAAGGGATAGGTGGGGAGATTCACCTTGCGGCGGGTGTAATCTCTATCGAAGGCCGTCCAATCGACAGCGCCTCCTCGCACGTACCAGTCTCCCAGACTCCGGAGTATCTATCGCCAATCCGCCTGCCCCTCGCGCAGACTCGGGAGCCAGGTTCCCACACCGGCGGGTAGACACTGACGCGCCATCCCCAAGAGAGCCGGTTTCGGGCCGATCTCCAGGAAGGTCTCGAAACCCTGGTTGTATAAGGTCTGAATACCCGTCGCAAAACGCACTGGCTGGCGTACATGCTGGACCCAATAGGTCGGTGTGATCCTCTCGGTAGCCGTCTCGCCCGTCACGTTGGAGCACAGGGGGATCCTGGGTTTGGCGTAGGTTATCGAGCTTGCCACCTGTTCGAACTCGGCCAACATGGGCTCCATCATGGCGGAATGGGAGGCATGGGAAACGGATAACGATCTGGCCTTTACATCGCTATCGACAAGGGCAGCCGCCAATTCTTCCATGGCGCGGTGAGTACCGGAGATGACCACACTCGAAGGGCCGTTGATGGCGGCGATGGAGACCTCTTCCGCGAAGGGCGCGATGAGTTCAAGAGCCGCGGTTTCCCCCACCGGCAGGGTCATCATGTCACTCGTCTTGCACCGGGTCTGCATCAGGCGACCCCGCGTCGCGATCAGTTTCAGACCATCCTCCAGACCGAAGACACCGGCGGTACAAGCCGCTGCATATTCCCCCGCACTGTGCCCCATGACAGCATCGGGTTTTATACCCCAGGACCGCCACAACTCGGCCAGGGCATATTCCAGAGCGAACAGGGCCGGTTGCGTGTAGAGGGTTTGATCCAGCAACCCGGTATCCGGCTCTTCGGCCTCGGGATAGAGGAGATCGAGCAAGGGGACATCCAGAGGGCGCAGGATGGCATCGCATTCATCGAGGGTCCGGCGAAAGAGCGGCTCTGTCTCGTAGAGTTGTCGGCCCATGCCCAATACTGGGAACCTTGCCCGGTGAACAGGAAGGCAATCCTGGGCCTTTCCCGAGCGGCAGTCCCGACCATGTAATCAGCGGAGTCGAATCGCTCCCGCGCCTCTTCCCGTGACCCGGCAACGAGGGCAAGACGGTGCTCGAAATGGGAGCGCCCGGTATTGGCCGTAAAACAGATATCGGTGAATGGAAGTTCGGGATGGGCCGCCAACCAAGCTGCATAGTTCTGCGCCAGTGCGCGCAACGCCTCGTCGTTCCTGGCCGACAGCATCAACAAATGGAGGGGGCGTTCGGCCTCGATGGGGACCGACCTCGAGCGGTGCAGTTCGCCTGACGGCGCACCGTATCCTTCTCCGGGAGATACCTCCACAGGAGGGGTCTTTGCCAGAACAGCATGGGCATTGGTACCCCCGAAACCGAAGGAACTTGCACCCGCCAGCAGATGATTTTGCGGAGCAAAATCATTCGACCAAGGTGTCAGTTCCATGGGAATAGCGAGCGGCCCGGCCCCTATGTCCAGCGCCGGATCGGGGGCCTCGATATTCAAATGGGGTGGGATCTCCCGGTGTTGCAGAGCCAGTACCGTCTTGATCACCCCGGCAATCCCTGCTGCGGACTCCAGGTGCCCGATATTGGTCTTGACAGAACCGATATGACAAATCTGCCCAGGTGAACGATCCGGTGTCAGAAACGCCTCTTTCAGGGCATCGAATTCGGTGCGGTCGCCGAGCGGCGTACCGGTGCCATGGGCCTCGACATAGCTGATTTCCGAGGCCACCACCCCGGCATTGGCAGGGCCTGATGGATAACCGCCTGTTGGGCTCTACTATTGGGAGCGGCCAATCCATTGGTGCGGCCATCCTGATTGACAGCGGAGCCCAGGATAACGGCCAGAATGCGGTCACCGCCTTCAAGCGCATCTTCCAGGCGCCTGATTGCGACCATGCCACACCCCTCTCCCTGCACATAACCGTCGGCCCCGGCACCGAAGGCCTTGCAACGCCCCTCGGGGGATAACATACGGGAGGCGGAAAACCGATCTGTCACGCCGGGATGCAGCATCAAATTGGCGCCGCCGGCGAGGGCCAGATCGCATTCTCCCAAACGCAGGCTCTGACAGGCGTCGTGTAAGGCCACCAGGGAAGAGGAAGAAGCAGTGTCCACGGCCTTGCTGGGACCATGCAGATCCCACAGATAAGACAGACGATTGGCGACAACGCTGAAGGAGTTGCCGGTCTCGAAATAAAGATTCGCCCCTACGGAAGACAGGTAATAATGGTAATCACGTTGCCAAATACCAACGAATACCCCGGTTCGACTACTGGCCAGGGAATCGACGGCAACACCGGCGTTTTCCAGGGCCTCCCAGCCGACCTCCAGCAGGAGGCGCTGTTGGGGGTCCATACTCCGGACCTCACGGGGGGAAATACCGAAGAAGGCGGGGTCGAACTGATCGACATCGTCGATAAAGCCACCCCAGGGGACACTTGCATCCGTGGGCATCCAGCGTGACGTAGGCACCTTAATGATAGCATCCATACCATGCTTCAAGAGCTGCCAGAACTCGCTGGGATTTTTGGCCTTGGGGAAGCGGCAACCGATGCCGATGATGGCGATGGAGTCGGTGTAGGCCGTTTTGTCGGGTTGTGCCTGTGCCCCATGGTGGAGCAGGTCGACGAGAGTGGTTGATCGAGTGGGGTTGTTATTATTCATGACTGAATTTCGTAGCGTCGTAGCGCCTCGTCACAGCTTATTTTTCATGTTTGCCGGGGTTGTCGGGCCCGGACGATTAGTGGAATTTTTTGAAAAGCTAGTACCCCATTTCACCTTATTTTTCGCTCTCAGAGCCTCCCAAACGCGTCACGGCAAGGCACAGCGCGCAGGGAATAGCTCTCTCGCTGTAACGCCGCCTTGGCGCGTTTGGGAGGCTCTG
>Ga0056121_1000249_pt1 | contig 17585 bp, 13 predicted proteins | sample WorMetHEROISLAND_FD_83872 | JGI IMG/M metagenome (GOLD analysis project Ga0056121, IMG submission 83872) | Marine gutless worms symbiont microbial communities from Max Planck institute for Marine Microbiology, Germany - Olavius sp. 1 HERON ISLAND ...
AGCCGGCAGCGGCCACCGAGGTCCCGCCTGAAGTGGTCAAGGAAGCTTTCGAGGCGGGCGAGGCAGCACCGGAGATGTTGCATGTCCGTGCCGACCAGTCCGAACATCGCGGCGCCGCGCCGCATGTCGAGCCGGCCCCGGCCAAGCGTGGCCTGCCGACCTGGGTCTGGGTCGGTGGCGTGATCGTGATCGTCGCCCTGATCTTGATCTTCTACGGCGGCTGACCCAGGGTTGCCGGCGCGTATGATCTGATCCGGAACGCCGGAATGCTGACACCGTTCGAGACGGCCGACTTCAACAACCAGCTCGCGCGTACGCTGGGCAAGATTTCCTGGCGGGCGGCTTCGCTCGGCGAGTGTGAAACCGTCGCCGGCGGCATCGAGGACGGCAACCTGGATAATTGGTTGACGGCCTGGCGAGACTTTGCGGACGGGCTCAGGAAGACCGCCCAGGCTTGCCTGGCAGACGGCCGTACCGCCAGCGCTGCCGACAGCTTCTGGCGCGCCGCCGAGTACTACCGCCAGGCGACGTTCTTCCATCGCGTCGACCTGGACAATCCGGATCTGCAGAACGGCTGGCGCCGGGCCCAGGAGTGCTTTCTCGCCGGCGCCAAGGCCTATGGCTTGGCCGTCGAACCGGTGCAGATCCCGTTCGAGGGCAAGTACTTCCAAGGCTACCTGTTTCGTGCCGGCGAAGCCGGGCGGACCGCTCCACTCGTGATCGCGCCGTCAGGCTATGACGGCACGGCCGAGGAATCCGCGGTGATGGTGGCCTTGCCGGCATTGCGCCGGGGCTACCACGCCCTGACCTTCGACGGGCCCGGTCAGGGACCGACCCTTTACGATCCGGATCGCCGACTGACCATGCGCCCCGACTGGGAAAACGTGCTCCCGGCCGTGGTCGATTTCGCGCTGGCGCAACCGGGCGTCGACCACACGCGGATTGTCGCCTGCGGCGTCAGCTTTGGCGGTTTCCTGGTGCCGCGCGGCGTCAGCGGGGAGCCGCGCGTGGCCGCACTGATCGCCGACCCCGGCCAATACGACATTGGTGCCGGGGTCAAAGCGATGCTGCCGGACAAGCTCGCGGGCTTGCTGGCGGCCGACAGTCCGGAAGCCGATGCGGCGTTCCAACCCATGCTGGAGGGCCTCGACCGGCAGTTGTTGTTCCTGCCGCGTATGGCGGCGCACGGCAAGACTTCGCTCAGGGCCTACCTCAACGACCTTATGCGTTACAACTCAGCGGCACAGGCCAGTGCCATCCATTGCCCGTCGCTGATCTGCGACAACGAGACCGATGCCGTCTCCACTGGTCAGGGTGCGCAGCTTGCCGCCGCGATCGGCTGCAAAGCCACCAGTGTCCGATTTACCGCAGCCCAGGGTGCTGCCGGCCATTGCGAGGGGGTCGGTCGTGAGGTCTTCGAACAAATCGCCTTTGACTGGCTCGATGAAACCCTGTCCTGACCGTTTCCCGCCATCACATTCGATGGCCTGAAGCTGCCGCGATAGCGCGGCGAACGGCATCGGCCAGCGGCTGGGGATCCCGCTCGCCGCGGTAGTAGGCCTTGCGCAGGCCGTCGCTGATCTCAAGCTGCACGCCGCGGCGGGTGGTGCCGCGGTTGCAGATGTTGTCCGGCGAACGGCCGGCGTTGCGGCCGTGTTCGCGAACGTCGACGGGAAAGCCGGCCTGCGCCAGATGTGCCGCAACCAGGTCGCGGCGCGTCATGTCCAGGCCACCGACCTCCACCAACGGCCAGGTCGTGGCCGTGCCGTGCACCGTCAGCACCGTCTGCGTTCGCGCCAGCAGGGCCAGGCAGACCGGCTCGTCGAACCGGGTCGAGGTGATATGCAGCTCCGCGTGCGGCCGCGGTCGCAAGCCCTCGAAGCAGTAGAGGCTGTAATCGCTGCCGGCGATGGCGGTGGCGATCTGCGACGTCCGGGGTTCGATCCAACCACCGTGCGGGGCCACGACCGCCACCGCGGCGTTCCGGTCGGTGACCGTGACGCGGTAGTCGACGCCCTCCTCTTCGCCCTGCCGGAGATCCTCGAAGCAACGGTAATGATCCTTCATGGCGCGCCTTGGGATGGCATCTCCGACGGCTTACGCTCATAACGGGACGTGGCACGGCCGTGCCGTCCGGCAAGCCCCTCGCCGGCGCCTGCGGGGCTGATTTCCCGGGCTATTGCCGCATCTCTGCTTGACCTGTGATGCCGCACGCGAAAGACTTCCCCATCAGGGATGGCTTAGGCAACGCGCGGCTTTGCGCGCTGTTTCTGCCGGTAATTCTCAAACCGAGCACGCGTCAACGAAAGCAAGAGGGAGATCCCGCATGCCCACGGTTTCCATGACCGTAAACGGACAAGCAGTCAGCGGGGAAGTCGAAGACCGCACGCTGTTGGTGCAGTTCGTGCGCGAACAGCTGCGACTGACCGGTACCCATGTCGGGTGCGACACCAGCCAGTGCGGCGCCTGCGTGGTGCACGTGAATGGCGACTCCGTGAAATCCTGCACCCTGCTGGCCGTCCAGGCCGAGGGCGCCGACGTGACCACCATCGAAGGCTTGGCCAGCAACGGCGACCTACATCCGATGCAGCAGGCCTTCATGGACAACCATGGCCTGCAGTGCGGTTTCTGCACCCCGGGCATGGTGATGAGCGCCGTCGACCTGGTGCAGAAGAACCCGAACCCGGACGAGCAGACGATCCGGGAAAATCTCGAAGGCAACCTGTGCCGGTGCACCGGTTATCACAACATTGTCAAGGCGGTGCAGCAGGCCGCCAAGGTGATGGGTTAGGCGCCTTCGCCGCTTCGCAGGCCTTTTCGGGGCCTGATGCACGAGATTTGGGATTTGGGAGGCTCAAGGCATGACCGCTGAGACCGGCATTGGCGCCGCAGTAACCCGCAAGGAAGATCGTCGCTTCCTCACTGGCGCCGGCAACTACACCGACGACATCAACAGGCCCGGACAGGCCCACGCGTATTTCCTGCGTTCGCCGCACGCGCACGCAAAGATCAACGGCATCGACAGCTCCGCCGCCGCCGGCATGGCCGGCGTGCGCGCGATCTTCACCTATGCCGACCTCGAGGCCGACGGCGTCGGCGGCGTGCCCTGTGGCTTCGGCGTCACCCAGGCCAACGGCGAGCCGCAGGTCGAGCCGGCCCACCCGGCCCTGGCGGCCGGCAAGGTCCGCCATGTCGGCGACCCGGTCGCCATGGTCATCGCCGACACCCTGGCCCAGGCCAAGGACGCGGCCGAGGCGATCAACGTCGACTACGACGAGCTCCAGGCCGTGGCCTCGACCGCCGGCGCCGAGACCGCCGGCGTCGCCGTGCACGACGAGGCGCCCGACAACGTCTGCTTCCGCTGGGAGCTGGGCGACAAGGCGGCCACCGACGATGCCTTCTCCGGCGCGGCCCACGTCACCAAGCTCGAGCTGGTCAACAACCGGCTCGTCGCCAACGCCATGGAGCCGCGGGCGGCGGTCGCCGAATACGAGCGCGCCACCGACCAGTTCACGCTCTTCACCACCAGCCAGAACCCGCACGTGATCCGCCTGCTGATGGGCGCCTTCGTGCTGCAGATCCCGGAGCACAAGCTGCGGGTTGTCGCCCCCGACGTCGGCGGCGGCTTCGGTTCGAAGATCTTCCATTATGCGGAAGAGGCCCTGGTGACCTGGGCGGCACGCAAGGTCAACCAGCCGGTGAAATGGACTGCCGAGCGCTCGGAGAGCTTCCTCACCGACGCCCACGGCCGCGACCACGTCACCACGGCCGAGCTGGCCATGGATGCCAGCGGCAACTTCCTTGGCCTCAGGGTGCAGACCCACGCCAACCTCGGCGCCTATCTGTCGACCTTCGGGCCGATGGTGCCGAGCTGGCTCTACGCCACCCTGTTCGCCGGCCAGTACAAGACCCCGGCGATCCATGCCGCGGTGACCGCGGTGTTCACCAACACCGTGCCGGTCGACGCTTACCGCGGCGCCGGGCGGCCGGAGGCGAGCTTCCTGATCGAGCGCATCGTCGAAGTGGCAGCGCGCGAGCTTGGCCGCGATCCGGCCGATCTGCGCAAGCAGAACTTCATCCAGCCCGATCAGTTCCCCTACACCACCCCTGTCGTCATGCAGTACGACAGCGGCGACTACGAGCTGGCCCTGAACAAGGCGATGGAGCTGATCAACTATGACGGTTTCGCCGCCCGCAAGGCCGACTCCGAGAGCCGCGGCAAGCTGCGCGGGATCGGCTTCTCGGCCTACATCGAGGCCTGTGGCGTCGCCCCGTCCAATGTCGCCGGGGCGATCGGCGCCCGTGCCGGGCTGTACGAAGCGGGCACCATCCGCTTCAACCCGACCGGCTCGGTCACGGTGCTGACCGGGACCCACAGCCACGGCCAGGGGCACGAGACCACGTTCAGCCAGCTGGTCAGCGACAAGCTGGGCGTGCCCTACGAGCAGGTCGAGGTGGTGCACGGCGATACCGACCGTATCCCCTTCGGCATGGGCACCTACGGCTCGCGCAGCCTGCCGGTCGGCGGCTCCGCCCTGGTCAAGGCGGTCGACAAGATCGTCGACAAGGGCAAGAAGATCGCCGCCCATCTGATGGAGGCCGCGGTCGACGACGTGGAGTTCGCCAATGGCAGCTTCTCGGTCGCCGGCACCGACAAGGCGGTCAGCATCCAGGAGGTCGCCTTCGCCGCCTATGTCCCGCACAACTACCCACTCGAGGAGCTGGAGCCGGGGCTGGAGGAGACGGCCTACTACGATCCGCTGAACTTCACCTTCCCGGCCGGCACCCATATCGCCGAGGTCGAGATCGACCCCGACACCGGCGTGGTGGACATCGTCGACTGGGCCGCGGTGGACGACTTCGGCAACGTGGTCAACCCGATGATCGTGGAAGGCCAGGTGCATGGCGGCATCGCCCAGGGCGTCGGCCAGGCGCTGCTCGAGAACTGCGTCTACGACGCGGAATCGGGTCAGCTCGTCTCCGGCTCCTACATGGACTACACCATGCCGCGGGCCGACGACCTGCCGAGCTACAAGGTCGACACCACCAACACCCCCTGTCTGACCAATCCGCTGGGGGTTAAGGGGTGCGGCGAAGCGGGCGCGATCGCCTCGCCGCCGGCACTCATCAACGCCATCACAGATGCCCTCGGCATCCTGCATATGGATATGCCGGCAACGCCGGAGAAAGTCTGGCGGGCCGCGCAGGCACGCCAGGCGGCCGAGTAAGCGAACAGGAAGGCGAAGCAGAGATGTACAACTTCAGCTATCACCGTCCCGCCAGCCTGGACGAGGCGGTCAACCTTCTCAACCGGGCCGAGGACGGCGCCCTGCTGGCCGGCGGCCAGACCCTGCTGCCGACCCTCAAGCAGCGCCTGGCCCAGCCCAGCGACGTCGTCGACCTGTCGGGCATTGCCGACTTGCGCGGCATCAGCGTTTCCGGCGACGCCGTCGTTGTCGGCGCCCTGACGCGGCACGCCGAGGTCGCCGGTTCGAGCGAGGTGCAGGCCCAGTTGCCCGCCCTGGCGGCGCTGGCCAGCGGTATCGGCGATCCGCAGGTGCGCAACATGGGCACCATCGGCGGCTCCATCGCCAACAACGATCCGGCCGCCGACTATCCGGCGGCACTGGTCGGGCTTGGTGCCACGGTGACCACAAATCAGCGGGAGATCGCCGCCGACGACTTCTTCACCGGGATGTTCGAGACGGCATTGCAGGATGGCGAGATCGTCCGCAGCGTGAGCTTCCCGGTGGCGTCGAAGGCGGGTTACGCCAAGTTCCCCAACCCGGCGTCGCGCTACGCCATGGTCGGGGTCATGGCCTCGAACGGATCGGCCGGCGTGCGCGTCGCGGTTACCGGTGCCGGTCCGTGCGTGTTCCGGGTTGCCGCCATGGAAGAGGCCCTGGCCGGCAACTGGTCGCCGGATGCGGTGGCCGGCGTTTCGGTTTCGGCCGAAGGGATGAACAGCGACATCCACGGCAGTGCCGAATATCGCGCCCATCTGGTCACGGTGATGGCCAAGCGCGCGGTGGCGGCGGCCGGCTGACTTGATTTGGCCGTCGACACGGCCTACGTCTTTGGTCTGCGGGGAGGCTTGCCTCCCCGCTTTCCGTTTCCGCCGCCGCCATTAACCACGTGAGCCGAACCGGCATGTCGACGTCCCCGCCCGCCACTGCCCTGCCCGAGAGCATCGACGACACCCTCGACCTCCTGACCCGGGGCAACTACATCGCCGACCGCAGCCTGGCGACCACCCTGTTCCTGGCCCTGCGCATGGGCCGGCCGCTGTTTCTCGAGGGCGAGGCCGGGGTCGGCAAGACCGAGATCGCCAAGGTGCTGTCGGAGACGCTGGCGCGGCCGCTGGTCCGCCTGCAATGCTACGAGGGCCTCGACGTCGCCTCGGCCGTGTACGAATGGAACTACTCGCGGCAGATGATCGAGATCCGCCTGGCCGAGGCGGCCGGCGAAGTCGACCGTTCGGGCCTGGGCGAGGACGTGTTCCGCGAGGAGTTCCTGATCAAGCGCCCGCTGCTGCGCGCGCTCGAGGGCGAGGCCGGCCGCGCGCCGGTGCTGCTGATCGACGAGCTCGACCGCACCGACGAGCCGTTCGAGGCCTACCTGCTGGAGGTGCTGTCCGACTTCCAGGTGACGATCCCGGAGATCGGCACCATCAAGGCGGCCGAGCCGCCGGTCGTCATCCTCACCTCGAACCGCACCCGGGAAATCCACGACGCGCTCAAGCGGCGCTGCCTGTATCACTGGGTCGACTATCCCAATGCCGAGCGCGAGCTGCAGATCCTGCATACCAAGGTGCCGGGCTGCGCCGAGGGATTGAGCCGCGAGGTGGTCGCCTTCGTCCAGGCGCTGCGCGAGCGCGATCTGTTCAAGCTGCCGGGCATCGCCGAGACCCTCGACTGGGCCTCTGCCCTGACCCAGCTCGACCGCATCGTCCTCGACCAGGAAACCGTCGACAACACCCTGGGCGTGCTGCTGAAGTACCAGGACGACATTCAGCAGATCCAGGGCAGCGAAGCGGCGCAGATCCTGGACGAGGTCAAACGGGAGCTATCGACCGCGCTGCCATGAGCGAGATCCCGCGACCGCCGCCGCTAGCCGAGCTGCCGGGCCAGGGTGGGCGGTTGGTCGAGAACATCATGCACTTCGCCCGGGTGCTGCGCGCGGCCGGGATGCCGGTCGGTCCGGGTAAGGTGATCGAGGCGATCCGGGCGGTGCAGACCGCCGGCTTCAGCCGCCGCGACGACTTCTACTGGACCCTGTTCTCGGTATTCGTCAATCGCCACGACCAGCGCCAGCTGTTCGATCAGGCATTCCATATCTTCTGGCGCAACCCGCAGTTCCTGGAACGCATGATGTCGATCCTGCTGCCCCAGCTGCAGGTCGAGACCGAGGACGGCGAGCAAGGCGATCCGATGAGCCGGCGCGTTGCCGAAGCCATTCAGGGCGAGCAGGAGCAGGAGGGCGAACAGGGCGAGGACGAGCTCGAGTTCGACGCCGCCTTCACCTATTCCAACCGCGAAGTCCTGCAGGAGATGGACTTCGAGCAGATGAGCGCCGAGGAGATCGCCCAGGCCCGCGCCGTGATCGCCCGCATGCGCCTGCCGATCATGCAGGTCCCGACCCGGCGCCAGCGGCCGGACCCGCACGGCCGGCGCATCGACATGCGCGCCACCCTGCGGGCCGCCCTGCGCAGCGGTCACGACATCCCCCTGAAGCGGCGCTCGCGCACGCGCCGGCACCCGCCGCTGATCATGCTGTGCGACATCTCCGGCTCGATGAGCCGCTACAGCCGGATGTTCCTGCACTTCATGCATGCGATCACCAACGACCGCGACCGGGTGCATACCTTCGTGTTCGGCACCCGCCTGACCAACATCACCCGCTATCTGCGCCAGCGCGATGTCGACCTCGCGCTCGGCGCGATTGCCGACAGCGTGCAGGACTGGTCCGGTGGCACGCGGATCGGCCAGTGCCTGAAGGACTTCAACGTCAACTGGTCGCGCCGGGTGCTCGGCCAGGGGGCGCTGGTGGTGCTGATCTCCGACGGCCTGGACCGCGATGCGGGCGAAGGCCTGACGGCGGAGATGGAGCGCCTGCACAAGTCCTGCCGGCGGCTGATCTGGCTGAATCCGCTCTTGCGTTACGAAGGGTTTCAGCCCAAATCGAGAGGCGTGCGGGCAATGCTGCCGCATGTGGACGACTTCCGCACGGTGCATAATCTGAACAGCCTGGCCGATTTGGCCGACGCCCTGAGCCGCGAGCAGCCGCGCCGCCAGGAAGGGCGCAGCGCGATGACGGAGGCAGCCTGAGATGAGCGAAACGGTGGATCACGAACGGGTGCTGGAACAGGCGGCCGAATGGAAGGCCGCCGGCAAGGGCGTCGCCCTGGCCACGGTGGTGGCGACCTGGGGCTCGTCGCCGCGCCCGGTCGGCAGCCAGCTTGCGGTCGCCGACAGCGGCGATTTCGTCGGCTCCGTGTCGGGCGGCTGCATCGAAGGTGCCGTGGTGAGCGAGGCGCAGCGGGTGATCGCCGAGGGCGGCACCCGGCTGATCGACTACGGCGTCTCGGACGAGACCGCCTGGCAGGTCGGTCTCGCCTGCGGCGGCAAGTGCGAAGTCTTCATCGAGCGGGTCGACTGAGGGCAACGCCATGCGCAGCGAGACCTTGCAGCAGCTCCTGGCCGACCGCACCGCCAAGCGGATCGTCGTGCTGGCGACCGATCTCGACAGCGGCATCGACCGCCTGCTCTATCCGGCCGACAGCGATGCCGACGACGAGCTGACGGCGGCGGCGCGCCGGGCCGCAGGTGCCGACAAGAGCGGGATTGCCGAGCTGACCGACGGCAGCCGGCAGTTCCTGCACGTGTTCAACCCGCCGCTGAGGATGATCGTCGTCGGCGCCGTGCACATCGCCCAGCCGCTGTCGCAGATGGCCCTGCTGGCGGGCTACGACGTGAGCATCATCGATCCGCGCCAGGGCTTCGCCAGCGCCGACCGCTTTCCGGCCATCCACATGCTGGACGACTGGCCGGACGACGCCATGGCGGCACTGGATCCCGACCGGCGTACGGCGATCGTCACACTGACCCACGATCCCAAGCTGGACGACCCTGCACTGTTCGCGGCGCTGCGCTCGGACGCCTTCTACATCGGTGCCCTGGGCTCGACCCGGACCCATGCCCGCCGCCTCGAGCGGCTGACGGCCGAAGGCTTCGGCGAACGGGACTTCGCGCGGATCCACGGCCCCATCGGCCTGGACATCGGCGGCAAGTCACCGGCCGAGATCGCGGTATCGATCATCGCGGAGGTGACCCAGGTGCTGCGGCGCGGACCGCGGCGCTCGGACCTGGCGGCATGATCTTCGCCGACATGGCCCTGGACGAGGCCGAGGGCGCCCTCCTGGTGCACTCGGTCGCCCTGGCCGACGGCAAGATGAAGAAGGGCCGGTTGCTCGAGGCCGAAGACGTCGCCCGGCTTCGGGCGGCCGGCATCGCCAGCGTCGTCGCCGTCCGCCTCGAGGAAGGCGACGTGGCCGAGGACACGGCGGCGAAGACCATCGCCGACGCCTGCCGCGGGGCCGACGTCGAACGCCAGGCGGCGTTTACCGGCCGTTGCAACCTGTTCGCCAAGGCACACGGCATCGCCGTCATCGACCGCGCCCGCGTCGACCGTCTCAACGCCGTCGACGAGGCTGTCACCATCGCCACGGTGGCGCCGTTCGACGTGGTCGTGCCCGGTCAGATGCTGGCGACGGTGAAGATCATTCCGTTCGCCGCACCGGCGACCGCGGTCACCCGGGCCGCCGACATCGGCCGCGATGGCGAGCCGCTGATTTCCCTGGCGCCGTTCGCAGCGCACCGCGCCGGGCTGGTCATGACCCGCCTGCCGGATACCAGGGACAAGGTCCTGGACAAGACCCGCACCGTGCTGGAGGCGCGGCTGTCGCGCTACGGCAGCACCCTGGCCGACGAACAACGCTGTGCCCACGACGCCGACGAAATTGCCGCGGCCATCGGTGCGCAATTGGCGGCCGGCTGCAACCCGGTCTTGCTGTTCGGCGCTTCGGCGATCACCGACCGCCGCGACGTCATTCCGGCCGGGATCGAGCGGGCCGGCGGGGTGGTCGAGCATTTCGGCATGCCGGTCGATCCCGGCAACCTGTTGCTGCTCGGGCGCCATGGCCAGGTGCCGGTGATCGGCCTGCCCGGCTGCGCCCGCTCGCCGAAGCTGAACGGCTTCGACTGGGTGCTCGAGCGGCTGCTCGCCGGCCTTGCGGTCACCGCCGCGGACATTTCCGCCATGGGTGCCGGCGGACTGCTCAAGGAGATCCCGAGCCGGCCGCAGCCACGCGGGCGGGAAAACGGCACCGCCGCCGTGCCCCGGGCGCCGCGGATCGCTGTCCTCGTGCTGGCGGCGGGGCAGTCGCGTCGCATGGGCGCCGACAACAAGCTGCTGGCCGAACTCGGCGGCAAGCCGATGCTGCGCCATGCGGTCGAGGCGGCGCTTGCCTCGCAGGCCGGTCCGGTGCTGGCCATCACCGGCCACGAGGCCGACGCCGTAGCCTCGGCGCTGGCCGACCTCGACGTCACCGTGCACCACAACCCGGCCTTCGCCGAGGGCCTGAGCGCCTCGCTGCACACCGGCATCGCCGCCTTGCCCGACGGCTGCGACGGCGCCCTGGTGCTGCTGGGCGACATGCCGCGGATCACCCCCGGCCATCTCGACCGGCTGATCGCCGCCTTCAATCCGCTCGAAGGCCGGGCCATCTGCGTGCCCACCTTCCGCGGCAAACGCGGCAACCCGGTGCTGTTCGCGCAAAGCCTGTTCGACGAGATGCGCACCCTGGCCGGCGACGTCGGCGCCCGCCACCTGATCGGCGCGCACGAGGACCTGGTCGCAGAGGTCCCGATGGACGACGATGCGATCTTCGTCGACGTCGATACGCCCGAAGCGCTGAAGGCCGAGCGCCGGAGCGGCTGAAGCCGCTCGGCGCACCGGCATCGCCGCCCGCCGGCCGTCGCTGGCGACGACCGGCGGGTGCAAAGTCTGCGACGTCAGGGATTGACCCGGAGCAGTTCCGCCACGTCGAGTTTGCCGTAGCCCCAGGCCGGGTTCCAGCAGCCGTAGGTGAACTCGTCCTGCCGCGCGGACTTGATCAGGCGCCGCTTGGCCTCTGCCCAGCTCAACTCGGGTTCGCGCTGAAGCAGCAGGGCCATGGCGCCGGTGACGTAGGGCGCGGCCATGCTGGTGCCCTGCATTGCGGCATACAGGCCGTCAGGCAGCAGCATCCGTTCCGGCATGTCCGCCTGCTCCGAGCGTACCGACACGATCCATTGCCCGGGCGCGCAGATTTCCGGCTTGTTGTGCTGGTCGCGGGTTGGCCCCCGGCTACTGAAGTAGGCGATATCCGCGGCCTTAACGCCGTCGATGGTGGTATCGACGCCGTTTGCCGCCGGCCAGCTGTTGCGGGTGCCATAGGCCGCCACGGTGATCGCCGAGAATGCCGTTCCCGGCATGCCGACCTGATGGCTGCGGGTGAAGGCCTCGTTGAACCGCGCGCCACCGTCAGCGATCCAGGCATGCACCACGCCGACCGGGACGGTGTCGGTGGGCGATGCGCCGGCCGGCTTGACCGGCTCCCGGACGATGACGCTCCAGCCTTCGAGCAGCCGCCGCACCGGCTGGGTGGTGATGGCGATCGTCGTCTGGTCGTCGCCGGAGAGGCTGGAGTTGTCGTTCCAGGTTTCGATCAGGTAGTAGTCGCCGTCGAACCTGCGGGCATTGTTGACAGGGGGCTTGATGAGTTCGCCGAACGGCGTGCGCAGCACGACCTCGAGCTGGTCTTCGCGCTGCGTCCAGATCTGCAACAACGTGGTGCCCACCAGCCGGCCTCTGATGACGCGTTGCTGGATCTCGAAGTCGGCGGTCCAACGCCGGCGCCCGCTCGGACCCGGCGGCAGCTCGCGGAACGAGATCGCGGCGTGGGCCCGATCGGTGCCCTCGTTGCCGGCGGCGGCGACGACGATGCGGCCGGGCCTGTCGCACAGCTCGTCGATCACCCGTTCCGTCACCGAGGAGCCGTCGTGTGCGCCCCAGTGCCCGCCCAGGCTCAGGTTGATGACGCACGGCTGCCCGCGCTTGTCCGCCAACGCGAAGATATGGCTGACGCCGGCGGCGATATCGCGTGACATGAAGCTGGTCTTGACGACTGCCAGGTCCGCGCCGGGGGCGACGCCGGCAAACCGGGGGTCGGCCCGGCCGTTGCCCGCGGCAATACCGGCAACGTGGCTGCCATGGCCGTTCTCGTCTGTGCAGGCTCCGGCATCGTCCGCCGACAGCACCCCGTTGTCACCGGCGGTGCGGAAGATGTCATGTTTCTGGTCCCAGAAGTCGACCAGCCGCGAACGGCCGCTTTCCCAGAAGTCGGGATGGCTGCCGTCTATGCCGGTGTCGATCACCCCGACCAGCACGCCCCGACCGTCAAGCCCTTCGATGGCGGGCGAACGCGCCGGCTCGTCGGCATCCTGCCACACCCCGCTGGCCGCGTGAGCTTGGTTCACGGCCGGAGGCAACGGGGCACTGACCTCGATCCGGCGGATCTCATCCATGGCGGCGAAGCGCATCAGGTCGTCGGGCTCGATCGCGGCCGCGATCTTGGTCGGGGTGAGCAGACGGGCGTTGGCGTCGAAGTGCGGCTGCATTTCCTCCGCGTTGTTGGTGTCGACGATCACCATCAGGCGGCCATCGCCGTCCAGGGCCCGGGCCGCCGCGGCGAGCGCCGCCGATACTCCGGCCAAGCCGCCGTCCCCGGCCCCGGTCCCGTCGTCATCCGCTGCCGCATCGAGGGTTCCGGGAGAGTAGTCCAGGGTGGTGAAACTGCCGGTGGCCAGCGTGCCGGGCGACCAGTCCAGCGGTTGCTTGGCACCGCCGGCCTTTCGTGCACCGTCGGCGACAGCCCGCAGATCGTCGGTGCGGACCGCGGCGATGGCCGCCAGGGGGTCCAGTTTCCTGAGCAGGTCGGCCTGCTTGGCGTCCAGGATATCGCTCGCCTGGTCGTTGTGGTCTGCAGTCATCGTTTCATCTCCTCGGGTTGGGCGGACTTACTTCGACTTGGCACCGGCGACGCCGCTGGCTGCGGTCGGACCGTTGGTGTCGATGTCGATCACGACCGGGGTGCCGGGCGACGACGGCTTGATGGCTTCGAACACGGCATCGGGGGCCGCACCATGCACGGCAATGGCGCTGACCTTGCCGCTGCCATTGCGCTTCACGACCACCTGCGAGTCCGGCTTGTCCTTCTCCGGCGCGGCCTTGGGCGGAGCCAGGTCGAAGGTGATCGCTGCGGGCAGTGTCGCCGTGCCGGACTGGGCGTTCACCACGGTGATGTCGAGTGCGGTGGCGTTGCCGCCCGGCGGCGGCTGCTTGACCTGCAGCACCACGGCACTGCCGTCGTGCGTGACGGTGACGACGTCGGCCTTCATGCCGCCGACGAAGAAGGCGGTCGCGCACTTCGCCTGCGGCGGCTGGCCGGTCTGGTTGCGGACCATGACCGGCTGCGCGCACATTGCGCCGCCGGCGCCCTGGGGCTGCAGAAAGCCGCGACCCTTGACCACGACGAAGGTGTCGCCTTCGGCCCAGCCGTGGCTCGGCGCGACGGCGGAGATGGCGACGCCCTGCGGTGGCCGCTTCGACTTCGGCTCCGGGAGCTCCTGAAACACGTCGGCGCCGATCGTGGCATCGAGCATGGAGTTGAAACGGGCGGAAAAGTTCCGCATCGCATGACCGCCGCCATAGCGAGATGCGCCCAGACCCTTCGCCTTATTGAATTCCTCGATGGCCTCGTCGAGGCGCACACCCCAATCGACCGCCTGGACTTCCGTTAGCCGGCTGGGCTTATCGCCGGAGAAGCCCCAGCGCCTTTTTCCGCTCGGCCGGGCACTGAGCCAGCGGCTCGTGCTCTGCACCGAGATGTGCGTTGCGCAGGGCTTGTTCTCGCCAGTGCCGCCGTGGCTCTTGCAGATGTCGTCGAGATCGGCGACGAAGAAGACCAGCGCCGGGAAGCTCTGCTCGAATAGCTGGTTGGCCGGCTTTGGATCGTTCTCGGCCGGGTCGCCCTGGGCCGTGAACCGCGGTGAAAAGCGCCAACCGATCTGGCGGCCGCTGGCGTTATAGGCGACGACTGTGTTGCGTGCCTCGAGCGTCCCGCGATCGGCTTCACGCAGCTTGCGAAAGCCGGCACGGATCGCGGCGGATGCCTGCGGTACGGCCGCTTCCAGCTCGGCTCCCAGGGCAATGAGATTGCGGTCGCTGCGCCGCAGGTCTAGCACCTGCGAGTCGAGCATGGGGAAGACGGCAAAGGCTTTCGGATACCGGCCATTCAGACGAACCGGCGCCTTCGGCGCATCGCCGTCCATGTCCTTTACGGTGATGCCGTCGTCGTTCTTGGCGTCGACGCGGTGCGCCCATTGCACATGGACTTCGACCTCGCCGACGTGGTCCTTGTAGGTCTGCCGGCCCGGCCGCAGCGTGACGCTGAGGACGGCGGCGTAGAGCCGCTTGCCCGCGCCGAACGCGTCCGCGCTCGGCGCTGCGGCGAAGTTGGCCACGGTCTGGGTAAGCTGATCGTCCTTGGCGAGCAAGATCCGCTGCCGGCGGGTCAGTGCCAGGTCGCCGGGCGATGGCACGCCCAAGTTGGCGGTAAAGGCCTGGGCGACCCGGCTCGCTTCTTCGGCAGGCATCTCGGGCACATCGACCTGGGGATCGTCGCTGTTGGCGACGCCGTCGTCGGCGTCATCGCCTTCGGCCTCGCCGCCCTCGCCGCTGTTCGACGGCAGCGCGGCGTTCAGAAGCGCGTTGGCCGCGTCGCCTTCGCCAGCGAGAGCGAGGCGGGCGGCGATGGCGAACATGATCTCCCGCTGTGCCCGCGCGGCGGAGAAGCCCTGCGCCTTGGGATCGGCGAGCAAATCCGCATCCGACAGGTTCAGGTCGCTGGGTTGGCGGTTGCCGAGGCTGAGCACGACGCCGGGACTGGCGACCGAAATCGCCCCGTACCGGTTGAGATCTTCGGACAGCACGTCCAGTTGCGCGGCGGCGGCACGCAAGTGTTCTTTGCCGGCCATCCCGCTGTCGGATAGATCCGCCTGCATGTCGGTGGCGCAGGCACCGAGCATCAAGGCAAGGGCGGAGACCGTGGCACGCAACTGCCAGGCCTTGTTCCCGCAGCGCGCATGGGCGGCATTTCGGACTGGTTTGTTGCTCCGGGCGTTCATGGTGGATGCCTCCTGTGGTCCCGTGTGCTTTCAACGGAGACATCCAGCGCCTGCTCGCGTTATTCCAGCGTGATACGGCCGTTAAATCGACCGAAGCGCGCCTCGGCCCTAAGCCTGCTGCGTCAAATTGTGGCGGTCTTCATGACTGTGAGATCGGACACTTTTTGTGCTATCGATACGTAGTTAGAGTCCCCTCGCCCTAAAGCAGAAGAATAAACCTGGTTCAGTTTAGTAACTTATTGGCATTCGATTCGAATTGCGTAGCAGGAATTACTTCCCGGCAGCGTCGAGATCGATGCCTGCAACCTGGTGTCGGGCGATGGAGTACGAAGAAGCGAACCAAGATCCTTTCTTGATCTTCCGCCTGCGCGGCCGTCTCGATGCCGCGGCCGCGCCGGATCTGCGCGCGCGCGTCGCCGATGCCGTCGAACGCAGCCATATCCGCATTCTGCTCGACTGCAGCGGTCTGAGCGGCCTGGATGGCGACGGCGAGCGTGCCCTGCTGCTGACGACGCTGCGCTGCCGGCGCAGCGGCGGCGAGCTTGTGATCTGCGGCCTGCCGGCGGACATCCGGACCCTGCTGGACCGCAGCGAGCTGCGGCCCATGCTCGTGTTGCAGGACAGCTGCGAGGCCGCCATCGCCGAGGCGCAGCACGCCCGGTACTGATCGCGGTCGAGCCCGGCAGGCCGCCGGCTAAGTCGACCGCACAGCGACGACAATCGGGGGTACCATTGCCGGACCGCTCCTCCGTGGGCCTCGTCTCTCGCCTGCCTGGAGTCGTCTTGGCCGTCATCTTTCTGCGGCGGCCGGCCGGTCGTGAAGCAACAGGACAAGGCGATGCTGGAGAGGCGCCCGAATATTCTTCTCGTCACCGCCGACCAGTGGCGGGCGGACTGCGTCGGAGCGTCCGGTCATCCGATCGTGCGGACGCCGGCCATCGACCGCCTGGCTGCCGATGGCGTTTGGTTCGCCGCGCACTACGCCAGCAGCGCACCGTGCGGTCCGTCACGCGCGAGCCTGCTGACCGGACTCTATCCCCACAATCACCGGGCAATCCTGAACGGAACGCCGTTGGACGCCCGGCATACCAACATCGCCCTCGAAACACGCAAAGCCGGCTACCGGCCGGTCCTGTTCGGCTACACCGACAGCACCCCCGACCCGCGTGAGCTGGCGCCGGACGATCCGGCCCTGCGCAGCTACGAGGGCGTGCTGAGAGGATTCGATGTCGGCGCCCTGCTGGTCCATGACAGCCGACCCTGGCTGAGCCACCTGGAGGAGCTCGGCTACGACGTTCCGGGGCCTGGCTATGCCATCTATCGTCCCGATCCGGCGTTCGAACTGCCCCCTGGCCGGTCGGGGACGTTCGCGCCAGCGGTGTTCGACCCTGCTCATAGCGAAACGGCCTGGCTCACCGATCAGGTGCTCGACCACCTGCGCCACCGGGACGACGCCCCCTTTTTCCTGCACGTCAGTTTCCTGCGTCCGCATCCGCCGTTCATCGCCCCGCGCGGCTATCACGACATGTACCACCCGGACGCGGTACCGGCGCCGCGGCGTGCGGGCGATCCGGCGCAGGAAGCGGCGCAGCATCCCTACCTCGCCCACGCCTTGGCAACGGTCGACCAGAGCATGTTTTTCGCCGGCGGCCGCGGGCCCGCCTGCGACATGGACGATGCCGCCCTCCGGCAACTGCGTGCCACCTACTATGGCCTGATCAGCGAGGTCGACACGCACATCGGCCGTCTGCTCGACGAACTGCGTGCACGCGGCCTCTATGACGACACCCTGATCGTGCTGACCTCCGATCACGGCGAGCAACTCGGCGACCATCATCTGCTCGGCAAGCTCGGCTACTTCGACGAGAGCTTCCATATCCCGCTGATCGTCAAGCCGGCCGGGGCGTTTGGCGGGCGTGGCGGTGCCACCTCGCAGTTCACGGAAGCAGTCGACATCATGCCGACGGTGCTGGAAGCCGCGGGCCTGTCGTCGCCGGATCAGTGCGATGGCCGTTCCCTGCTGCCGTTCCTGCACGGCGAGACGCCATCGGGCTGGCGCGATGCCGCGCACTGGGAATTCGATTTCCGCGATCCGCAAGCCGGCACGGCGGAACGTGCGCTGGGCCTGCCGCCCGACCGCTGCAACCTGACGGTCCGTCGCGGCCGGCGCTACAAGTACGTGCATTTCAATGGCCTGCCGCCGCTGCTGTTCGATCTCGAGCGGGACCCGGAGGAATTGAATGATCTGAGCGGCGATCCGGGACATGCCGCGGCCCTGCTCGATGCCGCGCGCGGCAT